>Ga0193706_1000013_pt1 | contig 316230 bp, 263 predicted proteins | sample U3c1metaG_FD_160130 | JGI IMG/M metagenome (GOLD analysis project Ga0193706, IMG submission 160130) | Soil microbial communities from a riparian zone of the East river system, Colorado, United States - U3c1 | ecosystem: Environmental > Terrestrial > Soil > Riparian zone | place: USA: East...
AAGGCGCTGACGCCGGCGCGCCGCGGCCAGCCCTCCGGCCGCCAGGGCCGGCATTCGGTGTTGACGTAGAAGGGGCTCCGCGCGAAATCGATGCGCGGGTTGGGCGTCTCGAAGTGGAGGCTGGGCGGCAGGACCCCGTGCTCCACCGCCAGCACGGCCTTGATCAGGCCCGCCACACCCGCCGCGGCGTCGAGATGGCCGATGTTGGTCTTGATCGCGCCCAGGGCGCAGAACCCCCGCTGCTCGGTGGCCGCCGCGAACACCTCGGAGAGGGCGGTGACCTCCACCACATCACCCAGGGGGGTGCCGGTGCCGTGCGTCTCGACGTAGGTGATCGACTCGGCGGGCACCCCCGCGATGGTCTGGGCCATCGCGATCGCCTCGAGCTGGCCCTCCGGGGACGGCGCGGTGAAGCTCATCTTGAACCCGCCGTCGTTGTTGGTCGCGAAGCCGCGGATCACGGCGTGGATCGTGTCCCCGTCGGCCACGGCGTCGGCCAGCCGCTTGAGGACCACCACGCCGGCGCCGCTCCCCTCCACCGTGCCGCGCGCCGCGGCGTCGAAGGCGCGGCAGTGGCCGTCCGGCGACATCACGCTGTCCAGCGCCAGATAGCCCAGCCCGTGCGGGACGATCACGGTCACACCGCCAGCCAGCACCATGTCGCACTGGAACTGGATCAGGCTCTGGCAGGCCATGCACGTCGCCACCAGGGAGGTCGAGCAGGCGCTCTGCACGGTGACGCTCGGCCCCCGCAGATCGAGCTTGTACGCCGCCAGCGAGGTCAGAAAGTTGTTGTCGTTCAGGATGCGGATCTGGAGCGGTCCGGCGTTCTGGATCAGGTCGGGATGAGAGAGGAGGTTGCGGATCAGGTAGCCGCTCATCCCCATGCCGGCGAAGAGGCCGATCGCGCCGGGCCAGGTCCGGGTGTCATAGCCCGCGTTCTCCAGAGCCTCCCAGCAGCACTCGAGAAAGAGCCTGTGCTGCGGATCCATCAGCTCCGCCTCGCGCGCGCTGAAGTCGAAGAAGTCGGCGTCGAAATGCTGCACGTCGCGCAGGGGGGCGCCCGCCCGGACGTAGCGCGGGTCGTCGAGCAGCGCCGGGGCGACTCCCGCGGCCGCCAGCTCCTCGCGGGAGTAGAAGCGGACCGATTCGACTCCGCCGCACAGGTTGCGCCAGAGCTCCCCCAGGTCGTCGGCGCCGGGGAAACGTCCGGCCATGCCGACGACGGCGATCCCTTCGAGGGGGCCGCCCTCCGGATCCTGCTCACTCATCTCGTGCTTCCTTCTCCGGATCTCACCGTCCGGGCTTCCTTTGCTGGCTCGCGCGCCGCCGCCGCAGCTCCTCGACCGCCTGTCGCTGGCGGTCGAGGGTCCCTTGCGCCACCGCGACCGGGACCCGGGCCGGGGCCGGGCGCGCCTCGGCCGCCGCAGCCGGCTGGCGGACCCCGGCTTCCATCGCCTCGGCAAGGCTCCGGATGGTCGGGTGGCGGAACATCTCCACGATCGGGATGTCGCGATGGAACGCCTCGCGCAGCCGCGCCTCGATCTCGACGAGCAACAGGGAGCTCCCGCCCAGCTCGAAGAAGTTGTCGTCGACACCGATGCGTTCGTGCCCGAGCACGTCCTGCCAGATCGCGGCGAGCGTCTTCTCGTCCGGCGTCCGCGGCGGGGCGTAAGCGCTGTCCAGGCTCAGCCGGCCGGCGTCCGGCGCCGGCAGGGCCTTGCGGTCGACCTTGCCATTCCGGTTGAGCGGCAGGGCGGCGAGCGGGACGAAGGCGGAGGGGATCATGGCCTCCGGCAGCCGCTCGGCCAGGAACCGCCGCAGCTCGCTCGCGGAGGGCACGCCGGCCTGGGCGCCCGCCACCGGGACCAGGTAGGCGATCAGCTGCCGGCCTCCCGGCGCATCGTCGCGGACGGCGGCGGCGGTCTGCGCCACCGCCGGATGCGCGCGCAGCGCCTCCTCGATCTCGCCGAGCTCCATGCGCACTCCGCGCACCTTGATCTGGTGGTCCGACCGGCCGAGGTAATCCACGCTGCCGTCCTGGCGGTGGCGCGCCAGGTCCCCCGTCCGGTAGAGGCGGCCGCCCGGGCGGCTCCCCAGCGGATCGGGCAGGAAGCGCTCAGCGGTGAGATCGGGGCGCCGCCAGTACCCCATGGACACCCCGTCGCCGCCGAGGAAGACCTCGCCGCGGGCTCCCAGCGGCACGGGACGCAGAGCGGCATCCAGCAGGTAGACCTCGGTGTTGGACAACGGCCGCCCGATCAGCGGCCTCACCCCGCACTCGATCCGCTGGCAGAGCGAGTAGATGGTGGTCTCGGTGGGGCCGTAGAGGTTGCGGACCTCACCGGCCACGGTGGCCGCGAGGCGATCCGCCAGCGGCCCGGGCAGGGCCTCGCCGCCGAGCAGCAGATGGGAGAGCGGCGCGAGTCCCCGCAACCGCTCCGGAGTCGCGGCGAGCATGCCGGCCATCGACGGCGTGCACTGGAAGTGGGTCACGCCGTGGCGGACGATCTGCTCCGCCACCGAGGGACCCCGGCCCCCGGGCCGCTCGTCGTGGATCACCACCCGGCCGCCGCGGGTCAGGGTCCCCAGCAGCTCGAACACGGACATGTCGAAGCAGATGCTGGTCACCGCGAGCCACACGCCCGGCTCGCGCTGCCCGAAGACCACGTCCATCGCCGCGAACAAGCGCACGGCGTTGCGGTGGGTGACGACGACGCTCTTGGGGCGCCCGGTCGAGCCGGAGGTATAGAGGAGGTAGGCGGCGGCCCCCGCCGGCAGATCCGGGAGCTCCGGCAGCTGCGGCAGCTCACTTCCCGGGACGGCGGTCTCCGCCGCCTCGGGAGCGAGGGTGCGCGGATGCCGCAGGGAGGCGCCGGCCGCCGCCGAGGCGACCAGCGCCGCGGCCCCGGAGTCCTCCAGCATCGCCTCCAGACGCGCCTGCGGGTAGGCGGGATCGAGCGGCACGTACGCGGCGCCCGCCTTCAGGACCCCCAGGATGGAGCACAACATCGAGACGGAACGCTCGACGCAGATGCCCACCCGGTCGCCGGGCCGCACGCCCAGACGGAGCAGACGGTGCGCCAGCCGGGACGCCCGGTCCTCCAGCTCGCGGTAGGTCAGCGCGGCCTCCCCATCGACTGCCGCGATCCGGTCGGGGGTGCGCTCGACCTGGGCCTGGACGAGCTCGTGGATGCAGGCCTCCGGACCGGGGACCTCCAACCGGGTGTCGTTCCACTGCACCAGGAGCTCCGCCCTCTCCGCCTCGCTCAGCAGGGGAAGATCCGACAGGCGGCGGTCGGGGTCTGCCGCGGCGCTCGCGAGCAGATGGCCGCAGTGGAGGGCCAGGCGCTCCACGGTCGTGCCGTCGAACAGGTCGGAGCTGTGCTCGATCCAGCCGTCGACCCCCCCGCTCCTGGACTCTTCGAGGAGGAGCGACAGGTCGAACTGCACCGCTCCGGGGAACGTATCGGCCGGCCGCAGCACCAGGCCGGGCAGCGCGAGCTCCGGCAGCGGCTCGCTGCGCAGCGTGAACAAGACCTGGAACAGCGGGCCGCGGGAGAGATCCCGCTCCGGCTGCAGGGCCTCGACGAGCTGCTCGAAAGGCAGCTCGGCGTGCGCCAGAGCGCCCAGCGCCGTTTCGCGGCCGCGCAGCAGAAGAGTGCGGAACGTCGGGTCGCCGGACAGGTCGCCGCGCAGCACCAGGAGGTTGAGGAAGAGGCCGATCACCCCCTCCAGCGCCGGATCGGGGCGGTCCGCCACCGCGGTGCCGACCGCGACGTCGTCCTGCCCGGCATGGCGCGCGAGAACCGCCTGGAACACCGCCAGGACCGCCATGAAGAGGGTGGCGCCGGTCGCGCCGCCGAGACGCCGCATCGCGTCCACCGCCGCGGCTTCGAAGCGCACCGGGCGGCGCGCGCCGCGCGGGCTCCGGACCGGCGGCCGCGGGCGGTCCGTGGGGAGCTCCAGGGCGGGAGGACGCGGAGTCAGGCGCTCGCGCCAGTAGCGCAGCAGCTCCTCCAGACGGTCGCCGCGCAGACGCTCGCGCTGCCAGACGGCGTAGTCGGCGTAGTGCACGGAGAGCTCCGGCAGGGGCGACGGCCGGGCCTCGACGCAGGCCGCGTAGAGCTCCCCCAGCTCGCGGATGAGCAGGCCGAGCGACCAGGCGTCGGCGGCGACGTGATGGACGGTCAGGAGCAACCGGTGGCTCTCCGGCCCGCGGCGCAGCAGGACGGCGTGCAGCAGGGGGCCGCGCGCGAGATCGAAGGGGCGGGCGGCCTCCGCGGCGGTCCGGCGGGCCAGCTCTCCCTCCCGCGCAGTCGCGGGGAGGGCGCTCAGGTCGATGCACGGCACGAGGGGGACCGCGGCGAGCTCCGCCGGCGGGAGCGGAATCTGGAGCGGATGTCTCCCGGAGAGGACGAAGCGGGTGCGCAGCCCCTCATGACGGCGCAGGATCTCGCCGAGGCTCCCGGCGAGCGCCGCCGGATCGAGGCGCCCCTCACAGTCGAGCGCCGCCGGCAGGTGCAGGTACGCGGCGCCGGGCTCGATCCGCTCCAGGAACCAGAGCCGCTGCTGCGCGAAGGACAGCGCCAGCGGCTGCTCGCGCGGCCTCCGCACGATGGGATCCAGGGGCGGTCCCGGGGAGTGCCCGATCCGGGCGGCCAAGCCCTCGACGGTCGGCGTCTCGAAGACCGCCTGCAGCGGCAGCTCCACTCCGAACACCGCGCGCACCCGCGACACCAGCCGGGTCGCCAGCAGCGAATGCCCTCCCAGGTCGAAGAAGTCCGCCTCCAGCCCCACCTGCTCGACGCCCAGCACCTCGGCGAAGATGCCCGCGATCCGCTGCTCGGCCGGCGTGCGCGGTACTCCGCCGGTGCTCCGCGGCCGGTCCGGCTGCAGGAGGGCGAGCCCCTTGCGGTCGACCTTGCTGTTGACGGTCAGAGGCAGGGCCGGCAGGGAGACCCAGGCGGACGGCACCATGAACTCGGGCAGCCGCTGGCGCAGGAAATCGCGCAGCTCGGACGGCTCCGGCGCGACGGTTGCGTCAGCCGCGGCCACCACGTACGCCACCAGCCGGTGCCCCCCGGCCTCCTCCCGCTGCGCCAGCACCACCGCGCTGCTCAGCCGCGGGTGGGCCATCAGGGCCGTCTCGATCTCTCCCGGCTCGACCCGGAAGCCCCGCACCTTGACCTGCGTGTCGATCCGGCCGAGGAACTCGAGGTCTCCCGACCGGCGCCAACGCACCAGGTCGCCGGTCCTGTACAGACGCCCGCCCGCCTCCCTCCCCTCCGGGTCCGGCAGGAAGCGCTCCGCCGTCCGGTCCGGATGATCCAGATAGCCGCGCGCCAGGCCGTCCCCTCCCGTGCACAGCTCTCCGGCGACTCCCGGCGGCACCGGCATCTGATAGCGGTCCAGGACCGCGACCCAGGTGTGGGCGATCGGGCGTCCCACCGGCACCGAGGGGTCCAGCTCCGCCGCGGCACGCACCGTGTAGCAGGAGGTGAAGCACGTGTTCTCGGTCGGCCCGTAGCCGTTGATCAGGCGGGTTTCGGGGAGCTCGGCGAGCACCCGGAGGGCGTGCGCCACCGGCAGCACGTCGCCACCGACCAGCAACTGGCGCACTCCGGAGAGCGCCCCCAGATTCTCCTCCACCATCTGCCGGAACAGCCCGGTGGTCAGCCACAGCGTGGTCACCCCCTCTCTCTTCACCACCTCGCCCAGCTCAGCGGTCGTCAGCACACCGGGCGGCGGGATCACCAGGCGGGAGCCGTGGAGGAGCGCCCCCCACAGCTCCAGCGTCGAGGGGTCGAACGCATAGGGGGCGTACAGGAGCAAGGTCTCGTTGGGGCCGAACCGGGCATAGCCGGTCCCCCGCACGAGCCGCACCACTCCCCGGTGCGTCACCGCGACCCCCTTCGGCTCGCCCGTCGAGCCCGAGGTGTACATCACGTAGGCCAGGCCTGTGGCAGCCACCGCGGGCAGGGCCGCTTCCCTCCCCTCCTCCTCCCCCCCCGCCGCCGTGCCGTCCAGACAGAGCACCGCCGCCTTCATGTCCGGCAGCTCCGACAACATCGGCAGCCAGCGCTCCTCGGTGACCAGCACCGGGGCGGCGCTGCTCCGCAGCAGGAAGGCCAGCCGCTCCCGCGGGTAGGCGGGGTCCAGCGGCACATAGGCGCCACCAGCCGCGAGCACGGCGAGCGTCGCCACCACCCGGGCGGGAGTGCGGTCGAGACAGAGGGCCACCCTCACCTCCGGACCGACGCCCAGGACGCGCAACCGGCGCGCCCAACGGGTGGCCTGGCGGGCGAGCTCGCCATAGGTGAGGGCGGTGCCATCGCCGGCCAGGGCCACGGCATCGGGCGAGAGCGCCGCCTGCTCGGCGAACAGATCGTAGAGCGTCGCTTCCCGCGGATAGCTCTCCCCTTCCCCGTCTCCGATCCGCAGGAGATGCTGCCGCTCCTCCTCCGAGAGCAGCGGCAGCTCCGGCAGGCGCTGCTGCGGCGCCGCCACGGCACCGGCCAGCAAGCGTGCGAAAGACCCGGCCAGGCGCTCGATCGTCGTGCCGTCGAACAGGTCGGAGCGGAAGCCGATCGCTCCAGAGAGACCTTCCGCACCGACTCCCAACGTGAGGCTCAGGTCGAACTTCTCGATCTCCGTCTCCAGGGGCCAGAGGGACGCCTCGATGTCGCCCAGCCGCAACGCGGGGAGCGGATCGCTGTCCAGAACGAACGAGACTTGGTAGAGCGGCGCATAGCTGAGGTCGCGCTGCGGGTGGAGCTCCTCGACCAGCTTCTCGAACGGCAGGTCCTGATGGGCATAGGCGGCCAGAGAGGTCTCCCGGACTCGCGCGAGCAGCTCCGCGAACGACGGCGCGCCGGAGAGGTCGGTACGCAGCACCAGTGTGTTGACGAAGAACCCGATCAGCCCCTCGGTCCGCAGCTGGCCGCGGCCGGCGACCGGCGATCCGACGCTCACGTCCTCGGTATTGCTGATGCGGGCCAGCAGAGCCTGGAAGGCGGCCAGGACGGCCATGAACAGGGTCACCCCCTGCCGGCGCGCCAGCGCCCGCAGGAGCGGCAGCAGACCGGGAGGGAGATCCAGGGCCCGGCTCGCGCCGCGCGAGCTCAATCTCGCCGGCCGTGGGCGATCGAGCGGCAGGTCGAGCACCGGAGGCGCACCGGCCAGGCGGGTCCGCCAGTGGGCCAGCTCGGCCTCCAGCACCTCCCCACGGAGCCAGCCGCGCTGCCAGACCGCGTAGTCCCCGTACTGGATCGCCAGCTCCGGCAAGGGAGACGGGCGGCGCTCCAGGCCGGCATCGTAGAGGGCGCTCAGCTCCCGCGCCAGCACCCGCAGCGACCAGCCGTCGCTGATTACATGGTGCATGGTCAGCAGGAGGAGCTGCTCCGCCTCGCCCAGGCGCACCAGGGCCGTGCGCAGCAACGGTCCACCCTCGGGATCACCGAGGTCGAACGGACGCAGAGCCTCCTCGCGCGCCAGCCGGCGGGCCTCCTCCAAGCGCCGGGCGGCAGGCAGGCCCGCGAGATCGATCTCCGGCACCGGGACCGGAGCGGGCGGATCGACCACCTGGACCGGCTCCCCCTCGATCGCGATGCATCGGGTCCGCAGCGACTCGTGGCGGCGCGCCACCTCCCCCAGAGCCGCGGCGAGTGTCGCGCGGTCGAGCCGACCCGGCAGATGCAGCGCGGCGGGCATGTTGTAGACCGGGCTCTCCGGCTCCAACCGATGGAGGAACCAGAGCCGCTGCTGGGCGAAGGAGAGCGGCAGGGGTGTCGCGCGGGACACCGGAACGAGCGGCGGGGCATCGCTCCGGGCTTCGCCCGCGATCGCGCGCGCCAGGGCCGCCACCGTCGGCGTCTCGAACACGCGGTGGAGCGGCAGCTCGGTGCCGAGAGCCTCGCGGATCCGCGCGATCAGCCGCATGGCGGCCAGCGAGTGGCCGCCGTGCTCGAAGAAGCTCTCCTCCACACCGAGCCGGTCGACTCCCAGCACCTCGGCGAAGAGGCCGGCCAGCAGCTCCTCGAGCGGCGTCCGCGGCGCCTCGATCACGCGGCCGGGCTCGGCCACGGGGCTCCAGCGGGCGAGCGACCGGCGGTCGAGCTTGCCATTCGGCAGGCGGTCGAGCGCCCGGCCGAAGGCGAAGGCCGGCACCATATAGGGCGGCAGGCGGGCGGCCAGGGCGGCGCGCAGCTCGGCCGCCGTGCCGGCTCCGGCGTCCGCCGCCGCCGGCACCACGCAGGCGAGCAGCGAGCGCTCCCCCGCGCCCTCCTGGCGCACCACGACCGCGGCCTCGCGCACCTGCGGCTGGGCCGCCAGGGCGATCTCGATCTCGCGCGGCTCGATGCGGAAGCCGCGGATCTTCACCTGGTCGTCGAGCCGGCCCAGGTATTCGATCTCCCCCCCGGGCCGATGGCGGCAGAGGTCGCCGGTCCGGTACAGGCGGGCCCCTTGTGGCCCAAACGGATCGGGGACGAACCGCTCCGCCGTCAGGTCCGGACGCCCGCGATAGCCACGCGCCACCTGCACGCCGCCGATCGCCAGCTCCCCCACCGCCCCCGGCGGCACCGGCTCCAACCGCCGGCCCACGACGTGAATCCGCGTGTTGCGGACCGGCCGGCCGATCGGCACCGGGCGCGGCCGGGCCGCCGGCCGGCAGCTCCAGGCCGTCACCTCGACCGCGGCCTCGGTCGGACCATACAGGTTGATCAGCGGCACCGGCAGCGTAGCGAGGCAGCGTTGCTCCACCTCCCAGGGCAGGGCCTCGCCGCTGACCAGCACCCGGCGCAGCGAGCGGCAGCGCGCCGCCACTCCGTCCTCCGCCAGGAAGAAGGGAAGCATCGAGGGCACGAAGTGGATCGTCGTGACCCCCTCCTGCTCGACCAGCCGGGCCAGGTAGGCGCTGTCGCGGTGCCCGTCCGGCCGGGCCACCACCAACCGCGCTCCGAGGATCAGGGGAGCGAAGAATTCCGGGACCGAGACGTCGAAGCCGAACGGAGTCTTCTGCAGGAACCGGTCGCCCGCGTCCAGGCTGCAGGCCTCCTGCATCCACAGCAGCCGGTTGACGATGCCGCGGTGGCTGTTGACCACCCCCTTCGGCCGGCCGGTCGAGCCCGAGGTGTAGATCACGTAGGCGGCGTTGTCGGCCGCCGCCCGCGGGAGCCGTTGCGCCGCGCCAGCCGGCAGGCTGGAGACCTCGTCGAGCCAAGCGAGACGCAGACCGGGGACGGCGTCGAGCGGCAGCGCCTCGGCCAGGGAACGGCGGGTGAGGACGACGGCCGGCGCCGCATCCTCCAGGATCATCGCCAGGCGCTGCCGGGGAAGGTCCGGCTCCAGCGGCAGGTAGGCGCCGCCGGCGCCGAGCACGCCGAGCAGGCCGGCGACCAGCTCGACCGAGCGCTCCGCCGCCACTCCCACCACCACCTCGGGCCCCACCCCGAGCCTCACCAGATGGTGCGCCAGGGCCTGCGCCCGGGCCGCCAGCTCGCGGTAGGTCAGCCGCTCCTCGTCGAACACCACCGCCTCCGCCTCCGGCGTCCGCTCGGCCTGCGCCGCGAACAGATCGTAGAGGGTCGCCTCCGGGCCGGCCTCCGCGGTGCCGTTCCAGGTGTCATTCCAGGCATGGAGGAGCTGGTGGCGCTCCGCCGCGGAGAGGAGCGGCAGCGCCGAGAGCGCGAGCCCGGGGCTCTCGACGACCGACCGGAGCAGCAGGGCGAAGCGGTCCAGCAGGCGCACCGCGGTCGCGGTGTCGAACAGGTCGGTGTTGAACTGCAGCGCGAGGCTCAGCCCGCCCTGGCGCTCCACCGCATGGAGCATCAGCTCGAAAGGAGCCGGCGGCCGGGGCAGGGAGAGCGTCTCCAGCCGGAAGTCCTCCGGCCCCACCAAGACCCCCTCCTCGCCGAGGGCGAAGGCGGTGAGCCCCTCGACGCCGCGCGTCTCCTTCTGCATCACGAACGAAACTTGAAACAGCGGCGTCCGGCTGGCATCCCGCACGGGTTGGAGGTGCTCGGCGAGGAGCGGCAGCGGATAGTCTCCGTGCTCGAAGGCGGCGAGCACCGTCGCCTTGGTGCGCTCCAGAAGCTCCGCGAACGTGGGGTCTCCGGTCAGGTCTCCACGCAAAACCACCGGGTTGACGAAGTAGCCCACCGTGCCGGCGAGCTCCGACCGGGACCGGCCGGCGCGTGGCGCGCCGATCGCCAGGTCCTCCTGGCCGGAGTGGCGGCACAGGAGCACCTGGAACGCGGCGGCCAGCGTCATGAAAAGCGTGGCGTGCTGCTTTCGGCTGCCCGCGCGCAGGGCCGCCGCGAGCTCGCCCGGCAGCCGAAGCCGGCGGCAGTCGCCCCGATCGGTCTGCACCGCCGGACGCGGCCGGTCGAGGGGGAGCTCGAGAGTGGGGAGCCCTGCCAGGGTCTCCTGCCAGTACGCCAGCAAGGCCTCGCCCCGTCCGTCCGCCAGGGCCTCCCTTTCCATCCGGACATGCTCGTCGTAGTCCATCCCGGGAGACGAGAGCTGCGCCGGCCCGGCGCCGGCCGCTTCGCGGTACAGCAACGGCAGCTCACGAACCAGAATGGCGAGAGACCAGAAGTCGGCGACGATGTGGTGAACGGCAAGGAGGAGCACCGGCCCGCCGGGGCCGCCCATCAGCAGTGTGGCGCGAAGGAGCGGCCCGCGCTCGAGGTCGAAGGGGCGCCAGGCTTCTTCGGCCAGGCGAGCCCGCAACGCCTGCTCGCTCCAACCGCCGGCATCCACGCACACCAGGGAGAAGCTCTGGCGTCCCGCGACCCGCCGGCAGGGTGCGCCGTCGACCGCCGGAAACGTCGTCCGCAAGGCCGCGTGGCGGTCCACCAGAGCCTGGAACGCGCGCTCCAGGGCCCCCGCATCGATCGGGGTGCGCACGCGGGCCGCGGCCGCGATGTTGTAGGCGCCGCCCTGGGGAGCGAGGTGCTGGAGAAACCAGAGCGAACGCTGGCCGTAAGAAGGCGTGCCCATCGCGCTGACAGGCTCTCCCTCCAACTCCTGGCGGGGCGGTACGGTCAAATCCCGCCAGATGCTCTCCATCGAGTCCTTCTCCCAGCGCCGTTCTCGCTCTTTCACAGCTACAGCTAAACCTTCCCGAAAAACACAAAGTCTCCACGGCCCACCCGCGTGGGGCCAGTATACAGAGTGCGACGGAGGGCCTCGGCGTGGACAGTAGCCCGCCGGCTGCAACCACGGGTCAGGCCGCACTGAGCTGTATCTTGGACACTCTAGGGAGAGCTCAGCCGCAGGAGCTGCATCAAGGCATCGATCTCGTACACGTTGATGTTGCCATGGAACTGGAGCCGCCCCTGCTCGTTGGCCTTGAAGGGGTGGAGCCTGCCGGAGGCAACCGCGAACAGGTCGGCCGCGGAGATCTCGATCTTGCAGGAGGCGGGGGCCTGTCCGGTCAGCACTTTTCTCTGCTGCGGATCGACCACCCAGGTGCCGCCGCCGTCGCCAAGAATCTCGAAACGGTAGCTGGACCGGATCGCTTTGACAGACGCGAGATCCGTCCGCATCCTCTCCGTCAGGTGGGTTTCGAAGAGCCAATGAGGGGTCCGCGAGGGGGTCCCCGGGGTGTCGACAGGGGTGGGCCGGCAGGCTGGCTGGGGCCGCTCCGGATACCCGAGGGCCTCGAGGATCTGGCGCGTCGCGCTCAGGACCTCGGGGGGGACCCCGTCGAGAGGCAGGTCGTGGCCGCCGCCCAGGCTCTCGCCGTGGATGGACCGGGTCAGGACGATCAGGTGGTCTTGCCTCCCCTGGTCGTGGGGCGCGGTGAAGACCGCCTTGAGCAGAGCCTCGTTCCAGGAAAGGCCGAGGGAGGAGAAGACCCGGCGTACGGACTCCTCCGGGTTGGCGACCAGGTCCTCGTAGCGCACGCGGACACAGCGGTCGGGCGCCTGGGCCTCAAGAGCCATTTGGGCGAGGGTGCGCCCGTTCCAGTAGTCGAGCGCCGCGGACACCTGATGCACCTTGTGCGTGATCAGATACGGCTGGAGGTCGGGGAGGCGATACATCATCCCGCGGAGAAGCGACTGCACCACATCAAACGCATGGCGGTAGAGGCAGACGAAACGCGCCTCGGGGAAGACGAGCCGCAGCAAGCCGAGGGAAGCCAGGTTGGACGGGCTCTTTTCGCACCAGAGGCGTTTGCCGTGGCGGGCCGTGGCGGCGTCCATGCGTCCGCCGAGGACCGCGCGGATCCCGGCCACGCTCTCCGCCGGGAGCTGGTCCAGGCGTGCCGGGTCGAGCTTGAACCCGATCAGGCCTGCTTCGAGATGGGCCAGTTGTGCGGCCGCATCGCCGAGGCTGACCTCCGGCGGAGAATAGACGTCCGGATGGGTGTCGAAGATGTACCGCATCAGGGTCGAGCCGGTGCGGTAACACGACAGGATGAAGATGGGCGCTCGTCCGCTGGAGCTCATGCCTGTTGACCTTTCTCCCGCCGGGGTCGCACGGAGTCTACTCTGGCCCTCGGCAGCCATGCAACATCTGCGCAAAAGGATCTACGTGCGAGGATCTGCGTGCGAGAGGATCTGTGCTCCAGCAGGGCCCGGGAGTTTTGCCGTTGACTTCCTCGGGGCCCTCTGCAGAGTGAAGCGGGCTCTTCTCCACAACAAAGGGGACCTTCTGCACGTCCGCGATGCCCCTGTCTACATCGAAGAGAGGTTACGGACCGCACGGTAGGACAGACGCCGTCTCCTCGTCGAGGACGGGCTCGCTCAGGAGCAATGCCTCGCGCGGCGTCGGCGTGCGGGACTTTCCAGGTGGCGAACTCCCGGCGCAGCTCCCGATGCCCGCCGGCGGGTCGGATCGTCTTTGACCCATCGCCGCCCCCATGCGAAGCTGTCTGGTCATGGAAACCCTGGCGGAACGCCCCACCTGCATGCTGCCCCGACAAACCGTGCGACCTAGTGTGACGGCGCTTCAGGAGGAAACGGTCCGCCCGCTCTCCTTCGCCCAGGAGCGGATGTGGCTCCTCGACCAGATCGACCCCGGCGCGGCAACCTACAACCTCTTCCACACCGTCGACATCTCGGGCCCGCTCGCCCCCGCCCTCCTCGCCCGCTCGCTCGACGAGGTGGTCCGTCGGCACCAGACCCTGCGCACCACCTTCGCCGCGCCAGGCGGCGCGCCGGAGCCCGTCGTCGCCCCCGCCGCGCGCCGGCCGCTGCCGCTCGTCGACCTCGCCGGCCTTCCGGAGCCGTCGTGGAGGCCCGAGGTCGCGCGCCTCTCCACCGAGGAGCGGCGGCGCCCGTTCGACCTCGCGGCGGAGCCTCTCTTCCGCATCGCTCTCGTGCGCCTCTCGGCGGGCCGGCACGCCGCGCTCCTCACCGCCCACCCCATCGTCTTCGACGGCGGATCGAGCCTCGTTCTCTGGCGAGAGGTCGCGGCGCTCTACGAGGCCTTCGCCGCGGGACGGCCGTCGCCGCTCCCCGAGCTCCCCTTGCAGTACGCCGACTATGCGCTCTGGCAGAGGCTGCACCTCGCGGGCGATACGCTCGCCGGCGAGGTCGATCCCTGGCGGCGCGAGCTCGCCCCGCCGCTTCCCGTCCTGCGATTGCCGGCCGACTTCGACCGCGCCTCGGCGCATGGGTTCCTCGCCGGCGAGGTCTACCGCGTGCTGCCGGCGCCGCTCGCCGCGGCCCTCCGCGAGTTGGGCGGCCGGTGCGGGGCGACGCTCTCTTCGACCCTCCTGGCTGCCTGGGCCGCCGTCCTCGGGCGCACCGGCGGCGAGGAGGACCTCCTCGTCGGCACGCCGATCGAGAGCCGCCGCCCGGAGGCCGAGGGGCTGATCGGTCCCTTCCGCAACACCCTGGTCCTCCGCGCCCGCCCGCGGCTCGACCGAGGCTACGGCCCGCTCGTCGACGAGGTCCGGGAGGCGGCGGCGGCCGCCGGCGCGCATCAGGACCTGCCGCTCGAGATGCTCCTCACGGCCCTGGGCCTGCCGCGCGACCCGCGCCGCGCGCCGCCGTTCCAGGTCATGTTCCTCCTTCGGAGCCAGCCGGCGCCGCGGCTCTCCTTCGCGGGCCTCCGGATCGCCGTCTCGCCTCCCGATCCCGCGGCGGACCTGGCGGGGGAGGTCTTCGAGCTCGGCCTCATCGCCGAAGAGAGGTCCGATCCCCGCGGCGAGGAAGATGGCGATGGCGGCATCGGGCTGCGGCTCGCCTACGACGCCCTCCTGTTCACCGAGGCGACGGCGGCGCGCCTCCTCGACCACTTGGCGGCCTTCCTCGCCGCCGCGCTCGCCGCGCCGGAGCGGCCGCTCGCCGAGCTCCCCCTCCTCTCGACGTCCGAGCGCCGCCAGCTCCTCGCCTGGAGCGACGGCGGCGATGGTGGTGAGGACGGCGAGGACGGCCAAGCTGGGGCCCAGCCGCCGCTGGCCCATCACGCCTTCCTCGCCCAGGCGGCGCGCACGCCCGGCGCGCCGGCCGTCGTCGCCGAGGGTCGGGAGGTCTCTTATGGCGAGCTCGCCCGCCTCGCGCGAGGCTTGGCGCGCCGGCTCGTCGCCCAGGGGATCGGCCCGGAGAGCCGGGTGGCGATCGCCCTCGAGCGCTCGCCGCGCATGGTCGCCGCCGTCTTCGCCGTGCTCATCGCGGGAGGAGCCTACGTGCCGCTCGACCCGGCGAGCCCGGTCGAGCGCCTGGCCGTCATCCTCAGCGACATCGGGCGGGACACCGGCCAGGACGTCGGGCGCGGCGCCGTCGTTGCGGCGCTCCTCACCGGCGGCGGGCGCGCGGCGGCGCGCGAGGCGGCCAAGCTCGCCGGCCTGCCCGTCGTTGACCTCGACGAGATCTGGCCGGCCCTCGAGGCCGAGCCGGCGCCGACGGGCGAGCCGGCGAGCGACCCGACGCTTGGGGCCGACCGCGAGGGCCTCGCCTACGTCATCTACACCTCGGGCTCGACCGGCGCGCCCAAGGGGGTGATGATCCGCCACGGCGGGCTCGCGAGCTACGTCCTCGCGACGCGGCGGGACCTCGCGCTCAACCCCTCCGACCGCATGCTGCAGTTCGCCTCCCTCTCCTTCGACGCCAGCGCCGAGGAGATCTTCTGCTGCCTGGCGAGCGGCGCGACGCTGATCCTCCGCAACGACGTGATGCTCACCGGGGCGCCGGCCTTCCTGGGCACCTGCGCGAGCTGGGGGGTGACCGTCTGCGACCTGCCCACCGTCTTCTGGCAAGAGCTGGTCGACCGGGTCGACGCCGGCGAGGCCGCCTGGCCGCCATCCCTCCGCCTCCTCGTCTTCGGCGGCGAGCGGGCGCTCCCGGAACGCGTCGCGCGCCTGCGCCGTCAGCTCGGCCCCGCGGTGCGGGTGATCAACTCCTACGGGCCGACGGAGGTCACCGTCGCCGCCACCTCGCACGCCGTCCATGGCGAGCCGGACGGCCCGCCGCGCCCGCTCCGCGAGTTCCCCATCGGCCGGCCGCTGCCGGGCGCCCGCGCCTACGTCCTGGACGGCGCGCGCGAGCTCTGCCCGCCGGGGATCCCCGGCGAGCTCGCGATCGGCGGCGAGAGCCTCGCCCGCGGCTACCTCGGGCGCCCGGACCTGACCGCCCGCACCTTCCTTCCCGACCCCTTCGCGGGCCGCTCGGGCGCGCGGATGTACACGACCGGCGATTTGGCGCGCCATCGTCTGGATGGATGGGAGGAAGGGGCGCTCGAGTACCTCGGCCGCATCGACCGCCAGGTCAAGGTGCGCGGCTTCCGCATCGAGCTGGCGGAGATCGAGGGGGCGCTCGCGCAGCACCCGGCGGTCGCCGAGGTGGCCGTGGGGATCGACGAGCGGCGCGCCGGCGCGCGCGCGCTGGTCGCCTGGTGGGCGGCGCGGCCGGGGGAGGGCGCCACGGCGGCCGAGCTCCGCGGGTTCTTGAAAGAGCGCCTCCCCGAGCCGGCGGTGCCGTCGCTCTTCGCCCTGCTTCCCGTCTTGCCGCGGAACACGAGCGGCAAGCTCGACCGCCGGGCTCTTCCGGCCCCCAAGCTCGAGGCGACCTCGGCCGGCGGTTACGAAGCGCCGGCGACGCCGGCCGAGGAGGTGGTGGCATACGTCTGGCGCGACGTCCTGGGCATCCCGCGCGTCGGGCGGAAGGACGACTTCTTCGCCCTGGGCGGCCGCTCGCTCCTCCTCCCTCGTGTCCGCCATCGCCTGGAGCAGGAGCTCGGCGTCCGCCTGTCGCTCGCGAGCCTCCTTGAGCGGAGGACGGCCGCGGCGCTCGCCCTGGCCGCCGAGGAACTCCTCTTGGACGAGCTCGAGCGCGAGCTAGCGGCGGGCGGCGAAGGTCGATCCGTCGTCGTTGTTCCGGACGAGCTGAGCGGTCAGCTCCCTCGCCAGCCGCTCGACCTCGGGCCGGCGGAGGAGGCTGTAGTGGTCTCCGGGCAGGATGGTCCGGTCGAGGCCGGCCGGGACGAGCCGGCTCCAGGCGTCGAGCGCGGCGGCGTAGAAAGCGGCGGTCGCCTCGGAAACCCAGAGGGTGAGGCGGCCGGTGTAGGGTTCGGGCGCGTAGGCGCGGCTCGCCTGGAGGTTGGCGGCGAAGGTGGCGAAGAGCGGCTCGATCTGGGCTAGGCCGAAATCGGCGGGCAGGAGGCCGGCGGTGTGGCCGAGGCGGACGACGTGTGCGAGCTTCTCCTGCTCCGGCAGGGAGCGCAGCTCTTCGGGGGAGATCCCGACATTGGAGCCGAGCAGGCGGGCCATGTCCTGTGCGAACGAGGCCACGAGCTCCTCGTCCGTGGCCAGCGCGGTTGCGGTCTCCGGCGGCAAGGTGTCGATCAGCGCGAGGAGCTCGGGAGCCTGGCCTTCCGCCGCGAGCTGCCTGGCCATTGCGAAGGCGACCAGCCCGCCCATGGACCAGCCGCCGAGCCGGTAGGGTCCTTGCGGCTGGACGCGGCGCACCTCGGCGAGGTAGCGGGCCGCCATCTCTTCGATGCTTTTCGCCGGCGGCCGGTCGTCTGGAGTCTGGAGGGCATAGAACGGCTGGTCCGGCGCGAGATGGCGGGCGAGGTCCAGATAGCAGAGGACGTTGCCGCCGATCGGATGGACACAGAAGAAGGGAGCCTGATCGGTGTCCCGATTCGTGACGGGTTTGATGGCGACGAGAGAGCCGCGTCCCTTCCGGCCGGCCGGGTGGCCGCCGGACGTCTCGGCGAGCGCCGCGAGGGCTTCCAGGGTCGGAGCGGAGAACAGGGCCGCGAGGGGGAGGGTCGTGCCGAGGCGCTTCTCGATCCGGGCCATCAGGAGGACGGCGAGGAGGGAATGGCCGCCGCGTTCGAAGAAGTTGTCGTGAACGCCGATGTGGGCGATGCCGAGGAGCTCGGCCCAGATCTCCGCCAGGATCTCTTCGACCGCGGTCCGCGGCGCGACGAAGCCGGGGGCCGGTCCGCTGTCCGGCTCGGGCAGGGCCTTCCGGTCCACTTTGCCGCTGGGTGTGAGCGGCAGGGCTGGGAGCGCCACAATCGCCGAGGGGAGCATGAAATCGGGCAGCTTGTCGCGCAGGGCCTGGCGGAGCGCAGCGGTGTCGACTTCGCCGGTGACGTAGGCGACGAGCCGGAGGTCGGCGGGGGATCCGACCGATCGGTCGGATCCGTCGGATCGGTCCGATTTCACAACCACAACCGCCTCTCGCACGCCGGGCAGGGCGCTCAGCGCGGCCTCGATCTCTCCCAACTCGATGCGGTAGCCGCGCACCTTGACCTGGTTGTCCAGGCGGCCGAGGAAATCGAGGGAGCCGTCGGGGAGCTGGCGCACGAGATCGCCGGTGCGGTACAGCCGGGCGCCGGAGTCTCCGCTGAACGGATCAGGAATGAAGCGCTCGGCGGTCAGGTCCGGACGGCCGAGATAGCCGCGCGCGAGGCCGGCTCCGCCGATCCAGAGCTCGCCCGGAACGCCCAGCGCAGCGAGAGTGCCGGAGGCGGTGACCGTGTGGACGCGGACGTTCGGCAGCGGCCGGCCGATGCGCGTGGGCGGCGTGCCGGCCATGAAGGGAGTGGCCGTCGTGTCGACCGTGCACTCGGTCGGTCCATAGACGTTCCAGAAGCGGGTGCGGCCCTCCCGGCTCCGCGCGAGGGCCGCGTCGCGGAGTTCGGCGTCGACGGCTTCGCCGCCCACCAGGACGAGCGCGGGAGCGGCGTCCCCTTCGCCCAGGCCGGCGGCGAGGAGCGGCCGGAGCTGCGACGGCGTGCAGTCGAGCACGTCGATCCGCTGCCGGCGGACGGTGTCCACCAGCGCCGCGGGGTCCAATCGCACCTCCTGCGGCAAGATGTGGAGGGAGTGGCCCCAGGCGAGCTGGACGAGCTGCTGGATGGAGGCGTCGAAGGAGAACGAGGCGTTGAAGCCGACCCGCAGCGCCGCCTTCTCACCGTAAACCACCTCGCGCAACGCCCGCGCGAAGCTCACCATCGCGCCGTGCTGGACGACGACGCCCTTGGGCCGGCCGGTCGAGCCGGAGGTGTAGATGACATAGGCGGGATGATCGGCGGTCACCGTTCCCCCCTCTCCCGGTGGAAGAGAGGGAGATGGGAGAGGGGGGCCAGGGGGGTGAGGGTCCAGCAGCACGACCTGCGCTCCGTCCGGCAATCGGTCGGCAAGCTCGGAGGTGGTGACCACGACCGGCGCCTTGCAGTCCTCCAGGATCCAGGCGATCCGTTCCGCCGGGTAGGTGGGATCGACGGGCACGTAGACGCCTCCCGCTTCGAGGATCCCCACAAAGCCGGCGATCGCTTCGACCGAGCGGTCGAGGAAGAGGACGACCGGCACCTCGGGACCGACGCCGTGCTCGCGGAGACGGAGGGCCAGGCTCGCGGACTGCCGGCCGAGATCTCCGAAGGTCAGGCGGCGGTCTCCGCAGACGGCGGCCAGGGCCTCGGGAGCTTCCGCGGTCCGCTGCGCGATCAAGTGATGCAGGCACGGCGGATCCGCCGAGGCGCTCGCCGTGTCGTTCCATTCGATCGCGAGTTGGCTCCGTTCAGCGGCGGTGAGCAGTGGCAGCTCCGAGAGCCGCCGCGCCGGGTCGTCCATGGCGCCGAGCAGCAGTTGCTCGAGATGCGCGAGGAAGCGCTCCATGGTCGTCGCGTCGAAGAGGTCGGCGTTGTAGTCGAGCACGCCGCTCAGCCGGTCCGCGGCGTCGGTCAGCGCGAGATCGAGATCGAACTTCGCGGAGCGGGCCGCGAAGGAGAGCGGGTGGAGCGTGATGCCGGGCAGCTCCAGGGGGGACTGCGGAATGTTCAGGACCTGGAAGCCGACCTGGAAGAGCGGCGTGTGCCGCAGGTCGCGCTCGGGCCGCAGCTCTTCGACCAGCTTCGCGAAGGGGACGCTCTGGTGGTCGTAGGCGCCGAGCGCGGTCTGGCGGACGCGGTCCACGAGGTCTCCGAAACCCGGATCGCCGGAGAGATCGGTGCGCAGGACGAGCATGTTGATGAAGAAACCGATCAGTTTTTCCACGTCGCCGTGATTGCGGTTGGCGATCGGCGTTCCGACGGAGATGTCGGTCTGGCCGGTGTGGCGGTGAAGGAGCGCCTGGAAGCCGGCGAGGAGCGTCATGAACAGGGTGGCGCCATGGTCGCGACTGAAGGCGCGCAACGGCTCGGTCAGGGAGGGCCGGAGGAGCGGATGGAGCAGTCCGCTCGGCGCCTGGGCGAGGATCGGCCGCGGCCGATCGGTGGGCAGCTCGAGCACCGCGGCGCCGGTGAGCTGTCCGCGCCACCAGGCGACCTGGCGCTCCAGCACCTCCCCCTGCAGCCATCCTCGCTGCCAGGCGGCGAAGTCGGCGTATTGGATGGCGAGTGGAGGCAGGGAGGCCGGCACGCCCGCGATCCGCGCGCGATAGAGGGCGGACAGCTCGCGCACGAAGACGCCGACCGACCAGCCGTCGAAGATGATGTGGTGGAACGAGAAGAGCACGGCGTGGTCGTTCTCGCCGAGGCGCATCAGGAGGCCGCGCATGAGCGGGCCGTGCGCCAGAGAGAAGGGCCGGAGCGCCTGGGAGAGGGCGAGGCGATGGATCTCTTCTCCGTGCAGGTCCTCCGGGAGCGCCCGCAGATCGACCACGGGGATCTCGAACGGAGCCGCGGGCCGGATGACCTGGACGGCCTCGCCGTCGACTTCGGGGAAGGTGGTGCGCAGGCTCTCGTGGCGGAGCAGGATCTCGTCCAGAGCGCCGCGGAAGGCGGCGGTGTCGAGCGGCCCCTCCAGGCGGAAGGCCGCCGCTTCGTTGTAGGCCAGAGTCCGCGCTTCGAGCCGGTCGAGGAACCACAGGCGCTCCTGGGCGAAGGAGAGCGGGAGGCGGCCGTCGCGCGGCACGGGGACGATCGGCGGCACGTCCGCCTCGCCGCCGCCGAGCCGCAGCCTCAAGATCTCGGCGGCCACGGAGGCGACGCTCGGCGCCTCGAAGAACGTGCGCAGCGGCAACTCGACGCCGAACGCCTGGCGCACGCGCGAGATGGCCTGGGTGGCGAGCAGGGAGTGGCCGCCGAGCGCGAAGAAGTCGTCTTCGACGCCGATCCGCTCGACGCCGAGCAGCTCCTTCCAGATCGCGAGCAGCCGCTCTTCGGTCGCATTGCGCGCCGCCACCAGCGACCGGCCGCTCTCCGGCGAGCCGCCGGGAGCCGGGAGCCGCCGCCGGTCGATCTTGCCGTTCGGGGTGATCGGCAGGGCGTCGAGCAGCACGAAGGCGGACGGCATCATGTAGGCGGGCAGGCGCGCCTCCAGGAAGGCCCGTAGCTCGGGGACGATGCGGCGGGCGAACCGGCCCTGGAGGGGGTTGTTGGCGTAGGCAGCGAGGGACCCCGCGGCGAGGGGGCCCTCACCCCCCAGGGCGTTGCCCTGGGCTGAGGAAGCCTGGGCCTTCGGCCCTTCCCCCAACCCAGAGGAGGTCCAGATCGTCGCCTCGAACGATCCATCCGCGCCTTGATCGGCCCAGCTCAGCTCGACCTCGTAGGGCAGGTCTTTTGCCAAGTCCCAGAGGTCCTGCGGCTCGACGGCTCCGAGGGCGGCTTCGGCGGCGCGGCGGCGGAGGTCGGCGGCGGTCTCGATCCCCTCGGGGACTTCTTGCAGCAGCCGGACCGCGGCGGTGTCCTCCGCGACGCGGGCGTTCGGAATGTTGCGCAGGCGGACGACCTGCGGCGCCTCCTCGGCGAGCCGGCGGCGAAGGGCGGCGAGCGTCAGCCTTTCACGGCGCCAGTCCAGGACGCCGTCCCGGGCTGGCTCCTCCCGCCCGGTCCCTACCCGCAGCACGGCCTGGTAGCGGAAGCCGGTCAGCTCGTTGTGGGCGCGGCCGTGCTTGAGATGGATCTCGATGCGTCCGAGCTTCGGCAGCCGCTCCCGCAAGGCGGTGAAGAAGGCGGGATCGATCGCCAGCTCACCCTCGTCCATGTGGCGGGCGTGCACCTTCTGGCGCAGCCGGGAGAGCGGCGTCGCGGGATCGGCCTGGAACAGCTCCAGCGAGGTGTGGAACGCTTCGAGGAGCGGCAGGCTGCGCAGGTCGCCCAGGAACACGGCGCCGCCGGGACGCACGAGCTCGACGGCACGCTCCACCACCTCGGCGAGATAGTCGGCGCTCGGGAAGTACTGCGCCACCGAGTTGACGACCACGGCGTCGAGGGAGTCGGCCGCGAAGCCGTCGAGCTCGTGCGCGGACTTGCGCAGCAGCCGGACGCGGCCGTCGCTTAAGCCCACGCGGCCGAGCTGGCTCTCGATATAGCGGAGGGCGCGGCCGGAGAAGTCGATGCCGGTATACGCCTCGCAGCGCGGCGCGATGCGGAAGAGGATCATGCCGGTGCCGCAGCCGATCTCCAGCACCCGCCGCGGCTCGAGCGCGGCGATCCCGCGGATCGTGTCGTCCAGCCACTCCTCCATCTCGCTCGCCGGGAGAGGCAGGCCGGTGTAGGTGCTGTTCCAGCCGATGATGTTGAACGTCGGATCGGCCTCGGCCGACTCTTCCCGGTAGATGTCGTCGAAGATCTCCCCCCACTGCGAGACCTGCTCCGTCTGCTCCCCGCTCTCGGCGGACTCGTAGGCCGGGTTCTGCACCACGTAGGCGGCGAGGCGCTTGTCGCCCGGGACGTCCTCGCGGGCGAGCACGACGGCCTGCCGCACCGCGGGGTGCTCGGCCAGGCGGGCCTCGATCTCTCCCAGCTCGATGCGGAAGCCGCGGATCTTGACCTGGTGGTCGATGCGGCCCAGGATCTCGAGGATCCCGTCCGCACGCCGGCGGCCCAGGTCGCCCGTGCGGTAGAGGCGGCTGCCGGCCGGTCCCGCGAAATCGGGCACGAAGCGCTCGGCGGTCAGCTCCGGCCGCCGCCAGTAGCCCCACGCGAGGCCCTGGCCGCCGATCGCCAGCTCGCCCACCACGCCGAGCGGCACCGGCTGGAGCCAGCGGTCCTGCACGTGGACCGTCGTATTGGCGACCGGCGATCCGATGGGGAGCGGGCCCGGCGCCACCGTGCGGACGGGATACCAGGTGGAAGTCGTCGTGTTCTCCGTGGGCCCATAGAGGTTGAGGAGCCGCTGGGGAGGGCGGCCGGCGAGCACCCGCCGCGCCGCCTCCGGATCGACGGCCTCGCCGCCCACCATCAGCTCGCGCATCCCCGCGAAGGCGTCGGGCTCCTCCTGAGCTGTCCGGGCGAACAGCGCCGCGGTGAGGCTCATGTTGGTGATCCGATGCTCGGAGAGGGCCGCGGCGAAATCCGGAGGCGACAGGACGACGTCGCGCGGGATGATCACCAGGGTGGCGCCGTTGAGCAGCGCACCCCAGATCTCATACGAGGCCACGTCAAAGCTGAGGTTCGACACCTGCGCCACGCGGTCGCCCGGCCCCAGGTGCGCGTAGTTGGTCTCTCGCACCAGCCGCACGACGGCCCGGTGCGCGAGGGCCACGCCTTTCGGCCGGCCGGTCGAGCCCGAGGTGTAGATGACGTGCGCGAGGGCCTGGCCGTCCAGGCCTCCGGTCTCCAACGCCTCTCCTTCTTCCGTCTCGCCGGGGGTGAGGCACTCCCGGCCGGCGAGGAGACCCTGCGGCACGAGCGCCCGGGTGGTCTCGTCCACGACCAGCAGGCGGAGGTCGCAGTCGTCCATCATCAACGCCAGGCGCTCGGCCGGGTAGCCGGGATCGAGCGGCACGTAGGCGGCACCGGTCTTGAGGATCGCGACCAGCGCCACCACCGCTTCGGCCGAGCGTTCGACGCAGAGGCCGGCGAAGCTCCCAGGGCCGGCTCCCCGGCGCCGCAGCGCCCGGGCGAGGCCGTCCGCGCGGCGGTTCAGATCCGCATAGGAGAGGCTGGCCGCGCCCGCGATCACCGCGGGTGTGTCCGGTGCGCGGCGCACGTGCTCCAGGAACAGCTCCTGGAAGCTCGACGTGGCGGGCCAGGCCGTGGCGGAGTCGTTCCATTCGTGGAAGAGCTGGTGCCGCTCCGCCGCGCCGAGAAGCGGCAGGAAGGCGACCGGCGCTTCCGGGTCGGCGACGGCTGCCGCGAGGAGATTCTCGAAACAGCGCAGCAGGCGCAGCATCGAGGCCGCTTCGAAAATCTCGCTGTTGTATTCGAGCGCTCCGGTGAGACGGTCGCCGTCTTCGAAGAGGAAGAGGGAGAGATCGAGCTTGGCCGTGCCGCCGGCCACCTTGCCTTCCTCCGGCAGCGAGAGAGTGAGGCCGCGCACCTCCGCTTCGGCACGCGGGAAGTTCTGGTAGGCGCACGTGACCTGGATCAGCGGGTTGCGGCTCAGGCTCCTCTCCGGCTGCAGCTCCTCGACCAGGCGCTCGAACGGCAGATCCTGGTGCGCGTAGGAGGCGAGGGAGGTCTCGCGGACCCGGCCGACGAGCTGCGCGAAGCCCGGCGTGCCCGAGAGGTCCGTGCGCAGGACCAGCGTGTTGACGAAGAAGCCGATCAGGCCCTCGACCTCGCGCCGCGTGCGGTTCGCGATGGCCATGCCGATGGCGACGTCCTCGCACCCTGCGAAGCGGCCGAGGAGCGCCGTGAAGCCGGCGAGGAGGGTCATCGCTTGCGTCGCACCGCGGCGGCGGGTGAGCGCGGAGAGGGCGCGCGCCAGCTCGGCCGGCAGCGCAAAGGACTCGGTGGCACCGCGGAAGGATTCGACCGCCGGCCGCGGATGGTCGAACGGCAGCTCCAGGCTCTCCGGGATCCCGGCGAGCTGCCGCCGCCAATAGTCCAGCTCCGCGGCGAGCCGTTCGCCGGACAGCCATTCACGCTGCCAGACCGCGAAGTCCGCGTACTGGATGGGCAGCTCCGGCAGCGGCGACGGCGCCCCCTGGCAGAACGCGCCGTACAGGGTCGCCAGCTCGTGGAATAGGATGCCCATCGACCAGCCGTCCGAAATGATGTGGTGCAGATTCACCAGCAGCGTGTGCTCCCGCGCGGCGATGCGGAGCAGGGCGGCGCGGACGAGCGGTCCCCTGGCGAGGTTGAACGGACGCCGCGCTTCGTCGGCCGACAACCGCGCCAGCTCCCGCCTCCGGACGTCGTCTGCCAGCCCTTCCAGATCGACCAGCGGGACGTCGAGGGCCGGCGCCGGTGCGATCACCTGGACGGGGCCGTGCTCACCGGGCTGGAACGTGGTGCGCAGCGCCTCGTGGCGGCGGACGATCTCGCGGAAGGCTCCGCGCAGGGCGTCCAGGTCGAGCACGCCGGTCAGGCGGACGGCGCCGTACATGTTGTAGAACGGGTTGTCCGGTGCCAGGCGGTCGAGGAACCACAAGCGCTGCTGGGCGAACGAGAGCGGCAGGTCGCGGTCCCGGGGCAGCGGCAGGATGGGAGAAGGCTGCGCGTGCTCCCCCCGGCGCTCGCCGTCGATGCGCGCCGCGAGCGCCGTAAGCGTCGGCGCCTCGAAGAACGCGCGCAGCGGCAGCTCCACCCCGAAGGCGTCGCGCACCCGCGACATCACCTGTGTCGCGAGGAGCGAGTGGCCTCCCAGGGTGAAGAAGCCGTCCTGGGCGCCGATCCTCTCCAATCCGCGCCGCTCGCCGCCGAGCACCTCGGTCCAGATCTGCGCCAGCACCTCTTCGACCGGGCCCTGCGGCGCCAGGAAACGCGCCACTGTTTTTGCCAGAGAACCCACGGCGGCCGGCGCCATCTTCGCGAGCGCGCGGCGGTCGACCTTGCCGTTGGCGTTGAGCGGCAGGCTCGGGAGGACCGTGACCTCCGCCGGCACCATCGCCTCGGGGAGCGTCCGGCGGAGCGCCGTGCGCAGATCTTCAGGCACCGGTGCCGGCTCCAGGGCCGTGACGGTGTTTGCGACGTAGGCGGCCAGGCGCTTGTCCCCCGTCTCATCCTCCCGCACCAGCACCACCGCCTCGCGCACGCCGGGGAGGCGGGAGAGAGCGGCCTCGATCTCTCCCAGCTCGATGCGGAAGCCGCGGATCTTCACCTGATGGTCGATGCGGCCGAGGTAGTGCACCGTGCCGTCGGCCAGCCGGCGCACCAGGTCACCGGTGCGATAGAGCCGCCCGCCGGCTCCTTCGCCGAACGGATCGGGGATGAACACCGCCGCGGTCAGGTCCGGCCGTCCGAGATAGCCGCGCGCGAGCCCCGGACCGCCGAGCAGCAGCTCGCCCGGAACCCCGACCGGTTGCGGTGCGAGGGTGCGGTCCACCACATGGAGCTGGTGGTTGGCGATCGGCCGGCCGATCGGGACCACATCGCCGGGAGGCTCGGGCACGCAGGGCCAGAAGCTCACGTCGACCGACGCCTCGGTCGGCCCGTACAGGTTGTGCAGCTCGGCCTGAGGGAGGCGGGAGAAGAAACGCCGCACGAGCTGCGGCGGCAGGGACTCGCCGCTCGCCACCACCCGCCGCAGCGACGCCAGCTCTTCGAGCCCCGGCGTCTCCAGGAACACCTCCAGCATGGAGGGCACGAAGTGGACGGTGGTGATCTTCTCGCGCGCGATGAGATCGGCCAGGTAGCGGGGATCCTTGTGCCCTTCGGGCTGTGCGAACACGAGGCGCGCCCCGGTCAGGAGCGGCCAGAAGAATTCCCACACCGAGACGTCGAACCCGAACGGCGTCTTCTGGAGGACGCGGTCCTCGGCCGTCAGGCCGTACGCCTCCTGCATCCACTGCAGCCGGTTGACGATTCCCTGGTGGGGGATCATCACCCCCTTGGGAGTCCCCGTCGAGCCGGAGGTGTAGAGGACGTAGGCGAGGCCCTCACCCATGGCTTGGCCGGGCCTGTCGGATCCGACCGATCGGTCCGATCCGACGGATCCGTCCGATCTCCAGGCCCGGCCCCCGCCGGCGTCGAGGAACACCACCGGCGGCCCCCCCACCGGCAGCAGAGCCGAGAACCGGTCCTGGGTGACCACCGCGGAAAGGCCGGCGTTTTCGGCGAGCGTCGCCAGCCGCTCCCCCGGGAGCGTGGGATCGAGCGGCACGTACGCCGCACCCGCCTCCAGCACGCCGAGCAGGCCGGTGATCATCGCGAGCGAGCGCTCCAGCAGCATGCCCACCCGGCCGTCCGGCTTCACGCCGAGCCTGGCCAGATGGCCGGCCAGTTGGCGGGCGCGGTCCACCAGCTCGCGGTAGGTGACCTGCTCGTTCTCGTCCACTGCGGCCACCGCGCCGGGCGTCCGATCGGCTTGCGCCGCGATCAGCTCATGCAGGGTGTGGCCGCGCGGGTAGCCCACCGCCGTGTCGTTCCATTCGGCCAGGAGCTGGTGGCGCTCGCCGGGAGCGAGGAGAGCGATCTCCGCGAGCGGCCGTTGCGGCTCGGCCAGCACGCCGGAGAGGAGCCGCTCGAGATGTCCGCCCAGGCGGACCATCGTCGAAGCCTCGAACAGCTCCCGGCTGTAGTCGAGCATGCCGAACAGGCCCTCCTCGATCTCCCGGCAGGTGCAGGTCAGCTCGAATTTCGCGACCTCCAGCCCGGTGGCTTCCGGGATGATCTTGATGCCGGGATGCTCGAGCGCGCCCTCCGGGGCGTTCTCCATGGTGAACATCACCTGCACGAGCGGCGGCCGGCTCAAATCCCGTTCCGGCGCGAGCTCCTCGACCAGGCGCTCGAACGGCAGCTCCTGGTGCGAGTAGGAGGAGAGCGTCGTCTCACGCACCCGGGTGAGGAGATCGCTGAAGCTCGGATTGCCGCCGAGGTCTGTCCGCAGCACCAGCGTGTTGACGAAGAAGCCGATCAGCGGTCCGAGCTCGGCCCGGATGCGGCCGGCGATCGGCGTCGCCACGGCGAGATCGTCCTCCCCGGTGTAGCGCTGCAGGACGACGAAGAAGCCGGCCAGCAGCGTCATGAAGAGCGTCGCCTCATGGCGGCGGGAGAGCGCCTGAAGCTCCGAGAGCGCCGCCGGATCCATGAGGAAGGTCCGCCCGGCTCCCCGCGTGCTGCGGACCGCCTGCCGCGGGTGGTCGGCCGGCAGCTCCAGGACCGGCGACATGCCTGCCAGCCGGCTGCGCCACCAGCCGAGCTCCGCCTCCAGAAGCGCTCCGGACAGCCGGCGGCGTTGCCAGATGGCGAAATCCGGATATTGCACGGGAAGCTCCGGCAACGGGCTCGGCTGGCCGGCGAGAAACGCCGGATAGAGCGCTCCGATCTCGTTCACCAGCACGCCCATCGACCAGCCGTCGCTCACGATGTGGTGCATCTCGAGAAGGAGCAGGTGCTCGTCGTCCGCGCAGCGGAACACGCAGGCGCGCAGCAGAGGGCCCTTTTCGAGGTCGAACGGCAGGCGGCTCTCCAGCGCGGACATCCGCCGGATCTCTGGATTCCGCCGTGCGGCCGGCAGGGCGCCGAGGTCGACCACGGGCAGCCGCGGCACGAAGCGAGGCGCGATCACCTGCACCGGCTCGCCGTCCTCGGTGGCGGCGAACGTGGTGCGCAGGGCCTCATGGCGGTCGGCCACGCCCGCGAGCGCAAGAGCCAGGGACGGCAGGTGGAGAGTCCCGAGGATGCGCGTCGCCGACGGCAGGTTGTAGATCGGATCGCCGGGATGCAGACGGTCCAGGAACCAGAGCCGGAGCTGGCCGAACGAAAGAGGGAGCGGAGCGAGCCGGTCCCCCCGGGGCTCGATGTGATCCGTTCCCCCCTCTGCCGGCCTCTTCTTGCGGAGAAGGTCAAAAAGGACCTTCTTCTTGGCAGAAGAAAGTCCGGATAGCTTGTTCTGCGTTTGAGTCATCGGTCGTACATCTCTCCTCGCGAGCTCCTGCCGCGATGGGGAAATATAGATGATAGACGATCCGGGCGTGCCAGAGCCCCCGCGTCCGGCGCACGCGAGCCGTGGTTCAGGCGCTCAGTCGACGAAGACCTCGGCCAACGACCGGGCGCTGAGGAGCCGATCTCCCCAGATCAGGAGCGCGCCGGCATCCGCCCGCTGAATCCGTGCCCACCGACTGCGATAGGATTCCGCCCGCCACCTCGCGCTTCCCCGCCATGATCCGAACCGTCTCCGCCACCCGCTACGTCACCCCCCTGCGCGAAGGCGGCTCGCTGCCGGCGATCGTGGAGGCGGACGACCTCGGCTTCTACGTGCTCAAGTTCCGCGGCGCGGGGCAGGGGCCGCTGGCGCTGGTGGCCGAGTTGATCGCCGGCGAGATCGGCCGGGCTCTCGATCTCGAGGTGCCCGAGGTGGTGCGGGTGGAAGTGGACGCGGCGCTCGGCCGTAACGAGGAGGATCCGGAGATCCGCGACCTGCTCAAGGCCAGCGTGGGGGTGAACCTGGGGCTCGACTACCTGCCGGGCTCGATCACCTTCGACGCCGCCGCCCGCGACGTCGTCGAGGCCGATCTCGCCTCGTCCATCGTCTGGTTCGATGCCTTCGTCACCAACGTCGACCGCACGCCGCGCAATCCCAATCTCCTCTTGTGGCACAAGGTCCTCTACCTGATCGACCACGGGGCCGCGCTCTACTTCCATCACAACTGGCCGACGGCGGCGCCGGCCGTGGAGCAGGCGGCCCGCAGCCGCTTCCCCGCCGTCCGCGACCACGTGCTGCTCCCCTGGGCGAGCCGGATCGAAGAGGCCGACCGCCGCCTGCGCCCGCGGCTGAACGAGGCCCTGTTCGCGGCGATCGTCGAGCAGATCCCGGACGACTGGCTGTCCCCCGATCCCAGCGCGGCGGCGGACCGGCGGGCGGGCTACGTGGACTACCTGACGCGGCGCCTCGAGGCGGCGCCCCTGTTCGTCGAGGAGGCGGTGCGTGCCCGCGCGCAGCTCGTTTGACTACGCCGTGGTCCGGGTGGTGCCCCGCGTCGACCGCGGGGAGATGATCAACGCCGGCGTGATCCTCTTCTGCCTGCAGCGGGACTTCCTCGCCGCCCGCGTCGAGGTCAATGAGCCGCGGCTGCGGGCGCTCTGGCCGGACACCGACCTCGAGCTGGTCCGCCAGCATCTCGAGGCGATCCCCAGGATCTGCTCCGGCAGCCCGGAAGGGGGCCCGATCGCCCGGCTCACCCTCCGCGAGCGCTTCCGCTGGCTGGTGGCGCCGCGCAGCACCATCATCCAGGTCTCCCCCGTCCACGCCGGCCTCTGCGAGCACCCGGAGCGCGGGCTCGAGGAGCTCTTCCGGCAGATGGTGGCGGTGCCGTAGAGGCTGGAAGCGAAGTCCCGGCGGCTGTCCGTCTATCCTCGCAGGAGCTCTTCTCTCCAGGAGGTTCAGATGAGAGCACGATCGATCGAACGGATGTCCGCCGCCGCCCTGCTGGCGGCTCTGATCCCCCTCTCCGGATGCTCGGTGATCTATCCCACCCCGCCGGTCAAGAATTTCGAGCTGCTGAATCACAAGAGCATGGATCGATTCGACCAGGTCGACGATGACGTCTACCGCAGCTCGCAGCCCAGCATGGATCAGCTCAAGACGCTGGTCGACGATCATCACATCAACACCATCATCAAGCTCAACACCGGCTCCGAGCCCACCTTGCCCGGGGTGAAGCTGTTTCGCTATCGGCTCTATGGACCGATCACTCCTTCAGCCGCGACGATCAAAGACATTCTCACGGCCATCGACCATGCCGAGAAGCCGGTGCTCATTCACTGCAGCCATGGCGAGGACCGCACCGGGCTCATTGTGGCGCTTTACCAGGTTTGCAAGGGGATGACGCCGGAGGACGCCTACAAGGACATGGTTGCGCACGGCTTTCACCCCTACCGGGGCCTCTGGAATGCCTGGGTGCGCGACGTCGGCTGGAACCCGCAGCACGCGGGAGCGGCCAGGGCCGTCTGCCCGCGGGAGGAAGACCTGCGGCCCGAAGAGAAGACGGCGAGCCGGTAGGGATCGGGGGCAACGGTGGCGTCCCGCCCGACCCCTCGGACCCAGGGCGTTGCCCTGGGTCCGAGCAACCGCCCATCCCCGTTGCCTCAACCGACCGATCGTGCTATTTTCATCTCCATGATCATGAGCAAGGGCGAGCAGACACGACAGGAGATCGTCGAGCGGGCGCGGGCGCTGGCCGGCGAGGTCGGTCTCGAGGGGCTCTCGCTCGGCGTCCTGGCGGCGGGGATGAACCTGTCGAAGAGCGGCCTGTTCGCGCACTTCCGGTCGAAGGAGGCGCTGCAGATCGCGGTGCTGCAGCGGGCGATCGACCACTTCATCCAGGAGGTCGTGGTGCCGGCGCTCCGGCAGCCGCGCGGCGAGCCCCGGCTGCGGCGGCTGTTCGATCTCCACCTCGCCTGGATCCATGGCAACGCGCGCGGCGGGAGCTGCTTCTTCATGGCGCTCACCCACGAGTACGACGACCGCCCCGGCCCCGTCCGCGACCTCCTCGTGCGGTCGCAACGCGACTGGTACGACACCATCGCCCGGGCCGCCCGCGCGGCGGTCGAGGAAGGTCACTTCCGCGCCGATCTCGACCTCGATCAGTTCGCCTACGAGTTCGTCGGCATCGGCATGGTCTTCCAGCAGGTGGCCAAGCTGCTCGAGGACCCGCGGGCCGAGGCGCGGGCCCGCGCCGCCTTCGAGACCCTGCTCGGCCACAGCCGTCCCTGACCCCCTTTCCGCTTTCCGCAAGGAGATCCCCATGCAGCCCCTGGACGCCACTCTCGCCCTCCCCTCTTCAGTAAATAGCACGACCGGTCGTCTGCGGCCTATTCCGGTCCCCCCCTGGCTGCGGGCGGGGATGCGGGTGGCGAGCGCGCTGGCTCCCGGCGCCGCCGCGCGGGTGGGGCGCAAGCTGTTCTTCACGCCGCCCCGGGCGCGGGTGAGGGACGAGGAGCGGGCGGTGCTGGCGCGCGGCGAGCGCTTCTCTCTGGAGGTGGGCGGCCAGCGGGTGGTGGGCCGCGTCTGGGGCGAAGGACCCGCCGTGCTCCTGGTGCACGGCTGGGGCGGGCACGCGGGGCAGATGACGCCGCTCGTCGATCCCGCCGTGGCGGCGGGCTTCCGGGCGGTGGCGATCGACCTCCCCGGTCACGGCGAGTCGGCGGGGAGCATCTCCTCGCTGGTCCACTTCGCCTCGGCGCTCCGCGGCGCCGGCGCCCTGTTCGGCCCCGTGCGGGGCGTCGCGGCCCACTCCTTCGGCGCCGCGGGCACGGCCTACGCGATCTCCTCCGGGCTGGCGGTGGAGCGCGCCGTCTTCTTCGCCCCGCCCCTCGGCTTCGAGTCCTTCTGGTTCCGGTTCCGGACCGGCGTCGGCGTCTCGCCGCGGGTGATGGACCGCATGCTCCGCGAAGCCGAGGAGTGGCTGGAGGTGCGCTTCGACGGCATCGCGCCCGCCGACGTCGCCCCGCGGATGACCACGCCGCTCCTCGTCCTCCACGACCCGGAAGACCGCGAGGTGCCCTTCGAGGAAGGCGCCGAGCTCGCCCGCCGCTGGCCGGGCGCCGAGCTGCGCGCCGCTCCAGGCCTCGGCCACCTGCGGATCCTGCGCGACGAGGGGTGCGTGGCGGCGGCGGTGCGGTTTCTTGGGAGCTCCCCCGGCGATAAATCGCCGGGCTGATTCTGCTTTGTCAGATTGCGGGCCGGAGAGTATCGCCCCTTCGGGGCTATCCCTCACTCCCCAACCCCTCTCTCCCAGCCTCCCCCCCACCGCCGGGAGAGAGGGGCTTTAACTTCTCCCTCTTCTCCCGTCGGGAAGGGTGGAGGCTGGGAGAAGAGGGCCGGGGTGATGAGGGCCAACGGAACGGGAACACGGAATCTGACAAAGTAGAACTAAGAACAGCACCCCCTCGGCCCTCAGCGGGCTTCATTCGGAGTTGCCTTTTTCCTCCCGCCCTCCCCCCCCGGCGCGCTTTCTGTCATTACTTGCACTAATGTAGAAGTAAGCATGTCCGTCTCTCTCAGAGACCAAGGAGATCTGATGTCAAAATTTCGTCTCGTGCCTCTCGCTTTCGTCCTGATGAGTCTTGCCGCCTCCTTCAGCGCCTCGGCCGCGCCGTTCGCGTTGTTCTGCTCCCAGGAGGATCCGATGGAGCAGGTCTTCCTCGCCGCCGCCCACAAGGCGCAGCTTCCCACCAAGTGCGGCCCCTACTGCGACAGCCCGGGCAGCTATGTCACGCCGACCGCGACCGCCATCGGCGCGTCCTGCGCGATCGCTCAGACCAACCTCACCACGCAGCTCAAGAATTACGCGAACTCCTTCTGTGGGAGCTGCCAGCTCGTCGTCACGACGACGGTGGCCTGCCATGCGACCGGAACTGGCTATTCGGTGTCGGGCTATGCCACCTACGGTTGCCGCGACAGCACCTGCTGAGGGGGGGTAAGTGGAGTAAGATTAGAACCGCTCCCTGAAAAACCGGAGGCGTGCCGAATACACGCCCCCGGTCCTTACGGTCTACTGCTTACAGTGCGGTGGGATTTCGGGGGGCCTCGTTCTCCTTTCCCGGTTTCTTCCGGACCGGCTTCTCCCGGACCGCTTTTCGCCGCCGGAGCCTGATCCCGAACTCGGTCAGCTTCTCGCTATGGGTGCCGTAGTGAGAGCGGGCTCCGGCCTGGATGCGCGACGCTTGCTCAGCGGCGGCGTCGAGGGCGACCGCAGGTCGCCCCTACAACCTCCGGCACAAGGTATCCGTGGGGCGCAGGTTGTAGGGGCGACCTGCGGGTCGCCCTCGACGGCTCGAGGAACCCCGGGCGATCAGGGCCGGCGCTTCCGCGCCGGCCGTGCCGGGACAAGGGTCAGCAGTAGTTGGTCGTGCAGGTGGCCTCGCAAGTCAGGCAGGTCTTGCGGCCGCTGTACTGGCACTCATCGGGCCGGATCGTGAACCCTCCAGCGACCTGCTCGAGGTCGCTCCGGGTGAGACCGGCCAGCGTCTCCCGCTGCAGCACCAGCTTTTTGGGCGTTCTCTTCATGCTGTTCTCCTTCTCGAGGAGTCCCAAGGCCTATGTGCCTTTGAGGACTACCTTCAAGGGTGCTCGGGGGGCGCCGGGCGCGCCCTCGCGGGCCGCCGCCCGGGCATCAATGCTCGGGCTACGCTGGAAACGAAAAGCCGGCTGAAGCCGGCTCCCCGGTCAGCCCTCCTTCACCGCTTCGACTTCCGCCACCCATTCGCCCGCGCCTCGGCCTCGGTGCAGAACCAAGCCTCGCCGTGCTCGGGGGCGATGATGGTCTTCTCGTAGAAGTCCTGGCCGGGGAGGTGGTAGATCCGCTCTCCGGTCTTGCCGGAGACGTTCCCCTTGACGTCGCAGCCGGGCGGCGGAGCCGCGCAGCCTCTGGGACAGCCGGGATCGGCGGTCTCGGCGGGGACCTGGACCGGCGGCGCTTCCAGGCTGATCCGTACCGGCGGCTCGGTCACGCTAGGCGGCGGGGAGGAGCGCGGCGGGCGAGCTCCCGGAGCGCCGGAGCCGTTCGCCCGCAGGAGCAGCACGGCCACGAGCAGAACCGCCAGGACGATCCCGGAGCCCGGGGTCCTGAATCTCGGCCTCCTCAGCCAGCGATCCATCCGATGCGCGAGCCGATCGATGTCCATGGCGTTCTGTTACGTCATACTATAGTCAATGTAGAAACGAATAGACCTCAAGCGTAGACACGTTTGCGCTTGTCTTTGTTGATAGCAGGACCGGATCGCTGTTTTCGATGCCCGGGCGGTCCGGCTCGGGTAGACTCCCTTGCATGAACCTCTCTCTAAGCCCCCCCTCTCCTCCGCTCGCGAGGCACGAGGATCTGCTGGCCCAGCTCGAAGCCCTGGGGTTTTTCCGGTATACCAGTCCGGAGCGGCTCAAGCCGGCTCACCACGCCATCCTGCAGGATGGATGGTCGGGGATCTTCGGCGAGGAGGGGCGGCTGTTCGCGGTGGACGCCGAGGAGCTGGCCGAAGGCGGGGTCGCCGCCTTTTTCGAGGAGATGAGGCCCCTTCTCGAAAGCCAAGGGGTGGCCGTGCCGCCGCTGGTGGATCACATCACGGTGGAGTACACCCTGCTCGCCGGCGACGACCAGTTCCCCATCTGGACCCGCGACGACTTCAACCGCGATCTCGACAGCGAGCCGGGGCGCATCTGGGGCGCCAGCTCGACGCGGACGGTGCAGGTCCTCAATCACTGGCTGGAAGCGGCGGAGTCCGCCGAGCGCGCCTACGGCGTGAACGGCGGCAACGACTTCTTCGTTCTCTTCCTCACTCCCGAGCTGCTCTCGCTGATCCAGCGCTCCTCGGTCGCCTCGCCGCGGGAAACACCCTATGTGCCCAACCTGGAGTATCCACGGTTCGGGCAGCCTGAGTAGTTCTACTTGTCAGATTCCGTGTTCCCGTTCCGTTGGCCCTCATCACCCCGGCCCTCTTCTCCCAGCCTCCCACCCTTCCCGACGGGAGAAGAGGGAGAAGTTAGTCGAAGCAAGTTTTAAAGCCCCTCTCTCCCGGCGGTGGGGGGGAGGCCGGGAGAGAGGGGTTGGGGAGTGAGGGATAGCCCCGAAGGGGCGATACTCTCCGGCCCGCAATCTGACAAAGCAGAAGTAGGACGCCGGCGGGCGGTGGCCCGCGCCCTCCCCCTCTACTTCGGGATGTACTCGTCCTTGCTCAGGGCGCCGTCGTGGTTGCGGTCCCAGCGGTCGAAATCCGCGGCGTCTTTCCGCGATTCGGCGCGGCTGAGGCGGCCGTCGTGGTTCTTGTCCAGCAAGCGGAAGAGGCCCTCCCGGCGGGTCCGTTCGCGGTCGAGGTTGAGGAACTCGTCCCGGCTCACCGCGCCATCGTGATTGTGGTCCATGCGATCGAACTCGCTCGTCCCGGCCGTCCACTCCTTGCCGGTGAGGCGCCCGTCGTGGTTGGCGTCGAGCTGGGAGAAGGTGTCGGCGAGGGCCGGCTCGGCCGGGGCGGCCTGGCTGGAGGGCTTCAACTCGCCGCCGTCCAGGGTGCCGTCGCCGTTGGTGTCGAGCATGGCAAAGGAGACGGCGCTCCCCTTCCACTCGGCGCGGGAGACCTTGCCGTCGTGATCGGTGTCCAGGTTGGCGAACGGCTGTCCCGAGGGCGCCGGCTGGGCGGCTTGGGCGGACTGGGCCGGCGCGGCGGCCGGCTTCTTGGCACCCGCGGCCTGGACGGCCGGCACGGCGAGGGTGAGCAGCATCGCTGCGGGAATGAGTTGGGGAATTCGCATGGGACCTCCTCCAAGTTGCCCCCAAGGGCGTTACTTAGGCTTGTACGGGGGGAGGAGGGGTTCCGTCTAAGAGGATCGATCAGGGCCTCTGTGGAGGATCTCGCTGATGGGGCATCCGTGGCCTGCGACCTCACCCTCGGTCCCTCTCCTGAAGGAGAGGGAGGGCCTTACTGGATCGTTGCGGCTTGTAGGGTGCGCTGTGCGCACCTTCACGGTCGTTTATGATGCGCACAGCGCACCCTACGGGCCACACGCCTCGGAGTCGTCCCCCTTCTCCTTTAGCTTCGGCAGCTCGGCGGGCGAGCAGATGGTGGTGAGGAACATCCTGTAGGTCCGCGGCCTAGCCGCCCGGGATTTCAATCCCGGGCGGCTGGGCCGCATTGCCTTGTTCCTCAGGAGGAGAAGGAGATAGAGGATGAGGTCGCAGGCCACGAAGGAGGCCCCCAAAACCGGGCACATGAGTTGCTTGTCCGGGATAACTAATGATGGCTCGCGAGACACATCCAAGGGATCCGTCCGTTCCTCTGGAGCCTTCGTCCCCGGCGGCGGAGACCGGTTTGACCCCCGATGAGCGCACCGCCATTCAGGCCGCGGCGGAGGCCGAGGGGTACTCGGAAAGCTTTGCGGATCTGCTCTGCCGCTTCGCGGAGCTGATCGGGACCGACGAGGTGCTCCGCGAGCTGGAACGGCTCGAAGCCAAAGATCCGCAGTCCTGAAGCACCGCTTTGAGGATGGAATTGCCGGGCTTGCGCTTGGCAATTCTGGCGTCTGCTTTTTCCTTTTTACTGCTGAAGTGCCGATAAGACGGGCGTCTTTCCTCAATCAGCCCGCATCAGCACCACCACCGCCCGCGCCGCTACCGGCACCTCGCCGCCGGCGGCGTGGACCTCCGCCTCCTTCTCGGGAAAGGGCTTGTCGGTGTCGAGCACCTTGCGCCAGCTCTCCCCCCAGTGCGGGCGTCCGGGGAGGCGGAACGCCTGCGGCTCGTGGCTGGCGTTGAAGAGGACGTAGAAGCTGTCGTCCTTGATCGGCTCGCCGCGTTCGTCGAGGCTCTCCATGGCGCCGCCGTTGAGGAAGACCCCGAGCGACTTGGCGAAGCCGTGCCGCCAGTCCTCGTCGCTCATCAGCTCGCCGTCGGGGCGGAACCAGCCGAGGTCGCGCACCCCCTCGCCGTGGATCGGCTTGCCCAGGAACCAGCGGCGGCGGTGGAAGACCGGGTGCTCGCTCCGCAGGGCGATCAGCCGCGCGGCGAACTCGAGGAGCCCGTCGTCCAGGGTCTCCCAGTCGAACCAGGAGATCTCGTTGTCCTGGCAGTAGGCGTTGTTGTTCCCCCTCTGGGTGCGTCCCATCTCGTCGCCGCCGAGGAGCATGGGAATCCCCTGGGAGAGGAACAGGGTGGTGAGGAAGTTGCGCTGCTGGCGGGCGCGCAGTCCAATGATCGCCGGATCGTCCGTGGGCCCCTCGGCGCCGCAGTTCCAGGAGCGGTTGTGGCTCTCGCCGTCGCGGTTCTCCTCGCCGTTGGCCTCGTTGTGCTTGTCGTTGTAGGAGACCAGGTCACGCAGGGTGAAGCCGTCGTGGGCTGTGATGAAGTTGATGCTGGCCGAGGGCTTGCGGCCGGTGCTCTCGTAGAGGTCGGAGCTGCCGGTGAAGCGGTTGGCGAAGTCCCCCAGGGTCTGGTCCTCCCCCCGCCAGTAGTCGCGGACGGTGTCGCGGTACTTGCCGTTCCACTCCGACCAGAGCGGCGGGAAGTTACCCACCTGGTACCCACCCTCCCCCACGTCCCAAGGCTCGGCGATCAGTTTGACCTGGCTGATCACCGGGTCCTGCTGAATGATGTCGAAGAAGGCCGACAGGCGGTCGACGTCGTGAAGCTCGCGGGCGAGCGTCGCCGCGAGGTCGAAGCGGAAGCCGTCGACGTGCATGTCGAGCACCCAGTAGCGCAGCGAGTCCATGATGAGCTGCAGCACGTGCGGGTGGCGCATGTTGAGGGAGTTGCCGGTGCCGGTGTAGTCCATGTAGTAGCGCGGGTTGTCCGGCATCACCCGGTAGTAGGCGGTGTTGTCGATCCCCTTCATCGACAGCACCGGCCCCAGGTGGTTCCCCTCGGCCGTGTGGTTGTAGACCACGTCGAGGATCACCTCGATCCCCTCCTGGTGGAGGATCTTCACCATCTGCTTGAACTCCTGTACCTGCTGCCCCGTGGAGCCCCCCGCGGCGGCGTACTCGTTGTGCGGGGCGAGGTAGGCGATCGAGTTGTACCCCCAGTAGTTGCGCAGCCCGCGCTCGAGCAGCAGGCTGTCCTGGACGAACTGGTGGACGGGCAGCAGCTCGACGACCTTGATCCCCAGCCGCTTCAGGTGGGCGATCGCCGCCGGATGCGCCAGGCCGGCGTAGGTGCCGCGCAGCTCCTCCGGGATGTCCGGGTGGCGCTGGGTGAACCCCTTGACGTGCACCTCGTAGATCACCGACTCGTGCATCGGGATGCGCGGCGGCCGGTCGTTCCCCCAGTCGAAGAAGGGGTTGGTGACCACACACCTGGACATGAACGGGGCGCTGTCGAGGTCGTTTCTCGAGGTCTCGGGCTCGTCGAAGAGGTAGGGGAAGACCGCCTCGTTCCACTGGACGGCCCCCTCGATCGCCTTGGTGTAGGGGTCGAGCAGCAGCTTCGCGGGGTTGCAGCGCCGGCCGGCGTCGGGGTCCCACGGCCCGTGCACCCGGTAGCCATAGCGCTGCCCGGGCACCACGTTGGGCAGGTAGCCGTGCCAGCAGAGGGCGGTGACCTCGGGCAGCTCGATCCGCGTCTCGTGGCCCGCCTCGTCGAAGAGGCAGAGCTCGACCCGCTCGGCCATGTCGGAAAAGATGGAGAAGTTGGTCCCGGCGCCATCGTAGATGGCGCCCAGGGGATATGGAATTCCTGGTTGGATTTTCATCAGGGCCCTCCCTCGCTCCCGCGCCACGGCGGCGCGGCGAAGTATCCATGCCGAAATCATCGATGCCGGATCGGCGCCGACGAGGGTTGCAATTTACGTGCTACGAGAACGGGCAGGTTCTATAACTTTCCATCTATATCTCTATCTGCTAAGGTCCACCTTCGACCTGGTCCCCCGCCCGTGCCGGCGGGGGACACATCCGCAAACAACCTGAAAAGGAGCTTCAAAATGCGGAAGATCAAAATGCTGACCCTGGCCATGGGGCTGTCTCTGTTGGCTCTCGCCGCGGACCGTAGCGGCGCCGAGACCACCTGCGAGCAGCAGTGTCGCATCAACGACCGGCAGTGCCAGATCATCTGCAGCAAGAACCCCTGCCTGATCTCGTGCGCCGATCAGCTCCGGTTCTGTTTGGACGGCTGCAACATCTCGAGCTAGAGCGCACCCCGCCGCCGGCCGGAACCCCGGCCGGCGGTCCTTGCCTCTACTTTGCCAGAAGGTTCCGTTGGCCCGGGTTGGCCCCTCATCACCCCGGCCCTCTTCTCCCATCGCACTCCCCCCGACCGGGAGAAGAGGGAGAAGTTAGCCAAAAACACAATCCTGCTTCTTTGAGCTCCCTCTCTCCCGGTTGGGGGGAGTGCGGTGGGAGAGAGGGTTGGGGAGTGAGGGGCCAGCCCCGAAGGGGCGACACTCCCTCACTCTCGTCGCGAGGTCACACCCACCCCATCCGCTCGCGCAGGGTGGTGACGTGCGCGACGTGGTGCTCACCGTGCCAGGCGTAGAGGCCGAGGATCTGGTCGAGGGTGAGGACGCCGTGGTCCGGGTGCCTCAGGGTCTTGTTGAAGTCCGCGGCGGCCATCGCGCGCAGCAGCGCCACCCAGCGGCGGTGGAGGTTGTCGAGCAGGGCGAGCGAGACCTCGATGGGCACCGAGCGCGAGTCCGGGAGCTCGGCCCAGCGCGCCTCGTCGTAGGTCTTGATCAGGGGCTCGTCCTCGGTCAGCGCCCACTTGCAGCGGAGATAGGCGTTGAGGTGGCTGTCCGGGACGTGGTGAACGACCTGCCGCACCGTCCAGCCGCCCGGGCGGTAGGGGGTGTCGAGCTGCTCGGCGTTGAGGCCGGCGACCGCCTCGCGCAGCCGGTCCGGCGTCCTCTCGATGCGGGAGACCAGCTCCCGGCGCTGATCGGGGTCGAGGTCCCGCTCCATCTCGGCCTTGCCGACCGGATACCGCAGATCCGTCATCATTCTCTCTTGTCTCCTTGAGCGCTACCGCCGTCGAGGGTCGAATCCAGCTCGAGCACGAGGTCCTGGAGCAGTCCGGAGGTCCGGTCGATCGTGGCCGGATCGATCTTCTCCAGCGTATCCCCGGGCGAGTGCATGTTCTGCAGGAGGTTCGGCGCGAACCCCTCCTTGAGCCCCGAGTCCTTGCCGCCGTTGAGCAACAGCCAGAGTTGATGCGCGTCGGCGGCCGGCCCGAAGCCGATCGAGACGTTCGGGATGCCGGCGGCGTCGAAGCTGCGGTCGTCCCCCGCGGGGAAATGAGGGGAGAACTCGATACAGGCGAGGCGGCGCGCGGCGCAGACGCGCTGGAGCGCGCGGACGAGCGGACCGTTCGCCTCCCCCTTGCCGCCGCCGAAGACCAGAGTGTCGCCGTAGGCCACGATGTCGACATTGACATTGGCGACGACGGCGGCGTCCGCCGGCTTGAGCGCGGCGACGAAGGCCTTGGAGCCCAGCAGGCCGAGCTCCTCCTGATCGAAGAAAACGATCCGCAGCCGGTGCCGCAGCGGCCGGCCGCGCAGAGCCTCGGCCAGGCGGACGAGAGCGATCACCCCGGCGCCGTCGTCCACCATGCCGTGGCTCAGGGTGCCGTCCTTGAGCTTCACGGCGTCGTAATGCGCTCCGACCACGATCTCCCGGCTGCCGGCGCCGAAGGCCGCGACGAGATTGTGCCCCTCGCCCCGGTCACTGGTGAACGTCTGGACCTCGAAGGGGATGCCGTGGGCCTTGAGGATCTCCCGCAGGGCCTGAAGACGGCCGGCGTTGGAGTCGCTCCGCAGCTTCCCCAGATCGGCCAGGGGGACGGCGGGCTGGGAGGCCAGCGGCCCGGCGCATAGGACCAATATGGCGAGAATCGCGAGAGAGCGGAGCATGACCGGAAGAGCATACCAGGAGAGCTCGGGCGGGGGGCTTTCCCTGCAACGGAAACATTGGTATCCTTTGGCAGAAATCCGTTGATCGCGTCAGTGCGGAGCATGAGTCTCGCCGGGGTATCCGTGTGTAATAACGGTGTGCTCCGGCTTTCCTTTCGTGGAGGATGATCGATGATGGTCCAGATGCACCAGATCGGCAAGCACACGACGTCGTACGAGGAGCCGGACATCCTTTTCCTGAAGCTCGTCGGAGAGGTCGACAACGTGGAGGTGCGCGAGATCAATCAGAAGCACCTCGACTACAGCAGGAACCGCGACCACATGTTCTACCTGCTCGACCTTTCCGAGCTCGACAACCTCCCCGCCCAGGTTCGCCGGGAGGCTTCCGAAACGGTCAAGGTCCTGCCGCTGCGGGGCACCGTGGTCTACGGCGCCCCGCTGAAAGCCAAGATCCTCGCCAAGCTGCTGATGACCGCCGTCAATCTGTTCAAGGGCGGCAAGAATCAGAACATCGTCCAGTTCACCGACACCGAGGCCGAGGCCAGGGCCTGGCTCGACAAGCGCCGGAGCGAGCTCGCCGCGGCGGCCTGACGGCGCGGCGCTCCGCTTCCTCCTCCGGCTGGCACACGGCTTGCGGTGTCTCCGGGGTCGAGGAGGTCTGTATGGAAAAGAACGTGGGAAAAATCGAACGCTGGGCCTCGCTGTTGGGGGGCGGCGCGATCGCCGCGTACGCCCTGCGCCGTGAGCGGCGGCTCTCACCGCTCGGGGGAGCGCTCGCGCTCGGGGCCGCGACGCTGCTGTTCCGCGGCGCCACCGGCCACTGCCCGGTCTATGGGCCGCTCGGCTTGAACACCTCCGATCTCGACGAGGACTGGACGCGTCCCCTCGCCCGCGACGAGAAGAGCTTCCGGGGCCAGTGGCCGCTCCCCGAAGGAGCGCGGCTCGTGAAGCCCGGGGAAAAGGATCGCGACCTCGTGGACCAGGCCTCCAAGGAGTCCTTCCCCGCCAGCGATCCGCCGTCCTTCACGCCCACCCGCGTCGGGTGAGCCCACCTTTAGCGACCGCCTGGGGGGTGCGCACGCCGCGCCCCGCAGGCGATGATTGCGCAATCTCTCCGTCCTCCTTATAATCAGTCGCACATTTACGGCCGTTCAGGGTTCATCTCCAGGCCGCGCCGGTGCGCGGCCTCGGGTTGCGTTCCCTCTGGAGGAGGAGTCGAGATGCCGAAACAGTGCTTCAAGGAAAATGCGTGCGGCGAGCAGTGGACGGGGCTGGAGCTCCCCGACATCGTTCACATGAGGCTCCAGGGGAAGGTCACCCTCGAAGAGTGCCGGATGCTCAACGATGCCCATATCGCCTATGGGAAAGAGGTCCCCTACTTCTTCTACCTCATCGACCTCACGACGCTGGAGGATCTGCCTCCGGCCGTGCGGAAGGAGGCCTCGGAGACGGTCAAGATGCTGCCGCTCCGCGGGACCGTGGTGAAGAACGCCCCCCTGAAGGCCAAGGTCCTGGCCCGGTTGCTGCTGACCGCCGCCAACCTCTTCCGGCGCGGCCCCGAGGCCAACCCGCTCACCTTCTGCGATACGGAAGAAGAGGCGCGGGTCTGGTACGAGAAGCGCCGCCAGCAGATGGGCGAAGTCGCCGCCTGACCAGCTTTACTGAGGGGCAATTTCTGTAGGGCGGCCCTGCGTGGCCGCCCTTTTTCTACGCTCCCCTTGACTTACGCCTCACTGATGCCTAGCCTGGGCAGGTGAGGCGCTCTTCCACTCCCCCGCCCTACGCCGAGCTGCACGCGGCCTCCGCCTTTTCGTTTCTCGACGGCGCCTCGCTCCCCGAGGACCTGGTCGATCGGGCAGCGGCTTTGGGGCTGCCCGCCATGGCGCTGGTGGACGCCAACGGCGTCTACGCCGCGCCGCGCTTCTTCCAGGCGGCGAAGCGGGCGGGGATCAAGGCGCTGGTGGGCGCCGAGGTGGTGCTGGAGGACGAGCCGAGCCTCTGGCAGAAACGGGCGCGCTTTGGCCCGCTCGGCCTGGTGCCCGACCCCAAGGCGGCCGATCATGGTTCGAACCGCGCGGTGGATACCCAGGCGCGGCTCACCCTCCTGGCCGCCGACCAGACCGGCTACCGCAATCTCTGCAAGCTGATGACGGCCGCCGCGCGCGGCCGGGGCAAGGGGGAGGCGCGCGTCCCCTGGGACCTTCTCGCCGAGCACGCGGCGGGCCTCCACTGCCTGACCGGCGGCGAGGAGGGGCCGCTCGCCCGCGAGCTGGCCGAAGGGGGGATCGATCCCGCCCGGCGCCTGCTCGAACGGCTCGCCCATCTCTTCAACCGCCGCCTGCACGTCGAGCTGCAGCGCCACCGCCTGCGCGAGGAGGAGCACCGGAACCAGGCGCTGATCGATCTCGCCCGCAAGCTCCGCCTCCCTCTCCTCGCCACCAACGGCGTGCGCTACGCCAATCCCGAGGACAAGCCGCTGCACGACGTGCTGACGGCGATCCGCCATCACACGACCCTCGACGAGGCCGGCCGGCTCCTCGCCGCCCACCGCGAGCGGCACCTGAAGAGCGCCGGCGAGATGGCTCGGCTGTTCGCCGATCTACCCGAGGCCCTGGCCGCCAGCTTCGAGCTCAGCCAGACGCTCGACTTCACCCTGGCCAACCTCGGCTATCGCTTCCCCGAGTATCCGCTGCCGCCCGGCGAGACGCCGTCCTCCTACCTGCGCCACCTCACCTGGAACGCCGCCCGCGCCCGCTTCCGGCCGCTCACGGCGAGGGCGCAGGCGCAGATCCAGAAAGAGCTCGACCTGATCGAGAAGCTCGATCTCGCCGGCTACTTCCTGATCGTCTGCGACATCGTCGACTTCTGCCAGCGCGAGGGGATCCTCGCCCAGGGGCGCGGCTCGGCGGCCAACAGCGCCGTCTGCTACGCGCTGTCGATCACCGCCGTCGATCCGGTGAAGATGGAGCTGCTCTTCGAGCGCTTCCTCTCCGAGGAGCGCGGCGAGTGGCCGGACATCGACCTCGACCTCCCCTCGGGGGAGCAGCGCGAGCGGGTGATCCAGTACGTCTACCAGCGCTACGGCCCGCACGGCGCGGCGATGACGGCGACCGTCATCACCTACCGCGACCGCTCGGCCACCCGCGAGGTCGCCAAGGTCTTCGGCTACAACGAGGAGCAGATCGACAAGCTCGCCCGCCAGCTCGGCAACTGGAGCTACGACGCCTCACACGGCGAGCAGAAGTCGTTCGCCGCCGAGCTTGCACAGGCCGGCTTCGATCCCGAGGAGCGGCGCCTCCAGCATTTCGCTGATCTCTGGACGCGCATCCACAACCTCCCCCGCAACCTCGGGCAGCACACCGGCGGCATGGTGATCGCCGCCGGGCGGCTCGACGAGGTGGTGCCGCTCGAGCCCGCCTCGATGCCGGGGCGGGTCGTCATCCAGTGGGACAAGGACGACTGCGCCGACCTCGGGATCATCAAGGTCGACCTCCTCGGGCTCGGCATGCTCGCCGCCCTGGAGGAGATGGTGCCGACGATCCGCACCCGCGAAGGGGTCCACGTCGACCTCGCCCATCTGCCGCAGGACGATCCCAAGGTCTACAAGATGCTGCGGGATGCCGACACCGTGGGCGTCTTCCAGGTCGAGAGCCGCGCCCAGATGGCGACGCTGCCGCGCAATCACCCGGAGAAGTTCTACGACCTGGTGATCCAGGTGGGGATCATCCGCCCCGGGCCAATCCTGGGCAACCTGGCGAACCCCTACTTCGAGCGGCGCAACGGCCGGCAGCCGGTGGTCTACGCGCATCCGAGCCTGCAGCCGATCCTCGAGCGGACGCTGGGGGTGCCGATCTTCCAGGAGCAGCTCCTGCGGGTGGCGATGGTGGCCGCGGGGTTCACCGGCGGCGAGGCCGAGGAGCTGCGGCGGGCCATGGGCTCGAAACGCTCGGTCGAGCGGATGCAGGCGATCGTCGAGAAGCTCCGCCGGGGGATGAACGCGCGGGGGATCACCGGCAAGCCGCAGGAGGAGATCGTGCAGGGGATCAGCTCCTTCGCCCTCTACGGATTCCCCGAGTCGCACGCCGCGAGCTTCGCGCTGATCGCCTACGCCAGCGCCTACCTGAAGGCGTACCATCCGACCGCCTTCTATCTCGGGCTGCTCAACGCCTGGCCGATGGGCTTCTACCACCCGGCGACGCTGGTCAAGGACGCCCAGCGGCACGGCGTCGACGTGCGGCCGGTGGACGTCCAGAGCTCGGGGGTTCTCTGCCGCTGGGAGGACCGCGAGCTGCGCGAGGGGGAGCGCGATCCGCGGACGGGGACGGCGCCGCCGGCCGGGGCGATCCGCCTCGGCTTCAAGTTCGTGCGCGGGCTGCGCGGCCGGGCGGCGCTGTCGATCGAGACCGAGCGGGCCAGGGCCCCCTTCGCCGACGCCGGGGACCTGGTGCGGCGCTGCGATCTCCATGAGAACGAGTTGCAGAGTCTGGCCTCGGTGGGGGCGCTCTCGTCGCTCGGCCTCACCCGCCGCGCCGCCCTCTGGCAGGTGGCGCGCCTGGCCAAACCGGCCGGCCCCCTGCTCGAGGGCCTCCCGGACCCCGAGCCCTCGCCGCTCCCGGAGATGACGCCGGTCGAGGAGACCCGGGCGGACTACGGCGGCGTCCAGCTCACCCTCGGCCCGCACCCGCTCGCCTACCTGCGCGAGCAGCTCGCGAGGAAGGGGGTAACCCCCTCCTCCGGCCTCGACGCGCTGCCGAACGGCGCCAGGGTGCGCACCGCCGGGTCGGTGATCGTCCGCCAGCGCCCCGGCACCGCCAAGGGGCTGCTCTTCATCACCATGGAGGACGAGACCGGCATGTCGCAGGCCGTGATCCCCCCGGACCTCCTCGTGCAGCACCGCAAGCTGATCGTTGGCTCCCCCGGCCTCGTCGTCGAAGGCGTCCTCCAGAAGCGGGACGGGACGATCTCGGTGAAGGGGGAGAAGTTCTGGTCGCTCAAGGAGCTGGTGGCGGTGCCGAGCCACGATTTCCGGTAGAAATCCTGGAATCTTCTTTTCCTGTCCGTCAATCCCTACGCGCTCTACAGAAAGGGGTTGATATGGCAATGCAGACTCGTACGGTCAGTGAACTGGCGACTAAAGTGGCAAACGATCCAGCGCTGGAAGCTGAGATGAAACAAGACCCGGCAGGAACCCTCGCGAGGATTGCCACTCCTATTCCAGATACGTTTGTCTATCGGGTTGTTGTCAGCTCGCTTGGGCTGGCCATCCTTATATCTCTTCTTGGAGCTATCGCCCTATGGTGGATCGGAAAGACCACCATTCCAGAGTTGCTTACAGCGATCGGCTCTGCTGCCGTGGGCGCATTGGCAGGGTTGCTGGCCCCCTCGCCTACGCAGGGCTGAGGAGCGCTGCCTCTACCGCGACCGCCTTGAGGAAGCGGCGGAGGCTGGCGACGCCTTCAAGGTAATCGCCTTGGAGGTGAAGGCGGTCCTCGGTAAAATCTCCGTGCGAGATCAGGTCACGCATTCTCATCACCTCACGTAGACGGGTAGCCAGTTCCCGATCAATCACCGTGCGGTCGGCGAGGAGGTCGAACGCTGAAGCGGCGTCATTCGGGAAGCCCAAAGCGGCGCCGGCGATCCAGTACCCCAATATACTTATACATTCTTGAATAGCGAGAAAAAGACGGAAGCTGGCCAAATCCCAGAGCTGAATGTCCACGAAGAACTCCTCTGCCGGTCGGGAGAGGAGCGATTCGACGTCATCAAGCCAGGCCTCAGCCCGGGTCGTCTTCTCTCGCACAGTCTCAGGATTGACCACGCTCCAGTTCGCGCGGAGGGCAGCGATGCGCTGAGGGAGATCGTCCAGAAGATCCATGTCCCTGATTCTACCTGTGCTGGCTCCTATAACTTCGGCAGAGTCGGCCTTCCCAAGGAGCGGGTAGAATCCAGCCGCCTCCAAGGAGAACGAAACGAGAGCCAAGACCGCCGCCGCGACCGTCCTGCTCGCCCTCCTCGCGACCGTGCCCGTCTGCGAAGCGAAGCCCGCCGTGAAGGACGCCTTCCTCACGCAGGCCGGCCAGGGGACGCCGATCGTGTTCATCCCCGGGTGGACCATGGCGGCGGACATCTGGGAGGGGCAGATCGCCTACTTCTCGAAGTCGCATCGCGTGGTCGCCTACGATCCGCGGTCGCAGGGGCGGTCATCGAAGACTCCGGAAGGGAGCTATCCGATCGCCCGGGGCGCCGATCTCCACTCCATCCTCGACCAGTTGCGCGTTGACCCTCCATGAGAACTGCCTTACAGTCCGGAAGGGAGGACGACCGATGCTGGCGGATCTTACTCTGAAGATTGACCGGGAGCTGATTGAACGGGCTGAGGCTTTTTCCCGGAAAACGGGCAGGTCCGTCTCCGACCTGATCGCGGAGTACCTCCAAAGGCTGCCGGAGCCATCCCGGGAACCGGGGACGACGCCCATCGTGAGCTCGCTGCGTGGAGTCTTGCGGGAGAGCGGCCTCACAGAAGAAGACTACCGTCGCCACCTCGAGGAAAGGCACCGTTGAGGGTCCTCTTCGACACCAATGTAGTCCTCGACCTCCTTCTCGACCGCGCCCCCTTCGCCCGACTCCCTGTCCATTCCCCGGAGGAAATGATTCGGATCCTTGGTCAGCGATCCCAGGATGGCTGAGCAGCTTCTCGACAGAGCCGACCTCCCCACCGTCGTCGTAGGCGCCGGGGCCGCGGGCCTCCTCGCGGCCATCTTCGCGGCCAGAGGAGGGAGACGCGTCCTGCTTCTGGAGCGGACGCGCGATGGCGGGCGCAAGATCCTGGTCAGCGGCGGTGGACGGTGCAACGTCCTCCCTTCCACCGTCGATCCCGGCCGGTTCGTCACCGACTCCTCCCCCAACACGCTGCGGAAGATCCTGAGCTCCTGGCCGCTTCCCGAGCAGCGCCGGTTCTTCGAGGAGGAGGCGGGCATCCCCCTCGTCCTGGAGCTTGAGACGGGCAAGCTGTTTCCCGTCTCGAACAGCTCGCGCGAGGTGCGGGACGGCCTGATGAGCCTCGCCCGGCGGCGCGGCGTGGACATCCGCTTCGACGTTTTGGTCGAGGATCTCGAGGCTCCCCGGGAAGGCCACCCCTGGACGGTGCGTCTCGCGGGCGAAGAGGCGATCCCCGCAGGGGCCGTGATCGTCGCGACCGGCGGGCTTTCCCTGCCGGGCACCGGAAGCGACGGCACCGGCTTCGCGATCGCCCGCCGCCTCGGCCACACGGTCCATCCGACCTATCCGGCCTTGACGCCGTTGACGCTCGATCCTCCCCGCTATGCCCCGCTCGCCGGCATCTCGCGCACCGTGACCCTCCGCGCACCCGGACCGAAGCGGACCGCCACGGCCCACGATGGATTCCTCTTCACTCATCGCGGCTACAGCGGCCCGGCGGTGCTCGACCTTTCCCATCTCGCGGTGCGCTCCCGCCTGGCCGGCGGGCCGCCGCAGCCTTTCCTCGTGCAGTGGACGGAGCTGGACGCCGCCGCCTGGGACGGGCTCCTGCGCGAGGGCGCGGGGACCGTGATCAGCCTGCTCCGCCGGCACTTGCCGGACCGCCTCGCCGAGGCGCTCCTCGCGGACGCCGGGGTCGACGGCTCCCGCGGGTTCGCCCAGCTCCGCCGCGAAGAGCGCCGGCGGCTGGTCGCGGCCCTCGCCGAGCACCCGCTTCCCTGGACCGGCGATGAGGGGTACCGCAAGGCCGAGGTCACCGGCGGCGGCGTGGCGCTCTCGGAGGTCGATCCCCGCACCCTGGAGAGCCGCCGCCACCCCGGCCTCTTCCTCTGCGGCGAGATCCTCGACGCCTTCGGCCCCATCGGCGGCTACAACTTCCTCTGGGCCTGGGCCACGGGGCGGACGGCCGGGCTGGGAGCCTGAGACACGGCCGCCCCGCGCAGCGCCCGCTTCTACTGCCCGCTGGTGGACTGCACCGTATTGGACGACGACCAGGTAAAGGTCGCCTTGCCGTCACCCGCGATCGAGCAGCTCTGATTCGCCTGACCGATCTGGTTGACGCCGTTATAGGTCGGGCACCGGCACTCCACCAGTTCGCCGTCGGTGGTCGGCGACTTGTGCCCCGGTCCGTAGAAACAAGGGGCGGTCATGCATCCCGCATAGAGCCCGTCGCACGACGTGCTGCCGAGCTTGTAGCCGCCGCCCTTGCCGGACATGGCGAAGCTGAACGTAGAGATGAGGTCGGCGTCCGGCATCAGCGAGGCCTGAGGGTTGCTCGGGCTCTGCTCCTTGACGTACTTGCAGACAGGGGCCTCCGGGATGTGCTTGTCGCACCCCGGCAGATCGCCGCGCGGCCCGCAATTCACGATGTTCTTGCACCGCGAGCCGTCCTGCCCGCAGACGTCCACGGTCTTGAAGTAGGCGCCGCGATTCAGGATCCCATTGATGTCGACGAAATTCGGGCCCGAGGTGTAGGCCTGGCACGTGCAATCCGCGGTGTCGCCATTCATCACGCAGGGCAGGGACTTGTTGCTGGAGCTCGTGCCCGTCGGGGTCGGAGGTCCGGAGAAGAAGCAGAGCGCGTAGGTGTTGCCGCTACAATACAACATGTTGGTCGACCGCACCGGACCGCCGATCTTGGGACCGACGACGACGTCTGCCTGGGCGGGACCGTATTCCGTGGTCCAGCAGTCCGTGGGGTGGAAAGGGTAATTGCTGCAGTCGTGGCCGGTCTTGCAGGGGGGCGGATTCGGACAGAGCCTGCCGCTCGCCGAGGCCTTGGCGGTCGTCGCCGGGGCCGCGACGGGCGCCTCCGGAGCCACTGACGCCGTCGTCGACGCCGCCGCGGGGGCCGCGGATTCCTGCTGGGGCCCACGGTCGCCGCACGCCACGAGCAGCGCGGCCGCGACGGCCAACGCCAGGAGCACCAAGGCCTTGCACGAAGCGGGTACCTTCATCATATCTCTCGCCATTTTCTTCTCCTTGATCACCGGACCTGCAGGTGTCTGTACCCCGGCGTCCCGATGAGCCGGAGGTGCTGGTTGCAAGGAGGAAGTGGGACGGCCGCGCGGATTATCGCACGGCCAGCTCGCTGGAACCGATGTTGCACTCCTGGGCGAGCATGGAAGAGCGTGACGCGGTGGTGGTCGGAGCGGGGCCCAATGGGCTCGCCGCGGCCATCGCGCTCGCGCGGGCCGGCTGTTCGGTCGAGCTCTTCGAGGCGGGCGAGACGGTGGGGGGCGCCGCGCGCTCGGCCGAGCTGACGCTCCCCGGCTTCCTCCACGACATCTGCTCGGCGATCTACCCGCTCACGGTGGGAACGCCGTTCCTGCCCAGCCTCCCCCTCGAACGCCACGGGCTGCGCTGGATCCACCCCCCTTTTCCGCTGGCCCACGCTTTTGACGACGGCACCGCGGCCGTCCTCGCCAGAGGGTTCGCGGAGACCGGGGAGAGCTTCGGCGAGCCCGTGGACGCCCGCGCCTGGGAGCGCCTGTTCCGCCCGTTCTCGGACGGCTGGATGGCGCTATCCCCGGATCTGCTCGGGCCCCTGGGCTGGCCCCGGCACCCGTTCCGCATGGCCCACTTCGGGCTGATAGGGCTGCGCGGCGCGGCCGGATTGGCGAAGAGCCGGTTTCGCGGCTTCCGCGCCCGCGCCCTGTTCGCCGGCCTCGCCGGCCACTCCTTTCTGCCGATCGACCAGATCCCCACCGCGTCCTTCGGGCTGATGCTGGGGGTTACCGGCCACGCCGTGGGCTGGCCGCAGCCGGAGGGGGGAGCCCAGCGGATCCCGGATGCCCTGGCATCGCTGCTCCGCGAGGAAGGGGGGACGATCCGGACCGGCCGGCTGGTGAAGTCGATCGACGAGCTCCCGCGCGCCCGCGCCTACCTCTTCAATCTCACCCCGGCCCAGCTCCTGAAGATCGAGGGGATCCGCTGGCCCGAGGGCTACCGCCGGCGGCTCGCCCGCTACCGCTACGGCCCGGGGGTCTTCAAGGTCGACTGGGCGCTCGCGGAGCCGATCCCCTGGAAGGCGGAGGCGTGCCGGCGGGCGGGGACGGTCCACCTCGGCGGGCCGATGGAGGAGATCGCGGCCTCGGAGGGGGCCGCCTGGTTCGGACGCGAGCCCACACGCCCCTTCACCCTGGTCGGCCAGGCGACCCTGTTCGATCCGACGCGCGCTCCCGCCGGAAAGCACACGGCGTGGGCCTACTGCCACGTCCCCAACAGCTCGACGACGGATTACACCGCGCTGATCGAGGCGCAGATCGAGCGTTTCGCCCCCGGCTTCCGGGACGTCGTGCTGGCCCGGCACACGATGAACACCGCCCAGCTCGAGGCCCACAATCCCAATCTCGTCGGCGGCGACATCAACGGCGGCGCCGCCACCTTGGCGCAGCTCTTCACCCGGCCCGTGGCGCGCCTCGTCCCCTACGCGACGCCGGACCCGCGGGTCTTCATCTGCTCGTCGAGCACGCCCCCCTCGGGGGGAGTGCACGGCATGTGCGGCTATCACGCGGCGAAGGCGGCGCTGAAATCCATCAACAAAGGAGTGCATCCATGAAAGTTCTGGTCACGGGAGGAACGGGAGTCGTCGGCACCGCAGCGGTGCGCGCGCTGCTGGCGGCGGGTCATTCGGTGCGGCTGTTCTCGCGGCATGCCGCCGCGGATGCCGAGCGCTGGCGCGGCGAGGTCGAGACTTACGAGGGGAGCGTCGCCTCGGCGTCCGAGGTCACCGGGGCGGCGGAGGGGTGCGACGCCATCCTCCACATCGCCGGCATCGCCGAGGAGAACCCGCCCGAGTCCACCTTCGAGCGGATCAACGTCGGCGGCACGCGGAACCTGATCCAGGAAGGGGAACGGGCGGGCGTCAAACGGTTCGTCTACGTCTCCTCGCTCGGGGCCGAGCGCGGCCGGTCCGCCTATCATGCCTCCAAGCTCAAATCAGAGGCGCTGGCCGAGGCGTTCCCCGGCGAATGGCTGATCTGCCGTCCCGGCAACGTCTACGGCCCGGGGGACGAGGTGGTCTCCTTCCTGCTCCAGCTCGTGCGCTCGTCGCCGGCGGCGCCAGTGATCGACGCCGGCGATCAGCCGTTCCAGCCGATCTACGCGGAGGATCTCGGCGCGGCGCTCGCCCTCGCGGTCACCCGCCGGGAGCTCGACCATCAGGTGCTCCTGCTGGCGAGCCCCGAGGTCACGACGACTCATGACCTCCTCGATCGCCTGGCCCGCCTGACCGGCCGCAACCCGGTGCGCATCCCGGTGCCGGCCGCTCTCGCCTCGCTCGGTGCCCAGGCGGCCTCGCTGCTCGGCGTCAAGCTGCCGGTCGACGACAACAAGCTCGGCATGCTGCTGGAGGAGAACGTCATCCGCCCCGGCGAGGTCAACGCCCTGACCGCGGTGCTCGGCATTCAGCCGACCCCGCTCGACGAGGGGCTCCGGCGCCTCGCCACCAGCCAGCCCGAGCAGATCGCCGCCGAGGGCACCGGCCCGCTGACGCGGCGCATCTACCACGCCCGGCTGACCGGGGTTCAGCGCTCGCCGTCCGACCTCTTCGCCGAGTTCCGCCGCCGCTTCTTCGAGCTGGTGCCGGAGAGCACGATGGGCGACGCCGGGGAGCCGGCGAACCCTCCCCGGCTGGAGATGGGAGAAACGCTGACGCTCGCCCTGCCGTTCCGCGGCAACGTGCAGGTGCGGATCGCCGAGATCGCCGACGCCGCGATGACCTTCGTGACCGTCGCCGGCCACCCGCTCGCCGGCTCGGTGGTCTTCCGCTTCGTGGGAGTTCCCGGCAGCGACTTCCGCTTCGAGGTCGAGACCTGCGACCGCCCGGCGACCGTGCCGGATGCTCTCGCGATGCTCCCCTTCGGCTCCATTCTCAAGCGCTGGAACTGGACCACGGTCGTCCGCAACACCGCCGAGAGCCTGGGCGCGATCCCTCCAGTCGCCGTGCAAACGGACGAGCTCCCCTTGAGCGAAAGCGAGGAACGGGAGGCGATGGCGGACCTGCGGCAGAAGGTCTCGAAGCTCGCCCGTGAGGAGGAGCCCGGGCTGCGCCAGGAGGCCAAGGGGCGGGTCGAGCAGGCGTTCAAGCCGGCGTAGGACATCAAAGCCTATAATCCTCTCCATGGATGCCACCCTCACCCGGAGAATGGAGGAGATCGCCGCCGCCGTCCAGCGCTTCGTGGAGAGCCGCAACTCGGACGAAATCCTGGGGGTGTTCCTTTATGGCAGCGCCCTCGACCGGCTGTTCCGGCCCGACAGCGACCTCGATATCGCGGTCCTGGACAACCCCCGGCACCCACTGAGCTGGTCCGATCAGGCGAGACTCATGGATGTCTTGGAGCGGGCGATGGGCCGCGGCGTCGACCTGCGGTTGCTCCGGGAGAGCAGCCTCTCTCACCAAGCTCACATATTCGAGCAGGGGCGGCTGGTGTGGATGAGCGATCTACGTGCAATCGAGCAGTACATGCTGCAGACCCTTGCGGCGGCCCGCCAGGCAAGCAAGCGCTCCGAAACACAATGGTTCCAGACCTTGGATCGTCTCGTTAAAACGGCCGCGGCGCGCTGATGGCCGACATCAATCCGGATTACCTGCTGGAGCAGTTTCAACTCATTGAGGAGTATTTGCGCCGAGCCAGGGGAATCGCCGAACGCCACCGCGAGGAGTACCTCAACGATCCTTATGCGGTCGATGCCAGCATCCGCGAACTGGTCGTGCTCTTCGAGACATCACACAACGTCGCCAAACATCTGATTTCTCGTGAAGGCTGGAGAGCGCCCGCAAGCAAAGCGGAGGCGTTCGAGATCCTTGGCGAGCAGGGAATCCTCCCGGAAGATCTGGTTGACGCTTTCCGCGAGGCTGCCCGGTTCCGTAACCTCGTCACATACCAGACGGCCGTTGTCCGAGATGAAATCGTCTACCAGGTTCTGCAAGCTCACCTGAACGATTTCGAGCGGTTCCTCGCTCTTATCGCCAGATGGCTGAGTGACCAGCCCACCAAGCCGGCGTAGGCGGGCGGCGCACCGAGAACACGATGTGCTCCAGCTCGTGGAACTGGACGTGCTTCCCAGGGGCCATCCCGAGCTTCCGGGCCACGCCCTGGGAGGGGAGGTTCTCGGGGCGGATCAGGGAGATGACCCGCTCCACCCCAAGGATCTCGAACGCCCAGGTCCGTACTCCCAGGGCTGCCTCGGAGGCCAGTCCCCGGCGCCAGAACGGGCGGTGGATCAGGTAGCCGATCTCGGGCTCCTCCACTCCGTCGACGAGTTGCAGGACCAGACCCACCTGTCCGACCGGCTCGCCCGCGGCCCGGTCCTGGACCAGCCAGAGCCCATGCCCATTCCGGGCGTAGCGGCCGAGCTGGCGCTCGATCCACGCCCGCGCCTCGTCCCGTGAATAGAGCTGGGGGTAGTACCGCATCACCTCCGGATGGGCGAGCATCGCGGCGACGAAATCAAGGTCGCCGAGCGACATCTCGCGTAAGGCGAGGCGAGGGGTTTCGAGGATCGGCTTCACTAGCGCTTCAGATGGGATTCGCTCACTTCCTCGAAGATGAGCCAGTTTCCGCTGGGATCCGGGCCAACCAGGATGGAGACGGGACTCGAGACCTTCTCCACCGACGAGTAGCGGGTGACGTTGATGCGCACCCGGTTTCCTTCCATGGTGTAGGTGTCGTTGGTGTAGGTGCTGACGTCGCCGACCTGCCGGGCTTTGGGCATGTAATCCTTGAGGGCCTTCTTGAATCTCGACGCGGGGACTGTCATCGGGACGATCTTGCCGTCCGGCATGTACCGCTTGTTCTTGATCACGACGCTGTCCGAATACAGATTGACCATCGCCGGATCGAAGGCGTGCTCCAGCGCGACATAGCGTTTAAAAAAGGCCTTGGCCTTGGTGATGGCATCCCCCTTGGGAGCGGCGGTTGGGGAGGCGGACGCTATCTGGCAGAGAGCCAGGGCGAGGAGGGTCAGGGTGGCAAACGTTCTCTTCATGGAGTCTCCTGAAAAATCGACGGACGGGGGATTCTAGCGCCTACAGCCCCTTGCCATACACGATCTTCCACTCGCGGCCGCCCTCCTCGGGCGGCGGCTTGAAGGCGGGCCGGCGGCCGAGGGGGCGGAAGCCGAGCCGCTCGAAGAAGCGGCGGGCCGGCTGGTTGGTTTCGTAAACCACCGCTCGCACCCCAGGGATCTGATGACGCCGGGCCTCCTCGAAAAAACGCTCCACCAGCCGCACTCCCACCGCCCGGCCGCGGGATTCGGGGAGCAGGTTGATGTGCAGATGCCCGGGATACCCCTCCTCGTCCGGGGCTTCGGCCTTGCGGCTTTCGGCGAGGAAGCCGGGCAGGTCGCCGAGCAGGCGCCAGAGCTCCCGGCGCCAGAGCAGCCCGCGGACCAGCGAGCGCGCCACCGCGGCGGGAACCACCCGCCAGACCTGGACGCGAAGGAGCCCGCGCTCGTCAAAGGCGCCCGCCAGATACCCGACCACCCGTTCCTCGCGCTCGGCCACCCAGATACTGCCGGCCGGGAAGTCGGTGTAGGCGCGGATCATCAGATCGACGAAGAGGCGGGGCTCGATCACCCCCTCCCCGCCGCCGCCATACGCCGTGGACAGGCAGATCGCGCGCAGCGCCTCACGGTCCCGCGGATGGTAGGGGCGGATCTGTATTGGCCGATCGTCGTCCATCCAGGCTCTCCGGATGGACATCTTAACCGCGGGGTCTCAGCAGCCGTCCGGCCAGGTCCTCCGGCAGCACCCAGTCGGCGCGGCCGATCTTCTCCCAGGCGAAAAGCGGGAGGAGATCGGCCGGCCGGCAGGGCTCGGCGCGGTCGAGCAGGCCGAGGGAATGGGCGAGATAGCCGGCGACCGCCTCGGGGTGGATCCCGGCGTCGCGCAGGGAGCGGAGGGTCAATCCCTGATCGCGCTTGGAGAGCTTCTCCCCCCGGGCGTTGACCATCAGCGGCACGTGGGCGTAGGCCGGGGGCTCGCCGCCGAGGGCCTCGATCAACTGAATCTGCCGCGCCGTCGAGGCGAGGAGGTCGGCGCCGCGCACCACATCGTCGATCTCCATCGCCAGATCGTCCACCACCACGGCGAGCTGATAGGCCCAGAGCCCGTCGCGCCGCTTCAGCACGAAATCCCCCACCGCGAGGTCCACCCGCTCCTCGATCGGCCCCTGGACGCGATCGCGGAACGACACCGGCCGGTCGTGGACGAGGAAACGGATCGCCGCGTCGGGCCGTCCGACTCCACAGAGCTGCTCGAACCAGCCGGAATCGAGCTCGCGCGGCCGGAGCGCGGCGGGATACGGCGCCTCCTCCGCGCCGTGCGGAGCGGAGGCCATGGCCTGGAGGTCCTTGCGCGAGAGGCGGCAGGGGAAGATGCGGCCGGCCGCGGCGAGACCCCGGAGCGCCTCTTCGTAGAACGCCGGCCGCTCGGACTGGGTATACGGCGCGAAAGGCCCGCCGACGTCCGGCCCCTCGTCCCAATCGAGGCCGAGCCAGGCGAGATCCGCGATCTGCGCCGCGGCCATGCCGGGCACCACGCGAGGGAGATCGAGATCCTCCAGCCGCCAGACGAACCGCCCGCCGCGGCTGCGCGCCGAGAGCCACGCCGCGAGCGCCGTGCGGGCGTTGCCGACGTGGATCATCCCGGTGGGCGACGGGGCGTAGCGGCCGCGGGGGTTTCGGACCCTCATCAACAGGTATTACGGAAAGATCATGTCTTCTGGGAAAAACCGAGAGACCAAGCCTGGCTAGGGCGAGGTGCGGGATGAAAAAAATAGCTGCAATGCGCTCCGGACTTCGTCCACAAAATGCTTGAGTGAGGGCTGGTTTCTCCCGGCTCGGAAAAAATCCATGGCAGCAATCAAGTCTGGAGCATACTCCATTGCAGTCGTCAGGATCGGCTGACCCGCTTTAAGGATCGTCTCCCTAAGAAGACTTTTATAAAGATGCCGCTCACATTTTCCAGGGTCGGCTGGCCCGTCGACACCGAGCACTTCCTGGAGCGCTTGCGGATCGGCGAGACACCACCGTTCGATATGAGGATCTGGACAACCGATCGCACAATGCGAAAAAATACGATTATCGATCGAGCTTTCGAGGTCACGACGAACAGTTGCATAACCTTTGCAGTTCGCATCGATCATCAATACCAGCAGATCAGGGATTTCGAAGTGAATACCCCCTCCCCCAGCGATTGCTCGCTGCCAGGCTTTAAACTCCGTCAGAGCGAGCCCATGGCCGCCCCGGCCACTCGCAGTGCGAATATCCACACGCACGCCGAGATCCGTGGCAATACGGCCCAACAAGGCCCGAGCAAACTGCTCGTGGCCACTATCTTCGCAATAGATGACAATGCTTGGCCGGCTAGCCATCCAACCATCCACGCAGGAGCATTGCCTCGACGAGCGCAGCATCTTCGGGACCGGTCAGGGAACTGCGGACCTCTTCATCGGCGAACAGAGGGCCCGTTGGGCCCGTTGGAACAAACTCCTGAACACGAGTCGCCCGGCCACGCTGGGAACAGCGGAAGAGCTTGACCAGATCTGGAGCGACAGCGGCGCGCTGGAGCATCGCCGCAATCAGGGTTGGAGAATGGGTGGTAACGACCACCTGGCTTCGCCGCTGCTCGGCAATCGAGGCGAGAAGATCGGCTACAACCTCAATCCTTCGCGGATGGACGCCATTCTCCGGCTCCTCGAAGGCGATCAGCTCTCCTGGCCAGGGGTTCCCCGCCAGGCAGCATAGAGCCAGCACCCGCAGCGTTCCCTCCGAGACCACGCGGGAGGAATAGGGGGTACCGTCCTGCTTGATGAGAATATCCAGAATGCCTCGCCGCGGGTCCAGGTCTACGTCTAGATCCTCGACGGTTGGAATAGCGCTCCGCAGGGCGCGACCAATGGCGAGAAAAAACTTCCGCTCCTTCTCGCTCTCTTTCAGCCGGTATAGAAATGGAGCAATCCACTCACCCCTGGCTCCGATATCGGTCACTTCTCGTGGAGGCTGGGGCTCGCGCATGGCGATCCGGGGGTCCAGATAGTAGGTCTGCCAGGCGGACAGCTCGCTTCGCAGACGGTCGAAATCAGGGTACCGGTGCTCTCCAGTGAACTGCCGGTTCGAGACCAGGGTGTGGTTGAGGCCGAGGGGCTCGTGCCGAGGGGCACCAGACTCTCCGAGCTGGCGGACGATCAATGATTCTCCGTAATTTTCGATCCGCGGCTTCTGCTTGGGCGTCTTGTCCTTTTTGAGGCGCACCAAGTACTCGTCGGAGACTTCGAGAGTGCCTGTTTTCGGCTGGATTCTCAGGCCGACCCGATAGAGCAACGGCTCCGGGACCGCTTTCTTAGACGCTCGCGCGGGCTGTACCTCCGCTTCCAGGCTGAGCTCGGCACGTTCCTGCTGGAGCAACCCCTCCAGGCCTTTCTCCGGAAGACTGAAAGCCTCTAGAGGATACCCTCGGAGAGGGGGCTCGAAAGCCGCGGCCAGTGTCTGCTCGGTCGCGAGCCGTGAAAGGAGAAGGAGCGCTTCGAGAAGATTGCTTTTGCCCGCTGCGTTGGGCCCCATCAGGACCACAAGCGGCGCGAGTTGGATGTCGACATCGTGCAGGGATTTGAAACCCTGGACGCGAAGCCGTGTCAGCAAGATCCGCCTCTCTCTTCCAGAGTAAACCGTCTGGACATGCGAAAACTATCACAGACCGGACCGGCCGCGAACGGCCGGTCCCCCTGGAGATGAGGCCTACCGCAGCGTCAGCGCCTGGAATGTCTCCTGCGGCGGGTCGAAGTAGTCCCGGAAGAAGCTCGCCACCTGTTGGGGGCTCCCCTTGAGGACCTTGACATCACCGCCCGCCAAGGCCTCCTGGAGAGCCTTCAGGAACGGCTCCTTGTCTCGGCAAGCCACCGACGCGTTCATCGACTTCAAGAGGGCCACCCAGGCGTCGTAGGTCATCGAGATTCCGAGGTCGACGTGCTCGAAGGCGTCGAGCTTGTCCGCGGTGACCGGCGCCTGCAGGACCGCGAACTCCGCGATGGCGCAGCGGACGTGGAGAGCGAAAGCCTGATCGGGCTGTGCCACCCGCGGATCGCCGAGGAAGAGGAAGCCGAGCGACTGGTGCACGCCCCCTTGAGGGTTGCCGGGCTCGCAGGTGCCCTTCGACCCCAGCGGCGCGGTCTTCTCAGCCTTCAGCCGCGACGTCCAGGAATTGACCCAGGCGGCGGGCGGCAGGGCGGTGACGATATCCGCCGCAGTCAGGCCGCCGACCACCGGCGGCATCCCCTGAAACAGCCCGCAGAGCTCCTGCGCCGAGGAGATGTACCAGTTGCGCCAGTTCGGATTGGTCACCGTCTGCGCCATGGCCACGAACGCGGCGGCCTTGACCTCGCGGGCGTGGCAGTAGGAGGGGCTGCCCGTACAGGTGGGCGGCGGGTTCGGCGGCGGCGTGCCGCCGGCCTGACCGCATTGAGCCCAGGATGTGTGGACCTCGAACTTCGGCACCAGATCCTTGCAGATCTGCATCACCGGAGCGTTGTGCGGCTCGCCCTCGGCACGGATCACCTCGGTGGTCAGCTCGGCCGACAACTGGAGCGCCTCGTGCGCCCTGTCGATCTGATTCGTGGCGAGGAGCCTCTTCCCCTCCGCCAGCGACGCCGCGGCGGTGGCGGTGACCTTCCGCGGCCCCCCCATGATCCCCACCGTCTTGCGCGACAGATCGCGCGGCGGCGTCGGCCGCAGGGCCACCGGATCGGCCTGGAACCAGCCGAGATAGCCGAAGTAGATCTCCCGCACCGCCTGCGGCACCGAGCCGTAGAAAGCGGTTAGATAGTCCTCCATGCGGACCTCCGGCTTCGGCTTCTTCATCCGCCCGAGATCGTTGATCAGATATTCGGGCATGTGGATCTCCGCCGCCAGCTCCTCGATGGTGTGACCCTGGTTGATCCGGCGCAGCGCCTGATCATGGGTGAACTGGACGGCGTCGCGGAAGTTGCGCAGCAGAATGCGGATGTCCTCCGCCCCGCAGAGCGGCACGCCATGGGCGGGCACCATGCTCCAGGAGTCGAGCTCGCGCAGCGTGTCGACGCTGCGGAACCACTGCGCCGGATTGCGGTAGCCGGTGCCGCGCAGGCTGTAGAGGTTGGGGAACGACGGCCCCTGGAGCACCTCGGCCGAGAGCAGCATGCCGGGGCCGCCCCAGCCGGCGGCGGACGAGGCCGAAGCCGGCGCCGGGCCGCGGCTCGGATAGATCAGGTTCATGCCGTCCGGCAGGAAGGCGGCGAGCTCGTCGTCCGTCTCGCTGGGCACATAGATCAGCTTCAGGTTCACGCCGGCGGCGGAGAACAGCAATTCATTGGTGAAAGTGCGCGAGGGCATCTGGAAGCTCGCCTTCCCCTCCAGCACCTCGGGGCCGATGCCGTCGTTGATCCGGTTGACGCCGACCCAGTTACCGTACATGTAGGACGAACGCGGATTGATCATCTCGCCGACGACCGTGGCGGTATTGATCACGCTGTCCACCACCTGCTTCTGGGAGACGACCTCGACGCAGTCCTGGCGGCCGATATAGGTGCCGTCCTGTCCCGCGTCATTGGTATCCTCCGGCGCGCAGGCGGGGCGGTCGGCTAAGGCGAGCACTCCCTGGACGCCGGCGGTGTGATCGATATGGTTGTGGGTGTAGATGATCGCCTTGATCGGCAGCTTGCCGTCGGCGTTGGCCTTGATGGCGCCCTTTACCCGGATGGCCTCGAGGGCGACCTTGGCGCTGCCGTCCGAGCCCAGGGTATCGACGACGATCAGGCCGTTGTCCGGACCGACCAGCACGATGGTGTTGGCGAGGTTGAAGCCGACCGCGCTGTATGCCTTGTAGGAGAGCGGAGCGAGCCGCTCCCGGCAGCCCGCCGCCTCCTGCAGGTCCCAGACCTCGGCAGGCCGGAAGAAATTCGAGTGCCCGAGCAGCAGTTCGTTGGCGGGGATCAGCGGCGGCTTCGGCGGCCGGTCGGCGGCCGATGCGGGAAGGGATAACAGCGCCAGAACGGTAGAAATCGTGAGCAGCCTGAAGGATCGTCGGACCATGGAGCTCTCCTCCGGAAAGAGTTATGAAGGTGTTTCACCTCCATAGTGGGAGGAGGAGGGCGGTTATCGCAGGGAGCCTCCGGAGGACGGGATCTGGTGGCCACGGCGCCTTCTGTCGGCGGCCAGGTAGATCCCCAGTCCCACCACATTCGTAATCACGATCAAACCCGAGATCTTGACCGCGAACATCGACCGGCTCTCCACCGGGATGATCGGCACGATCGACAGCGCCACATAGAAGAGCGTCATCAGGAGGCCGGAGAGGGCGCAGGCTTTCAACCAGAGCGGCGGCCGCGGACTGACACCTTTCAGGCCGAGGAGCGGGATGGCGAACATCACGAGATAGGTGAGCGCGTAGAAGACTCCCGAGGCATTCCAGAGCAACTGAAAGGCTTCCTGCTTTCCCACTCCGATCAGACCCACGAGCCCAAGGGCGAGGGTGGCCGCTCCCACGAAGAGGATCGAGTTGACGGGGGTCCTGTAGCGGGCGTGGAGGCGAGTGAACCAGTCCGGGAGGAGCCGGTCCCAGCCCGCCACCATCGGCAGCCGGGTGTTGCCGCCGAACATCACGCTCGACTGCGCGATCCGGATGCACAGCAGGGCCATGATGGTGGTGGTGGCGATGGGCAGCGCGAGCTCGAGGGAGCGGAACCCTTCGCTCAGCACCTGCGGGATGGGCGCGATCAGGTCGATCTGGTTCTGTGGAATCAGCGCCAGCACCGAGCTCGTGCCGAGGATGAACATGCCGGCGATGATCGGCGCCGCCAGCCAGACCGAGCGGGTGATGGCACGCACCGGATCGCGGCACTCTCCGGAGTGAATGGCCACGTACTCGAAGCCGCCCAGCGCGCCGAAGCCCATCTTCCCGAGCAGGTTGAGGCTCATGATCGAAAGGACGGGCATCTCAATCCGCAACGGATGGTAGGCCGGCAGGGTGCCGTGCGCCAGATTCAGCCAGGGGAGGATCAGAATCGCGAGGAAGGTGACGAGCATCAGCACGCCGCCGGCCTTGTGCACCCACTTGCCGACGCCGAGCCCCACGGTCGTCAACAGGACCAGGGCGCCGATCAGGGCCATGCTGACCAGGCCGATGAACCACCTGCTACTCGTCAGCCCTTCGCTGCGGGGTCCCAGGGCATAGCGCAGATATTGCGTGACCTGAAGCCCGATCTCCGAGGTGTTCAGGATGGCGAACAGCCAGAGGTTCCATGCCACCAGAAAACCCAGCAATTCGTTGAAGCCGAGCTTGGCCCACTGGTAAAGGCCGCCTTCGAGCGGCATGATCCGGTTGAGATAGATCACCACCGCCGCCGAGGGGATGTAGAAGAAGAGCATCGCGAGGAGCCAGAGGACGATGTGCGACGGGCCCTGCTTGGCGGCGACGCCGATCCAGGGGAGGCCGACGATGAACAGGATCTGGGTGAGCGCCAGGTCGGTGAGGCCGAGCTCCTTCTTGAAAACGCCGCTGTGTGCCGCGACGCGTTCCTCCTCCCGCCGAAACTCCGCGGTCGCGCTGCTGCCGGACTTTTCTTTCATGATTTTTTCCTACTCATCATAAGGGAACCGGAAGAGGTGCCGCATCTGGAGGCGGTGGAACGCGTCCGGGGTCCAGGCCACCAGCCGGTCGCGGAGCCGGCAGAGCGGGGCGCTCTGCCACTGGCCGATCCAGCCGAGGTGGAAGGCGCGGCGGGAGATGCCCGACGTCCGCGGCCGGCGCAGGGCCTCGTAGCGGCGCAGGGCGGCGGCGGGATCCGGAATCGCGCGCAGGCAGCCGGCAAGGACAACCGCGTCTTCGATGGCAAGGCACGCGCCCTGCCCGAGATTGGGGGTCAGGGGATGGGCGGCATCGCCCAGCAGGCTCACTCTCCCCCTTCCCCAGCGACGTGCCGTATACCGGTGAAGGACATCGGTGCGCAGGATCGCGTTTTCCGGGGTCGCCGCGATCAGCTCCCGGATGGGCGCATGCCAGCCACCGAAGACGCGCAGCAGCGAGTCGCGCAGGACGCCGGGCTCATCTTGGCCGCCGGGGGGCGCGTTGCTGGTGGCGTACCAGTAGACCCGGCCGTGCTCGATGGGCACGATGCCGAAGCGGTGGCCGCGCCCCCAGGTCTCCGAGCTGCCACCCGGGCGGGGAGCGAAGCCCTCCGGGGTGACCGCCCGCCATGCGGTGTAGCCCGCGTAGGGCGGCTCGCCATCGCCCAGGAGCTGCTCCCGCACGCGCGAATGGAGGCCGTCGGCTCCCACCAGCACCGCTCCCTCGACGCGCCGGCCGTCGCGCAACACGAGAGTGACGCCGTCCGGCCGCTCCTCGTAGCCCACGCACTCGCAGCCGGTGTGAACCCCCTCGCGGCCCAGGGCCTGAAGGAGCACTCGCTGGAGCGTGGCGCGGTGCAGGGAGAGAAAGGGGGCGCCGGGCTCGATGTCGCGAGGCTGGAGGCAGGCCAGGAGGGTGCCGTCCGCGGTCCAGAGATGGAGCTTCTCCTCGACGCAACTGGCCTCGGTGACGACGCGGTCGAGCCCGATCCGCCGCAGGGCGAGCACGGCGTTGGGCTGGATCGCGATCCCCGCGCCGACCTCGCGGATCTCCTCCGCCCGCTCGAAGACCTGGACCTCGAATCCCGCCCGGCGCAGGGCCACGGCGGCGGTCAGGCCGCCGATGCCGCCTCCCGCCACGAGGATGGGGCCGTTCGCCGGGTCTCCTATCGCTTCCCCTCCACCCGGAACGGATACCCGCCGATCTCGGACGCGGAGCCGTCCGGCTTCACACCCTCGACGCGCAGGCGGTAGTCGCCGGGCGCGAAGAAGGAGGCGGGGAAGGTGATCATCAGGGCTTCGAGCGCGTTCGGCTCGAGGCCCGATTGCCGGAAGATGGTCCCGCCGCCCGCCTTCGTGATCGTCGCGCGGTAAGCCGCGAAACGGGGGTCGGCGCCGACGTCGACCGCGAGCGCCAGGGCGTCCCCGGCACGGGCGAGATCGATCGTGGCGGGCTTACCGTCGTCGCTCCGCAGGGCGGAGAGGAGGAAGACCGGGGTATTGACCAGTGGACTGACGAGCGGACCGGCGAGGCCGCGCGGCGTCTCCTGAGGCTTCACCTGGGCGATCTTCGCCTCCAATTCGCGCCGCTCCACGATTCGCCGGCTTTCGCTCTCGCTGAGACGATGCTCCAGCTCCTGGCTGGACCGGCGCTGGGCGTCGAGACGCGCTCGCCACTCCTGCCGCTCACCTTGGCCGCCGGCGAGCAGCCAGAGCGCCGGCAACGCGGCGGCTAGAGCCAGGACGGCGAGGGCCGCTCCCCACTGCGCCAGCCCCCGCCGGGCCAGCCAGGCGAACAGCCCCGCGCTCACTACCACGCGGGCCGCGTCCTCGGCCACCAGGGCCTTGAGCCCCTTCTGGAAGCCGCGGGCGAGCTCGAGCTGCTCCATGCACGCGGAGCACTCGACGAAATGCTCCTCGAACCGCGCCTCCTCGTCGGGCGGCAGCACGCCCTGGTGATAGCGCTCCACCAGGCCGTTGCTTTCGATGTAGGTATGGTCCATGAGGTCAGACTCCCCCGCCGCGCGACACTCCCCTCCAGAGTGTGATCAGGATCAGAATTATCGCACCCGCCACCCGCGCGGCTTGGGTCCCGCCGCCGAGCCTCTCCACCATCAGCTCCTTGTAGCGCTGCCGGGCGCGGTGGAGGACGCGGTTGAACTGCAGGCTGGAGAGGCCGTAGTCGGCCGAGATGCGGTCCTTGTCCTCCTCGGCGATATAGAAGCGGAGGAGGATCTGGCGGTCGCGCTCGTTCGCCAGCTCCTGGAGGACCCCGCGGACGAGCATGGCGTTCTCGCGGGCGAGGAGATTCCCCAGCGGCCCCTCGCTGGGCGCCACGGCTTCCAGGACGGCGTCGCTGTCGGCGTCGGTCTTCCGGCGGGTGATCTTGCGGTAGTGCTCGATGGCGAGGCTGCGGGCGATCTGGGCGAGGAAGCCCGGCAGCTTGGCCGGCTCGCGCAGCTCGCCGCGGCGGAGCTTCTCGAGGCCGACGCGGAAGGTGTCCTGGAAGAGGTCCTCCGCCTCGGGCCGGCCGTTGGTGTGGCGGTCGAGGATGATCGCCACACCGCGGCCGTACAGCTCGACCACCCGCTCCTCCGCGCGCCGGTCTCCCGAGCGGACGCGCGCGACCAGCTCCTCCAGCGCTTCGGGGTTTGTCTCGTAGCTGGCCAGAAGCGATGTCCCGTGTGGTCCCGCTTGGTTCCCGCTTGAAAAAATAGTGCGGGCGAATTCTAGCACGCGGCCCGCTGGCTACTCCCCGTCCTTCGGCGCCGGCGGTGGCGGCGGCGTGCCGCTACCCCCCCAGACCGCCATCTGCTCGGGATCGCCGTAGGTCGTCGCCCCGAACAGGTGGGTGTACTGCTGCCCGCCCGGCGTCCAGGTCTGGGCGGCGGAGATGTAGATGTAGAGCGGCTTCTGCATGTAGTACCCCTTCCAGCGGAGCTGGTCCCCGGTCAGGCGGAGCACCAGAGCCTGGTGCGGCGCCGGGCTCGAGTCGGAGGGAGGGTCCGTGGAGAGCTCCACGACGCCGTTCTCGTCGAGGATGGCGAAGCCCACGCAAACCGCGTACTCCTCGGTCAGGAAGGGGGGAATGTCCCCGTACTCGCTGCCGGTGCCGATCAGCAGGGTCGAATCCTTCTGCATCCCATAATCCGTCGAGCCGTCTCGCAAATGGATGTACCAAGTCCCTACGAAGTTCGCGATCTCCATGTTGGTCCTCCCTTTCAATCGGATAGTGGTGTGGAGGCGCGGATCATCGCACCCTGTGTTCAGCGCCAGTCCCCTTCCAGGACGAACGCCGCCCAGAAGTAGGGGTCGCGCCAGCGGCGCTGCTGGCTCACCCAGAGCTGGGCCGCCCGCAGCGCCGCCGCGGGCGGCAGCTTCTCGATCCACAGGCCGCGATAAAACCGGACCATGAGGGAGGCCGTGGCGAGATCCTCCACCCGCCACAGGCTGGCCACGACCCGCGAGGCTCCGGCGTACTGAAAACCCCGGGTGAGCCCGATCAGCCCCTCGCCGCGCACTTCCTTGCCGAGGGCGGTGCGGCAGCCGCTCAGGACGACCAGATCGGCATTGAGTCGCAGATTGTAGATGTCGTGCAGGTGGAGGAAGCCCTCCTGGGGACGGCCGCCTGAATCCACCATGGAAAGGGCCAGCCCCGAGAGCGTCGGGCGCTCGGCGTCGATCACGCCGTGGGTGGCGAAGTGAATGATCTGGAAGTCGCTCAGCCGGTCGCCGAGCACCCGCGGGAGGGCGGCGTCGAAGTCCAGCGCCACCAGGGACTCCCCCCGCGGAGCGAGCGCTGCGATCGCCTCCGCCTCCTGGCGCGAGGCGGGCAGGCGCTCGAAAGCGGGGGGATCTCCCTGAGTGGTCCCGCGCGCGGCCACCCGGGGATCCCGGCGATCGAAGACCGGATCGGCCAGCACGGCGAGCCGCTTCGCCGCCGCCGGGCGCCGCGCCCTCTTCGCCAGCACCCGCCGCTGCACCGCCAGAGCTGAGGCCGAGGGGAGATCGACGACTTCGTGCCGCTCGAGCAGGAGAACAGGTCTCGCCTCTTCGCCGGACGCCTTGCCCGCCGGCAGCGGCAGGGCGCCGAAGGGGATGTACTGCAAGGCGCCGTCCGGCACGATCACCAAGCGCTGACGGCCGAGCCGGCCGGCCACGGGTCCCAGCAGCAGGCGGCCGAGGGCTGCCGCGTCGCTGGCCTCGCGCCGCCGGTTTTCGATGTCGAAGCGGCTCATCTCCTCGTTCACCCGGCGGGCGAGCTCCTCGATGGGGGCGCGGCCGGGCAGCTCGAAGCTCTCGATACGGTCCGGCGTGACGGCCCAGAGATAGCTCCGCTCCTCGCCCAGGGCGTAGGCGAGGAGGAGCGTGTCCGGATCGAGGAGGGCCTGGATCTCGGCGGCGCGCAACGGCTGCGGCTGGGTGAGCGCGGCGAAGCCCGGGCTCCGCTCGCGGATCTCGGCCTCGACGGCGTCCAGCTCCCGCAGCACGGCGTAGCGCTCCTGCTCCAGCGCCGCCTGCTCGTCCGCTCCCTTCGGATGCTCGCGCAGGGCGCGCTCGGTCTTGGCGCTCAGGCGGCGCAGCAGGGAGGTCCGGCGATCGAGCAGCGCGGGGTCCACCCCCTCGCGGACGTCCACGCCGGCTTCGTTCAGCAGCTCGACCAGGGTGCGGGCGCGGGCGCGCTCGCCGGTCTCCAGGGCCGCCCGGTCCCACCCCGCGGCGGGCTCGGCGCGATGACTCTCCATCAGCAGCTCGAGATCGAGCTCGTAGGCCTGATGGCGAAGGGCGGAGTAGGAGGCGCGGAGATCCGGATTGCCGATCCGGGTGCGCAGGGTCTCGAAGATTTCCAGGGCCGTTCCGGCGTGCAGGCGCGCCGCGGCGAGATGGCCCAGGCCGCGCTCGGCCCGGGCGAGCCCGAATTCCGCCTGGGCCTCGCTCGCCCGGTGCCCGGTGGCCCGCGCCAGCCGCAGCGCCTCCTCCAGGCTTTCCAGGGCTCTGGCCGGCTGCCCCGCGGCGAGATTGGCGTCGCCCCGGCTACGCAGGGCTTCGGCCTCCTCAGCCTGGGAGCCGGCAGCCTTGAGGAGCGCGATCGCGTGATCGAAATGGGCGAGCGCCGAAGGGGCGTCCCCCAGCGCCAGGGCCGCGCGGCCGAGTTGGGTCAACGCGATCCCCTCGCCCCAGCGGTCGCCGCTCTCCCGCCGCAGAACCAGCGCTTTCTGCTGGCACTCCAGGGCCTCGCGGCTGTTCTGGAGGGCGCTGTAGACCTGGCCGAGGTTGGTGAGCGTCGCGGCCTCCTCCGCCCGGTCGCCGACCTCGCGCCGCAGGCGCAACGCTTCCCGGTAGGCCGAGACCGCCCGCGCCCACTCGCCGAGCCCCTGGTAGACCAGCCCCAGGTTGTGGAGGACGAAGGCCTGCCAGCGGCGGTTGTCCAGGGAGCGGAAAACCTCCAGCGCGGCCCCGAAATCGGCGAGGGCCTCCTGGTTGTCCCCCAGCTCCTGATGGAGCAGGCCGATGTAGTTGAGGGTCCGCGCCTCGCCGGCCCGGTCGCCGGTGGCGCGCATCCCCTCGCGAGCCTGGCGATAGCGGTCGAGCGCCTTTTCGGGCTCGCCCAGGATGTCGTAGACCCGGCCGAGGTTGTTGAGCGCGAAGGCGGCCAGCGATTCGGCCTTCACCTCGCGCAGCACGGGGAGGGCGTTCTCGTAGCAGGCGAGCCCCGCCTTCAGCTCCCCCTTTCCCAGGTTGGTGGCGCACAGATTGCCCAGCGAGGCCCCCTCGCCGTAACGGTCGCCGATCTCCCGCTGCAGGGCCACGGCCTTCTCGAAAGCCGCCCGGGCCTCGGCGGTGGCGCCCAACTGCCAGCGGTCGAGCCCGATCTCGTTCCAGGTGGCCGCCTCCCAGAGCCGGTCGCCGAGCCCCTGCCAGAGCGGCAGCACCTCTTCCCCGGTCTTCAGGGCCTCCCGAGTGTCGTCGACCAGCCGCGCGAGGACGGCGGCGGCGTAGAGGGCGCGAGCCTCCCGGGGACGATCCGCCGCCGCCCGCCACTCCTCCACCGCCCGCCGATACTCCGCGAGGGCCTGCCGCCGCCCGGGTGTCCCTTCCCGGTAGCGCTCCCCAGCCAGGGACATCGCCGCCTCGGCGGCAGCGCGATGACGTCCGGCCTCCGTGGCGCGTGTCAGCTCGTCGATACGGATCTCATAGTGGCCCGGCAGGGCGGCCGGCTCGCGGGCGATCACCTCGACGTCATAAGCGCCATCCGCCGCGGGCTCGACGACCAGCGTCTCGGTCCCCTGGCGGTCGAAGGGGGCGTCCACGACGATGCGGCGGCCGTCCGGCCCTTTGGCCGCCAGCTCGACGTCGATCCCCCGCTGCTCGACGGCGATCCGCCAGACGCGCCCGGCCGCGAGCTCGACCCGGTAGGCGTGCGTCTCGCCGGAAGCGAGCTCGCGCTCGGCGGGTTGTCCGGGGGTCAGCGGCGCGGCGGCGGTCGGCGAGGCGCCGAGGAGAGCGCCGGCCAACGCCAGCCACGCGAGCGGGCGGGCGGCTGGCCGAAGACGAGGCATCGTGAATCGCCGTTTCTCAGTCCTGATGGGAAGAACGCGCCGATGATAGCAGGACGGCGGGAGACCCGTCGCGGGCGGTTCTTCGGGTATATTCAGAAGCCTTACAGGAAAGGAGCGATCATGAAGAAGACAAAATCTCCGAAGCTCACTCTGTCCAGGGAGACCCTGAAAGCGCTCGACGCGGAGGGCCTGCGGGCTCCGCGGGGCGGAGTGACGACCCCCACGAACTGCATCACCTGCGGCCAGGTTTGCGTCGACCAGACCATCGTCACCCGGTATAACTGCTGAGCTTTCGCGCTCCCGGCCACGGTCCGGGAGGCACATCGGGAAACTCCTTCTCGATCCTCTTCGTCTCGTAATGCCGGAAGCCCCGCGCCTGGTAGTTCCGCAGGGCCGCCGGCCCGTCGAGCGAGCAGGTGTGGACCCAGACGCGGGAGGCTCCCATCTCCCAGGCGCGCTCGATGGCGGCGGTCAGCAGGGCGCCGCCCAGGCCGCGGCCCAAAAAGCCGGGCAGGAGGCCGAAGTAGGCGAGCTCGACGTGGGCTCCGGGCTGGCGCTCCAGCTCGAAGTAACCGGCCGGGGTCCCCTCGAAGGTGCCGATCCAGGTCTCCAGCTCCGGCCGGTCGACCCAGGCCCGCCACTGGTCGTAGGTCCACTCCAGGCGGTCGATCCAGTACCAGTCGCCGCCCACGGCCGTGTAGAAGAAATGGTTGAGCTCCGGGCACGGGACGCGCGCCTGCTCCACCCGGAAGCCTGCCACGGAAGGGCGGGACGGGCGGAGGTCCGCCGGCGAGGTCATCTGCAGGGAGTAGATCTCGATCTCGCGTTTCATGCCGGCGCGATCCTCAGCACCTTGGCGCCCCGGATCCTGCGCCCCTTAAGCTCGCGCAACGCTTGGTTGGCCGCCTCCAGCGGAAACTCCTGGACCTCTGGGTGGAGCGGAATCTCGGCCGCCAGAGCCAGGAACTCGCGGACATCGGCGCGAGACACGTTGGCGACGCTCTTGATCTCCTTCTCCATCCAGAGGTCGCGGGGGTAGTCGAGGGCGAGGAGCGCGCTCTTGTCGCGCTCCTCCTTGCGGATGGCGTTGATCACCAGCCGGCCCTCCGGCTCCAGGTTCTTCAGCGCCTCGACGACCGGCCGCCAAGCGGGGGTGGTGTCGACGATCGCGGCGAGCTTCTCGGGCGGCTCCGCGGTCGAGTCTCCCGCCCAGACGGCGCCCAGCTCGCGCGCGAACGCCCGCTCCCCTTCACTGCGGGCGAAGACATAGACCCGGGTATTGGGATAGCGATGCCGCGCCATCTTGAGAACCAAGTGGGCCGAGGCGCCGAATCCCGTCAGACCGAGGCTCTCTCCGTCCTCGAGGCCGGCCAGCTTCAGCGAGCGGTAGCCGATCGCCCCGGCGCAGAGCAGCGGGGCAGCCTCGACATCTGGGAAGACAGCGGGAATCGGATGGGCAAAAGGTGCGGGCGCGGTCATGAATTCGGCGTACCCGCCATCGGCGTCGCGGCCCGTGGCCACGAAGAAGGGGCAGAGATTCTCGTTCCCCTCGCGGCAGTACTTGCACCGGCCGCACGCCGATCCGATCCAGGCGACGCCGACGCGGTCCCCCTCGCGGAGCCCCTCGGCGCCGGGGCCGAGGGCGTCCACCCGCCCGACGGCCTGATGGCCGGGCACCACCGGCAGGCGCGGCGGCGGCATGCGCCCCTCGATCTCGTCGAGCTCCGTGTGGCAGACCCCGCAGACCGAGACCCGGATCCGGACTTCCCCCGCTCCGGGAACCGGCACCGGCAGATCCGCCATCTCCAGCGGCTCGGGATTCTCGTCGAGATTGGAAAGAGCACGAAGGATCATCGCTCGCATGGCGCCGGTCACCTCCGGGAGGCCTGCTCGGTTCGGGTGGTGACAGCCATGGGGAAAGTCTACTCGCCCCGCCGCCGGCAGGGAGGGTCCTGATATGGTGAGCAGGGACTCAATCCGTAAACCCAAGGAGCTTCCCCATGCGGAAGGAACCCGCCGTTCTGCTCGTGCTGGGCGCCCTGGCTCTCGCCGCCTCGGCGGTGAACGCCTATGACCGGGTGACCTGGATCCTGGAGGTCTTCCCCATTCTGCTCGGGGTCCCCCTCCTGATCGCGACCCGGCACCGCTTCCCGCTGACCCCGCTCGTCTATCGCCTCCTGTTCCTGCACGCGCTGATCCTGATGCTGGGCGGCCACTACACCTACGCCAGGGTGCCGCTGGGGTTCTGGCTCCAAGACCTGCTGGACCTGGCGCGAAACCCCTACGACCGCCTGGGGCACTTCGCGCAAGGGTTCGTGCCGGCGATCCTGGCGCGGGAGATCCTGCTGCGCCGGGATGTGGTGCGGCGCGGCGGCTGGCTCTTTTTTCTGGTCACCTGTGTCTGCCTGGCCTTGAGCGCCTGCTACGAATTCTTCGAATGGGGCTCCGCCGTGCTCGGCGGCGCGGCCGCGGACGACTTCCTCGGCACCCAGGGGGACCCCTGGGACACTCAATGGGACATGTTCTGTGCTTTCCTCGGCGCTCTCACCGCCCAGCTCACCTTGAGCCGGTTGCACGACCGCGAGATCGCGCGGCTGGAGGAGAAACCGCTTGCTTGAAGCCATCCTCTTCGACTGCGACGGCGTCGTCCTCGACAGCGAGACGATCTGGGACCGGTGCGAGACGGAGTTCCTGCGCCGGCGCGGCATCGCCTTCGACATCGCGCGCACCAAGCCGCTGATCACCGGGCTCGGGCAGCGGGCGGGTGTCCTCCTGCTCCAGGAACAGTACGGTGTCGAGGGAGATCCCGACGCCCTGGTCGTGGAGCGGCTGGAGATCATCGGCGAGCTGTTCGAGCAGGAGGTCCGGTTCACCGAGGGGTTCCCGGAGTTCTACGAGGAGAAGGTGCGGGGGCGCTATGCGACCTGCATCGCCACCTCGATGCCCGAGGAGCTCTTCGCCGTCGCCGACCGCAAGCTGGGGATCGCGCGCTTCTTCGACGGTCGCGTCTACTTCCCCACCCACGTCGGGGGCCGGGCCAAGCCGGCGCCGGACATCTTCCTCTACGCCGCCGCCCAGCTCGGCGCGCCGCCGGAACGCTGCCTCGTCATCGAGGACTCCCCCCGCGGCCTCGAGGCCGCCCGCCGCGCCGGCATGACTTCGATCGGCCTCGCCACGACGCACGGGCCGGAGATGCTGGGAGAGGCGGACCGGGTGGTCTCGTCATTCGCTGAGATCGAGCTGCCGCGCTAGACTCCTTTTTCGCCCAGAGGGAGGGAGCGCCCATGGACTTCGCCGTCTCCGAACCGATCCGCGATCTCACCGCCGCCATCCGCCGTTTCGTCGACGAGGAGATCCTCCCCGTCGAGCGGACCGTGCTGGAACGGGGCTTCGGAGCGGCCGGGCCGGAGATCGAGCGCCTCCGTGCCCGGCTGCGGGGGGAGCGTTTCCTCGCCCTTCACATGCCGAAAGAATGGGGCGGCGGCGGCCTCTCGCTCCTCGAGTTCGCGCCGATCGGCGAGGCGCTGGGTCGGAGCGTGATCGGCCACTACGTCTTCAACGTCCAGGCGCCGGACGCGGGGAACATGGAGCTGCTCCTCCACCACGGCTCTCCCGAACAGAAGGAGCAATGGCTCCGCCCCCTCGTCGCGGGGGACATCCGGAGCTGCTTCGGCATGACCGAGCCGGAGCTCGCCGGCTCCAATCCCGTCCGGCTCGGCACCACCGCCCGCCGCGAAGGCGACGACTACATCATCGACGGCCACAAATGGTTCACCAGCGCCGCCGAGGGGGCCGCCTTCTGCATCGTGATGGCGGTCACGAATCCCGACGCCCCGAAGCCCCACGCGCGGGCGAGCCAGATCCTGGTGCCCACGGACACGCCGGGGTTCGAGATCGTCCAGAACCTCGCCGTCATGGGCGAGCGGGGAGAGGGGTGGATGAGCCACGCCGAGGTGCGGCTCGACGGCGCGCGGGTGCCGGCGGCGAACCGCATCGGATCCGAGGGGGCGGGGTTCTCCCTCGCCCAGGAGCGGCTGGGGCCGGGGCGCATCCATCACTGCGTGCGCTGGATCGGCATCTGCGAGCGGGCGTTCGACCTGATGTGCGAGCGAGCCGCCAGCCGGGAGCTCGCGCCGGGCAAGCCGCTCGGGCTCCGCCAGATCGTGCAGGAGTGGATCGCCGAGAGCCGCGCCGAGATCGACGCCGCCCGCCTGCTCGTGCTGCGCACCGCCTGGCGCATCGACCGCGAGGGGGCCGCGGCGGCACGGGACGACGTCTCGCTGATCAAGTTCCACACCGCCGCCGTGCTCCAGCGGGTGCTCGACCGGGCGATCCAGACCCACGGCGCCCTCGGGCTCACCGAGGCGACCCCCCTCGCCTTCTGGTGGCGCCACGAGCGGGGCGCCCGCATCTACGACGGCGCCGACGAGGTCCACAAGACCGCCGCCGCCCGGCGGATCCTGGAGAGGTACGGCATGAAGAGGGGGGAAGATTGATGGCGGACGTTCCGACGGAGATATTGATCGATTCACCCCGCGCCGTCCGCCCCGGCGAGGAGATCGACGCCGCCGCCCTGTCAGCGTGGCTCAGCGGGCGCATCCCCGGTGCCGAGGGGCCGGTCACCATCGAGCAGTTCCCCGGCGGGCACTCGAACCTCACCTACCTGCTCCACGCCGGCGACCGCGAGCTGGTGCTGCGCCGCCCCCCGTTTGGCTCGCAGGTGAAGACGGCCCACGACATGGGCCGGGAGTACCGCGTGCTCTCGCGTCTCCACGCCGTCTATCCGAAGGCGCCCCGCGCCCTCCTTCACTGCGACGATCCCGCGGTGATCGGCGCGCCGTTCTACCTTATGGAGCGGGTGCGCGGCGTCATCCTCCGCCACCCGAAGGCCCCGGCGGGAGTTGACCTGCCACCGGAGCGGATGCGGGCGATCAGCGAGGCGGCGGTCGACGGACTGGCGGACCTGCACGCCGTGGACTGGCGGGCGGCGGGGCTGGAGGATCTCGGGCATCCGGAAGGATATGTGGCCCGGCAGGTGGAGGGGTGGAGCGGGCGCTGGCGGAAGTCCCGTACGGACGACGTGCCGGACCTCGACCGCGCCGCCGCCTGGCTCTCTGCGAATTTACCTCCTGAGACCGGCGCGGCGCTGATCCACAACGACTACAAATACGACAACCTCGTCCTCCATCCCCAGGACCTCGACCGCATCGTGGCCGTGCTCGACTGGGAGATGGCCACCCTCGGCGATCCGCTGATGGACCTCGGCACCAGCCTCGGCTACTGGATGAACCCGGACGACGCCCCCGAGCTGCGCCTGCTGCCGGGGGGACCGACGACTCTCCCCGGCAACCTGAGCCGCGGCGAGGTGGTCGAGCGTTACGCCGCGCGAAGCAACCGTGACGTCTCGGGCATCCTGTTTTATTACGTGTACGGATTATTCAAAATCGCGACCATCGCGCAGCAGATTTACTTCCGCTACCGGCAAGGTCTTACCCACGACGAGCGTTTCGCGAATCTGATAGGTGCCGTACAAATCCTTGGCCGTACGGCCTCCCGTGCGATGGAGACCGAGCGAATCGATCATCTGGTCTCATAAAGACTTATTCAAAGAAATCGATTTTACCCTTGCTTCGCGAAATTTTGAGTTCGCCGGAATCCGGGTGTATACTGGAGTTAATTTCCCGTTTTCCGAAACGCGAGGTGAACCGTGAGGTTCGACGAATGTCTCAAGATCATTAACCGTCGGATTCGTGGCGCCGAGCAGGAGGTAGCCCGCCGCCAGCAATTGGGCTTGCAAGTTCGGCCCTGGCAGCACCGCGTCCAAGAGCTGGTGGAGATGCGGCGGGAGATCGCCGCCCTGGCGACGCCGGAGGATCTGCGGATGAAAGCACCGGCCAACGTGCCGCCGCCCTTCCAGGCGTCGCGGTAGACGGCCAGGGCCGGTATCAGGCCGGGGGATCGATCGTCTCGTAGAGCGCGGCGTAGTCCTCCCGCCCTTTACCGTCCTCGACGGTCTTCTTGACCACCTCGCGTACCCCGTCGAGAGCGGTGGTGTCGAGGCCGAGCGCGCCCGCCTCGGAGCGCGCGAGATCGAGGTCCTTGAGCAGGAGATCGGCCGGAAAGTTCGGGCTCGCGAAGTCGCGCGCGAGCATCTGGGGGAGCTTGCGGTCGAAGGTCGGAGCGTAAAAGGCGCTCTTGCGCAGGATGTCCATGAACAGATCGACCTCGATCCCCTTGCGCTCCACCATGCCGAGGCTGAGCGAGAAGGCCGCCGAGAGCGAGGCGATGAGCTGGTTCATCGCGAGCTTGAGCGTCGCCGCATGGCCGACCGGCCCGACCTGCCGCGGCTCCGGCCCGAAGCAGCGGAGCAGAGCTCCCCAATGCTCGAGTTGTTCGGAGCTCCCACCCACCATCACCAGCAGCTTCCCCTCCTCGGCCTGGGGGACGCTCCCCAGCACCGGCGCCTCCAGGTAATCGCCGGCGGCGGCGCGGACCTCGTCCATCAGCTTTACGCTTTCGACGGGGGCGATGGTCGACATCTGGATCACCGTCCGTCCGCCCAGGCTGGGGATGAAGCCGCCGTCGGAGAGCAGCTCGCGGACCACGCTGCCGTCGCGGACCATGAAGATCGCGCACTCCCCCGCCTCGATCGCCTCGCGGGCGCTGGCGGCGATCCGCGCCCCTTTCCGCGCCAGCGGCTCGGCCTTCTCCCGGGTACGGTTGTAGGCGATCAGCTCGTGGCCGGCGGCGAGGACCCGCTCGGCCATGGGGCGCCCCATGAGACCGGTGCCGATGAACGCGACTCGCATGGCATCCCTCCCTCTTCCAGCGCTTCCTATATCACGTCCGATGCCATGTTCAGGGGTGGGAGAGGATAAGATCGTTCCGTCAGAGAGGACAGCTCCCGAATGGAATCAACGTCTCTCGCGCAGGCGGACCAGCTCTATCGGGGCTTCCCCGACTTCTCCACCTGGGGGGAGCTGTCCTCCGAGGATGCCGACCTCTGGAGCCGCTTCGCCGCGAGCCTGGAGGAGCGCCGGCGAGAGGCTTCTCCTGAAACCCTGAAAGCATCGGTCGAGGTCGCTGTCCGTGCAGCCGCTCTGGATACCGGAGCTATCGAGGGGCTCTACAGTGTCGACCGCGGCTTCACCATGACCGTCGCTCTGCAGAGCCTGACGTGGGAGCAGGCGATCGAGGAGCGGGGGGCTGGGGTCCGGAAGCTTTTCGAAGCCCAACTCGCGGCCTATGAGCTCGTCCTTGACGCGGTCACACAGAAGTTACCGATCACCGAAGCCTGGATCCGGGCCCTCCACGAGAGGTTGTGCGAGCCTCAGAAGACGTACCGGGTCCTCACCGATGTGGGCTGGCAGGAGCAGGATCTCCCCAAGGGGCAGTACAAGAGCCGTCCCAACCATGTTCGTCTCACGGACGGCACTTTCCACGCCTACGCCCCGGTCGATCGCGTGGCGGACGAGATGCACCGCCTCATCGAGCAGATCCGGACGCCGGAGTTCGAGACGGCTCACCCCGTCCTCCAAGCTTCCTACTGCCACTACGCCTTCGTGGTGATCCACCCCTTTGCCGACGGCAACGGCCGGGTGGCCCGAGCGCTCGCTTCGACCTTCTTCTACAGGACGCAGTCAATCCCACTGGTGATTTTCGAGAATCAGCGGCCAGCCTATCTGGATTCGTTACGAGCGGCCGATCTCGGGGATTTCAGGCCGGTGGTCTCGTTTTTCCGGGATCGGGGGATTGACACGATGCAGCTCGTGTCGGAGAGCCTGATGACGGCGGAGTCGCCGAAACCTGAGAATTTGGCAGAGCACATCGCCAAGACCGCCAAGGCTTGGAAAGGCCTTTCTAATTCCGAGATCGAGGCCACTGCCTTCCGGGTTCTAAGAGAGATCGAGACGATAGTAGAGGCAAAATTTGCGGCCCTGCAATCTCTTCCATTGTCGGTAGAAGTACTCACCGGCGGCAGGTCGGCAACGCCTTTGCGCCCAGGCTATAAGCTCGCGACGTCCTCTGCGCACACAAGGATTACCCTCTCGGGCGAGGTTCCCCAAGTCAAAAGCGCCGCTCTTGAGGTGTTCGTTTTCCGTTCTCGCCGTCCAAGCCCATTCCCATTCCTGATTCACGCGATGAGTAGTAAAGACGACTTGGAGGTTCGACTCGAAGACGTTTCCCCGGAGCTCACGCCTCACTTTCTCTTACGACTAGACCAGTGGGTAAAACGCCAGCTCGGGCGCATGCTCGAAGAAATCGCAAAGCAGGAAAGCTCCTGAAGCAAGGGCGCCTCCGAGGAGGCGCCCATCTTCACGCCGCGATCGGCTTGAAGAAAGCCTTCCTCACCCCGGCGAGAATCAGGAGCGTCAAACCGAAGGTGGCCACGATCGCGGCACCTGTCGGCAGGTCGAGAAGGAACGACAGGGCGACCCCGGCCGCCGAGACCAGCGCGCCCATTCCCCAGCCGATCGCTAGACGCGGCCCCAGGCGCTCGGCGAAGAGCATCGCCGTCACCGAGGGGACGATCAGGAAGCAGAAGACGAGGAGCACGCCGGCGATGGCGACCGAGGAGGTCACCACGAAGCCGAACGAGACGTAGAAGAGAAAGTCCCAGAAACGGATGTTCAGGCCCCGCCGCTCGGCCTCCTGCTCGTCCATCGAGATCATCAGGAAACGCTCGCGGAAGATGTAATGGAAGACGCCGACCAGGGCGTAGAGGATGGCGGTCTTCGCCAGCTCGGGCCAGGTCACGGAGAGGATGTTGCCGACCAGCATCTCCTTCAGGTGCTCGGTCTCCTGAGTCGCCTTCGACATCACCAGGATTGCCACCGCCGCCGCGACCGCGTAGGCGATGCCGATCACCGCCTCCTGCGGGATACGGGTCTTCCGGTGGACCCTCGAGAAGGCGAAGATCGCCGCCCCCAGGAAGGTGAAACCGAGCGAGAAGAGGTAGGCGCCCGTCGAATGCAGGTCATGGCCTAGCAGGTAGGCGACGGTCGATCCGAGGGCCGCGATCTGGGCGAGCGAGAGGTCGACGAAGATCACCCCGCGCTCGACCACGTGAACGCCGAGATAGGCGTGGATGCCGGTCAGGATCAAACTCGCCACGAAGGCCGGCAGGAGCAGTTGGAAGATACTCACTTCTTGCCTTTCGCCGCCGCGATGAACGCGTTGATGTTGGTGTCGAACAGCGTGAAGTAGTCCCCGACCGCCGACGTCCCACCCACCGAGGGGTAGAAGATCACCACCGTCGCGCCGGTCTTGGCGGCGATGTAGTCCGGCGTCTTGCGGTCGAAGTAGGGCTCGACCAGGATCGCCGGCACCTTCTGAGCCTGGATCAGGTTGATGATCTCCAGCGTGTGCGAGGGGGACGGCGGGATGCCCGGCTTGGGCTCGACGTGCCCCACGATGTTGAGCTTGAACGCCTTGGCGAAGTTCGGCCAGGAATCGTGGAAGGTGACGATCTTTGTCCCCGCGTAGGGGGCCATCTTCGTCCGCCACTCCGCCTCTTTCTGGGTCAGGCGGGCCTCGAAGGCGGCGAGGTTCTTCTGGAAGACCGCGCTATCGGCCGGATCGAGCTGCGACAGGCGGGCGGCGATCGCGCGCGCGACCACCCGGCCGTTCTCGGGATCGGTCCAGTAGTGCGGGTTGCCGTACGGATGGACATCGCCCATGGCGCGGGTGACCTGCGCCGTCGGTCGCTGCAGGATGTCGGTGCCGGCCGAGGCGTCCAGATAGCCGGGGTTGCCGGGGTGGATCTTGTTGTTCCGGCTCTGGTCGATCAGCGGCGGCAGGTAGCCGATCTCCAGCTCGAGGCCGGCGACGATCAGGAGGTCGGCGCGCGAGAGCTGGAGTATGAAGGAGGGCTTGGCGTCGACGAAGTGCGGGTCCTGGTAGCCCTTGGCGAGGGCGAAGGTCTCGACGCGGTCGCCGCCGATCGCCTGCGTGATCGAGGAGAAGTCCTGAAGCGAGGAGACGACGCGGAGCTTGGCGGCCTCAGCGGCGGAGCCGAAGCCGGCGAGCACGGCAAAAGCCAGGAGGATCGGGAAGAGTCTTTTCATGACATACCTCTAGAACGGATGGGCGCCGTGGGCGCCGATCGCGAATTGGAGTTGGAGGAGGAGCTCGTTGGCGGTGTAGTCGGTCAAGCCGTAGTGGCGGCGCCGGAGCTCGGCCCGGAGCTGCGAGAACTCGCTGGGCCAGAAGGTCAGAGTGCCGGCGGCGCCGGTGTCGCGCGCCGATTCGTCGTCCGCATGGTCGGAGGCCTCGAGGCGGGCGCCCACGAACCAGCGCTTGGCGAGCTGATACTCGCCGGAGGCATACCAGCCGAGCGCCGTCTGGACGCCGCCCGGCTGGTCGCGGAGGCTCCGGTAGACCTCGCCGCGGAAGATCGCCGAGCGGTAGGAGCCGGTCTGCAGCGGCTTCCAGCGGTAGGCGAGGTCGAGCCCCTCCAGCCGCGTGCGGGCGTTCGGTTTCGAGCTGTTAGGGCCGACGCCATAGGAAAGGCCGAGGTCCAGGTTGGTGGCGTCGGTCAGATCCTTGAATACGCGGTAGTGCCCGTTGTAGGCGAGGTCCCCGCGCCGCTCCCCCGCGAACGGCCCCCCTTCCTGGCCGCTGAAGATCTGCAGCGTCCCCTCGGTAAAGGTGTCCCCCACCGGCAAGAGGCGGGCGACCGAGACGCCGGTGCCGATCCACCCCTCCTCGCCGCCCAGCAGGTTGACCACCGGCAGCGGCTCGTCCGGCCAGGGGAGGACATGGAGATGCAGGGTGTTGACCTTGCCGAAGGAGGCACGCATGCGGCCGACTCTGGCCAGCAGGTTCTGGGGGAGGGCAGTAAAGGTGAGGAATCCCTCTTCGACGTCGACCCCCTCCTCGCCGAAGGAGAGGAAGAAGTCCGCGCGCGCGTAGGGATCGACGATCGCCTGGATGCCGACCTCGGACTCGCGCAGGCTCGCGGAAGGAAGATTCTCGACCCGGTTCTGGCCGCCGACCGCGAGGAAGTTGCCGATTACCGAGATCGCGGGATTGAAGTAGTTCGAGGTCTGCGACGCGCCGCCACCGCTCGCTCCCGAGGCTGGCTCGGCCGGCGCGGCCGGCTGAGGCGGGGTCTCGGGCGGGGCGGCTTCAGCAGGCGGGGGGGCGGCTTGTCCCTGCTGGCCCTGCTGTCCCTGCTGGCCCTGCATTTCCGTCAGGCGCTTCTCGAGGTCGGCGATCCGTCGCTCGTACTCGGCCTTGAGGGCATCGAGCTGAGCGCGGAGGTCGGCGACGGGGTCGTTCGTGGGCGCCGCGGCTTGGGGGGCCGGCGCCGGTTCCTGGGCGGCGAGGGGCGTCACCGGCAGAGCGGCGAGCCCGAGAAAGAGGATCAGCGCGAGCGCAATGGAGCGATACGCGGGATTCCAGACGGCCATGTGCGTCTCTCCCGATCGGCAACATCCCGATCCTTAAAGATTTCCGTTGCTGCCGGGCAGCCCCGCGATGAGGCTGCCGGCGCTATGTGAGCGGAACGGAAGCTTTAGACGGCAGGAGGAGCGCGGCTGCGGAGGTTTTCGCTGGAGAGGGTGCGTACGGCAACGTCGGGCGGCAGTTGGGAGGCGGCCCGATGAGCCGTGGGAGCGCAGACCGAAAGGCCGGGCGAGAGGATCGCCGCGAGCCCCGAGACCATGCAGACCGGACACTCGGCCGGTCTCTCGAGCTCCGCCCCTCCTCCGTTACGGAAGGTCGGAGCCTCGCGCTGGTGCACAGCCTGGGTCAGCGACTCCAGGCTCTCGCAATGAGCGGTGTGGAAGAGCGGCGCCGTGGCAAGCAACTGGAACACCGCGAACGCGGTGACCAGGAGCAGGGTGGCGGAAGACCGGAGTCGGTTCATGGTTCAAGCAAGTGCCGTTTCGGCACAACCTGTGCGAAGTGTAACACCAAACCTCCGCGCGTCATTTCTTCCTCGTCAGGCGCTCCGCCACCTCCCGCATCACCCTCTGGGTCTCGTCGCTGAACCACTCGTCCAGCACACCGAGAATCTCCTCCTCATCATCGCCCGCGAAGAGGGCGGCGAGGTCGGCGCGGGCGAGGCGGCGGGTGGCGGTCATGGCCTTGGGGGGGAGTGCGAGAAGCGACCGGCACCATTCGACGGCCCTCTCCACCACCTGTTCGTGCGGGGCGAGCTCGTCCACCAAGCCGATGCGGGCCGCCTCGGCTGAGGAGACCAGCAGTCCCCCGACGCAGAGCCGCTCGGCCTGCCGGCTCCCCACCAGGCGCCGCATCGTCCTGTAGATGACGGGTGGCAGGAACAATCCCACCTGAACCTCGTTCAGGCCGATCCTGAAGTCCCCCTCGGTCATGATCCGGGCGTCGCAGAAGAGGGAGATCACCGCGCCGCCGGCCGGGCTGTGGCCGGTGATCGCCGCTGCGATCGGTATAGTCGAGGTGGCGAGGGCGCGCATCATGGCGTAGAAGTCCCGCCAGGCGGCCAGGATCGCCGGCCGGTCGAGCTGGACCAGCAGCGGCACGTCGAGGCCGCCCGAGAACATGCGGGGGGAGCCGGAGATCACCAGCGCCCGGGCGCCGTCGCCGGGGGCCGCCTCGACCGCGTCGCGCAGGGCCGCGATCAGCTCCGGGGAGAGGGCGTTGGCCGGCGGACGGTCGAGCCGCAGCTCGCGGACTGGGCCGTGATCGAAGGTCTGGATCATGGATGAACCTCCTCAGCGGCGGATCGTATAACGAGGTTCCGTTGCCGGGATGGTAAAATCACTGGGTTCCGACTCATCTTGGAGAACCTGTTGGAAGACGGAAAGATCAAAGAGTTTCGCCAGCTCCTCACGACTCTCGAGGTCAACGCCGAGCAGGACCAGCTCGGCGAGCGCGACCGCCTCCTCGAGCGGAACCGTCAGGTCTATCGTTTCCAGGAGATCAAGAAGGAGATCATCCTCCCCACTTTGCGGGCCCTGATGGTAGACCTCGATCGCAAAGGGCACCTGACGAGGCTGTGGGAGAAGACCCCGGAGAAGCTCCGCTTCGACGTCCAGATCCAGACCCGCGTCCCCAAGCGCGGCGCCATCGAGATCTCGCTCCACCCCTCGGAGCCCAAGCTCAAGGTCGAATATGGCTGGAGCTCCGGCACCCGGGAAGAAGAGATCTACGGGATGGAGAAGATCGAGGCTGCCTTCGTCACCGACCGGATGATGCATTTGCTGCGTGGGCTGCTCTGAGGCCCTACAGCCGCGGATCCACCGGCTCGCTCTCCAGCGCCAGCACGCCGAAGACACATTCGTGAACCCGCCGCAGGGGCTCGCGGTTTACGAAGCGTTCCAGCCCCTCGACTCCGAGGGCGAACTCGCGCAGGGCGAGCGAGCGCTTCGCCCCGAGCCCGCGCTGGCGCAGGCGCTCCAGGTTGTCCGGCAGGGTGTACTCCGGGCCGTAGATGATCCGCAGGTACTCCCGTCCCCGGCACTTGAGCGCCGGCTGCGCGAACCCCCGACGGCCACGCGCGACGAAGTCGAAGGGCTTGACCACCATCCCTTCGCCCCCTTTCCCGGTGAGCTCCTCCCACCAGTCCGTGGCCGCGGCCTCGCTCGCCGGGTCCGCCAGGTCCACGACCCGGTAGGGAGTGGCGACGAGCAGCTCCGGATCGGCACGGCAGACCTCGGCGAGGGTCTCCATCTGCCAGACGTGATCCTTGTCGATGTGCACCGCCCCCTCGCTCGCCAGCAGGTGGAACGGCGCGAGGCGGAGGTCGGCGACGGAGGCGACCGGCCAGCAGTAGCGCCGGTAGGCATCCGCGAACTGTTTCGACAGCTCGTAGCGCTGGCGGTAGCGGGCGAGCAGCTCCCCGGTGTCGATCCCGCGAGCCCCGGTCTCGGCCAGCCGGGCGACCGCCTTCGGCAGGGCGATGCGCGCCGCGGCTCCCACCGAGGCGTACTGCTCGCGGATCAGCTCCTGGGCCTTGACCGACCAGGGCATCAGCTCGGCGTCGAGACAGACCCAGCCGGTATCGAGACGCTCCCAGAGCCCGGAGCGGTCGAGGGCCTCGCGCACCCGGAGGAGGAGCGCCCGCTCCAGCGCCGGATCGTCGAAGAAGCGGCGGCCGGTGCGGGTGACGCAGGTGCCGATCCCCTCGTCCCCTTCTCTGGGCGCTTTGCTGGCCTCTTTTTCGACAATACCGAAGCGGCGGCGGGCCTCGTCGGCGTCGCGGCAGACGACGAGGACGGCCCGCGAGCCCATGTGCTTCTCCTCGCAGACGGCGCGCTCGACCCCCTCGGCGCGGAAGTAGGCGAACGCCTCGGCGGGGTGCTCCAGCAGGTCCGGCCGGCGGCTGGTCTCTGACGGGGACATGGTCGGCGGCAGGTAGACGAGCCACTTGGGATCGACGGCGAAACGGCTCATCGCCTCCAGGGCCGCCGCCGCGTTCTCCTCGCGGATGGTGACGTCGTTGCGCAGCCGGGTATGGATGATCCGCTTGCCGGTGACGTCCTCGAGATCGAGCACGTCGTCGTGCTCCTGCTGCGGAGTCAGGCTCGCCGCCGGCGTCCGGAAGTCGCGGGGCGTTCCCGCGTAGACCTCGCGGGCGGGCACGGAGACCAGCTCCAACTCGGGGTAGCGCAGGGCGGTGAGCGCGCCGCCGAAGACGCAGCCGGTGTCGACATTGATCGTGCGGTTGAGCCACCGCGGCTCGGCGACCGGCGTGTGGCCGTAGACCACCATGGCCGGCCCGCGGTACTCGGCGGCCCAGTCGAGGCGGACGGGCAGGCCGAGCTCGTCGACCTCGCCCGTGGTCTCGCCATAGAGGGCGAAATCGCGCACCCGGCCGGAGGCCCGCCCCTGCATCTCCTGTTTCATGCCGGCGTGGGCGGCCACCAGCCGGCCGCCGTCGAGCACGTAATGGCTCACCAGGCCGTCGAGGAACGCGGCGACCCGGACCCGGAAGTCGGGGCTCTCCTCTTCGAGCTGCTCGACCGAGCGCTCGAGCCCGTGACTGATCGTTACCCTCTTCCCCCTCAGCCAGCGCAAAAGCTTTTGATCGTGATTGCCCGGCACGCAGAGGGCCGAGCCCCCCTCGACCATACTCATAACAGTGCGGAGCACAGCGGGAACGCGGGGGCCGCGGTCCACCAGATCGCCGAGGAAGACCACCTTTCGCCCCTGCTGGTGGCGCCGGACGCCGTCAGGGTCGGGGGCGTAGCCGAGTTTCCCCAGCAACTCCTCCAACTCGTCGCCGCAGCCGTGGATGTCGCCGATGAGGTCGAAGGGGCCGTGATCCGACCGGCGGTCGGGCCACAGCGGGCGGCGCTCGACGGCGACCGCGTCCACCTCCTCCGGGGAGCGCAGGGTCCAGACGTGGCGGAAGCCCTCCCTCTGGAGATCGCGCAGCGAGCGCCGGAGATGGCTCCGCTGATTGCGCACCACGTGCGCTCCGAGATTGCGGTCGGTGCGCGTGCGGCTCCGCTCCTCCAGGATCTCCCCCGGCAGGTCGAAGACGATGGCCACCGGCAGCACGTTGTGTTCGCGGGCGAGCTCGACCAGGGGCTTGCGCGCTTCGGGCTGCACGTTGGTGGCGTCGACCACGGTGAGCAGCCCCCGGGCCAGGCGGCGGCCGGCGATGAAGTGGAGGACGGCGAAGGCGTCCGTCGTCGCCGACTGGTCGTTCTCGTCATCGGAGACCAGCGCCCGGCAGAAGTCGGAGGTCAGGATCTCCGTCGGCTTGAAATGCCGGCGGGCGAACGTCGACTTGCCGGAGCCGGAAGGACCGACCAGCACCACCAAAGCGAGCTCGGGGAGGGCGAGGTTCACCGGCTACCCTCCCGGGAGAAGATCCCCATCTGCGATGGCGCGCCCACCTCGGGGTCCTCGTCCCCCACCGGCAGGTAGCGCACGGCGTAGCCGAAGCGGGCGGCGACGGCCTCGGCCCAGATCCGGAACTCCTCCCGCGTCCACTCGAAGCGGTGATCGCGGTGACGGAAGCGCCCCGCCGGCAGCGACGGCCAGCGCACGTTGTACTCGCGGTTCGGCGTGGTGAGCGCGACCGTGCGGGGCTGAGCGAACTCGAAGACCACCCGCTCGAAGGCGGCGAGCCGGGGGGGATCGAGATGCTCGACGACCTCCACCACGGCCGCGGCGTCGTAGCCGGCGAGCCGGCGGTCGCGGTAGAGCAGCGAGCCGTGGAGCAGCCGGATGCGCTCACGCTGCTTCGGCGGCAGGCGGTCGAGGTCGAGCCGGTCGCGGGCGGTCTCCAGCGAGCGGGAGTCGACGTCCATCCCCACGATCTCCTCGAACTGGCGGTCGGCGAGCAAGCGCTTGAGCAGCTTGCCGTCGCCGCAGCCGAGATCGATCACCCGCGTGGCGCCGCTCTCGTGGAGGACGGCGGCCACCTCGTCGAGCCGCCGGTCGTGAAGCCGGAGGGGGCGCTCCAGGCCCGCCTCCTCGGCATCGCGGACGCCGGCCGTCTCCTCGGGACGGACCTCCTCGTCCTCCACGGTGAGGCGGGCGATGGCCTCCCGCACCAGGCTCTTCTGATGCTTGAGGTAGCGCCGCGCGATCGTCTCCCGCTCGGGGTGCGCGCCGAGCCACCCCTCGCCGTGGCGCACCAGCTTCTCCACCTCCGGATCGCCCACCCAGTAGTGCTTGTCGTCGTCGAGCACGGGCACCAGCACGTAGAGGTGCGACAGCAGATCGCTCAACCGGCAGGTGCCGCGCAGGACCACCGTGAAATAGCGGCTCAATCCCCATCCTGGAAACGTGGGGTCCAGCACATGGGCATCGGCGCTGACCGCGTAGCCGAGCGGCTCGAAGAGACGCCGGAGGAGCCCCTCGCCGCCCCGGCAGGGCAGCGCCGCGAGGCGCGCCTCGAGCGGGATGGGCGTCGCCGCCAGCTCCGGCAGCCGCTCGCACCGCCCGCCGAGGGCCGTGCCGAGGACCCGTGCGATCGCCACCGCCAGGAAGGACGAGGCCACATAGGGGCGGTCGTTGACGTACTGGTCGAGCGAGGCGCCGCCGCCGCGCACCAGCCCTACGGGATCGACGTCGAGCAGCAGCGCCGCCGTGCAGGCGCTCTCCTCCACTTCGGGATAGAAGACGTGCACCCGCCCGAACGGCAGCTCGAACGACTGCAGCCGGTCCGGGTGCTTGTGCAGCAGGAAACCCAGATCGGTGGCCGGGACGTGGGTGGTGCGGATCGTCAGCAGCATGGGGAGCGGGATTGTAGCGGAGACATGGCTCCGCCGGCACGTACGTGCCTGTGAAGGGGCTGGGTGGAGGCGAATTGGGCACAGCTACGAGAGGAGCCGTCTAAACAAATACGTGTTCCCAGTGTCATGGAAACTATGGTTGACGTTCCCGCCGTCAGAAGAATCCCTGACGATGCTATGTCCGGCTTGGCGCCTGCGGCAAGACGGCTGGCACTGCCTTCAATATGGAGGCGTAACCAGCATGGTAAAAGAACCCGGAGAGACCTTGTTGACTATGCGACGATTAGCGGTTGCGACTCTGTCACTACTCTGCGGCGGCACTATCTATCTACTCTTCCGCCCCACCAGCTTACTAATGTTCGATTGGATTGACCGCATAGGCATTAAGCAGCCCATCTCATCTGCACGCGATGCAGCCGGCCCCTATGCTCATCTAGCACACTCCTGCTTGCTTAATTCTTTGCCAGACGCATTATGGCTGCTATCTTTAATGGTCATGATTGATCTTGTTTGGGAGGGCTTTCCACGCACCTCATTGCCGTTGCTATGTGCTACGGTAGTTGTATCCATCAGCATAGAATGTGCCCAGGCACGATGGCCGCGTCTCGGCACTTTCGACTGGTGTGATGTCGTCGCTTTATGCGGCGTTGCGTCAATCTATCTTTATTCGTCGGCGAGACAAGCACACAAGGGGGAGGATCCGAAATGCACCGTGATAAAAAATGGCTTTTAAAGGCAGCAATCACGCCTCTCATTTTTGTCGTCTACGCCTTCCTTGCAGCCGGCACCGATACTTCTACTTCGGACGCCAATTGCGAGATCTCGAACCTCGCGGGGGAGCCTGATGTTGGTTTTATCAATGATGCGGCTGACGCAGGCTATAAGGTCTCTCTAACCGTTACCAATGTTGGCAAATCAGGTACGATCCGAGTCGCACCGTGGCTCTCAAGCTCCGAGGGCGAATGGAAGCGAGAACAAAACCTGCCATTCGAAGCGGGAGCTTCTAGAAATTTTGAATTCTTTTTCAATGAACCAACTATCAACGCTACAAACATACACTATGGATGCAACTGCACTCCTTAGCGCACTGCGCCAACAGCTGTAAGAGGGTTGTTGTCCACCCAAGATCTCAAGCGGATGCCGGTGGCGCCGCTTAGGCCTATCTCCTCTCAGCGATCTTGGCGAAGTTCCGTCCATAGGGTCTCACGAACTCGTCTGGCGCGAGATTCACGCCAACAGCGAGTCCTTCAGGAATGTCGAGAAGAATCTGGCTTACGGTAGTGGCATTCTAAAGCCCTATGAAGCTCCGGTACCGCTCCATCCCGTTTACCCTGCTGTTCCTCCTCGCCGCCTGCTGGCACCCCCACGCCGCCGCCCCCCTCCGCCAAGAGGCCTACATCTGGCAGCGGAGCTGGAGCCCGGCGGTGCGGGAGGCGGTGCAGCGGGCTTCCGGGATCTCCGGCTTCGTCGTGCTCGCCGCCGAGGTGGACCTGCGACGGGGCTCGCCCCGGGTGACCCGCGTGCCGCTGGATGGTTCCTTGAAGGGCAGACCGGTCGGCGCCGCCCTGCGGGTGACCTCTTTCCCGTCGCGCTTCGCGGACGAGCCCGGGATCGTCCGGCTCCTTCAGGGGCTGACGCGGGACGTGGCGGCCGAGGCCCGGGCGAAGGGGATCGCCCTCTCCGAGATCCAGATCGACTATGACTGCCCGGAATCGAAGCTCGACGACTACCGCGGGCTCCTGCCCATACTGCGGAAGGCTGCCGCGCCGGTCCCGGTGACGTTCACGGCCCTGCCGAGCTGGATGCGGCAGCGGCGGGCCTTCTCGCGGCTGATCGCGGCGGCGGACGGCTACGTGCTCCAGGTCCACTCGCTGGCGCCTCCGGCCAGCTCCCGGGGGAAGATCCCTCTTCTGAAGGCCGGGGAGGCACGGGACTGGATCGCGGAGGCGGCCCGCTTCGGGCGCCCTTTCCGGGTGGCTCTCCCCACGTACAGCTATCTCGCGGCGTTCGATCCCAACGGGAAGCTGATCGGCCTCTCCGCGGAGGGGCCGCTCCTCTCCTGGCCGGAGGGGATCGCCGTCCGCGCCGCACGCAGCGATCCGGCGATCCTGGCCGGACTGGTCCGGGGGTGGACTCGCGATCACCCCCGCGAGCTCGCCGGCATCCTCTGGTACCGGCTGCCCGTTGCGGGGGACCGGCTGAACTGGACGTTGCCGGCGCTTCGGGCCGTAATGGCCGGACGGACGCCTCGCGGCGAGATCCGGGCGGCCGTCCGCGAGCCCGAGCCCGGGCTGGTAGAGATCGACCTGGTCAACGCGGGCGACGGCGAGGCTGCCGCTCCCTCGGCGGTTCGGGTACGATGGCAGGGCGAAACGTTCCTTGCGGCGGATGGGCTGGCGGGCTACCGGGTGACTCCCGGCCCGGAGGGAGCCCGGCTCGAACGGCCCGGGTCCGGACGCCTGCGTCCGGAGGAGCGCCGGACCGTCGCCTGGCTGCGCTTCGCGTCCCGGACGGAGATCCACGTTGAGCTACCGAAAAATCCCGGCTAGAGCCGCTCTCGCCGTCTTCCTCGCCGCCTCGCTCGGCGCTTTCGCGCTCTGGGCCTGCGGGCCATTCTTCCCCCCTTGGCTCCTGAACGACGAGGCCGGCATCCTCGAAGCGCCGACGACCTGGCTGCGGGACGCGCTCGATCCCCTCCTGCCGCCCGGGAAGCCTGCTCATCTTGCGATCATTGATTCCGACCCCTACGAGCAGACCTCCCGGATCGATGAAGCGGAACTGAAGGCGGCCCTCGAAGAGCTTGATCCAACATCCAGCAGACGCGCACTTCTCCTGGAGCAATACCGGGAGATCCGGCGGGTCTTGACCGGTCGCGCCAAGAGTTACCCGCCTCATGATTCCATGGGGCTCGTGGTGCCGGCCGGCCTGCCGGGAGAGTTCGACGATTATCTGCGCGGTGCCATCGCCTATCACGAGGATCGCTTCAAGGATGCTCGCGAGATCTGGGAAAAATTGCTCTCCCGCCCGGTTGCCGAGCGTCGACACCGCACGACCTGGGCCGCCTTCATGATCGGCAAGGCGAGCCTGAAACTTTCTCCTGACACGGCCGCGCCCTGGTTCGAGCGCACCCGCGAGCTCGCGTCCCAGGGATTCCCCGATCCCCTGGGGCTCGCCGCCGCAAGCTTCGGCTGGCAGGCCTACGCCGCGATCGAGCTCAAGTGGCCTGCCGAGGCCCTGACTCTCTACCTCCGGCAGTTGAAAGCCGGAGACTCGACCGCGGTCAACTCGATCCGCTTCAGCGCCTCGAAATGGATCGACGATCCGGTGGCGCTGCGGCAGATCGCCAACTCGTCCGAGGCGAGGGCGATTTTTACTGCCTATGTGGTCCAGCGCTGGGACCGGACGGATTACGACGGCCCTCTCGACCCGGACGCGGCGCGGAAATGGATCGCGGCGGTCCAAGCCGCCGGGGTCCCCCGGACAGAGGGCGCCGACCGCCTGGCCTGGGCAGCCTACCGGGCTGGGGATTTCGCCGCCGCCGAGGCATGGGCGAAACAGGCGCCGGCTGACGCTCCGATGGCACGCTGGATCCGCGCCAAGCTCCTGCTGCGGGCCGGCAAGGTGGCGGAGGCCGAGGCGCTGCTCGCCCAGGCGGCTCCCGCGCTGCCCGCGAAGGCCGATCAGGATCTCTGGCGGGCCTATGAGAATGGGGTTCAGTCGGCCCTGCGCCCCCGCGCCGCCGGCGAGCTCGGCGCCGTCCGTCTCGCCCGGGGCGAGTACGTGCCCGCCCTGGACGCCCTGCTGCGGGGTGGCTACTGGACCGATGCGGCCTATGTAGCCGAGCGGACGCTCACGGTCGACGAGCTGCGCGCCTACGTGGACCGCACCTTTGCCGCCGGCCTCGCGGCACGCTACAACCCTGACGGGACTCCTGCGGAGCAGAACGACCGTTGGGATCTCCCGTACGCGGGCCTGGCGACGCCACCGGACGAGCGGATCGCCTACGACCTTCGCTACCTCCTCGGCCGGCGCCTGGCGCGGGCCGGGCACCTCGCCGACGCGCGCCCGTATCTGCCGGAGAGCCGGCGGGCGGTGCTGGACGACCTCGCGCGCTCCCTGTCCCGGGGCCGCGACGCGGCCCGCCCCGCCGCCGAGCGGTCCCAGGCGCTCTTCCGCGCCGCCTGCCTGACACGCTATCAAGGGCTGGAGCTGCTCGGCACGGAGATCGAGCCCGACTGGTTCGTCCACGGCGGATTCTACGAGCAGGACCCCTTCGCCGAGGCCCGGGCCGATCCCAAGACGCACCGCCACCTCGGCCCCTCGCCCGACGAGCGGCAGCGGGTGGCGCGCAACCACGCCATACCGGACAAGCGGTTCCACTACCGGTATGGGGGGATGGATCTGGCGCGGGAGGCGGCGAAGCTGCTGCCCGGCGGCACCGAGGAGAAGGCGCGCCTGCTCGCCACCGCCGGCAACTGGGTCGAGGGGATGGACGCGAAAGGCGCCCGGCCGCTCTACGACGCCATCCAGAGCTGCTGCGCCAACACCGAGATCGGCCGCCGATCGCGCAAGGTCAACGCGATCACCAACGTCGAGGACGCCTGCCCGGCGGATGTGAGGCCCAAGGGGGAGGGAGACTAAAGAGGAGATCAGGCCAGCAGCTCTGCCGCCGTCACGATCCGAATCCCGCGGAAACTTCCAAGACCCCGCAGATGCCTGTCCCCTGAAACGATGACCTCGGCCCGCGCCGACAAGGCGCAGGCCAGGACCTCGTCATCATCGGGATCTTCAAGAACGACGGCCGGCTTCTCGGTGGGGATGACCAAGCGGGCCAGTGCCGCGTAGCCAAAGACCAGATCCTGCGGATCGACACCGGCGCTCTCCAGGCGACGTTGAAACTTACGCCGGCCCAAGACATCTTCCAACTCAATCAGCAAAGCGGGAGAGGTGAAAAGATCGAGCGTGCCAGCCCGCGCGAGGTCGAGGATCCGTCGTGACGGACCTTGCCAGAGGAGACCGGAAATGACGACGTTGGTATCAGTGACTGCCCGCATGCGGGGTGTGCCGGGCTCTGCGAACGGCCTGAACTTCCGCCTCGATCTCAGCCTCGGTCAAAGAGGGGAGGGGGACGGCTGCCAAACGGTCGGCAGCCTCGAACAGGCGATCGATGCGCCGCTTCCGAAGTGCCTCACGGAGGAGAGACTCCATGGATTCAGGCGCGAGCAGACCACTGGCCTCCGCCTCGCGAGCGACGCTATCCGGCAAGCTCAGCCGGATCTCGAGTTGGACAGTGCTTTCCTTCTGGGCCATAGATCCTCGCTGGCGCTGAGTATAGTTCTCCCGATACAAATCCGGTACCCGGATCTCATCACCCCCCGTGAACACCTCCCCCGTTCGCGCAAGGTCAACGCGATCACCAACGTCGAGGACGCCTGCCCGGCGGATGTAGGCCGAAGGGGGAGGAGTAACAAGAAGGCGTCTGTGCCCATGGGGGCGACCTGTCCTTCGAATCCTCACCCTCAGTCCCTCTCCACTTCGTGGAGAGGGAGGGCCCTGCGCTCAAGATATCCCCTCATCAGCGGGCCCTCCCTCTCCCCCGGGAGAGGGATCGAGGGTGAGGATTCGGAGGGCAGGCCGCCCCAGTCACCCCTGCGCACCGGATATCATCCCCCGCGTGACCCGCTCCCCGCTCCCTGCCCTCCTCCGCTTCCACTTCGCCGTCGGCGCCCGGCTGGCGATGCGGCTGCTGGTGCCGGTGATCGCCACCGCGTTCGGCGCCGGGATGCTGCTCGGGCCGGACTTCCTGAATTCGATCTCTCACGTCCTGTTCGGCGCGCGGGCTTCCGGCGGCACGTCGGTGCTGTTCGCCGCGGTGTTCCTGGGCGGGGCGGCGGAGGCGGCTCCCCGGGTCTGCCGCGGCCTTGGCGGCTGGCTGCGCCACCTGCCGGTGAGCGGGCTCGCCCATCGCCGGGCCGCGGGCTTCGCGATCGCCCTCGCCCAGCTCCCGCTCCTGCTCGCGTTCCTCTTCCTGGCCACCTACGCGTCGCTCGCTCCCGCCGCTCTGCTGGCGGACGCTCTCAAGCTGCTCGTCACCGCCCTCGCCGCGGCCCTGTGCGCGACGCCGGTCGAGCGCCCCTGGGCGGCCCGGCCGCTCGCTCTGATCGCAGCCGTCCTGGCCGGCTCCGGAGGATGGGGTACGCTGGGCATCGCCGCGGCTCTGCTGGTGGCGGCGGATCTCGCCGCGGGCTCCCTGGCGCGATCCGGAGCCCCGGCGGTCCACCTCTCCCGCCGATCGGTTGGCGGCCTGATCGAGCTCCGGATCGCCTGGCGGGCGCTGGGAACCAGCCTCTTCGGCGCCTGGGTGCTCGGCCTGCTGCCGGTGGGCGCGGCTTTCGCGTTTACCGCCAACAACGCCTTGGCGCCGGAGTACGTGCGGCTCGCCGCGCGGCTCGGCGCGGCCCTCGCGATCGTCTTCGTGCTGGCGCAGATCGCCGAGGCGCTCGCCGTGCGCCGGCCGGCGTGGCCCTGGTCGCGCTCGCTGCCGTGGTCGGCGGCCCGGCGCGCCGGCGCGGACGCCCTGCTCCTGGGGGCTCATGCCCTGCCCCTCGTGCTCCTGGTGGCGCGGATCGATCTTGCCGCGCTGGCGGTGCTGGGCATCCTCCCCTTCCTGGCGGTACGGGCGGCCGGCGCGATGCGGCGGGCTCCCGAGCGGCGGACCGGCGCCGCCGGGGAGATCTTCTTCGAGGGCGCGCTCCTCGCGGCCCTGGTGGCCCTGCTTCCCTGGACCGCCCTGCTCCCCCTCGCCGCGACCCCGTGGGCGCTACAAGCGGCGGCGGAGCGCGAGCGGCGGCAGAAGGTCAGCCGCTGGCTGGAGCTCCACCATCTGGCGGCCGGCGATCCGCAGTCCTGGAGCGCGTCGTGATCCGGCTCCATCAGGCCGCCTTCTCCTACCGCGACGCCGAGCCCGTGCTCGCCGGGGTCGATCTCGAGATCGCGCCCGGGCTGACGCTGCTGCTCGGCCCCAACGGCTGCGGCAAGAGCACGCTGCTCAAGCTCGCGGCGGGGATCGAGCGGCCGGACTCCGGGCGGATCGAGATCGACGGCCACGATCTGTGGACCGACGAGGTGGCGGCGCGGCGGGGGCTCGCCTACGTCCCCGAGCAGCCGGACCTGACCCCCTACGCTACCGTGCGCGAGGTCCTCGACCTCGTCTGCCGCCTGCGCGGGGAGCCCCGCGAGCAGGGGCGCGAGGCGCTGGAGCGTGTCGGGCTCGGCAAGCTCTCTCACCGCTCGGTGCGCGAGCTGTCGATGGGCCAGCGCCGGCGGGCCGTGCTGGCGGCGGCCCTGGTGGGCACGCCCCGCAACGCCCTGCTCGACGAGCCGCTGGAGGCCATGGACCGCGGCGCCCGCGAGGACCTGCTCGCCTGGACCGACCGGCTGGTCGCCGCCGGGGCCGCCGTGGTGGTGGTCTCGCACGAGATCGAGCCCTTCGCGCCGCGGGCCACCCGCGCCATTTCCGTGCGCGACGGCCGGTGCGTGGATGCCGGCCCCCTGCCCTCCGATCCCGCCGAGAGGCTGGCGCTGCTCGACCGGATGGCCCGCGGGGAGGCCCCGGATCTTGAGGTAAGGTTCGCCCCATGACCGACACCGACCACCCTCTCGAGCTTTCCGGTCCCGAGATGCGCGCGCTCGTCGAAGCGGCGCTCGACCGGATCGTGACCCATATCGAATCGCTCCCCACGCAGCCGGTCTCGAACACCCGGGCCGGCTTCGAGCTCGCCCCGTCGCTGGCCGAGCCCTTGCCGGAGGAGGGCGCGGCGGTCTCCGGGCTGCTCGACCTGCTCTTCGAGCGGGCGATCCCCCCTTCGTTCAACACCGCGAGCCCCGGCTACCTCGCCTACATCCCCGGCGGCGGCCTGTTCCATTCCGCGGTGGCGGACCTGATCGCCGATTCGACCAACCGCTATACCTCGGTCTACGGCGCCGCGCCCGCGCTGGCGCAGCTCGAGGCGAACGTGATCGCCTGGTTCTGCCAGATCGCCGGCTATCCGCCCGAAGCCCGGGGGACGCTGACCAGCGGCGGCTCGCTCGCCAACTGGACGGCGCTGGTGACCGCCCGCCGCGAGCGCCTGCCCGAGAACTTCCTTTCCGGGGTGATCTACGCCTCCGACCAGTCGCACTACTCGGTGGCCAAGGGGGCGATCCTCGCCGGCTTTCCGGAAGCCAACGTGCGCGAGGTGCCGACCGACGACCTCTTCCGCCTGCGCGTCGACGCGCTCGCCGAGCTGATCGCGGAGGACCGCCGCCGCGGGCTCACCCCCTTCCTGATCGCCGCCAGCGCCGGCACCACCAACACCGGCGCCGTCGATCCGCTCGCCGAGCTGGCGGACCTCGCCGCCCGCGAGGGGCTATGGCTCCATGTCGACGCCGCCTATGGCGGGTTCTTCCTGCTGACCGCAGAGGGGAAGCGGGCGATGCGGGAGATCGAGCGGGCGGATTCGATCGTGCTCGATCCGCACAAGGGGCTGTTCCTGCCGTACGGCACCGGCGCCGTCCTGGTGCGCGACGGCGAGGCGCTGCGCCGCGCCCACAGCCTGACGGCGGACTACATGCCGGGGATGCAGAACGATCCCGACCGGGTGGACTTCAGCCAGTACTCACCCGAGCTCTCGCGGCCGTTCCGCGGCCTGCGCGTCTGGCTGCCGTTCAAGATGCACGGCGCGGGGGCCTTCCGCGCCCAGTTGGAGGAAAAGCTGGCCCTCGCCCGCTTGGCGGCGGACCGGCTGCGTGCGATGCCGGGGATCGAGATCCTCGCCGAGCCGCAGCTCTCGCTGCTCGCCTTCCGGCTGGCCCCGGCGGGCGTGTCCGAAGGCGAGCTGAACGAGCTCAACCACCGCTTCCTCGACCGCGTCAACGCCCGCCAGCGGGTCTACCTGACCCCGACGCGCCTGCGCGGACGGTTCGCCCCGCGGATCTGCGTCCTGTCCTTCCGCACCCATCGCGAGCGGATGGAGATGGCGCTGGAGGATATCGCGGCGGCGCAGAGAGAGGTGCTGGGGGCCTAACGAAAAGGGCGCCCACACAGGGGCGCCCCTACGACCTTCCGACCACCAGAGCCCTTACCGGGTCGGCGGCTTCTGGCTCGCCGGCTCCTTGGGCGGCGACGACTGCTGCCCCTCACTCTGGGCGCCGGCGGGGGCGGCCTTGGGCTCGCCGATCGAGAGCAGCTCGACCTCGAAGATCAGCGGCGCGTTGGGGCCGATCGTGGCGCCCGCGCCCTTGTCGCCGTAGCCGAGGGCGGACGGGATGTAGAACTTGTACTTCGAGCCGACCTTCATGAGCTGCACGCCCTCGGTCCAGCCCGGGATGACCTGGTTGAGCACGAACGTGGCCGGCTGGCCGCGGTCGTAGGAGCTGTCGAACGTCGAGCCGTCCATCAGCGTGCCCTTGTAGTTCACGGTCACCGTGTCGGTCGCCTTCGGAGTCGGGCCGGTGCCCTCCTTCTCGACCTCGTACTGCAGGCCGCTGGCGGTCGTCTTGACCCCGGCCCGCGCCTTGTTCTTCGCCAGGAAAGCCTCACCCTCGGCCTTGTTCTTCTCCCCGACCACCTTCTGCTTCGCTTCCTGCTGCGTCTGCACCTGCTTCTGGAACTCCTGCATCGTCGACTGCATCTCGGCGTCGGTGAGCATCCCGTTCGCACCCGTCATGCCGTCGCGCAACCCCTTGACGATCAGGTCGGAGTTGGCATCGACGTCGTTCTGCTTGAGCGTGCGGCCGAGGTTGTAACCGATCACGTAGCTGGCCCGGTCCTGCACGGATTCCGGCTTGCCGGCCTGCTGGCCGGACGCCTGAGCAGGAGCGGCGGCGGACTGGGCCATCGGTTTCGCGGGCTGAGCCGCCGGCTTCTGAGCGGGCTTGGCCGTCTGCTGCGCACCGGCCACCGCGGCCGCCGCGAAGAGCAGCGCGGCGGGGAGAATCAGGGACTTTCTCATACAGGTCTCCAAGACGTTGGGGGTATAAATTCCAAGGGAGAGGACGTATCGCGCTCTCCGGCGATCAGGACATCTTAACCCAGCCGCCCGGCCCCGGATTCCCGGGCCGGATTCCTGCATGGTTTCCCGCCCGTAACGCCGGTGTGGGTTCCCACGCCGAAAGGTAGTGTCTGTTTCCGTCATCTATGAGTAAGGTAAGGATCTCCAATTCACCCATGACCCGACTCCGCGTTTCCTAGACTCTCTTATGTCACTGCACAGCATGCGTGTCGCCACTCTCCTCGCCGGGCTCTCCGCCACCGCTCTCCTCTTTCCCGGGGCTCAGGAGAAGCTTTCTCAACCGGCGCAACCGGCTCAACAGCCGGCTCAACCCTCCGCTCCATCCATGCCATCGGCTCTGCGGCAGCGCCTGCAGCCGATCCTCCGCGCCCGCTTCCCGGCCTCGGGCGAGCCGCCGGCCCTGCCGGCCGCCGGCGGCTCCTTTGCCGCCGCTCCGGACCTCTCCTGCTTCTACGACCGCCGGAGCTACGCTCCCGCCTGGATCGGCGAGAGGGGGGTGCGGCCGGAGGCCGACGACCTGATCGCCGCCCTCGCCGAGGCCCCCACCGACGGCCTCGACCCCGAGCGCTACCGCCTCACCGACCTGCGCCAGCGCCTCGCCCAGGTGAAGGGCGCTCCGGGCGACCTCGCGGAGATCGACCTGCGGCTCACCGACGCCTTCCTGCGCCTCGCCGCCGACCTGCGCAACGGCGCGGTGAACCCGCAGTTGATCTACCCCGACTGCGAGCTCGACATCCCCGAGGTCGACCTCTCCGCCCTGCTGGAGGACGCCCTCGCGGCCGGCCGCCTGCGTCCGGCGATCGCCGGGCTCGCCCCCGCTCACGACGGCTACCGCGCGCTCAAGACCGCCCTCGCCCAGGCCCGGAGCCTCGCCGCCCGCGGCGGCTGGCCCGCCGTGCCGGACGGCCCGCCCCTGCGCCCCGGCGACCGCAACGCCCGGGTGGCCGCCCTGCGCGCCCGTCTCGAAGCCTCGGGGGACCTCGCTGCGGATGCCTCTCCAGCGGAGGCGCGCGACCTCTTCGACGCCCCCCTCCAGGCCGGCCTGCGCAAGTTCCAGGAGCGGCACGGCCTCGATCCCGGCGCCGCCGGCAAGGCCACCCTGGCGGCCCTGAACGTGCCGGCCGAGCAGCGGGTGCGGCAGATCGAGATCAATCTCGACCGCTGGCGCTGGCTCCCCCACGACCTCGGCGAGCGCTACATCATGGTGAACATCGCCGGCTTCACCTTCGACCTCGTCGAGGGGGGCGTTCCCGCCCTCTCGATGCGGGTGGTCGCCGGCAAGCCCACGCACCGGACGCCGATGTTCACCGGCCGGATGACCAGCATCGTCCTCAACCCCTCCTGGCACGTGCCGGCGGGCATCGCCAGGAAGGAGGTCATCCCGCACATGCAGCGCGATCCGAGCTATCTGGCGCGGGAGGGTTTCGAGGTCACCGGCAGCGGCTCCAGCATGGAGATCCGCCAGAAGCCGGGACCCAAGAACGCGCTGGGGAAGGTCAAGTTCCTCTTCCCCAACCGCTTCGACGTCTACCTCCACGACACGCCGTCGCGCTCGCTGTTCAGCCGCACGGTGCGCAGCTTCAGCCACGGCTGCATCCGGGTCGAGAAGCCGGTGGAGCTGGCGGAGTACCTGTTGAAGGACAACCCGGCCTGGACGCCGCAGAAGATCGCCGCCGCCCTCGCCAAGGGGCGCGAGCAGTGGGTCACGATCCCCCGCCCGCTCCCCGTGCACCTGGTCTACTGGACCGCCTGGGCCGATGTCGCCGGCACGCTGCAGTTCCGGGACGACATCTACGGGCGCGACAAGCCGCTGCTGGAGATCCTGGGGACCGAGGCGCCGGCGGCGCAGGTGGCGGCGCCGTAGAAAGATTGAACCCACCCGCGTAGTTGAGCATCGCGAGGTACTTCCAGCGCGCGGTCAGGAAGGGGCGGGGGTCCACACGCCGATAGTATCTGACTGCCGCAACCGCCTCGCCGGATCGTAGGGGTAGAAGGAGAGCACCTCCCCCCGGCGGAGCCGCTCCTGGAGGGCGCGCCAGAGCTCGACGCCGAAGAGATCGCCGTGCTCGCGCAGGAAAGCCTCGCGCGCTCCCCCCTGAAGGCCGAGAAAGGTGCGCAGCTCGGAAGGGAAGATGTCGTTCTCGCCGACGCTGAACCAGGGCTCGGCGGCCATCTCCTCCTCCTCGTTGCGCGCCGGCGGCGCCTCGCGAAAGGTGAGCGCGACGAGCGGGCAGAGCTCGTCGTAGTCGTAGGAGAGGACGCGGCCGTGGCGGGTGACGCCGAAGTTCTTGAGCAGCACGTCGCCGGGGAAGATGTTGGCGGCCGCGAGCTCCTTGAGGCACCGCCCCCAGTCGACCGCCGCCGCCTCGGCCCGCTCCGCGTCGATGCGCTCCAGATAGAGATCCAGAGGGACGACCCGCCGCTCGACGTAACAGTGGCGGATCGCCACGTCGTCGCCGGTCACCGAGACGGTGCGGGCGGAATCGGCGAGGAGCTCGTCGAGCAGCTCGGGCGCGAACCGGCAGCGCGGAAAGGTGAGGTGCTCGAACTCCTGGAAGCCGACCAGGCGGCCGACGCGGTCGTGGAGCTGCACGGTGCGGTACTTCTCCATCACCCGCTCCCGCGTGGTGTTCTTCTGCGGCGGGAAGGCGTCTTTGATGATCTTGAACACGAACTCGTAGGAAGGAAGCGTGAAGACCGCCATCACCAGGCCGGCGGCCCCCGGCGCCGGGACGAAGCGGTCGTCGGTGTGGGCGATGTGGGCGGTCAGGTCGCGGTAGAGCTCGGTCTTGCCGTGCTTCTTGTAGCCGAGGGAGATGTAGAGCTCGGAGACCCGCTTCCTGGGCAGGATCGAGCGCAGGAAGCCGATCACCTCGCGCGGACTGGCGACGTCGACGTGGAAGTACCAGCGGGCGAAGCTGAAGACGACGCTGGTCTCGTCCTCGGTGTGGAGCACGGCGTCGACCGCGATCCCCTCGCGGTGGTTGACGAGCGCGAGCACCACCGGCAGGCGGGCCTCCCCCCGGCGGGCGCGCCCCACGAGATAGGCCCCCTTGTTGCGGAAGAAGACCGGCCGCAGCACGTCGAGAGCGTCGATCTCGGCGCCGCCGAACGCCTCGGCGAGGCCCTGCTCGAGCCGCTCGGCGGCCAGCGCGGCGTCGCCGTCGAGGTCGCGGAACGGGGTCTGGAAGCCGGCGTCCTCGAGCACCCGCCGGATCACCCCGGCGTCCACCCGGCGGACGGCGTAGACGCGGGCGCTCGCCATTTCCCACCCCTGGAAGGGGACGGGGAGCTCGCCGGCAGTGTAGTCGAGGGCGGGATCGACGCCGTCGCGCGGGAAGACCTTTCTAGTGAGGGAGTTGAAGTAGGTCTGGGCGATCTCGAAATCATCGCGGCCGAGGATCTCGCGGGTGTAGGCCGCCTTCATCGCCTCCCAGATCCCGCGGTCGCAGAGGCGGTCGCCGAGCTGTCCGCGCAGGATCGCGATGGTCTCGTCGAGGCTCCGCGACGGCAGCTCGAGCTTCTCCACCGTATCGCGCCGGATCCCCTCCCAGTCGCGCTCCTCGAACCGCCGCCGCACCCGTCCGGTGATCGCGCGAAAGGCCCGGTGGTGCTCGTCGAACGCCCGGTGGATGGCGCCGGCGCCGCGCGCGGCCAGGCTGGGCAGGTCGCCAGGGAGATCCAAATGGGGACCTCTCAGCGCGATGGCGCCAGTTGCCGCTTCGCGACTTGCATCAGCAGGCGCAGAGCCTCGTTGACGGACGTTTCATCCGGAAACGCCGCCGCCACATCAGGGTCCAGCCGCACCAGATTGGTGCCCTCCTGGAAGCGCTGCGCGTACTTGCCTCGAACTCCGTCCGGCAGACTGGACAGGTCATACTCGGGAAGGAGCTCGTCCTCTTCAGCCTTGGCTGCTTTCTTCATAGAACCTTCTTTCTGGACGCGTCGCCTCCCGCGCGCTGATGATCCGGATTCCATCGTCACGGTCGGTGTACGACACCATGAGAATTCGTCCCCGTCGGGAGGTCCCCACCATGATGTAGCGACTTTCGCCCAGCGAGTGCCCCGGATCTGGGAACGTCCAGGACAGCGAATCGGCGAACACGGTAGCCGCCTCCTCAAAGGATACGCCATGCGTAGCCAGATTCTTTGCCGCCTTCCTCGGGTCCCATTCGAATTCCATGGCGAAGGATGTCTCCCCAGCAGCTCATTGAACTACATCGACGACGGCACGTTAGTCCGCCAATTCTGTCCACATCCCGCAACAAAGAGTTCGATACAGTATTTCGATGCCAGTATAATAGAGGAAACCTCAGCCACTTACATTTACAGCTTTGCTTTGTGTTATAAAAGCCCTCGGGGACGCCGTTCCCCAGGCGGACCGAACGTGTAGGCCGGTCCGTACCCCCGCGAGCGGGCCTCCCGGCCGCTCCTCGATGTCCACGCAGCAAAGGAGTACAGACATGAAGAAGATCCCCGCCTGTGTCTTCGCGATCCTTCTGGCCACCCTGATTTGCCTGCCCGCCGGCGCGGCGCAGACGCAGACCGCCAGCCCCGGCCTGACAGCTCTCCCTTCGACGGTCCCCGAGGTCCTGCTGGTTCAGAACGGCCCCCCCTCCGAGTTTCCCGGCCAGGGGAACGTCTGCAGAATCCCGCCGCCGTTCCAGCGGGAATCGTGCATCTGCCCGTTCATCTTCGCGCCGGTCTGCGGCTGCGACGGCCAGACCTACTCCAACGCATGCTTCGCGAGCTGCGAGGTGCGGTCCTTCACCGAGGGGGAGTGCGGCGGGGGCGGAGCCGGCTGAGGATCTCCCGGGGGCGAGGGCGACCGCAGGTCGCCCCTACAACCTGCGCCCCACGTACACCTTATGCCGGAGGTTGTAGGGGCGACCTGCGGTCGCCCTCGACGCTTGACAATCCTTTGCCTTGCGCGTACCTTCCCCCTCCGGCAGGCAACGGACAAGCCTGTCTCAGTAACCAGTGAACGTGAAGGGACCTGGCTTTGGGACGGGTCCCTTCGTGTTTCTGGGGCAAAATCAAAGAAAGAGAGCTCAGGAATGCGCAACACCGGAAGAGTGAAGTGGTTCAACGACAGCAAGGGTTTCGGGTTCATCACGCCGGAGGACGGTCAGAAGGACTGCTTCGTCCACCACTCGGCGATCCAGGGCAGCGGCTTCAAGTCGCTCGCCGAGGGTGACCGCGTGGAGTACGACATCGTCGAAGGCAATAAGGGCCCCGCCGCCAACAACGTCGTCAAGATCTGAACCACGGTTCACTCGCCGACCGATGGAGCCGCTCCGCTGGGAGCGGCTCTTTTCGTTTAGAGGGCCTATCCGCCCAGCTATTCCCCTAATACTTCCTGGAACAGCAGATCCCCGATGCCCGTATCCTGGATACCCGTGTCCTGGTAATAGGAGACGGTCGCCGTGCCGCCGGCGTCGTCGAGCTTGAGGATCACGTAGCCGTGGTTGTAGACGCCCCCCGTGGTGCCGAGCATCACCGGCACGCCGGGGATGGCGGGGTTGGCCGGCAGCAGCGGGATCTTGTCGCCGCCCGCGCAGACCTTGTAAGGCTCCTGGGCGACGAAGACCGGCACCGCCGCGCAGCCGATGCACCGCCCGCGCCGCAGCCCCACGTAGGGAGCATAGATCTCCAGGTTGTGCTCGTGCCCCCAGAGCCACGCCTCCACCTGGTCCAGCACGCCGCCGAACTGGGAGTGCAGTAGGGTGTTCATCGTGCGGTCGGGGTTGTCCTTGGGACCGATCTGGTTGAACGCCGAGAAGAGCTGGTGGTGCGAGAGCAGGATCGTGCGCCGGCCGCCGGCGGTGGCGATCTGGTGCTTGTGCCAGGCGAGCTCGGTATCCTCCAGATAGGTCATATCGGTCGCCACGTCGAAGACGTCGCTGTCGTGGAGCCCGGTGTCCATCCCCAGGAGCTGCCAGCGGGAGCTGCGCAGGCCGAAGAAGCTGTTGGTCTGGAGCTGCCCCGGCGGCGCCAGCGGCGGCTGGTTGAGCTTCCCGAGCAGGTCGTAGAAGGGACCGCCCCCCGAGTACATGTCGTGATTCCCGGTCATGTTGAAGACCGGCATGGGGCGGTCCGCGCCGCGGCCGAAGACCTCGTTGACGATGCCGAGCAGGTACTGCTCGTTCTCCGTCGTGGTGCCGGAGTAATAGACGTCGCCGAGGTGGATCAGGACGTCCGGCTTGTGGGCCGCCACCCGCTCGAGCAGCGCCTTCGCCTCGGCCGTGCCGGTCCCCCAGTCGGCGATCAGCGCCACGGTGGCGTTCTCGGCCAGCGTCAGGGGCGGGGGATCGTCCGGCCCCGTCGACGGCCGGTAGGGGATCTTCCCCTTGTCGACGTCGAAGTAGCGGACGTACTCGGTCACCGCCTCGGCCCACAGCGGATCGCAGGTGCTGAAGCGCAGCGAGTCCTCGAGCTGCTGGATCTCGGCCTCGGGACGGTGCTCGACCTTGGCGGTCGCGAGTTGCAGCGCGAGATGGGCGCACTCGTCGTCCGTGCAGCCGGCCGGCGCCGCCGCGGTGGGCGCTGTTGTGGACGCGGCGGTGGAAATGCCGCTCAGCGCGGCCGAACCGGCGGCGGTGGCCGCGGCCACCACCGGATGATCCAGAGTCGGGCGGGTCGCCGCGCCGCCGGTGCCCGTCCCCTCCTTGCGATTCAGTACCTCCTCGACGACCGACTGCCAGCGGGAGATGTGAGGATCGCGGAATGTCTTCAGGCTCACGGCTTGACGTGCCTCACATAAGTGTCCCAGAGCTCGCCGAGGAAGAAGGTGCCGAACTTCGCCATCGCCTCCGAGGTCTCGGTGAACGACGTGGCGCCGGGCGCCTTCATCGTCGACATCAATTGGATGAGCTGCTTGACGCCGAGGGTCAGGATTCCCGCGCCCACCACCGGACCGCTCTTGTCCGTCCCCTCGTGGAGCTTGGAATAGAGGGTGGTCGTCGCCTTCCAGAGATCGAAGATCGGGTCCTGCCGCACGTCCTTCTGCCCCGCCAGGTAATAACTCTTGCCGCCGTGCTGGAAGCCCATCTCGTAGACCATCAGCTTCAGCTTGGGATCGCCGGTGGGGCTGAACAGGTTGAAGATGCCGGAGGTCGACGCCAGGCCGTCGCCGAACGGCGTGAAGTCGAGCGTGCCGGTCAGCCCTCCCGGGTGATCGGCCTCGGCGATGAAACGGTCGAGGTCCTGGATGTCGATCGCCGCGTGCAGGGTCATCTCCGAGCCCTCGGCGCGCCCCCGCTTCTCGCCATCCGCCGGATCGATCGCCCCCAGCGCGAAACCGCCCGACATCACTTCACGAAACGAGATCCCTATGGTCTGTGCGCTCATCCGCCCCTCCTTCGGAACGATGAAAGAAATGGATTCAAAGCTCGGCGTCCGGGGCGATCCCGGTGATTCCTTCCGCCACCCGCTCCGACAGGGCCGAGATGGTGGCGGTCGGGTTGGCCCCCACCGCCGAGGGGAGGAGAGCGCCGTCCGCGACGTAGAGGCCGGTGTAGCCGAAAACCTGGCCGAAGGTGGGCAGATCGGCGCTGGTGACCCCCTTGGCGGGATCGTCCGCCAGCACGCAGCCGCCCAGCGGATGGACGGAGACGTTCTTGCGCACGGGGGGGTACCAGGTGGGGAGCACGAAGAAGTCCTTCCCCTCGACCTCCTTGCCGTAGCGCTTGCACTCCTCGACGATCGCCTTGTAGAGCGGCATGCTGTCCTGCTGCGGCCAGTCGATGGTGACCGACCCCTCCTTGTCGAGCGACATGGTGCCGTTCGAGCGGTCGAGCCCCATGCAGAGCAGTACGCTGGTGTTCCAGGAGATGTCCCCCGACAGCAGATCGCTCAGCGCCCAGCCGACGCTCCCCGGCGAGGTGCCCCGGATCCAGCGCCCGAAGGCGTTGCGCAGCCAGAGCCAGATCGCCTGGAGGTGCATGAAGCGCGGCTTGATCCCCTCGGTGAACCAGGCGGCGAAGACCGGGTAGCTGGCGTCCTCCATGATGAAGGCGCGGTCTTTGATGAACTTCTCGAAAAGGTTGCAATCGATCCGCTGGGTGATCACCGGGCCGTAGTTCGGGTTGGCCGGCGGCATCCCCTTGGCCGGTTTCTCGTGCCCGATGACGAACGAGAGGAAGTCGCCGTTGCCCGAGAAGCGCTTCCCCAGTTGCGCGCTCAGCCGCGGCAGGGTCTTGTAGAGATCCCGGCAGCGCATCAGCAGCTCGGTCGAGCCGAGCGTCCCCGCCGACACCACGACGCGATTGGTGAGCGCCTTGTTGACCAGCTTCTTGCCCTGGTTGAGGTCGTAGTAATAGACCGCGTAGCCGTGCGAGCCGTCGGCCGCGGGGTCTTCCTCGCCGCCGGCGCCGAGCGGCACGATCGTGTGCGCCAGGTGCTCGGTCAGCACCTCCGCGCCATAGCGGTGCTCGGCCACGTGCAGGTAGTTGAGATCGATCGTGTTCTTCGAGTGGGTGTTGCAGCCGACGTCGCACTCGGCGCAATAGACGCAGGAGGTCTGGAGGGCGCCGTAGCGGTTGCGCGCCTGCTCGCCGATCGGCAGCGGATTGTTGAAATCGTTGCCGAAGAAAACGTTGATGTCCACCAGCTTCGAATCCCGCCCGACGGCCTTCGCAAACTTCTCGAAGAGGCGAGTGCGGGTGATCTCCCGGCGGGGATCGCCGTTGCGCGGGATCGGCCGCGAGCCCAGCACCTCCTTGGCGATGCTGTAATAGGGGGCTAGCGCCGCCTTCTTGGTGTTGGCCGGCCAGCGCTCGTCGAAGACGTGCTCGGGGGGTTCCATGAAGACGTTGGCGTAGATCAGCGAGCCGCCGCCGAGGCCGGCGCTCAGCACCACGTCCATGCGGTGGAAGTTGCGGATGTCGAACAGGCCGTGGGCCTCGGAATCCTGCATCTCCTTCGGCCGCGGCCGCTGCTCCCCGGGAACGTCGCAGAGGTTCCAGAAGTTCCGCGCGAAGTCGTGCGGCGCGCGGGGGAACGCGCCCATGGGATACCGCTTCCCCCGCTCCAGCACCATCACTTTTCCCGGCCATCGCTTGCTCAGCCGGCAGGCGCTGATGCCGCCGCCGAACCCGCTCCCGATGACGATCGCCTCATATCTGTCGGCCATCGCGGACCCCCACTTTTAAGATCAAGTGAATGTACAAGATGGTAGCACAGAGACAATAAAGGGGCGCCCCCTTGCCACCGGGCGCCCTGAAAAACAGAGTCCTACAGAAGCAGATGGATCGGCCCGGCGACCTCACGGGCCTTCCGATGAATGGCTCTCCCCCCAAGGGCTGACCGCCCCAGGATCGCGGCCCCGGCGCCGCGGTGACAAACAGCAAAAATCAGATGACTTCAGGACCAGAGTGTGACCGCCCGGCGGAAGCGGGACAGCGGTGGAAGCTTTTCTGAAGCGCTTCCATCCAGGCGGGGATCGGGGGGGGGGCGGTTCCCGATCTTGCCTCCCCACCCTCCCCCATCCTAGACTGCCAGCTTCCCATGCCCCTCTCCTGGACCATCGACGCGGACATCCGCCGGGCGGCGACCCTGCCGGCCGAGGTGTACAGCGATCCGCGCTGGTTCGCGGCCGCCCGCGAGCGTGTCTTCGCGCGGAGCTGGCAACTGGTGGCGGACACCGACGCCGTCCGCGTTCCCGGGGCCACGTACCCCTTCACCCTGCTCGAGGGGATCCTCGACGAGCCGCTGCTGCTGACCCGCGACTCCGGCGATCAGGTCCACTGCCTGTCCAACGTCTGCACCCACCGGGGGACGCTGGTCTGCGAGCACGCCGGGGTGCAGCCGGCGTTGCGCTGCCGCTATCACGGCCGGCGCTTCGCCCATGACGGGCGTTTTCTTTCGATGCCGGAGTTCGAGGGCGCGGAGGGGTTCCCCTCGCCGGCGGACAACCTGGCCAAGGTGCCGTTCGGGACCTGGGGGAAGCTGGTGTTCGCCGCGCTCGATCCCGCCTTCCCGCTGGCCGAGCTGCTGGCCGAGATGGACGCGCGGGTCTCCTGGCTGCCGCTCCACGAGGCGGTGTTCGACCCGGTGCGCTCGCGCGACTACCTGGTGCGGGCCAACTGGGCGCTCTACTGCGACAACTACCTGGAAGGGTTCCACATCCCCTACGTCCACGCGGGGCTGGCCGGCGCGCTCGACTACGGCGAGTACCGCACCGAGCTCTTCCCCTGGGCCAACCTCCAGCTCGGCGTGGCGAGCGGCGGCGACGACGTCTTCGATCTCCCGCCCTCATCTCCGGACCACGGGCAACAGATCGCGGCCTACTACTTCTGGCTCTTCCCCAACACGATGCTGAACGTCTACCCCTGGGGGATCTCGGCCAACGTCGTCCGCCCGCTGGCGCCGGACCGCACCCGGGTCTCCTTCCTCTCCTACGTCTGGGACCCGTCGCGGCTCGACCGCGGCGCCGGCGCCGGCCTCGACCGCGTCGAGCGCGAGGACGAGGCGGTCGTCGAGAGCGTCCAGCGCGGCATGCGCTCGCGCCTCTACCACCGCGGCCGCTACTCGCCGTCGCGCGAGCAGGGACCCCACCACTTTCACCGGCTGCTGGAAAGGTTCCTGGGAGAGGGATAAGCCATGCCACGCACCCGCATCGCAGAGACGGTCGGCGACTGGGCGGCCCTGAACGAGGCCGTCACGCCGGAGACCACGGCCGGCTCGCCGCCTCTCCAGCAGGCGCACGCCAGGCTCCAGGATTTCCTGGAAGAGGTCCGCCGCCTTCAGGCCGAGCAGGCCGAGCACCAAGCGCGCAAGCAGGAGGCGACGCGGCGGATCGAGGAGCTCCTGGAGGAGGGGCGCCGGCTCGCTTCCTACATCCGCCGCGCGCTCAAGGTGAAGTTGGGGATCAGGAGCGAGGGGCTGGTCCGTTTCGGTATCCAGCCGTTCCGCGGCCGGAAATTCGCCAAGCGCCCCCTCCGGGCCGCGAAGAAGTCCGCCAAACGGGCGGCGGCCAGCCCGGAATCCCCTGAAATCCCCGGGAAGTAGATCGTATCTCCAGGGAGCATGACGCTCCCCCGATCTACAGGCCGCCGCCGTGAGGGAGTGCCTCACTCCCCCGATTTACAGAACATCGCAAGCAGACGACGCCTCGTAGATGCGGGGAACGCCACGCTCCCTCGATCTACGGAACGTCGTAAGTGGAAGGCGTCTTGTAGATGGAGGGAGCGCCCGGCTCCCCCGATCTACAGAACGCCGTAAGCAGACGACGCCTCGTAAATCCGGGGAACGCCACGCTCCCGCGATCTACAGACCGTCGCCGGCGGGAGGGGTCTCGTATATGCAGGGAGCTTCACGTTCCCCCGATCTCCAGAACGCCGTCCGGGGAAAACGCCTTGCTGCCCAGGGAGGCGGGCCGCTGATATCCTCTCGCCATCAAAGCCCGGAGAGCCGGGCGCGTTCCAACGGGAGATGACGATGATCAAGCTGGTCCTGCTCCGCCATGGAGAGAGCCTCTGGAATCTGCAGAACCGGTTCACCGGCTGGACGGACGTGGACCTCACGCCGAAGGGGATCGAGGAGGCGCGCGAGGGCGCCCGCCTGCTCCAGGAGGGGGGCTACACGTTCGACGTCGCCCATACCTCGCTGCTCAAGCGGGCCATCCGCACGCTCTGGATCACTCTCGACGGCATGGATCTGATGTGGATTCCGGTCCACCGGAGCTGGCGGCTGAACGAGCGTCACTACGGCGCTCTCCAGGGCCTCAACAAGGGGGAGACCGCCGCCAAGTACGGGGACAAACAGGTGCTGATCTGGCGCCGCAGCTACTCCGATCCGCCGCCGCCCGTCACCCCCGACGATCCGCGCTACCCCGGCCACGACCGGCGCTACGCCGGCCTCTCGCTGGCGGAGCTCCCCCTGGCCGAGTCGCTCAAGGATACCGTCGCCCGCTTCCTCCCCTACTGGCACGAGACGATCGTGCCGGAGCTGAAAGCCGGCCGGCGGGTGCTCCTCGCCGCTCACGGCAACAGCCTGCGGGCGCTGGTGAAGCACCTCGACAACGTCTCCGAGGAGGAGATCGTGGGGCTGAACATCCCGACCGGCATCCCGCTGGTCTACGAGCTGGACGACGACTTGAAGCCCCTCCGGAGCTACTACCTGGGCGATCCCGAGGAGGCCCGCAAGGCGGCCGAGGCGGTGGCGAAGCAGGCGCAGCGGTAGGCCCTCATCGCTTCTTCCGTTCCGCGCCGTCCTCCGGCGGGTCGGGGAGGGCACAGCGGAGCACCGTGCGCAGGGTCTGCATCGGACTGATCGAGCTTTCCAGGGCTTCGATCAGGCCCTGATCGAAGCGGGCCAGGGGATCCTCGTAGGCGGAGCGGGGCACGGTCTTGGGCTCCATCAGCTCCCGTATCTTCCTGGCGCAGGCCGGGCACCCCTTGACGAGGTGCGCGACGACGATCCGGCCCTCCTCGCGCGAGGCGGTCCCCGAGGCGAACCGCAGCAGGATGTCTTCGGAAGGGTGCTCCATCTGATGTCCTCCCTGCCCGTCGAGGGCTCAGTTGCGCTCTCAACAAGGGTGATCCAGGGAGGACATCCATTTCAGGACATTCCACATTTATTTTATATGACTAGGTTCCGGGCACCAGGCCGCCGTCCACGGAGAGCACCGTGCCGGTGATGAAGTCGGCGGCGTCCGAGGCGAGCCAGAGATAGGCCTCGGCGATGTCCTCGGGTTTGCCCAGGCGCCCCAGCGGCGTATGGGCGACCATCCCCTCCAGCACCTTCTCGGGGATCGAGAAGGCCATCTCGGTGGCGATGAAACCGGGCGCGACGGCGTTGACCCGGATGTTGTACTTCCCCAGCTCGCGCGCCCAGGTTTGGGTCATCGAGATCACGCCGGCCTTGGTGGCGGCGTAGTTGGTCTGGCCGAAGTTGCCGTAGAGCCCGACGACGGAGGAGGCGTTGAGGATCGCTCCGCCGCCGCCGGCGATCATCCGCGGCGCCACCGCCCGGGTGCAGAGGAAGACCCCCTTGAGATTCACCGAGATCACGGCGTCGAAGTCCCGCTCGCTCATCTCGCCCGTCTTCTCGCCGTTTTTCCACTTCACGAGCTGGGCGTCGCGCAAGATGCCGGCGTTGTTGACCAGCACGTCGATCCTCCCCCACCGCTCGAACACCTCCGCCACGGCGGCCTCGACGGCGGCGGGGTCGGTGACGTCCACCCGCTGAAAGGTCCCGTCCTCGTCCGCTCCCTCCTTGGCCCCTTCCTTGATGTCCCAGACGGCGACCCGGGCCCCCGCGGCGGCGAAGCGCCGGGCCGTGGCCCTGCCGATTCCGGCGGCGCCGCCGGTGACGATGACGACCTTGTCTTGCATCCCTACCGCCCCCCGATCATCCCCATCACCCCCGCCCGGATCATCGCGACCGAGATCGCGGCCAGGAAGAGGCTCGCCACCTTGGCGATCGCCCGCGAGCCGGCGGCGCCGGTGACGCGGCCGACGTAGGGGCTGGCGACCAGGGTCAGGAACACGAGGGCCATGTTGACGATCAGAGAGCCCAGGGTGGGGATGTAGCCGTAGGCCTCCCGCGAGACCAGGATCGAGGTGATCGCCGCCGGCCCCACGATCAGCGGGATACCGAGCGGGACGATGCCGACCGAGGCCAGATCCTCCCCCTCCGCGCCCTCGGTGGGGTCGCGCCGGCGGTAGTCGCCGAAGATCAGGTTGGAGATGCTGAGCACCAGCAGGATCAGCCCGCCGCCCACCCGGAGATCGTTGACGGTGATGCCGAGAAGCGAAAAAATCAACTGGCCGGCAAACAGGATCAGCACCGAGAGCCCGATCGCGGTGAGCATCGCCTGCAGCGTCAGCCTGCGGCGGTCGGCCGGGGGGAGGTTCTCGGTGACGCTGAGATAGATGGGGATGATCCCCATCGGGTTGATGGCCACGAAGAGCGGCAGGAAGCTTTGGATGTACGGGGCGATATAGGAGCGCATGATCGGGATCCGGAAGGGGTCCCGGGGAGCATATCGCGAGGTGGCTCCGCCCGGGCGTCGATGCCCGGGCGGGGCCGGGCCTACTGGCCGACCGGGGCCGCCGCCGGCTCGCCGATCACCTGGATCTGGTTCGTCACGTCCTTGACCCCGTCGGTCTGGCGGGCGATCCTCTCGGCGATGTCACGCTGGCCGGCAAGGGCGACCTTGCCCTTCAGGGTCACGTGGCCGTTGTCCGTGTCGACGTCGATGTAGAGGGCATTGATCCCCGGATCGGCCGCCAGCTTGGACTTCACCTTGGAGGTGATGGTGGCGCTGTCCATCGCCTCGTTGACCACCGGGCCGATCTTCTCCTGCGCCCGCTCGGCGCCGCGCTCGATGGCGGCGCCGGCCGAGTTGACCCCGTCCTTGATCTGTTCGCCCGCGGCCTTGAAATCCTTGTTGGCCTGATCGACATTCTGATCCACCTGCTTGCCGTCCACGCGCACGGTGGTGTTGCCCTGCGCGTCCCGGTCCGCGTGCACCGCGTTGACATCACGATCGCAACCGGCCAGCGGGATCATCGCGACTCCCAGCCAGACGGCCGCCATGATGGGAAGTGATCTCGTTCTCATGGTGTCGTCTCCTTTCGAGAGGATGTTCCTCCATGCCGGGGAGTAGCAATTCCCGCACCCGGCAGGGGCCATCCGCGAAAAAAAATCAGGATAAAAAAGGGGGGAGGCGGGCTGGTCTCGTTGACTCAGGACGCCTCCCCTTCAGGGAGGGGCCGCGAAAGGCTGCTTCGCGCCGGTACTGCGTTTAGGTCTCTCGGGATTTCTCCCGAGTGCTGCCGGTTCGCCTCTGCTACCCGGCCTGCGGTTTCTGGTAACTGCATCGTTCATGCCAGGGATGATCGAATATCTGCTGTTTTCCTCCCCCGGACCGGGGGAGGAATCCTTGCTACGGCCCGTCTCCTGATCCAGGCAGATTGGATAAACCGCTGCAAGGCAGCGTCTGTAGGGATGAAACTTTTACAGAACCGGCAGGGGCATCCGCGACGCGACGCCCACCACCCGCTCGGCGCCGCTGTAGACGTTGAAGCGGTCGCCGCGGAGGAAGCCGATGAGGGTGAGGCCGAAGCGGTTGGCCAGCTCCACCGCCAGGCTGCTCGGGGCGGAGACGGCACAGATCACCGGCACCCCGGCGACCAGGCACTTCTGGAGGATCTCGTAGCTCGAGCGGCCGCTCACCAGGACCAGGAAGCGGTTGAGGGGGAGGAGGTCTTCGCCGAGCGCCCAGCCGATCAGCTTGTCGAGAGCGTTGTGGCGCCCCACGTCCTCGCGGACGGCGAGGAGCTCCCCGTCGGTGTCGAAGAGGGCCGCGGCGTGGAGCCCGCCGGTGACGGTGAACAGACCCTGGGACTCGCGCAGCCGGTCCGGCAGCGTGGCGATGAGCCCGGGCGAGATCTCGGGCCCTGGGGGGATCGCCTCCGTCACCCTGAGTGTCAGGGCCTCCAGCCCCGCCTTGCCGCAGACGCCGCAGGAGCTGGTGGCGAAGAAGTGCCGCTCGAGGCCGGCGAGCTCCGGCTCGGGGAGCCCGTCCGCCAGCTCGACCTCGATGATGTTGGCGCAGGCCTCGCCCGGCTCGGCGCAGGGCTCGACACGCAGCACCTCCTCGCGCCGCCGGATCACCCCCTCGGCGAAGAGGAAGCCCAGGGCCAGCTCGGCGTCCGCGCCGGGGGTGCGCATGGTGACCGCCACCGTGCGGCGCCGCCCTTCCTGGATCAGGCGGATCTCGAGCGGCTCCTCGGTCGCCAGCTCGTCGGGGCGCGACTCGGCGATGCCGGACTCCACCCGGTAGACCCGGGCGCCGGTCGTGCTCGGCTTCGCGAGACGGAGGCGCATGACGTCAGTTTCTCATGATTCTTGAGCGCGGGGGGTGAGGATCTGCCAGAGCCGCGGCCAGAGGCCGAATCCCACGATGGACGCCACCAGATAGAGGAGATAGGCCAGAGCCGCCGAGGTCCGCAGGCCGGGAAAGAGCTTCTCCGGCAGCCAGTAGAGGAGGAACGCGGTGAGCGCCAGGGCGGCGGCGCCGCCCAGCACGATCCCGATCCGGCCGCCGGCCGTCCGCGGCGGCGTGAACGCCGGCTTGGCGACGACGCAGCCGGCAAGGAGGCCGCAGGCGCCCGGCTCCGCCCCGACGGCGAAGGCGAGGACGAGCGTGACGGCGCCGGCCAGGACATCCCAGGACGGCCGCCAGCCCCGCGGGCCCTTCCACCCCCCCGCCGCCCAGGCGAAGAACGTGCCCAGCACGAAGCCGCCGCCCACGTCCTCCGGCAGATGCACGCCCAGATAGAGCCGCGACATGCCGACGGCGAGCACGATCAGCCCGACGACGATCCAGAGCCACCGCCGCTGGTAATGGAAAGCCCAGGCCAGCCAGAAGGTGGCGGCGTTCTGCGAGTGCCCGCTCGGGAAGCCGTGTCCGAGGGCCGTCCGCTCCGCCGACGGCGTGCTCAGCAACGGATCGTCCTGGAACGGCCGGGTGGTGCCGAACAGCTCCTTCAAGATCCGGTTGGCGAGGAACGACGCCGCGAACGCGATCGACAGCCGCCGCGCGAAGAGGGGATCGATCAGCCAGTAGTAGAGCAGCAGCAGGGGCCAGAGCACCGCGCTGGTGCCGAGACCGGTAAAGAACAGGAACAGGGGGTGCGACTGCTGACCAAAAAGATGCTGAAGGAAGCGGATCGTACCCATGGCGCTCCACGAGGCATGCATCTTGCGTTCCCACGTCTTTTCTGGAGACGATCGGTAACGAAGTGGCGGAGGGAGAATCATGGCGCGAGCGATCTGGAAAGGCAGCATCAGCTTCGGTCTGGTCAACATCCCGGTCGGCCTCTATTCGGCCGAGACGCGGGACGACATCAGCTTCAAGCTGCTCGACAAGAAGACGATGTCGCCCATCCACTACAAGCGGGTCAGCGAGGAGAGCGGCAAGGAGGTGCCGTGGGACGAGACCGTCCGCGGCTACGAGTTCGAGTCCGGCAAGTACGTCGTGCTCTCGGACGAGGATCTGAAGGGCGCCGCTCCCGAGGCCACGCAGACGATCGACATCGTCGACTTCGTCGACATCGACGAGATCAGCCCCCTCTACTTCGACAAACCCTACTATCTCGGTCCCGACAAGAAGGGGGCCAAGGCCTACGCGCTGCTGCGCGAGACGCTCCGCCGCACCGGCAAGGTCGGCATCGCCAAGGTGGTGATCCGCACCCGCCAGTATCTCGCCGCCGTCGTCGCCCGCGGCGAGGTGCTGACACTGGAGCTGCTGCGCTATGACCACGAGCTGCGCGACCCCTCCGAGCTCGACGTTCCCGGCGGCAAGGCAGGGGTGACCGACCGCGAGATCGACATGGCCGAGCGGCTGGTCGAGGGGATGGTCGCCGCCTGGGACCCCGAGAAGTACAAGGATACCTACCGCCAGGACCTGATGAAGATGATCGAGAAGCGGGTCGAGGCGGGCCAGCTCGAATCCTCCCCCGAGCCGGCGCCGAAGCCGAAGGCGGACCGCGGCAATGTGGTGGACCTGATGGCCCTGCTCAAGCAGAGCGTCGAGCACGGCGGGAAGACGACGCCCAAAAAGGCAGCGACCGGTTCGACCTCAAAAAAGGCGCCGTCCAAGAAGGCGCCTGCCAAGAAGACCGCCCACAAGGCAGCCAAGCCGGCCAAGAAGACGGCCGCCAAGCGGAAGAGCGCCTGAGCCATGGGCCTGACGGAATACAAGAAGAAGCGGAACTTCCGCGCCACCCCGGAGCCCGCGGGGAAGGTCAAGAAGGCCAAGGGGCAATCCTTCGTGATCCAGAAGCATGCGGCCACCCGCCTGCACTACGACTTCCGGCTGGAGATGGAGGGGGTGCTGCGGAGCTGGGCGGTGCCCAAAGGGCCGAGTCTCGATCCCGGCGAGAAGCGGCTGGCGGTCCACGTCGAGGACCATCCGATCGATTACGGCGACTTCGAGGGGATCATCCCCAAGGGTCAGTATGGCGGCGGCACCGTGCTCCTCTGGGACCGCGGCACCTGGACGCCCGAGGGGGACCCGGTCACGGCCTACCAGAAGGGGAACCTCAAGTTCCAGCTCGACGGCGAGAAGCTCCATGGCCGCTGGGTCCTGGTGCGTATGGGCGCCCGCAACCAGGAGGGGGAGCACGAGAACTGGCTCCTCATCAAGGAGAAGGACGATACCGCCGTACCCGGCAGCGACGACGCCGTCGTCCAGCAGTACCCCAACAGCGTCGAGACCGGCCTGAGCCTGGAGGAGATCGCCGCCGACCCCGAGCGCGTCTGGCAGTCGAACCGCGCCGAGAAGACCGCCAGCTTCAAGGACAAGATCGCCGCCAAGGCGGCCAAGGCGGTCGCGAAAAAATCCCCTGCGAAATCACCAGCAAAGAAAGCCGCGAAGAAGACCGCCGCCGAGCCCCCCGCCGCCGCCGCGATCGCCGGCGCCCGCAAGGCAGCGATGCCGGCCGCGATCGAGCCGCAGCTCGCGACGCTCGTCGACACGGTCCCCCGGGGCGAGGAGTGGATCCACGAGATCAAGTACGACGGCTATCGGGCGCTCTGCGAGATCCGCGACGGCGAGGCCCGGTTGGTCACCCGCCACGGCAAGGACTGGACCGACCGCTTCTCCCCCGTGGCCCGCGAGGCAGCGAAGCTTCCCGTGCGCCAGGCGATCCTCGACGGCGAGGTGGTGGTCCTGGAGGCGGACGGCACCACCAGCTTCCAGACGCTCCAGAACGCCCTGGCGGAGAACCGGCAGGACGATCTCGTCTACTTCGCCTTCGACCTGATCTACCTCGACGGCTACGACCTGCGCGGCGCTCCGCTCCTGGCCCGCAAGGAGGCGTTGCTCAACCTCCTGGCCGGCGGCGGTAAGACCATCCGCCCGGGGGAGCACATCGAGGGGGACGGGGAGGACTTCTACCGGCAGGCCTGCAACTTCGCCCTCGAGGGGATCGTCTGCAAGCGCGCCGATCTCCCCTACCACTCCGGGCGGAACAAGGACTGGCTGAAGGTGAAGTGCCTGAAGCGGCAGGAGTTCGCGATCGTGGGCTTCACCGATCCGGAGAAGTCCCGCGTCGGCTTCGGCGCGCTCCTGCTCGCGGTCAACGACGTCCACGGCAAGCTGGTCTACGCCGGCAAGGTGGGCACCGGTTTCAACGACCGCACCCTGCGCGAGCTGCGCGCCCGCATGGATAAGCTGGAGGTCCCGAAGCCGGCCTTCAAAAACCCCCCGCGCGGCGCCGAGGCCCGCCGCAGCCACTGGCTGAAGCCGAAGCTGGTCGGCGAGGTGGCTTTCACCGAATGGACCCGGGAGGGCATCCTGCGCCATCCCACATTCCAGGGGCTGCGCGAGGACAAGAGCCCGGAGGAGATCGTGCGCGAGAATCCCCAGACTCCCCCACCCGAAGCGCATACGGCCACCGCCAAAGCCCCGGCCAGGAAGGCCGCGGCGAAGAAGACGGCGATGAAGAAGGGACCCAAGCCCGCCCTCCATCCCGCTCCCGAGGAGGTCGCCATCCCCCCCCAGGGGCGAAGCAAGAAGCAGGAGGTCGAGATCGCCGGGGTCCGCTTCAGCAATCCCGGCAAGGTCCTCTACCCCGAGCAGGGGGTGACCAAGGAGGAGCTGGGGATCTACTACGCGCGGATCTCCGAGTGGATCCTCCCCCATCTCGCCAACCGCCCGCTCACTCTGGTCCGCTGCCCCGAGGGGCGCGCCAAGCAGTGCTTCTACCAGAAGCACGTCAACGAGCGCTTCCCCCCCTCGGTCTACCGGGTGGACGTCGGGGACCCCGAGCCCTACGGTGCCATCGACTCCCTGGAAGGGCTGCTCTCGCTGGCGCAGATGGGGGTGCTGGAGATCCACGTCTGGGGCTCGCACCGGGACAAGATCGAGCAGCCGGACTATGTGGTCTTCGATTTCGATCCCGACGAGGGGCTCGGCTGGGACCGGGTGGTCGAGGGGGCGCTCTCCATGCGCGCCTTCCTGGAGGACCTCGGCCTGCAAACCTTTTTGAAGAGCACCGGCGGCAAGGGGCTCCACGTGGTGCTCCCGATCGCCCGCAAGGACAACTGGGACGAGGTCAAGGCGTTCACCAAGGCGGTCGCCGAGAAGATGGTCGCGGCCTATCCGGGGAAGTACACCTCGAGGCTCCCCAAGGCCGACCGCAAGGGGAAGATCTTCATCGACTACCTGCGCAACGGCAGGGGGGCGACCTCGATCTGTGCCTACTCCACCCGCTCCCGGGAGAACGCGCCGGTCTCCGCCCCGCTCTTCTGGGAGGAGCTGGAGACGGACGTGCGCGGCAACACCTACACCGTCCGCACCCTTCCCGAGAGGCTGGAGAATCTGCCGTCCGATCCCTGGGCCGACTTCTTCAAGGTCAAGCAGTCGGTCACGGCGGCGATGAAGAAGGCCGTGGGGATGAAGTAACCCTCAGCCCGGTTCCGAGACCGGGTCGAAGGTGACGAGCCCTTCCGCGACGGCGGCTCCCAGAAGATTGCGGTCGGAGCAGGCGAAGATGACCTCGAGCCCTTCCTCCCGCAGGAGCAGAGCGCTCGCGAGATGGACAGCATCGGCGCCCCGGAGAGGGTGCCGCCCACAAAGCCCAGGCACAAGCCTGAGCACCGCGTCTCCGACCGGCATCTGAGTGAGCTTTTCCCAATCGTCGCCGAAGCCGCGCCGGAGCTGCTCGAGCTCGGTGGGCAGCAGAAGCTCCTCCCGTCTTCGGCGAGCGAAGGTAGCGTGCATTTCGGCGAAGGTCAGGACCGAGGCAGCCTTCTGCTCATCCCGCGAGACAGCCTCGCGCATCCTTTCCGAGCCGGGCTCGAAAATGTAGACCTTGACCAGAGCGCTGGTGTCCAGAAAGAGAATCAACGTCGATCTTCGCTGACCATCTCAGAGGCCAGCTTGCCCCGGTTTGGAAAGGCAGAGCCCTTGAACCCGCGTTCCGTCCGCCGGGGCAAGGTCACCAGACCGCGGGCCTCGAGCTCGGCCAGGCGCTGCTGCTCGGTCACTTCCGGGAGCTGGGACAAGGGTATCAACGCAGCCACTGGCTGACCGTCTCGTAATACGACGATCCGCTCACCACGCTCGGCTCGCTGCAGGTAACTCGAGAGCTGGTCTTTCAGGACTCGCGTGCTCACCGTGGACATGAATACCTCCTGTGGCCATTGTAGCCGCACCTCAAGAGCCAGACAAGGCGCGACCGCCGCTTGGCGGCTCAATGTTACGCGGGAGCCGCCGCCCGCCCGTCCACGAAGCTCTTGGCGACGGTGGCGAGGAGGATCACGGCCGCGCCCGCGATCGACCAGACGCCCGGCCTCTCGCCATGGACCAGCCAGGTCCAGATCGGGTTCAGCACCGGCTCCAGCAACAGGAGGAGCGACGCCTCGAAGGCGTTCACCCGCTCGAGGCCCCGGATCAGGAAGAGGTAGGCGACGCCGATCTGAAACACCCCCAGGAAACCGACCAGGGCCCAGTCCGTGGGGCGGCTGTTGACGATCGGCAGGGCCAGCGGCAGGCAGAGCAGCGCCGCGAAGATGTTCCCCCAGAACGCCCCGGCCGGCCCCCACGACTCCCCCCCACGCCCGAGCGCCCGCAGCCCCATCACCGTCAGCGCCCAGGTGAGCCCGGAGGCCATCGCCAGGATGTTGCCGAGCTTCGGGTTCGGGGCGGTCGCGGAGACGGGGTCGAACCCCACGAAGAAGAGCCCGAGGCCGCACGCCAGCGCGATCATGAAGACCACGTCACGCGAGCGGATGCGCTCGCGGAGCAGCCAGGGGCTGAGCAACAACACGTAGAGCGGCGCCGTCGACTGCAGGTAGATCGCGCTCGCGGAGGTGGTCAGCTTGTTCGACAGCACGAAAAGGATCAGGGTCGCCGCGTAGGCCAAGCCGACCCCGAGCACCCGAAGATTGGGCCGCCGCCGCACCTCGGGCATCAGGATGAGGAGCGCCAGCGCCGCCACCGCCGAGCGGAGGCACGCCACCTGCCACCCTGCGAGATGGACCGCCTTGATCACCGCGCCCCCCGAGGAGAAGAGCGCCGCCGCGGCGAGCACCTCCAGGCGCGAGGCGAGGGGGGTGGAGGGGGAGGCTTTTTCCATGCGGGAGGATCTTAGTGCAAGCAACGTCCGCCTTGCCCTCGTCACCCGCCTGAGCTAGCCTGTTCCTGATTCACGAAAGGACACCGGCGTTCCATGCCTGAGCCGCAACGCAAGATCTTCGTCCTCGACACCTCTGTCATCCTCCACGACTTCAACGCGCTCCAGAACTTCCAGGAGCACGACGTCGCGATCCCGATCACGGTGCTCGAGGAGCTCGACCAGTTCAAGAAGGGCAACTCGGTCCTGAACCTCCAGGCGCGCGAGTTCATCCGCCAGCTCGACAAGCTGTCGAACCACAACATGCTCCACGAGTGGATCCCGCTCGACGGCCCGGCGCACGGCAAGTTCCGCGTGCTCACCGACGAGAACGGAGGGGTCGACGCCAGCGAGATCTTCGGCGCGCGCAAGGCCGACCACCGCATCCTGAACGCGACCTTGAGCCTCGCCCGCTCCGCCCCCGACAAGCGGGTGATCCTGGTCAGCAAAGACATCAACCTCCGCCTCAAGGCGCGCGCCCTCAACCTGCCGGCCGAGGACTACGACACGGTCAAGATCAAGGACCTCTCCCACCTTCCCAAGGGGAAGGCCGAGGTCGAGATCGCGGACGGCGGCGCCATCGACCGCCTCTATCAGGACGAGTGGGTGCCGGTCGAGGCCGCCTTCTCGGAGCGTCCGGCCGCGAACCACTACTACATCCTGCGCAGCGGCTCGAAATCGGCGCTCGCCTTCTACAACCCGGCGACCGACCGCCTCGAGCGCGTGGTCAAGCCGCTCGCCTACGGCATCTCGCCGCGCAACGCCGAGCAGACCTTCGCGCTTCACGCCGTGCTCAACCCGGACGTGCTGCTGGTCACCCTCACCGGCACCGCGGGTACCGGCAAGACCCTGCTCGCCCTCGCCGGGGCCATGGAGCAGCGGCGGCACTTCCGGCAGATCTACCTGGCGCGGCCGATCGTCCCGCTTTCCAACCGCGACATCGGCTTCCTCCCCGGGGACATCCAGTCGAAGATCAACCCCTACATGCAGCCGCTCTGGGACAACCTGGGGATCATCAAGAACCAGTTCGACGAGAAGGAGCGGGAGTACCGCAAGGTCGACGAGATGGTGGAGACCGAGAAGCTCCACATCGTGCCGCTCGCCTACATCCGCGGCCGCAGCCTCTCGAACGTCATCTTCATCGTGGACGAGGCGCAGAACCTGACGCCCCACGAAGTCAAGACGATCATCACCCGCGCCGGCGAGCGGACCAAGATCATCCTGACGGGGGACATCTTCCAGATCGACACCCCCTATCTCGACGCCAGCAGCAACGGCCTCTCCTACCTGATCGACCGCGTGCGGGGAAACCCCCTCTACGCCCACGTCCATCTGGAAAAGGGGGAGCGCTCGGCGCTGGCGAACCTGGCGAGCTCGATGCTGTAGGGGTCCTAACCGGCCTTGCGGATTTTTTCGGGGTCCATCTTTTGCAGTTGCCCCTCGCCGAGGTACCAGCGGGGCGAACCGGACGGGGCCGCCTGCCAGACCAGCCCGAATTCGTGGGTGGCGGCGCTCAGGATGCGCTCCATGGCCTCGTCGACCGAATCGGTGAAGATGATCCGCTCGCAGTCGACGGGCAGGATCGTCTTCTCCTGGACCATGCGATGACAGAGAAAATCCTTCAGCGGCTGCCAGAAATCGGTCCCCATCAGGATCAGGGGGAAGTTCTTGATCTTCCCGGTCTGGATCAGCGTCGCGCACTCGAAGATCTCGTCCATGGTGCCGAAGCCGCCGGGCAGCACCACGAAGGCGTAGGAGTACTTGACCAGCATCACCTTGCGGACGAAGAAGTAGCGGAACTCGATCCAGCGGTCGAGGTAGGGGTTGGGCTTCTGCTCGCTCGGCAGGACGATGTTGCAGCCGATCGATGGCGACTTGACGTCGCGGGCGCCGCGGTTGGCGGCCTCCATAATGCCGGGGCCGCCACCGGTCAGCACGGTGAAGCCGGCGCGGCCGAGGCGGCGCCCCACCTCGCGGGCGAGGGCGTAATAACGATGGTCTTCGTGGAAACGGGCCGAGCCGAAGACGGTGACGCACGGCCCCACGAAGTGCAGGCCGCGGAAGCCGCGGATGAAGTCGGCGCAGATGCGCAGCAGCCGCCGGAGCTCGCCCAGGCGGGAGTGCGGCCCCTCGAGGAACTTGCCGTCCTCCGCGAACTCGGTCCCCTTGCCCCACCGCGGCGGCTCGCCGCTCTGCGCCGCCGCCTCCACCTCGGTCGCGGGGACGGTTCCGGGCGACTTCTCGGGTCGGATCTCTTCCATGGCGGTCAGCTTAGCAAAGGATGGGCCGCCGCCACGTTCCTCCTCTTTCTGGTGACGTTCTTCCTGCCGGCCTTTGCCGCCACCGCCGCCCAGCGCTTCCCCAACGTGGTGATCCTGACCATCGACACCCTGCGGGCCGACCATCTCTCCTCCTACGGGTATCACCGCCCGACGACGCCCAACATCGACCGCCTGCTGGCCAGCGGCGTCCGCTTCACCGAGGCTCGCACCGTCGAGCCGCTGACCAATCCGGCGCTGGCCTCGATGTTCACCTCGCTCTACCCGCACGAGCACGGGGCCACCCGCAACGGCCTGCCGATGCGCCCCGGCCTCCCCTCGGTGGCGCGGACGCTCGAGCGGCGCGGCTACGAGAGCGCCGCCTTCGTCAGCAACTGGCCGCTCAAGGACCGCATCTCCGGCCTGGGCGAGCACTTCGGTCATTACGAGGAGGTCTTCACCCGCAAGCGCTGGCTCGGCCTGTTCAAGGACGAGGCGAACGCCGGCGACCTCACCGACGCCGCGCTCGCCTGGCTGGGCGAGACCCGCCAGATGGGCAGCAGGAAAACGGGCCGGCCGTTCCTGCTCTGGGTCCACTACGTCGAGCCGCACGCCCCCTACCGTCTGCGGGAAGAGTTCGTCCAATCACTAGGCATTCCTCAGCACGGCGACGTCTCCCGGCCGGACCGCTACGACACCGAGATCGCCTTCGCCGACCAGCAGATCGGGCGCCTGCTCGCGGCCTTCGACCGCAACCCCGAGCTCAAGGCCAGCACCCTGTTCGTCTTCGCCGCCGATCATGGCGAAAGCCTGGGCGAGCATGGCTACTGGGGGCACGGCCGCAATCTCTACGAGCCCACCCTGCGCATCCCCCTCGGGCTCGCCTGGACGGGGAAGATCCGGCCCGGCACGACGATCGACGCTCCGGCCCTGAACCTCGACGTCGCTCCCACGATCCTGGGGCTCGCCGGCTTGGCCGTGCCCGCCGGCTTCCGTGGCTTCGACTGGACCCCCGTCCTCCAGGGCGCTCCCGCGCCGCGCGACCGGGTCCTCTGGTTCGAGGCGCACAAGGGCGCGGTGCTATCGTCGCGGGAGGCGGCGAACGCCCGCCGCAAGGGGCTGCTCGAAGTGGGCGTGATGGTGGGCGGCCGCAAGCAGATCCTGCATCTGGCGGCAGGCGCGCTGTCGCTCTTCGATCTCGCGAAAGACCCGCGCGAGACGCGCACCCTCGCCGGCGACCCCCAGCTCTCGCAGCGTCTTCACGACTGGATGGACATCGTGCAGAAGGGCCTCACCGCCTCCGACCGCCTCGGCCCCGCAACCGTCGGCTCCGAGGACGCGGCGCAGCTCCGGGCGCTGGGGTATATCCAATAAAAGCGTCCAATAGATCCGTCTGATATCTTCCCCTCGTGCCAAACTCGATCAAACCCATCTTCCTGCTCGCCGACAGCCAGCTCCTGTTCTGGCGCGACGGGGAGGGGCATCGCTTCCTCGACCGTGCCCGGACACTGATCGACGCCGACGACCCCGGCCGGCCGCTGAAGGGCGCCTATCTCGGGGCCTCCAATGGCGACGCCCCCGAGTTCTTCGATCTGTTCCTGGCCGCCATGGCGGAGATCGACATCCGCGACTGCCGCCATATCCTCGCGCAGCCTGTCGCCGAGGACCTCGCGTTCCTGGCCGAGGCGGACCTCATCCTGCTCGCCGGCGGCGACGTGCGGCGGGGGTGGACGGCCTTCGAGGAGAGCGGGCTCAAGGACAGGCTCATGGAGCGCTACTACGCCGGCGCCCTGCTGGTCGGCATCTCCGCGGGCGCCGTCCAGCTCGGCTTGAAGGGGTGGGACGAGGACGGCATCTTCGATACCCTGCGCCTGGTGCCGTTCGTGGTCGACGCTCACGACGAGCCCTCCTGGTCGGGCCTCCTCAAAGCCCTCCCCAGGGCGGGCGAGCACGCCCGCGGCTTCGGCATCCCCTCGGGCGGCGGAGCCGTCTATCATCCCGACTACTCCGTCGAGCCGGTCCGCCACCCCCTGACCGAGGTCGAGATCGGTGAGAGCGGACCGCGGCAGGCGCTGCTCTTCCCGGGAGAGACCATGGATGCGACGGCAACGGCGGAGAGCCCGCGGGTGCTGAGCCAGGAAGAGGTGCTCGAGCGGGCGCTGCGGGACCTCGGTGATCCCGATCCGGAAGACTCTGTCAACTGATGAAGCTCTATGCGATCGCCGACCTGCACCTCCGCTACGAGGTTACCCGGCAGGCCTTGCGGGCCCTGCGGCCGCACCCCTACGACTGGCTGATCCTGGCGGGCGACGTCGGCGAGACCGAGGAGCATCTCCGCTTCGCCCTCGGCATCCTCTCCGACCGCTTCGCCCGGCTGCTCTGGGTGCCGGGCAACCACGACCTGTGGACGATCCCCACCAAGCCGGGCGATCTGCGCGGGCAGGAGAAGTACGAACGGCTGGTCGAGATCTGCCGCGAGTTTGGCGTATTGACGCCCGAGGACCCCTACGTGACCTGGCCCGGCGAGGGGGAGCGCTGCATCCTCGCCCCCACGTTCGTGCTCTACGACTACACCTTCCGGCCGGACGCGATCCCGGTCGCCGAGGCGGTCGAGTGGGCGGCCGAGGAGAATCTCCTCTGCTCGGACGAGGTCCTCCTGCATCCGGACCCCTTTCCGACCAAGCCCGCCTGGTGTCACGAGCGCGTCCGCCTCACCGAGCCGCGGCTGGCCGAGGCCGCGCGGCAGGGGCCGCTGGTGATCGTCAACCACTTCCCGCTGCGCCAGGATCTCGCCGTGCTGCCGCGCATCCCGCGCTTCTCGATCTGGTGCGGCACCCGCCTCACCGAGGACTGGCACGTCCGCTACCGCGCCCAGGCCGTGGTCTACGGCCACCTCCACATCCGCGCCACCCACCTTCGCGACGGCGTCCGCTTCGAGGAGGCCTCGCTCGGTTATCCGCAGAACTGGGACGCGGCCCGCGGCGTCGAGCCCTACCTGCGGCAGATCCTCCCCGATCCCCACGCCGCGCCGGCGGCGGCGAATCCGCTCGAAGGATCGATCTACCGGCCGCAGGGTTGACGGAAGGTGGGGGCTTGAGAAGCAAGGCCCGGCGGCGGACCGCCGGGCCTGCGCGGAGAGTTGAGGGGTGGTTTTTACAGGCTCCAGGAGAGGCCGGCGGCGAACTCGCGGCCGCTGAGGTCGAGCTTGCCGAAGCCCTCGAAGTCATCCTTGAGATCGGCGTCGACGCGGGTCCAGCGACCCTCGGCAAAGATCGAGACGTTGCGGGTGATCGGCGCCTTGAGGCCGACCAGCCCGAAGTAGCCGAAGGCGGTGCCGTTCGACGTCAGCCGCGCCGAGAAGATCGGATCCCCCGGAGCGTCGAAGTCGATGAAGTCACCCCTCTCCTGAAGACGCCAGATGTAGGCGCCGCCACCGCCGCCCACGTAGGGCTGGATCGAGGCCCCCCGGGGGAGCAGGTGGAAAACGACGCCGACGGTGGCCGAACCGATGCCGAGGTCCGTGTCATGGCGGATACGGTTGTTGAAGTTGTCCTCGAAGCCGCGATAGGAGCTGGTCGTGTTCCCCTGGTAGTAGGAACCCGAGAAGATCAGGCTCGTCCGGTCGTTGAGCGTCAGCAGGTAGTCGAGGCCGATGTCGGGGCCCTCGAAGTCGCTCAAGTCGGAGTTGGTGAAGTCGCTCCGGATCCCCCGCCAGTAGTCGGAGTCCCCGTCGGGCCGGAACGATCCGACGCGCAGGCGGAACTCGCCGTCGCTGTCCTGGGCGTAGCGCCGGCTGTAGCGCTGGGCGAAAGCGGGCATGGACAAGACGAGCAGCCCGGTCAGGGCGATCATCACGCGTGTCCTTCTGGAAATCATCGTTTTCTCCTTTGGGTGAAGCACTGCATGCTCTCTCTGCGGAGCAACCGCGATGCCAGGGCGGCCGCGGCCGGGCGAAATTTCTCTTCCTCAGGGAGTTACGGAATAACGGGGGTAGATGTTACAAGCCGGACCGACCTCCGCAGAGGACGGCCTCCCGTAGGCATGAGGACGAGACGCGTGAGGACGATCGGACAGGGTGTCTGATTCCCTGCCCTTCTCTGGCTTACACTTCCAGCGGCGCTCCCGCCGGCGGTTCGCTTACTTCCAAGGAGGCTTCGATGGTCAAGATTTCCGAAAAGCAGTCCGGCACATCCCTGGGCACCCTCGACGACCTGCAGTTCCAGTTCCTGGCCGACCACCTCGAGGAGGAGTCGCTCAAGGATGACGACTATTACCTCAACCGGACGACGGTCGACTTCCTCGCGGACGCGGGAGCCAGTCCCGCCCTCCTCGAAATCCTGCGCCGGGCTCTCGGCGACCGCGACGAGGCGGAGATCCGCTGGGAACGGTCCTGACCGCCTTGGCTGTCACATTTCTTGCAGTTGCATCATGGCCTGTAGCGCTCGTGGGATGAACTTACAAAGGAGGAACAACCGATGCGCAAGACCATGACGACTTTGGCGGTGACGGGGATGCTCGCTCTCGGAGCGAGTCAGGGTTTGTATGCTCAGACCGGCTCCGGGACGGGAAGCACGGGATCTGGGACGGGGACCTCGGCAACCGACACGACGTACAGGGACAATACCAACGACGATCGTGGCCACAACTGGGGCTGGGTCGGCCTGCTCGGTCTCGCCGGCCTCATGGGCCTGCGGCGCCATGAGCCCGTCCGCGACACCCGGGACGTGAGGTCGCCGAACCCGGCTTCGCGCTGAGCCAACCCACAGCGGCGTGACGCCTCAAGAGAGAGCGGGGGAACCTCGGGTTTCCCCGCTTTTTCTTTTCCCGCTAAGCTCAGGGGCAAGAACGAGGAGGAATTATGCGTCAATGCCGTCCCCTTGCCCTCGGCCGGCTCGGGTTATTGGTCTTTCTGGGGCTCTCGCCAGCCCTCGCTGAATCTCCGCCTCCTTCCCACCTTGGCGACGGCGAGCGGCTGACCCATCTCGCGAAGCTCTGGGGGACCGTCCGTTTTCTCCACCCCTACCTCGCCTACAAGGAGATCGACTGGGACGCGGCGCTGGTGCGGGCGATCCCATCGGTGCGGTCGGCGCGGACGCCCCAGGAGTACGCCGCCGCGGCGCAGGGGATGCTCGCGGCGCTCGGCGATCCGGTCACCCGCGTCGAGCCGGTGCGGCCGCCGGTCCAGCCGCCGGCCGCCGGCAAGCCTCCGGCCCTGTTCACCTGGCTGAGTCCCGGCAGGCTCTCCATCTATCTGCGGCCGGACGCCGACAGCGGCATGACCGAAGCGGAGAGCGAGAAGGCCTTCCAAACCCTCGCCGGGGAGTTGCCGCGGGCGCGGGAGGTGATCGTGGACATCCGCAGCCTGTGGGGGCTGCGCTACCGCGCCGAGTTCGCGCTCCAGAGCCTCGCCGGCGCCCTCGCCAGCCGCCCCGTGTCGGCGCCGACGGAGCGGTTCCTGTTCCATTCCGGCTATCGAACCCAGCTCGACGAGAGCTCCGGCGGCTACTCCTCCGGGTTCCAGACCCCGCTCGCCGAGCGCTTCACCCCGCCGGCCGGCGCGCTCCCCAAGCGGGTGATCTTCCTGGTAAACGCCGATACGGTGCCGCCGCCGGTCGCGGCGGCTCTCCAGGCCGCGGGCGACGGCGCCATCGTCTCCGAGGGGGAGCTGAGCGAGGACGGACTGGTCCACCAGAAGACGATCGATCTGGGGGAGGGGCTCCTGGCGCGGGTGCGGGTCTCCGAGATCCTCCCCCAGCCCGGCTGGGCCGGCTTGCGGGTGGACGTCCAGGCGCCGCCCGCCGGTTCCCAGGGGGGCGATCCGGCGTTCGCGGCGGCGCTCGGGCTGCTCCGCGAGTGGCCGAAGCCGGTGGCCGGCGCTCCGGCCACTCCCCTGCCCTACGGGGCCTGGCGCCCGGACCGCCGCTACGACGAGATGACGGAGCCCACGCTCGAATTCCGCCTGCTCGCGGTATTCAAGCTGTGGACGATCCTGCACGACTTCTTCCCCTATCTCCACCTGACCGGCGACTGGGACGCCGTGCTGCCGGAGTTCATCGCCCGCATGGAGCAGGCGCGGGACGACCGCGAGTACGCCCTGGTGCTCGCCGAAATGGGGGCCCGCGCCAACGACGGGCACGTCAGCCTGACGGGGAACCCCACCCTCGACGCACTCTACGGCAAGACCCCAGCGCCGGTGGCCATCCGCTGGATCGAGAACGCCTGGGTGGTGGCCGAGGTCGGCGAGGCCGCGAAGAGCTCGGGCGTGGAGATCGGGGACATCGTGCTCACGCTCGACGGCGAGCCGGTCGCGGCGCGGGACGCGACACTGCGACGCTATCTCGCCGCCTCGACCGAGGCCGGGATGCGCCGCAAGGTCGCCGACCGGCTGCTCTCCGGCCCCGACGGCTCGCCGCTCGCGCTGACCGTGCGCGGCCGCGGGGATCAGATTCGAGAGGTGCGGCTGAAGCGCGGAGCCTGGACCCCGCACCCCGCCGGCGAGACCGTCCGCGTGCTCCCCGGCAACCTCGGCTATGCCGACCTCACCCGCCTCACCATTCCCGAGGTGGACGGCATGTTCGAGCGCGTGAAGGGCACCCGCGCCCTGATCCTCGACATGCGGGGATACCCCAACGGCACCGGCTGGTCGATCACGCCCTATCTGAACACCCGCGGGGCGACCCAGGGACCGCTCTTCCGCCGCCGGCAGGTCTCCGGGTTGTTCGACGAACGGTCGCAGACCGGCCTCGACTTCACTCAAGCCCTCCCCTCCTTCCTGGTGCCCTCAAAATCGATTGGAAAATACGGCGGCCGCACCGTGATGCTGATCGACGAGCGGACGGTCAGCCAGGCCGAGCACTCCGGCCTCTTCTTCGAGGCGGCGAACGGCACGAAGTTCATCGGCTCACAGACGGCGGGAGCCAACGGCGACGTCACCTACTTCGCGCTGCCGGGGATCGCCTCGGTCCGCTTCAGCGGCCACGACGTGCGCCACGCCGACGGCCGCCAGTTGCAGCGGATCGGCCTGGTGCCGGACGTCCCGGTGGCGCCGACGATCCAGGGGATCCGCGAGGGGAAAGACGAGGTGCTCGACCGCGCCGTGCGGTATCTCAATGAGGAGTTGGGGGCTCCTGAGAAGGCAGGGGCTCCGGAAGGGGAATGATCACCGGCAGCGCCCGCGGACGGGTCCGGTAGAGCAGCGGGGAGCGCATCCTGCTGACCTCGCCGTCGAAGGCGACCGGGATGGCGTGCCCCCCCCGCACCTCGACCTTGAACTCGGGCAGGCGCCAGTCCTCGACGCTGCGGGTCTGCTTGATGTCGCGCACCAGCCCGACCAGCGCCAGGCCGAAGAGACTCAGCCGGCTCCGGCTGCGCGCCAGGTAGAGATAGAGCTTGCCGCTCTCCTCCAGGCGATCGGGGGCGCCATGGGCGAAGGCGCTGAAGCCGTACTCGTTGTTGCCGACGAAGATCAGCTCGGTCTTGCGCTCGACCTGCCAGTCGCCGGAGGAGATCTTCACGTGCAGCGAGGAGAGCTTCGGCAGCAGCCTGAAGGTGGCGATCGCCATCGCCAGCCACTTGCCGCGCTTGAAGCGCTTCATTTCCTGATCGCGCGCCTGGACGATCGGCGGATAGAAGCCGAGCGACGAGTTATTGAGGAAGATCTCGCCGTTGACCTCGCCGACGTCGATGCGGTGGACCTCCCCCTCGGCGATCAGCCGGACGGCGGCCTCGAGATCGACCGGGATCTTGAGGTCGCCGGCGAAGTGGTTGAGGGTGCCGAGCGGCAGGACGCCGAGCGGCACCTTGCCGTCCACCAGCACCGAGGCCACGGCCCGGATAGTGCCGTCGCCGCCGCCGGCGACCACCGCGTCGGTCCCCGCCTTCACCGCCGCGCGCGCGGCGTCGCAGATCTCCTCGCCGGGAATGAGTCGGACATCGGCTTCGGTTCCGGCTTTCTGGAACATCTCCCGCAGGCTCCCGGCGGTGATGCCTTTTTTCCGCACGGAGCCTCCGCGGCGATTCACCAACACCGTAACCTTCATTCGCGCATCCTAGCATCCATGATTCAACCGACTCTTATAGTCCTCCTCCTCACCCTGGCCGCCCCACAGGTCGTGGGCGGCCCGCCATCCCCGGCACTCTCTCCTGAAACTGTCCGCCAGCAGCTCCTGGCGATCGTCAACGCCGAACGGGCGGCGGCGGGGGTCTCCCCCCTGCACCTCCGCGAGCCGCTGAACCGGGTGGCGCAGCAGAACGCCGAAGAGGCCCGCGACAACCAGGGGGCGGTCTACGACGAGCAGGCGATCCCCAGGATCCAGGCGCGCCTGCGCAAGGCCGGCTACGAGGCGCACGGCTGGCACCAGGCCTTCGCCTCGGGCAAGGAGGAGCCGGTGGCCCTGGTGGCCTGGATCAAGGCGGAGAGCCCGGACGCCTACAAGTCGTTGATCGACCCCGACTACAAGGAGTTGGGAATCGGCATCAGCGAGATCCGGGGGACGCCGCTCTACGATTTCTTCCTCGCCTGGCGCGAGAGCGAGTCCTTCGCCCGCCAGACCGCTCCCCTCGCCGACCTCGCCCAGGCCCGGACCGCGATGCTCGCCCGGGTCAACGCCGAGCGGGCCAAGGAAGGCCGCCCGCCGCTCCAGCTCGATCCGCGCCTGAACCAGGCGGCCCAGCGCCACGCCGAGGACATGCTCCTGCACTCCTACTACAGCCACTCCTCGCTGAAGGGGACCACCCCCGGCGACCGCGTGCGCAAGAGCGGTTACGTCCCCCACCTCGTGGCGGAGAACATCGCCCGCGGGGCGTTCACGGTCGACGAGGCGGTCGACAACTGGATGCTGAGCCGCGAGCACCGCGCCAACCTCCTCCACCCCGCCTTCCGGGATTTCGGGGCCGGCATCGCCGTCGGCAGGAACTCCGTCGGCTATACGGTACTCTGGGTGCAGGACTTCGGAGCGCCCTAGGGCTTCCGCCGTCCCAGATCGTTCAAGATCAGCGACACCAGCGCCGTCCATCCCGTCTGGTGGCTGGCGCCGAGGCCGCGGCCGTCGTCGCCGTGGAAGTACTCGTAGAAGAGGAGGAGATCCTTCCAGTGGGGGTCGGCGGCGAAGCGCGGCTCGCCGCCATGGCAGGGGCGATGCCCCCCGGCGCCGGGGAGGAAGAGGGCTGCGAGCCGTCGGCGCAGCTCGCCGGCGACTTCCTTGAGAGTCATCATCACCCCTGAGCCGGTGGGGCACTCCACCTCGAGCGTGTCGTGGTAGAAGTAGTGGTACCTCTCCAGCGCCTCGATCAGCAGGTAATTCATCGGGAACCAGACCGGCCCCCGCCAGTTCGAGTTGCCGCCGAACATCCAGTCGCGCGACTCCCCCGGCACGTACTCGACGCGATGGATCCGGCCGTCCACCGGCAGCTCGAAGGGGTGCTCACGGTGGAGGCGCGACAGCGAGCGCACGCCGTGGGGGGAGAGGAACTCGCTCTCGTCCAGCACGTAGCGCAGCACCCGCACCAGCCGCTCGCGCGAGGGGATGGCGAGCAGGAAGACCGTATCTCCCGGCCGCCGGGGAGATTCCATGAACGAGATGTTTCGCGCCAGATCCTGCCGGTTGCGCAGGAACCAGCGCATCCGCTTGGCGAAGCCGGGCAGGCGCTGGAAGACGACGTCCTCGTCCAGGGCCGACACCGCGAACAGGGGGATGAGCCCCACCATCGAGCGGACGCGGAGCGGGGTGCGGCGGCCGTCGAGCAGCATCTGGTCGCAGTAGAACCCCTCCTCCTCGTTCCAGAGGCCGGTGCCGCCCAGGCTGTTGATGGCGTCGCTGATCGCCACGAAGTGCTCGAAGAACTTCGAGGCCACGTCCTCGTAGGCGGGGTCGCCGTCCGCGAGCTCCAGGGCCATGTCGAGCATGGTGATGCAGAAGAAGGCCATCCAGGCCGTGCCGTCCGCCTGCTCGAGCGTGGCGCCGCCGGGCAGGCCTTGAGAGCGGTCGAAGACGCCGATGTTGTCGAGCCCGAGGAAGCCGCCGGAGAAGAGGTTGTTCCCCTCCTCGTCCTTGCGGTTCACCCACCAGGTGAAGGTGATCAGGAGCTTCTGGAAGGCGCGCTCCAGGAACAGCCGGTCGCGCTGGTCGCGCGGGGCCGCCATCTTGTAGACCCGCCAGCAGGCCCAGGCGTGCACCGGCGGGTTGACGTCCGAGAACGACCACTCGTAGGCCGGGAGCTGCCCGTTGGGGTGCATGTACCACTCGCGCAGCAGCAGCAGGAGCTGCTCCTTGGCGAACTCGGGATCGATCCGGGCGAAGTTCAGCATATGGAACCCGAGGTCCCAGGAGGCCCACCATGGGTACTCCCAGGAGTCGGGCATGGAGACCACGTCGCGGCTGTGGAGATTGCGCCAGCCGGCGTTGCGCCCCCGCTTGCGCTCCTCGGGCGGCGGCGGTTGCCCGGGGTCGCCGTCGAGCCAGTCGCCGACGATGAAGTGGTAGAACTGCTTCGACCAGAGGAGCCCCGCCGTCGCCTGCCGCGAGATCCGCCTCTCCTCCACGCCGAGGCCGGGCTCGGCAATCGCGGCGTGGAAGGCGTCGGCCTCGGCGAGGCGCGCCGCGAACGTCCGGCTGAACCCTTCGCCGAACAGCGCGCCGCCGTCTTCATGCCCCGCGAGGATCAGGCGGAGGTTGAGGACGGCCTCCCCGCCCGGCGGCAGCTCGAGCCGGTAGTGGAAGGCGGCCTTGCTCCCCTCCGCCGCCGGGTTGACGGCGTCGCTCCGACCCGCGATCAGGTAGGAGTGGAAGGCGTCCTTGACATACGGCCCCGGGTTGGGCCTCGCGAAGAGCCGTTCGACGTTGGTCTCGTTCTCGGTGAACAGCAGGGCCGCGGGGGGCGTCTCCGCCGCCAGGCGGAGGTGGCCGAGGCCGGGATGGTGTGCGAGCAGGGTGCGATCGCTTTCCTGGCGGATCGACCCCTTCGGCCAGCACCCTTCCTCGCCGGTTCGCCCCCAGCTCCAGGTGTTGCGGAACCAGAGGGTCGGCAGGACGTGGAGCGCCGCCGCCTCGGACCCGCGGTTCACCACGGTGACGCGAATCAGGAGATCGTCGGGCGCGCCCTTGGCGTACTCGGCGAAGACGTCGAAGTAGCGGTCGCCGTCGAAGACCCCGGTGTCGAGAAGCTCGAGCTCCGGCTGCTCCTTGCCTCGCCGCCGGTTCTCGTCGACCAGGCGGGCGTAGGGGAACTCGGCCTGCGGGTACTTGTAGAGGGCCTTGGCGTAGGAGGTGGTGGGGGTGGCGTCGAGGAAGAAATACTGCTCCTTGACGTCCTCGCCGTGGTTCCCCTCGGGGCCGGAGAGGCCGAAAAGACGCTCCTTGAGGATGGGATCGCGCTCATTCCACAGGGCGAGAGCGAAGCAGACCCGCCCCTCGCGGTCGCAGATCCCCAGCAGGCCGTCCTCCCCCCAGCGGTAGGCGCGGCTGCGGGCGTGGTCGTGCGGGAGATAGCTCCAGGCGTCGCCATTGCCTGAGTAGTCCTCGCGGACGGTCCCCCACTGGCGCTCGGAAAGGTAGGTGCCCCAGCGCTTCCAGTTCTTCTCGCGCCGGGCGTCCTCCCGCAGGCGGACGCTCTCGGGATCGGCTCCGGCCGGCTCGGAGGGCATGGGGTAAGACTACCCTACATCGCCCGCCGGTACCGGTGGAACGACAGGGTGGCGACCGCGCCGCAGACCAGGGCGAAAGCGGCCAGCAGCCCGAGATAGAACGCGATCTCGGACGGCGCCTCCCCCTGGAAGCCGTCGCGGGCGGCGGTGACCGCCCAGTTGACCGGATTGAACCAGGAGACGGTCCGGATCCAGGGGGGCATCAGGTTGCGCGACATGATCATGCTCGACAGGAAGGTCGTCGGCAGCACCACGAAGTTCATCACCGCGATCACCAGCTCCTGCTTGCGGGCGGCGAGCGCCAGGGCGTTCGAGAAGGCGGCGAAGGCGGCGCCGAGGAGGGCGGCGGCGAGGAAGACGGTGAGGATGCCGGGCAGTCCCCCTTCAGGGCGCGCCCCCAGCAGGCAGGCGACGGCGAGGATGATCGCCGCCTGGATCACCACCTGGACCGCCGAGTGGAGGACGCGGCTGGCGATCAGCGCGCCGCGGGAGACCGGGGTCGCCAGCAGGCGGTCGAGCACGCCGCGGTCGATATCCCCCAGCATGCCCATCCCCGAGTAGGCGGCGCCGAACAGGGCGGTCATGATCGAGATCCCCGGCGCCAGGAACTGCACGTAAGACGAGGCGCCGAACCCCTGGATCGTCGTCACCTTGGCGAAGAGCTGCCCGAACAGCAGCACCCAGAGGATCGGCTGCACGATCGAGATGAGGACGAAGACCGGCATCCGCGCCGTCGCCCGCAGCAGGCGCGCGAACAGATACCAGGTGTCTCTCAGGAGGTCCATCACTCCTCTCCCCTGTAGGGATGACCGGTCGCCTTGAGATAGACATCGTCGAGCGAAACGGCATCCCCGGGGATCTCCCGCTTCAGCTCCGCGGGCGTCCCGGCGGCGACGATCCGGCCGCCGTCGACGATCGCGATCCGTTGCGCGAGCTGATCGGCCTCCTCCAGGTAGTGGGTGGTCAGGAGGAGCGTCAGCCCCTCCCGCGCCAGCCGCCGGACCTCCTTCCACATCACGGCGCGGCTCTCCGGATCGAGGCCGGTGGTCGGCTCGTCGAGGAACAGCACCTCGGGGCGGTGAATCAGGCCCATGGCGACGTCGAGCCGCCGCTTCATGCCGCCGGAGTAGGTCGCCGCGGCGCGGTCGGCCGCCGCTTCGAGCTGGAAGAGATGCAGCAGCTCCTCCGTGCGCGAGCGCAGCTCGGCCGGTGGCAGCCGGAAGAGGCGACCCTGGAGGGTGAGGTTCTCGCGCCCGGTGGCGGTCGGGTCGACCCCGGAGCTCTGGGCCACCGCGCCGATGCGGCGGCGCACCTCGCGCGGCTGGCGGACGACGTCGAAGCCGGCGACGCGGGCCCGGCCGGCGGTAGGGGACGAGAGGGTGGTCAGGATGCGGACCGTGGTCGACTTGCCGGCGCCGTTCGGCCCCAGGAGGGCGAACACCTCGCCGGCGCGGACGGCGAACGAGACTCCACGGAGCGCCTCGACGCCGCCGGAATAGGTCTTCCGGAGGTCTTCGACCTCGATAGCGCGCCCGGAGTTCAGTTCGAGCTCGGGAACAGGGAGCCGCCGATCAGGCTGCCGGGAACATGGGTGAAGCCGGCGGGACCCTGCCGGTGGGGTGGCCGCGGCGACCGCGGTCCGTGTCCGCCGCCGCTCCACCAGCCCGGGATGACGGCCACCGGGATTCCGTAGCTACCGTAGGCCGGATAGGGGTAGACCGGCTGGGGTGGCTGGATGAGCTGGCGGACCGCCGAGATCTCGGCCAGGGCGGCCAGCCGGTCCTCGCGGGCGGCCCGGGCCGCCTCCTGCCGGGCGGCGGCGTGCCGGATCTGTTCCTCCTCCTGCGCCCGCTGCTTCACCTGGTACTCCTCGCGGGTGATCCACTGCCCCCCCGCGAGCACGAAGCCACGGCGCCGCATCGAATCGGCGTAGGGGACCCAGCGGTCGAGCTGCGGGTCGAGCACGTAGCCATACCCGCGCAGGATGGGCGCGAGACCGCCGAGCTTCGGATCGAGCGTCGCCGCGGCCAGCGCCGACTCGCGGGTCGCCTGTTCGAGCTCCTTGCCGTGGGCCCAGCGGGCGAGCTCCAGCCAGTCGGCCGCCCGCGTCGAGGGGCTTTTCTTGAGCTCCTCCTTGCGGCGCAGGTATTCGGCGAGGCTGGTGTCGCCCGTGTCCACCCGCAGCACCTGCTCCCTGGGCAGACTCAAGGTTCCACCCTGCATCTGGATGCGCACCTGCGAATCGGTCGTCTCCGCGATCACCCCCTCGAACTTCCGCCCATTGACCAGGTAGACATCGTCCGCGAGCGCGGGGACAGCGACTAGAGAGAAAAGGAGATAGAGAGGAAGGGACCGGATGGGCATTGCTACTTCCTTTCGTCCGCGGCACTGTGCCGCTCGACCATTTTACCACCGGTAGGCCAAGAAAAAGGGCGGCCTCGCGGCCGCCCTTGGGTGTTTCTGATGGAATGCCCGACAGATGGGGTGAAAGCTACTCGCCCTCGAGCACTTCCTGCGGGAGGCTGCGGATCTCCTCCTCGCCGAACTCGAAGAAGAGCTCCTCCTCGGGCTCGTTGTCGGCCTCGATGAACTCCTCGGTCATATGGAAGTCGTGGTAGTAGCCCATGCCGGTGCCGGCGGGGATCACCCGGCCGACGATGACGTTCTCCTTGAGACCGCGCAGGCCGTCCACCTTGCCGCTGATCGCGGCCTCGGTGAGCACCCGGGTGGTCTCCTGGAAGCTCGCCGCCGAGATGAAGCTGTCGGTCGACAGCGACGCCTTGGTGATGCCGAGGAGCAGCGGCCGGCCGATGGCGGGGGTACCGCCGGCGGCGACGACGCGCTCGTTCTCCTCGCCGAACTTCCAGCGATCCACCTGCTCGTCGATCAGGAACTCGGTGTCGCCGACCTCCTCGATCTTCACCGACCGCATCATCTGGCGCACGATCACCTCGATGTGCTTGTCGTTGATGGCGACGCTCTGCGACCGGTAGACCTCCTGGATCTTGTCGGTCATGTAGCGCTGCAGCTCCTTCTCGCCGAGCACCTGCAGGACGTCGTGTGGATTGATCGGTCCGTCGATCAGAGGCTCGCCGGCGCGCACCCGCTCCCCCTCCTGCACGTTGATGTGGATCGAGCGCGGCACCAGGTACTCGCGGGAGTCGCCCATGTCGCTCTCGACGACCACTTTGCGCATCCCCTTGTGCACGTCGCCCAGACGGACCGTACCGTCGATCTCGGTGATGATCGCCGGCTCCTTGGGGCTGCGGGCCTCGAAGAGCTCGACGACACGGGGCAGACCGCCGGTGATGTCCTTGGTCTTCGTCGTCGCGCGCGGGATCTTCACCAGCGTGTCGCCGGGGTAGATCTCCAGGCCGTTCTGGACCAGCAGGTGCGAGCCCGAGGGGAGGAGGTACCGCTTGGTGCGGCCGTCGTCACCCTGGACGAAGATTGCCGGCACACGCTTTTCGTTGGCCGAGGCCTCGACGATGATCTTCTGCGACAGGCCGGTGACCTTGTCGGTCTCCTCGCGGACGTTCTCCCCCTCGACGATGTCCTGGAACTCCACCTTGCCCCGGATCTCGGAGAGGATGGCGGAGGTGAAGGGGTCCCAGGTGACCAGCTCGGTGCCCGGCTCGACCTCGTCCGCCTCGTGCACCAGGAGCTGCGAGCCGTAGGTCAGGGCATAGCGCTCCCGCTCGCGCCCCTTCTCGTCGGTGATGACGAGCTTGCCGCTGCGGTTGATGACGATCAGCGAGCCGCGGCGGCTCTCGACCGTGTTGACGTTGAGGAACTTCACCGTGCCCGGGTTCTTGGCGATGTGCTTCGACTGCTCGGACACCCGCGAGGCGGTGCCTCCGTAGTGGAAGGTCCGCATCGTAAGCTGCGTGCCGGGCTCGCCAATCGACTGCGCGGCGATGACGCCCACCGCTTCGCCGATCTCGACCATCTTGCCGGTCGCGAGGTTGCGGCCGTAGCAACGGATGCAGACGCCGCGCCGGGTCTCGCAGGTGAGCACGGAACGGATCTTCACCCGCTCGATGCCCGCCGCCTGGACCGCGGTGCCCAACAGCTCGGTGATCTCCTGGCCGACTTCGAGGATCAGCTCGCCGCTGATCGGATCGTAGATGTCCTCCTGGCAGACGCGGCCGACGATGCGGTCGCGCAGCGCCTCGAGGATCTCGCCGCCCTCCATGATCGCCGTCACGATGATGCCGTCGATCGTGCAGCAGTCCTCCTCGTTGATGATGACGTCCTGCGCCACGTCGACCAGGCGGCGGGTGAGGTACCCCGAGTCCGCCGTCTTCAACGCCGTATCGGCCAGACCCTTGCGGGCGCCGTGCGTCGAGATGAAGTACTGCAGCACGGAGAGCCCCTCGCGGAAGTTCGCCGTGATCGGCGTCTCGATGACCTCGCCCGAGGGCTTGGACATCAGGCCACGCATGCCGGCGAGCTGGCGCACCTGCTCGCGCGAGCCGCGGGCGCCGGAGTCGGCCATCAGGTTGATCGGGTTGAAGACGCCGGTCTCCTGCTCGATCTCCCGCATCTCGCGGAACATTTCCTCCGAGACCTTCTCGGTCACCCGGTGCCAGATGTCGATGATCTTGTTGTGACGCTCACCGGCGGTGATCACACCGGCCGAACGCTGGTTCTCGATCTCGACCACCTCGGTGCGCGCCTGCTGGAGGATCTCCGGCTTGCGCTTCGGCACCACCATGTCGTCGACGCCGAACGAGATGCCCGCCTTGGTGGCGTAGAGGAAGGTGACCTCCTTGATCTCGTCGAGCATCTCGACCGTCTTGTCGTTGCCCAGCGTGATGAAGCAGTAGCCGACCAGGTCCTGCAGGCCGCGCTTCTTCAACAGGCCGTTGATGAACGGGATCTCCTTCGGCAGGTGCATGTTGAGGATCACCCGGCCGACGGTGGTCTCGATCAGCTGGCGGTCGAGCTCCTCGAGCTCGGCGTGCACGATGTCCTGCTTGTCGAGCTGCGTGTCGAGGTTGATGTACGGCCCCGAGTAGCGCACCTTGATCGGCGACAGCGTCTCGACCTCGCCGGCGTCGAGCGCCAGCAGCACCGTGTTGAAGTCGGGGAAGATCCGCCCCTCACCCTTGGCGCCCAGCTTGGGCAGCGTCAGGTAGTAGCCGCCGAGCACCAGGTCCTGCGTCGGCACGGCGAGCGGACGCCCGTGCGCCGGCGACAGGATGTTGTTCGACGCCAGCATCAGCACCTTGCACTCGATCTGGGCCTTCGGCGACAGCGGCACGTGCACGGCCATCTGGTCGCCGTCGAAGTCGGCGTTGAACGCGGCGCAGACGAGCGGGTGGATCTTGATCGCCTTGCCCTCGATCAGCGTCGGCTGGAACGCCTGGATGCCCAGGCGGTGCAGCGTCGGCGCGCGGTTGAGCATCACCGGATGATCCTCGATCACCTCCTCGAGCGCGTCCCAGACCTCGTCGACCTCGGCCTCCACCATCTCCTTGGCGGCCTTGATGGTGCCGACCAGACCCTTCTCCTCGAGCCGATTGTAGATGAACGGCTTGAACAGCTCGAGCGCCATCTTCTTCGGCAGGCCGCACTGCGACAGCTTCAGCTCGGGGCCGACGACGATGACCGAACGGCCCGAGTAGTCGACGCGCTTGCCGAGCAGGTTCTGCCGGAAGCGCCCCTGCTTGCCCTTGAGCGTGTCGGAGAGCGACTTCAGGGGGCGGTTGTTGGAGCCCTTGAGCACGCGGCCGCGGCGGCCGTTGTCGAAGAGCGCGTCCACCGCTTCCTGGAGCATCCGCTTCTCGTTGCGCACGATGACCTCGGGGGCGCGCAGCTCGAGCAGCTTCTTCAACCGGTTGTTGCGGTTGATCACGCGCCGGTAGAGGTCGTTCAGGTCGCTGGTCGCGAACCGGCCGCCGTCGAGCGGCACCAGGGGGCGCAGCTCGGGCGGGATGACCGGGATGACGTCGAGGATCATCCACTCCGGCCGGTGACCCGATTTGCGGAAGGCGTCCACCACCTTGAGCCGCTTGGCGGCCTTCAGGCGGCGGATCTGGCTGGTCTCGGTGCGCATGATGATGCGCAGCTCCTCGGCCAGCTCGTCGACGTCGATGCGCGACAGCAGCTCCTTGATCGCCTCGGCACCCATCTTGGCCGCGAAGGCGTCCTCGCTGTACTTCTCGCGCAGCTCGCGGAAGCGCTCCTCGGTGAGCAGCTCCCGCTCCTTGAGCTCCGTCTCGCCGGGATCGATGACGACGTAGCTCTCGAAATAGAGGATCCGCTCGAGGTCGCGCAGGCTGATGTCGAGCAGATGGCCGATGCGGGACGGTAGGCCCTTGAAGAACCAGACGTGCGACACCGGGCAGGCGAGCTCGATATGGCCCATCCGCTCGCGGCGCACGCGGGATCGCGTGACCTCCACCCCGCACTTGTCGCAGATGACGCCACGGTGCTTCATCCGCTTGTATTTACCGCACAGACACTCCCAGTCCGTGATCGGACCGAAGATCTTGGCGCAGAAGAGCCCGTCCCGCTCCGGCTTGAACGTCCGGTAGTTGATCGTCTCCGGCTTCGTCACTTCGCCGTAGCTCCAGGACCGGATCTTCTCCGGAGAAGCGATCGAGATCTTGATCGCGTTGAAATCCTTGAGCGACTGTGGCTTGTCAAAACTGCTGAATGGTTGCAACTGTCTGTCCTCCCTTTAGACCTTGAGGAGTTCCACGTCGAGACAGAGGCTCTGGAGCTCGCGTACGAGAACGTTGAAAGACTCCGGGAGGCCCGGCGGTTCCGGAACGTCCCCCTTGACGATCGCCTCGTACACCTTGCTGCGCCCCTCCACGTCGTCGCTCTTGACGGTCAGCAGCTCCTGGAGCGTGTAGGCGGCGCCGTAGGCTTCGAGCGCCCAGACCTCCATCTCTCCGAAGCGCTGGCCGCCGAACTGCGCCTTGCCCCCCAGCGGCTGCTGGGTGATCAGCGAGTACGGTCCGATCGACCTCGCGTGGATCTTGTCGTCGACCAAGTGCGACAGCTTGAGCATGTAGATGTACCCCACGGTCACCTTCTGCTCGAACGCCTCGCCGGACATGCCGTCGTAGAGCGGCGTCTTGCCCGAGTCCGGCAGACCCGCCTCCTTCAGCAGGTCCTTGATGTCCGCCTCACGGGCGCCGTCGAACACCGGCGTCGCAAACTTCAGGCCGAGCACCCGGCCGGCCCACCCGAGGTGGGTCTCCAGGATCTGCCCGACGTTCATGCGGCTCGGCACGCCCAGCGGATTGAGCACGATCTCGACCGGCGTGCCATCCGGCATGTAGGGCATGTCCTCCTCGCGCATGATCCGCGAGATGACGCCCTTGTTACCGTGCCGGCCGGCCATCTTGTCGCCCACCTGCAGCTTGCGCTTCATGGCGACGTAGACCTTGACCAGCTTGATCACGCCCGGAGGCAGCTCGTCCCCCTTCTGCAGGAGCCCGACCCGCTCCTCGTTGACCCGGTGCAGCACCTCGACGTGCGAGTCGGTCTTCTTGTAGACGATCTCGACCGCGTCGATCAGCCGCCGCTCGTCGACCGGCAGGCGCAGGATCTCCTGCCGGGTGAGCCGCTCGAGGGTGGCGTCGGTGATCGGATCGCCCGCCTTGAGCAGATCCTGACCGGTCCGGGACTTGACGGCCGCGTTGACCTTCTTGCCGCCGAGCAGATCGCGCACCTTCTTGTTGCGCTCCTCGGTCAGGATGCGCACCTCGTCGCGGATGTTCTTCTCGAGCCGGGCGATCTCGTCCTGCTCGATCTCCTTGGCCCGGACGTCCTTCTCGACCCCCTTGCGAGAGAAGATCTTGACGTCGACGATGGTCCCCTCGATGCCCGGCGGCACCTTCAGCGAGGCATCGCGGACGTCGCCCGCCTTCTCGCCGAAGATGGCGCGCAGCAGCTTCTCCTCGGGGGTGAGCTGGGTCTCACCCTTCGGCGTCACCTTGCCGACCAGGATGTCGCCCGACTTGACCGTGGCGCCGATGCGGACGATGCCGCTCTCGTCGAGGTCCTTGAGCGCCGACTCCGAGACGTTCGGGATGTCGCGCGTGATCTCCTCGGGTCCGAGCTTGGTGTCGCGGGCCTCGATCTCGAACTCCTCGATGTGGATGGAGGTGTAGTAGTCCTCCCGCACCAGCTTCTCGGAGATCAGGATCGCGTCCTCGAAGTTGTAGCCGCGCCACGGCATGAAGGCGACGAGCACGTTGCGCCCGAGGGCGAGCTCGCCGAGCTCCGTGCACGGGCCGTCGGCCAGCACGTCACCCTTCTTGACCCGCTGCCCCTCGTAGCTCACCGGCTTCTGCGTGATGCAGGTGTTCTGGTTGGAGCGGCGGAACTTGATCAACTGGTAGATGTCGGCGCCGAAGTCCTTGGTCTCGCCGGTCTCCAGGTCCTCCCCCTCGACGCGGACGATGATGCGCTCGGCGTCCACCGAGTCGACCACGCCGCCCCGCTTGCAGAGCACGACCGCGCCCGAGTCCTGGGCCACGATCCCCTCGAGACCGGTGCCGACGATCGGCGAGTCGCTGCGCAGCAGCGGCACCGCCTGGCGCTGCATGTTCGAGCCCATCAGCGCGCGGTTGGCGTCGTCGTTCTCGAGGAACGGGATGAGCGCCGCGGCCACCGACACCAGTTGCTTGGGGCTGATGTCCATGTAGTCGATGCGGTCCCGTTCGACGCTGATGAAGTCGCCGCCGGCGCGCGAGATGATCCGGTCCTGGACGAAGATGCCGGTCTCGTCGGTCCGGGCGTTCGCCTGCGCGATGATGTACTTCTCCTCGTCCCACGCCGAGAGGTAGAAGGCGTACGGCTCGGCGTCGACCACCCGCTTGCCGGCCTTGGTCAGCCGCTCGTTCTCCCCCTTGAGCTCGTCGCCGGTGACGATCTGCCCGAGGCGGAACTGGCCGTCGCCCACCTTCATGATCCGGAAGTGGTCGAGCACGCGGCCGCTCTCGACCTTCTTGTACGGGCTCTCGATGAACCCGTAGTCGTTGATCCGGGCATAGGTCGCGAGCGACGAGATCAGGCCGATGTTCGGGCCTTCAGGCGTCTCGATCGGGCAGATGCGGCCATAGTGCGTGGCGTGCACGTCGCGCACCTCGAAGCCCGCCCGCTCGCGGGAGAGGCCGCCCGGTCCGAGGGCCGACAGGCGCCGCTTGTGGGTGACCTCCGAGAGCGGGTTGGTCTGGTCCATGAACTGCGACAACTGCGAGGAGCCGAAGAACTCCTTGATCGCCGCGATCACCGGCTTCGAGTTGATCAGGTCGTGCGGCATCGCCGAGTCGATGTCCTGGTGAACCGACATCTTCTCCTTGATCGCCCGCTCCATGCGCACGAGGCCGATGCGGAACTGGTTCTCCAGCAGCTCGCCCACCGCGCGCACGCGGCGGTTGCCGAGGTTGTCGATGTCGTCGACGCGGCCGACGTCCTTCTGCAGGCGCAGCAGGTACTCGATGACGCGGAAAAAGTCGTCCGCGCCCAGCGTCTTCTGGTCGACCGGTACCTCGGTGTCCAGCTTGATGTTGAACTTGAAGCGGCCGACCCGCGAGAAGTCGTAGCGCTTGGCGTCGAAGAACATGCCGTAGAAGAGCGAACGGGCGCTCTCCAGGGTCGGCGGATCGCCCGGCCGCATGCGGCGGTAGATCTCGATCAGCGCCTCGCGGGAGTTCTTGGTGGCGTCCTTGGCGAGCGTGTTCGAGAGCGTCGCGCCGACCAGCTCCCAGTCGGGGAAGAAGACCTCGACCAGGGTGGAGGTGCGGCCGTCGAGCCGCTCGTCGACGTCCTCGGGCACCAGCTCGTTGGCCTCGAAGAGCACCTCGCCGGTGTCGAGGTCGACGACGTCGCCGATGAAGAAGGCGCGGTCGAGGTCCTCGCGGTCGACGTCGAAGGCGATCGTCTGGCCGGTGTCGAGCTTGCCGATCTGCTCGCGCGACAGCGTGATGCCGGCGAAGATCGGGTAGGTCTCGCGGCGGCCGCGGCTCTGCCGGTCCTTCAGGCGCTCGGGGTCGAGCACCTTCGGGCTGACGTGCAGCGTGAACTTGCCGGCGCCCTCCGAGGAGAGGCCGACCGGCGTGTAGAACTGGCGCAGGATCGACTCGTCCGACTCCAGGCCGAGGGCGCGCAGGAAGACCGTGCCGTGGAACTTGCGCTTGCGGTCGATGCGCACCGACAGCACGTCCTTCTGGTCGTACTCGAACTCCACCCAGGAGCCGCGGTACGGGATGATCTTCGACAGGTAGGAGCGCGGCCCCTCCTTGGTGAAGAAGACGCCCGGGCTGCGATGGAGCTGGGAGACGATCACCCGCTCGGTGCCATTGATGACGAACGTGCCGTTGTCGGTCATCAGCGGGATGTCGCCGAAGTAGACCTCCTCCTCCTTGGCGTCGCGCATCATGCGCGTGCCGGTCTCGGGGTCGCGGTCGTAGACGAACAGGCGGAAGGTGACCTTCAGCGGCACGGCAAAGGTCATCCCGCGCTCCTGGCAGTCCGAGATCGAGTACTTGAGCTGCAGGTCGACGGGGTTGCCGCAGATGTCACACTTCGTAACCCGGTTCTTGTTGACGAATCCGCACTCGGTGCAGGTGACCGTCTCCTCGTGGGGATGGTCGGTCATGATCTTCGCGCTGCAGTTGGTGCAGGTCATGCGAAGGTATTCGAGCCCCTTGAGCTCGCCGCACTTGCACTGCCAGTCCCCGATCGAGTACTTGACGAAGTCCAGCGAGCAGGTCTCGCGGAAGTCGGAGAACGGGAAGATGCCCGTGAAAACCGCCTGCAGACCCTGGTTCGCCCGCTCCTCGGGCAGCAGATTCATCTGCAGGAAACGCTCGTAGCTCCGCCGCTGGACATCGATCAGGTTGGGGATGGGCAGCGACGTCGTGATTCTGGAGAAGTCCTTCCGATGGCCGTTGCGCGTTGCGATCTGCGAGGTGGGAAACGTATCCATAGGGGTCTTGCTATCTCCTCGATGCCTGGGTAGATGGGTGCTTCTCTTCTACGCGGCAACCTTAGTTACTGCCGTGGGGGCGTCCGGATCCCTGCCCGGTAGAAACAGGGGCTCCGGAAGCAGGAGACACCATGCCCAGCCCTCCGCTCGCCCCGCGGAAGGTCACCAGGCATGGTGAACATAGACCAGAACAGGGCCGAGGCCCGGTTTATGCCCGGGCCGGCCCCTGTTCCGGCATCTGATGGTTCTCGTCGACCTGCGGACAGGTCCTGTCGAGGGTGGTTACGCGCAGTGTGCGTAGCGTACTCCTCTCGCCGCGCGTTACTTGATCTCGATCGTGGCTCCGGCCTCTTCGAACTTCTTCTTGATCGACTCGGCCTCATCCTTGGAGACCGCTTCCTTGACGGTGGCGGGAGCGGACTCGACGAGGTCCTTGGCCTCCTTGAGACCGAGGCTGGTGACCTCGCGGACCGCCTTGATGACGTTGATCTTCTTCTCGCCGGCCGCCTTGAGGACGACGTCGAACTCGGTCTTCTCCTCGACCACGGGCGCCGCGGCAGCGCCGCCGGCCGCCGGAGCGGCCACGGCCGCCGCCGCGGAGACGCCGTAGTGGTCCTCGAGGGCCTTGACGAGGTTGTTCAGCTCGAGGACGGTCAGCTGGTCGATCTGACTGATGAAATCTTCGGTCGCGATAGCCATGTTCTCTCCTTAAACGCTGCGGACCGCGAAAGTCCGGAAAAATTGCCTCTGTATTTTCGAGTAGGGCCGCCCCTACGCTGATTCTTCCGCTGATTCTTCTTTCTTCTTCCGGACCTGGTCCAGAACCATCACGAACGACTGCGGGACCGCGGCCAGCACGCGGACGAACCGGGTGACCGGCGACTGCATCAGGAACAGCAGCTTGGCGATCAGCTCCTCGCGGCTGGGCAGCGAGGCGATTTCCTTGATCTGGTCGGCGGCGATGGCGCGCCCCTCGACGAGGCCGGCCTTGAGCTTGATCGCCGGCACGTCCTTGGCGTAGTCGGTCAGCGCCTTGGCCACCCCGACCGGATCGGTGAGGCTGAAGGCGACCGCCGTCGGCCCCACGAAGTGCTCCTTGAGCTGGTCGAGCGCCTGGCTGTCGATGGCGCGCAGGGCGATCGTGTTCTTGACCACCACGTACTCGCCACCGCTCTGCCGCACCCGCTTGCGCAGCTCGGTCACCTGCGGGACCGTGATCCCCTGGTAGTCGAGAAGGAAAGCGTGCTGAGCCTTGGCGAGCCCCTGCTCGTAGGTCTCGAGGATCTGTTCTTTGTCGCTGCGGGTCAAAGGCATGCTGGTATCTCCTGACCTGGGCCTACGCCTCGGTCGTCATCGTGGCGGCCTCGTCAATCTGGATGCCGGGGCCCATCGTCGAGCTGATGCTGAGCCCCCGCACGTACTTGCCCTTGGCCGCGCTCGGCTTCGCCTTCAGCACAGCGCCGATCAGGGCCTCGGCGTTGTCCCGCAACTGGTCGGTGCCGAAGGAGAGCTTGCCGACCGGCGCGTGGATGATCCCCGTCTTGTCGACGCGGAACTCCACCTTGCCGGCCTTGATCTCCTGCACCGCCTTGGCGACGTCGGTCGTCACCGTGCCCGCCTTCGGGTTGGGCATCAGGCCGCGGGGGCCGAGCACCTTGCCCAGGCGGCCGACGACCCGCATCATGTCCGGGGTGGCGACCACGGAGTCGAACTCCATCCAGCCCCCCTCGATCCGCTTCGCCAGCTCCTCGCCGCCGACCACGTCCGCCCCGGCCTCCTCGGCCTCGCGGAGCTTGTCGCCGGTGGCGAAGACCAGCACCCGGGACACCGTGCCCAGGCCGTGCGGCAGCACGACGGTGCCGCGGACCATCTGGTCGGCGTGCTTGGGATCCACGCCCAGGCGCATCGCGACCTCCAGCGTCTCGTCGAACTTGACGTACTTCACCTGGCCCGCCAGATCGATGGCTTCCCGCAGCGCGTAAGGCCGGGTCTCGACCTTCTCGGCGGCTTGCCGGTACTTCTTTCCATGCTTTGCCACGACTGTTCTCCTTAGCCCTGAATCTCGATGCCCATCGAGCGGGCTGTCCCCTCGATCGTCTTGACCGCGGCCTCCAGGTTCGCCGCGTTGAGGTCCGGCAGCTTGGTCCTGGCGATCTCCTCGACCTGCGCCTGGGTGACCTTGCCCACCTTCTTCTTGTTCGGCTCGCCCGAGCCCTTGGGGATCCCCGCCGCCTTGATCAGCAGGATCGCCGCCGGCGGCGTCTTGGTGATGAACGTATAGCTGCGGTCGGCGTACACGGTGATGACCACGGGGATGATCAGGCCCGACTGAGCCGCCGTCCGGGCGTTGAAGTTCTTCACGAAATCCATGATGTTGACGCCCGCCTGGCCCAGAGCCGGGCCTACCGGAGGCGCCGGCGTCGCCGCGCCGGCCGGGATCTGCAGCTTGATCTGTCCTACGACTTTCTTGGCCATTGCCTATCAACCCCCGCGCGAGGCGCTCAGAGCTTCTGCACCTGCGAAAAATCCAGCTCGACCGGCGTCTGCCGGCCGAAGATCGTCACCATCACCTTGAGCGTGTTGCGGTCCAGATTGACCTCGTCCACCACGCCCGTGAAATTGTTGAACGGGCCGTCGGTGATCCGCACCGGCTCCGCCTTCTCGAACATGTACTTCGGCTTCGGCTTCTCCTTGGCCGTCACCACCTGCTCGAGGATGTTGTTGACCTCGGTCTCGGAGAGCGGCGTCGGCTTCTTGCCGGTACCCACGAAGCCCGTCACCTTCGGCGTGTTCTTCACCACGTGCCAGGCGGCGTCGGACATCTCCATCTCGACCAGGATGTAGCCGGGGAAGAACTTGCGCTGCGTCTCCTTCTTCTTCCCGCCCTTGTACTCGACGACGGTCTCGGTCGGAATGCGGATCTCGCCGAAGGCGTCCCCCATGCCGAGCGCTTCCGCGCGCTGGCGCAGGGTCTCCTTCACCCGCTCCTCAAAGCCGGAGTAGGTGTGGACGATGTACCACTTCCGATCGGGAATCGTCTCTTCGGTCATCCGAACATCCTCACAATGCCCTGATAGCCCCAGATGATCAGCCGGTCCGCCACGAACAGAAACGCCGCGAAGACGACGCTGGTGACGACGACCACGATCGTCGTCGACACCACCTCGTCACGGGCAGGGAAGGAGACCTTCCGCATCTCCGTGCGCACTTCCGACAGGAACTCCACCGTCTTCGTCCACCAATTCATCGCTTGGGCCTCGATCTTAAGTCTACAAAGGCTGAAAAAGACTGGCAGGCCAGGAGGGACTCGAACCCCCAACCCTCGGTTTTGGAGACCGATGCTCTACCATTATGAGCTACTGGCCTGTACGACTCTCTCTATCAAAGCGCGCCGGGAAGGGACGAACCCTTCCCTCGCGCCGAACCAGCTCGTTTCCTACTTGACGATCTCGTTACTTCACGATCTCAGTAACCGTGCCGGCACCGACGGTGCGGCCCCCCTCGCGGATGGCGAAGCGGACCCCCTTCTCCATGGCGATCGGCGCGATCAACTCGACCTCGAGGTTCACGTTGTCGCCCGGCATCACCATCTCCGCTCCCTCCGGCAGCGTCGCGACTCCCGTCACGTCCGTCGTCCGGAAGTAGAACTGCGGACGGTAGCCGTTGAAAAACGGCGTGTGCCGGCCACCCTCTTCCTTGGTCAGGATGTAGACCTCACCCTTGAACTTCGTGTGCGGCTTGATCGAGCCCGGCTTCGCCAGCACCTGACCCCGCTCCACGTCGTCCTTCTTCGTGCCGCGAAGCAGCACGCCGATGTTGTCGCCCGCCTGACCCTGGTCGAGAAGCTTCTTGAACATCTCGACGCCCGTCACGATCGTCTTGGCCGTGTCGCGGATGCCCACGATCTCCACCTCGTCGCCGACCTTGACGATCCCGCGCTCGATCCGGCCCGTCACCACCGTGCCGCGGCCGGAGATCGAGAAGATGTCCTCGATCGGCATCAGGAACTCCTTGTCGATCGCGCGCTCCGGCAGCGGAATGTAGTCGTCCACCGCGGCGATCAGCTCCATGATCTTGGCGCCCCACTCGCTGTCGGCCGTGCCGCTCTCCAGAGCCCGCAGCGCCGAGCCGCGGATGATCGGAATGTCGTCGCCCGGGAAGTCATAGGACGAGAGCAGCTCGCGCAGCTCCAGCTCCACCAGGTCCAGCAGCTCCGGATCGTCCACCATGTCGCACTTGTTCATGAACACCACCATCGACGGCACGCCCACCTGGCGCGCCAGCAGGATGTGCTCACGGGTCTGCGGCATCGGACCGTCCGCCGCCGACACCACCAGGATCGCGCCGTCCATCTGCGCCGCTCCGGTGATCATGTTCTTCACGTAGTCGGCGTGCCCCGGGCAATCGACGTGAGCGTAGTGGCGCTTCTCGCTCTGGTACTCCACGTGGGCCGTCGCGATCGTGATGCCGCGCTCGCGCTCCTCGGGAGCCTTGTCGATCTGGTCGAAGGCCACGAAGTTCGCCAGACCCTTCGAGGCCAGAACGCGCGTGATCGCCGCCGTCAGGGTCGTCTTGCCGTGATCGACGTGACCGATGGTGCCGACGTTGACGTGCGGCTTCGAACGATTGAACTTCTCCTTGCCCATGGCGCTATCCGATGCCTCCTAAAGACGGGTATTTGTTATCGAGACGAGCTCGGTATTCGACTTGCTTTCAGCAGCCCCTGACGGCGAGGCTGGTTTATGGAGCCCACGACCGGATTTGAACCGGTGACCCCTTCCTTACCAAGGAAGTGCTCTACCCCTGAGCCACGTGGGCTTTAGACACCCGTGCGATCGACCGCGGCCAAGGCCGGAGCCATCCCCAACGGTCAAACCGCGCGATCCTACATCCTCCCCCTACTCGTGTAAAGCCCCTTCTTTCGCAGGTGACGACCTTTGCAGGGAGCCTGACGAGGACATCCCTGGGAGGGACGCCCGAGGGAAAGGACGGGTATTGTGCCTGAGGTCAGGCGGCTTGTCTAGGGGTTTGATCCCCTCGGAGGCTCTTTTCGCTCGAACAGCCACCACTCCCCCGCCGTCTTCCCCGCCAGCCCCAGGCGTCCGGGGTCACCCCCAAAGGCGTTCACGACGTCCGCCGGCCCGCCGCGGACGAGAAAATAACGGAACCGCCCGCCGTGGCGCTCGTAATTGAAGAACCGCGGATTCCAGTCGCTCCATTCCCGCAGCAGGTCGTCCCAACTCGCGCCCGGCCGGAAGCGCGCCGAGGTCTGGAACAGCTCGGCGAAGGAGAAGAGGATGCGCCCCCCCTTCGCGGCCTGGTACCAGGCTGGGAAGTGGAGGTAGACCGGCACTCCCCGCCAGCTCGCCGACTCCCGCTCGAAGATGAGGCCCGCCAGATTCTGCCCCGGCTCCGTGCCGGCGAGCAGCTCCGTCAGGCCCGCGCTCTCGGCACGGAAGCGGAGGAAGGCGGAGAGGGTCTGGCCGAACTGGAAGACGAGCACCCCGGCCACCAGCGCGGCCACCAGCCGCCGCCGCCCGGCCGCCGGCGGCGGCAGCGCCACCACCGCCAGCATCGCCGCCAGCGGCGCCACCCGCTCGGCGATCAGGTAGCCGCCGCGGAACTCGGGCAGGACCAGGTAGAGCAGCGCCAGCCACCCCGCCAGGGTGGCGAAACGGCTGCGGAAGAGAGCCGATCCGTAGGGTGCGCTGTGCGCACCTTCAGCGCCGTCCCCGGTGCGCACAGCGCACCCTACGGTCCTGTCGCGAAAAGCGATCGCCAGGATCGCCGTCGCAGCCAGCAATCCGAGCAGCACCCACCCCGTGCGGTCCGGGTAGGGCCCGAAGAGAATGTCCGGCACCCTGGCGAGCTTGGTGGTCAACGGCAGCCGCAACGGCGGCGAGCTCCGCATCCGGCGCTCGTACTCGCTGATCACCCCGACGGGCGAGCGCAGGACGCCGTAGGCCATCACCGCCCCGCAGGCGACCAGCCCGGGGACGAGGGCGGACAGCCAGAGGGCCAGCCGCCGCCAGTCTTCCCGGTTCGTTCTCGATGAAGACAGACGGCAGATCGCCAGCCACCCCACCGTCCCCGCGAACAGGAGGAGGAACTGCAGGTGGACCGTATAGAAGAGGACGGTCACCCCCGCCAGCGCCAGCCACGGCCGCGCCGTGACCGGCCGGTCGAGCAGGCGGTCGGCCATCGCCGCCCCGCCGAGCGCCAGAGGCAGGGCGAGCAGGTTGTCCACGAACCCCCAGTAGAAGACCGTGTTGTAGGTGAGCGCCAGCGCCAGCAGCGCGTACCACCCGGGCCGTCCCGTCCGCCGGCAGACGGCGAGCGCGGCCGCCCCCACCGCCAGCAGCGACGCCGAGACGATCAGCTTGCCGGCCACGTTGATCGGCACCGCCCAGGCGAGCCCCGCGGTCAGCAGCTTGAACAGCCCGTGCGGCGCCCACAGCGCCAGCTCGTAGGTCTCGCGGAACCGCCGCGCCGGGTCGGAGTACCAGCGCAGGATCGCCGACAGGGCGAGCTGCTGCGGGTAATCCACCATCGGCGGCAGCGCCACCACCCAGAGCGGCAGCACCCAGAGCGCCGCAGCGGCCAGGGGGAGACGGGATCTCTTCGTCATGTCTGGCAACGGAGACTATCCGAGCTCGTTCGAGATTGAAACGCGGCGCGATCCCCAACGCAGCGCCGGAACCGCGCCGAGGACGGCGAGCAGCAGCAGCCAGAGGCCGAGCCGCCAGGAGGCCGGGCTATAAATGAGCCTGACCCGCGACGTCCCGGCTGGCACCTCGACCGCCAGCAGGGTCCCATCGGCGATCGCCACGCGGGCGGGCCGGCCGTCCGCCCAGGCCCGCCAGCCGGGGATCGCCGCCTGGGAGACGACGAGCCAGGCGTCCGCGTCGACCCCCACGGAAATCTCCAGATCGCCCGTTCCAACGCGAACCTTCTCGACGCGCGCCGCCCCGTTCGGCCGCCGGGCTCCTGCCGCGGGGCCGAGCTCGATCGAGGCCAGCCGGTACGGGTTGCCCAAGTTCCGGATCGCTTCCCGCGCCTCGGCCGCCGAACCGGCCGGAGCGATATTGGCGGGAAAAAAGGCCCAGCGGACCGGAAACGGGAGCTCCCAGAGCCGGGTCTCGCGAAATAGGCCGCGATCGATCCAGGGGGGATCGAGGCGCAGGTCCGGACCCGACAGCAGAAAGCGGGTCCCCAGCAGCCGCAGGTACGGCAGGTGCTCCGGCTTCGGCCGTGGGTACTGCTTCTTGTACTTGGCGCGGTCGAAGTCGAGCATCCCGGCCAGCCAGTCGACGTAGCGGGAGGACTCCGTGGGATCGTGCGTGCGGATGTCCGCGATCCCATAGAAGGTCGAGGCATTGGCCACGAACACGCCGCGGGTCCCGGCGACGCGGAAGGGCCCTGGCTCGCGGGCGATCCGGTCGAGCAGCGGCACGGGGGGATAGGCGAAAGCCGCCGGGATCACCGGGTTGTAGCCGCCGAAGGCGTCGAGGAGCTGGGCGAGGGCGGCGAACGCCACCAGGCCCCCCGCGGCCAGCGGCCATCGCCGCGCCAGGGCCAGCCCGAGCAGCGTCAGCACCGCGGCGGCCATGGCGACCGCCATGTGCCGGCCCGATTCCGCGAGGACCCCCGGCGGCAGCCCGGCGAGCGCCCCCCGCGCCCGCCAGAACGCCATCACCGCCTGCCGGCTGCCAGCCATCCAGAGCGCGGCCAAGGCTCCGGCCACGGCCGCCACGGCGAGGCGCCGCCGGCCGCCTGGCTCGTCAACCCAGCGCTCCAGGGCGAGGGCCGCGAGCAGCGCCACGCCGAACCCGCCCAGAGAGGCGAAGTAGCGCGGGTCGATCGCCGCGAGGCCGGGCAGCGAGAACAGGCGCGAGGCGAGCCCCAGCGGATCGAGGTGCAGGGCGTAGGCAAGGGGCGTCAGCACCCAGAGATAGATCTCCGTCTCGCGCCGGTCTCCTCGTAAAAGCAGGCCCGCCAGGGCGAGCATCAGGACCGGCAGGCCGGTCACCCCCTCGGCCAGCCAGGGGATCGGGGCCGGACCCGCCTCGGCGCTGCGCTGAGGGGTGCCGAAGCTTCCAGGCACTGCCAGCCCGATCAGGCCGCCGAGGCGGGCGCTCGCCTCCACCCGCTTCTCCCCATCCCCGGCGTGCGCCAGCTTCTCGGAGTGGAGGATCGACTCGCCGAGCGGCAGGGTGAAGAACGCGGTGCCCACCAGCGCCAGGAGCACGGCGGCGAAAATCCCCCGGAACGCCCCAGGAATCCGGCGGTCCCGGCGGCGCCAGGCTCCGGCCGCCGCCCAAAACCACCGTCCGGCGAGGGCGCAGCCGGCCACCAGGCCCGTCTCGGGGTGGCCGGCGAGGATCATCGCTGTCAGCGCCAGGGAGAGTAGGGCGCAGCTCCGCATCCTGGGGCCTTCGATCAGGATCGTCTCGCCGGCCAGGAACGCGAAGGGGAAGAGCGCGAGCACCTCGCCGTGCGGGAACAGCCGCCAGACCGCGAGCGAGCCGCCATATCCATAGGCCACCGCCGCCACCAGGGCAAACGCCGGCCGCGCGCCGAGCCGGCGGGCGGCGAGGAACGCCCCGGCCAGGGCGAGCAGGGCCTTGAGGAAGGCGCGCAGCGCCTGCGCCCGCTCGGGGCTGAACGGCAGCGCCGCCAGCGAGACCGGGCTGAACGGGGCGGATTGACCGTTGCCGAGCAGCGCCTGCCCGCCGCCCGAGTGGGGATTCAGCAGCGGCACCCGCCCGCTCAGCATCTGCCGGCGGGCCTCCACCTGCCAGGGGGCGATCTGCAGGGTGATGTCGTTGAGGAGCCCGACCTTCGGGTGATAGCCGGCCAGGTCGCGGCTGACCCAGGGGCGCAGGGGAACGTTGGTGTCGAACGGCCCGAGGACGCGGTCGGCCCGCAACGCCGGCAGCAGGGGGAGAAGGGCGATGCCGGCGAGGACGATCGCCCAGCGCGCTCCGAGCTTCGGCCCGAACAGCCGGTCCCAGAGAAACAGCCCGGCCGCCGCGCAGGCCAGCATCCACGCTAGCAGATCCCATTGCATGGAGGTCTGCTATATCACGGCCCCGGAGCCCGCTATAGAATCGGCGACGTCGTAACGGATGAGAAAGAGGAGATCGACCGTGGAGCCAACCGCACTGTTGCCGTTCGCCGCCTGGGAAAGCTTCTACGTCATCGTCGGCTCGTCGGCCGCCGCGCTGACCGGCCTGCAGTTCGTGGTCATCGTCCTGGGGGCGGAGGTGGGCCTGGGCAGCGCCCCGACCAACCGCGTCTTCGGCACTCCGACGATCGTGCACTTCGGCGCCGTCCTGCTCCTCTCGGCGATCCTGAGCGCGCCCTGGCACCGGCTGTCGAGCGCCGCGCTCTGCCTCACCGCCTGCGGGATCGCGGGACTCGCGTACGGGGCGAACGTCATCCGGCATGCGCGGCGGCAGACCGCCTACAAGCCGGTGCTCGAGGACTGGATCTGGCATTTCACGCTGCCGCTCATCGCCTACGCGGCGCTGACGGCGGCCGCGGCCACGCTCCCGCGGCACCCCGAGCCGTCCCTGTTCGCGGTCGGCGGGGTCGCGCTGCTCCTGCTCTTCGTGGGGATCCACAACGCCTGGGACTCGGTCACCTACATCGCGATCGACCGGCGCAAGCCGGAGGGCTCTTAGATTTAGATTGGGGCAGGGAACCTCCCCTCTTGGGGACGGCTCCTCCCCTCGCTTGGGCCGCTCCCGCCCACGCTTGGGCCGGCAGCGCCCTCGCTGGGGACGGTCCCCCCCACACGAGGGCAGACACGTCCCCGCCTGGGGAAGCAGGGGTCCCCCGTTGGGGATGGCTCCGCCCACGCTTGGGCCGGGCCTCCCCTCCTGGGGACGAGCCCGTCCCCGCTTGGGCGGGACCGTCCCCAGCCGGGGATCGTCCCGCCCAAAAGAGGGCCGGAGCCGCCCAAGCGGGGGCAGGAGCAGGTACCGTGGAGAGCAGAGCAGCGAATCCCTCTGTCAAAGCGCCCCTCCCGGGGATCGCCCCGGCCCATTCGTGGGCCATCGCAACGAAGGACCAGGGGATCGCCGCTGATGCGGGGACGCTCCGGGCGAAGGCCTGGGCGGGAACGGCGACCGCCTGGGCCGGCGCCGGTGCGAGGAGGACCGAGTTCGTCAGGCGCTCTTAAGAAAATTTCCGGCTCACAACTTCGCCCTGTACGCCGCCACCCCCTCCGGCCGCCCCCACTTCGTGTAGAGCTCGACGATCCGCTGCCGCGCTTCCGCCACGTGCTTGGCCCCGTCCCCCTTGTCATTCTCGAGAGCGGGATAGCTTGCGAGGAGAAGCTTCTCGGCCTCCTCGAACCGGCCCAGCGCCGTCAGACAGCTCCCGAGAACGCTCTCGGTATCGGCAACCCGCCAGAACGTCGGCTGCTTGGCACGAAAGATCGAGAGAGCCTCTCGTGCCTTGGCTTCAGCCTCTACAGCCTTTCCTTCCGCAACCAGAACCGAGGCGAGGTTTCGAAGGTAAGCGGCACGTATTGGATGATCCGGTGGGAGCTTCGTATCCGCGATCGACAGGGCCTCGCGGTAGCATTTTTCCGCGTCCGCGGTCTTCCCTTCGGCCTGATAGACGTATCCCAGGTTGTTGAGAGTGACTGCGATCTTGGGACTGGAGCCGGGATAAAGCTTCCTGCGCATTTCCAGCACCTGCCGATGGAAAGTCTCGGCACCGGCCAGATCTCCCCGATCCTGCAGGAGCGAGGCGATATTGCCGAGGCTCGCGGCCACCTCCGGATCGGGTAAACCTCCTGCGATCTTCAGGCGCAACTTCAGCGATTCCCGGTAATTCAGCTCGGCCGCGTCGTAATTTCCGCGCGTCGCGTAAAGCTTTCCCAAATTATTGAGACTAGTCGCAATATCTTCGTCGTCGACCTGGGGAAGCTTCCGCTTGATCGCGAGAGATTGCTTGTAATAGGCCTCGGCTTGATCGAGCTCCCCCTTGTCTTCGAGGATAGACGCGAGATTGGTCAGACCGCTCGCATAGTCGATGTTCTGCGTTTCTCCCCGTTGGCGTTGAAGGCGGAGCGCCTCGCGGACAAGGGGCTCGGCTTCCGCATCCTTACCCATCTCACGCAGAACGCTAGCCAGATTGTGAAGATCATTGGTCACGTGCGGATCGGCTCTTTCGAGGGCTCGCCGGTGCAGGTCGAGCGAGCTCTCGAGCAGCTTCTTCGCGGGAGCATTAAGACCCAGGCTCCGATAGACCCTTCCCATCGTACTCATCAGGTCGGCGCGCAACTCCGGCTGTTTCTCCAGACTGCTGGCGATCTTCTCGACGCCGCGGTCGAGCATCTCCCTGGCGGTGACCGACTCGCCCCGTGACTCGCTCGGATTGGGAATGGAGAAGAGCTCCTCCAGGAAGCCGGAGACCGCCTGCGCCCGCTGCTGCTCGCGGACCGCGCGCTGCCAGAGCACGGTCACCATGATGCTGAACCCCACGATCAGGAGGAGGACGGTGACCGCCGCAGCCACGCCCAGCTTGTGCCGCCCCACGAACTTTCGGGCTCGATATCCCAGGGTGTCCTTGCGGGCGACGACCGGCAATCCCTGGAGGTGGCGCTCGATGTCATTGGACAACTGGGCCACGGAAGCGTACCGGCGCTGCGGATCCTTGCGCATCGCCATCAGGATGATGTTGTCGAGATCCCCGGCCAGCCGGCGCCGCAGGAGGCGCTGCTCGCCGTCCCGCACGCGGCTGACCGACTCCGGCTTCAACTCGACGACGGTGCCGTCCGGCTGCCTGACCTCCGCCACCCGGCTCACCGCGCTGCTCGGGCGGAGCGGCTCCGTCTCGCAGATCGCCTGGGCCAGACTCTGCGGGTCCTGCGTCGCGCGGGGATAGGGACGGTGGCCCGTCAGCAAGACGTAGAGAAGGACGCCCAGCGAATAGATATCGCTCGCGGTGGTGATCGTCTCCCCCCGGACCTGCTCGGGGCTGGCGTACTCGGGCGTCATCAGGCGCTGCTCGACGCGGGTGAGAGCGAACAGCGCCTGGTCGGGATCGAGGAGCTTGGCGATCCCGAAATCGAGCAGCTTCGGAACCCCGCCGGCGGTCACCAGGATATTGCCGGGCTTGAGGTCGCGATGGACGATCAGGTTCTGATGGGCGAAGTGGACGGCCGAGCAGACCTGCCGGAAGAGCTCGAGCCGCTCGCGGGTCGGCAGCTTCCGCTCGTCGCAATACTCGTCGATCGGCTGCCCCTCGACATACTCCATGATGAAGTAGGGACGGCCATCCTCGGTGGTGCCGCCGTCAAACAGCTTGGCGATGTTCGGGTGGTCCAGGTGAGCGAGGATCTGGCGCTCGGAGCGGAAGCGGCGGACGATCTCGTCCGTGTCCATGCCGCGCCGGACGAGCTTGAGGGCCACCCGCTGCTCGAACTCCTCGTCCGCCCGCTCCGCCAGGTAGACCGAGCCCATGCCCCCCCGGCCGAGCTCGCGCACCACCCGGTAGGCGCCGATGCGCTGCCCTGCCGCGAGGGGCACATCCTCCTCAGGACGGATCCTGAAGACGGGCGTCTCAATGAAGTCGCCGAGGTCGGGCTCGGAGGCGACGAGGGATTCCACTTCGCGCCGCAGCTCGTCGTCCCCTTCACAAGCAGCATCGAGGAAGGCTGTCCGTTCGGCCTCTTGCCGATCCAGGGCGCCCTCGAGGACGACTTTGATCTGTTGCCAGCGCTCGGGTGTCACCATTCCCCCGGAGCCGCCCGGGCTCCCGTCGCATTGTCCATCTTCCTGAAACGCGAGAGACCGCCCGGGAAAGGCTCTCTCACCCCGGGGGTCATCTCTGGGTCAGCTCGCGGTAGAGCCAGAGCCGCGCCGTCTTCCATTCCCGCTTGACGGTGGTCACGGAGATCTCCAGAACCTCGGCGATCTCCTCGTGGCTCAGGCCCATGAAGAACCGCATCTCGACGATGCGGCCCTGGCGCGGGTCGACCTCGGCGAGGCGGGAGAGCGCCTCGTCGAGGGCCACGACGTCGAGGTCGCGCATCTCGGGCACCGCGATGGTCTCGTCCAGGGGGACCCGCGGAGCGCCGCTCCCCCGCTTCGCCGCCTGCCGCCCCTTGGCGTAGTCCACCAGGATGCGCCGCATCAGCAGGCCGGCCACCCCGAAGAACTGCTCCCGGTTCTGCCAGTGGATCTTCCGCTGCCCCATCAAGCGGAGGTAGACCTCGTTGACCAGGGCCGTCGGCTGGAGGGTGTGGCCGTCGCTCTCCCGCTGGAACAGGCGGCCGGCGATCTGCCGCAGATCCTCGAACACGAGAGGGATGAGCCTCTCCAGAGCCGAGGCATCGCCCTGGCTCCAATCCTGGAGGATCTTCGTGACGGCCACTGGGGGGGTAGGCATCTGGATTGCGGAGTTTAGCAAAGGTGGGGCCGTCTGGGCAGAGCGGCTGGCCCATTTCCCTCCGCCTTCTCGCGTTCCAGTCAGGGCCGGTTCCAAGTATCCGGCCTCCTCGTCGAAGGGCGGCCCGCGGGGCAGGGCGATGACAACCAGGCCTTGCGGGCCGCCCTCTTTTTTGATCGGCGGCAGGGGCGCTCGGCCTACGTCCCGGCCAGCTTCACGGCGGGATCGCCGAGGACGACGAAATTGCGGGCGTCGTTGTGGGCCATCCAGAGATCGGAGAACCCCTCCGGGTCCACCGCCTCCAGAAAGTGCTGGGACTCCCAGAGGTTGGACAGCTCCGCCGCGAGCGCGGCATGGGCCTGGTTGAAGTACTCCATCGCCCAGCCCACGGTGTGTCCGGCCAGCAGACGCCTCAGGGTGTTGCGGAAGACGTCCACCCCTTCCCCCTTCTCGGAGCCTTTGAAGGAGGTCGTCCAGGTCCGGTCGACGTGCCCCACCACGGCCAGGGCCCCGCCGTTGCCATGGCTGAGCAGCCGCTGGGAGAGCCGCGAGACGAACGCGTGGGGAGCGATCTCCGGCGGCTTGCCCAATACCTTCTGCTCAAAGTTGTCGCGCCAGGGAGTGCCGCCGCTGTAACAGGCGAACAGAAAGGCCACGAGCCCATGGAGGTTCGCGTCCGGCGACAGGTCGTCCCCGGTGAAATATTGATCCTGGTCGACCCCGTTCTCGTCGCCCGGCCCCGGCCAGTCCTGGCAGACCAGCGCTCCCTGGCGATCGAGCTGGCGCTCGTCGTCCGGGGGGAACCGGAGACCATGGCCGGCCGTGAAGAGCAGCGCGGGGGTGTCGGGCCCCCCGAGCAGCCGGGAGAGCTGCTCCTTGTCCGCTTGCGGCCCCAGATAGGCACGGACTTCCCAGTCTTTTTTCCCAGGCTCCACCAGCGTCCGGGTCAGGGGACCGACGAGCTCGTCGGCGGTCTGTTGGGTCGGGGGATCCCCCTCGTTGCGGACGCCGAAAAAGGTGACCTGCCGCGACAGTCTGGGCCTGCGCTTCCCGGTTTCGGCGTCGACCACGCTCGACGCATAGGTTTCGTAGTCCTCGACGTTGTCGAAGTGGAGTCTTCCCACCGCGTAACTGACGTCGAGCTCACTCTGGAATTGAAAGGAAATCTCCACGGGGCCTCCAACGATCAGCAGGTAGTAGGGGACACGATCGGGATCCGCGGTCCCGCCGGGTTTCGCGCCGTTACGGCGGAGGAACCGAGAAGCGGTCTCGCCGCTTTGATACTCGTATTCCTGGAAATAGGACGGATCGTGCCCGCCGGCCTGCTCCCGGCGATGCTCGAGAAGCCTGGACAAGGCTTTTTTGATCTGCCAGGACGTGCCCGGAGCATAGATCACTCCCCATCCGGTCTCGGCCAGGTTGCGGGGATCGCAATCAAAGATGGGCTCACGGCTCGAATCGTCCGCCGCATGGCGGCTCACCCAGCCCTCGAGCTCTTCCGTCCTGGCGCTCAGCCCGAGAGCGCTCACCTCCCTGGACGTCATGGGCGGCAGGAGGTACTTCCCCGTCCGGCCGTCGATACCGTTGAAGTACAGCTTCTTTTCGGCCATTGGCAATCTTCTCCTCGTTCTCTTCAGGAGGGCGGCCGCACCGGCGCCGGCTTCTTCCTCGGCCGGTCCGGCGCCACCTTCGGCGGCGGCAGATCGCTGCCGGCCTTCTTGACCAGGATCACTCCCCCCGAATCCTGGGCCTCGACACCCCCCTCCCGCTTGCCCGCGAAGTCCCCCTGGAAGATGAAGCCGGCCCAGTTCCGCGGGGCGCTCCACGCCGGCTCGGCGAGCATCGAGAGCTGAGCCTGCCGCAGGGCCTCGGCGGGCGGGTGACCTTTCTCCAGCAGTTGGTGGTAGAAGCGCTTCATCAGCTCCGCGGTGCTCCGGTCCTCCACCTTCCACAGGCTCACCACCAGTTGCGGCACTCCGGCATACATGAAGCCGCGCGTGATCCCCAGCAGCCCCTCCCCCCGAACCTCCTTGCCGGCGCCGGTCTCACAGGCGCTGAGGACGACCAGGCCGGCGTCCAATCCGAGGTTGTAGATCTCGTGGAGACGCAGGAAGCCGTCCCGCGGCGCTCCCTTGGAATCGACCATGGAGAAGACGATGCCGGACAGCTCGGGCTCGCGGCTGTCGAGGAGACTGTGGGTCGCGATGTGAATGATGTGGTAGCCGTGCAGGCTCCCGCCGGTGAGCAGCTCCGGGGTGGCGTCGAAGTCGAAGGCTTTCAGCGGCCTTCCCTGCTTGATCATCCCCAGGATCGCATCGGCCTCCTGCCGGCTGTAGGGGAGGCGCTCGATCGGATCGATTCCCAGGTCCCCCGCCGAACGTCTCAGCTCCAGGGGCAGCGGCGACGGCGGCGACGGCACGCCGTTCCCCTGGACCCGCGGATCGTCGGCCCGGAACACCGGATCGGCGATGATCGCGATTCTCAGATCTTCCAGCGGTTTGCGGGTCCTCCCCTCCTCCCGCCGCCGCAGCATGGCCAGCACGGAGGCCGAGGGGAGGCTCACCAGCTCGTGGCTCTCCACCAGGAGCCGCTCCCCGCCGGCGGCGCTCTCCGGCGGCCCGGGAACGGGCAGCGCCCCGAACGGAACGAGCTGGAGGGTGCCGTCGCCCACGATCAGGAGGCGCCTGAAGCCGGCGATCCGCTCCGCGGCCGGCGCCAGCACGAGCGCGGAGAGCGCCTTCGCGGCCCTCGGCTCGGAGACCTGCGCCTCGCGGCTGGCTCGCGGCAACAGATCGAGAAGCTGCCGGGCGGCATCCTCGATCTGCTGCCGCCCGGGGAGGGTGTAGCTTTCGATCTTCCGCGGCGAGACCGTCCACAGGTAGCTGCGCTCCTCTCCCAGGGAGTAGACGAGGAGCAGAGTGTCGACATCCACCAGGCGCTTCTGGATCTCGCCGATCGTCAGCGGAGCCGGCGGCGCCAGCTCCGCGAGCCGGGGGTTGCCCCCACGCATCCGGGTCCTCAGCACATCCAGCCGGGTGAGGAGACCGCGGATCTTCACCTCGATGGCGGCCAGGGGGTCACCCCCGCCGCCGCCGGCCATCATCGTGGAGCGCCTCGTCTCGGCCGTCCGCAAGCGCTGCTCGGCGTCGCGGATCTCGGAGGTCAGCCCGGGATCCGTCCCGCCCTCCGCCGCCGCGCCGGTCTCCGCCAGTGCGTCCAGGAGACTGCGGGCGCGGCGGCGTTCGGAAGCCTGCAGCGCGAGGGCCTCTTCGCGCGACCGCATCAGGATGTCCACGTAGAGATCCCAGTAGTGCTGCTTGGTGGCAAGGTAGGAGGCGCGAAAGCCCAGGCTGGGCGCATCGCCGCGCATGTGCTCGACCAGATCGAGAGCCGGCTCGAGCTCCTGGCGCGCTCCCTCCAGATCTCCCAGGCGAGCCAGCGAACGGGCGGCACCGAAACGGCTCAGAGCCATTCCTTCCCGGTCGCCGGCCTTCTCGAAGAGCGCCCGCGCCTCCCGCTGGCGCACCACGGCTTCCTTGTCCTGATCGCGGGCATAGTGAATGCGCCCGAGGTTCGAGACCGCGATCCCTTCTCCCGCGGTATCCCCGAGCTTGCGGAAGAGGGCCAGGGCCTCTTCCTCGGTCTTCCAGGAGCCGTCCAGGTCTCCCGCCTTGAGCCCGGCGATTCCCAGGCTGGACAGGGTCACCGCCGCTCCCTGCTCGTCGCCGGCCTGGCGCTGGAGGGCCAAGGCTTTCTCCAGGTTCGTCCTCCCCTCCGCGAAACGTTCCTGCCGCAGGTCGAGCTCCCCGAGATGGCTCAAGGCGGTGCAGAGGAGCTCCGCGTCCGCGCTCTGCTCGGCGATTTTCCGGGAGGCCTCCAGCGTGTCCCGGGCCTCCTGGAGCTTCCCCTGCGGCACATACAATCCTCCCAGATTGAGCAGGGTCCTGCCCTCGTTCTGGGTATCGCCGAGCTTCCGCCAGAGGCCCAGCGCCTCCTCGTAAGCCTCGACCGCCAGACGGGTCCGGTCGAGAGCGGTATGGACCGCGCCGATGTTGTTGAGGGAGCTCGCCTGGCCATGGGGGTCTTCCAGCTTCCGGAAGAGCTCCAGCGCGCGCTGGAAAGAAGCCAAAGCCTCGTCGGTCTTCTGCTGGGCATTCAGAATCCCGCCCCGGCGGTTGAGCACTGTCGCCTCACCACCTGGGTCTCCGGCCACCTGGTAGGCGGCGATCGACTCGTCATAGAGCTCGAGGCCCTGCCCGGCATCCCCCAAATTCTCGCGCATGGTTCCGATCCGGTAGAGCGCCAGCCCCTCCTCACCGCGATCCGGCAGCGAGCGCCAGATGGCGAGCGCTTGCTGATAGCTCGCCGCCGCCCTGGCCCAGTTCTTCTGCTTCCTGCGCAGCTCCTCCCCCTGGCCATAGACCCTCTCCGCCTGGACCCGGGTCCGATCCTGATCGGTCGCCGGCCGCAGATCCTCGATCCGCATCTCGTACCGGCCAGGCTTCGCCGAGGCCTCCTCGGACTTCACCTCCACGCGATAGTCGCCGGCGGCCTTCGCCACCTCCGAGACCCGCTCAGCGCCGCGGGTTCCGCTCGGACTGTCCATCTTCGCGACCAAGCCGCCATCCGGCGCGAACAGGGAGAGCACGACGTCGACCCCCCTCTGATCGGCTCCCAGGCGGACATACTGCCCGGGCTCCAGCCGGACGAGATAGGAATGGCTCTCGCCCGCGGCGAGATCGCGCACGATCGGATGCCCCAACTCGAGCTGTACCGGCTCATTCATTTTCCTGTCTCCTGGCCCGCCGCTCTCGCTCCGGGCTTGGCAGCCGGAGAACGCGGCTGCGGTCATTACCGTGCATAAGACCGCGCACAAGACTGTGCACAAGGCGAACGCGATGCGCCGCGCGACCGGATCGTTACTCACCGGTCGTGATCCTCAGGGTCTTCTCGGCGATGGCAGGCCCACCGGTCTCCGGGACGATCCGGATGCTGTACCTGCCGTCGGCAAGCAGGCCGCGCGGCACGACGAGCCTGAACTCCTCCGCCGGAATCAGATGCACACGGGGGCCCCTCCATACCGTTCTCCCGCCGGCATCGACGATCTCGAAGCGGCCTTCCCGTGGAGCGATCCCGGCATCCACCACGAGGAGCAGCAGGACGTGGCTCGCCCCGCGAGGGATCTCCAGGACCGAGCCCCCCCGGTCTCCCGCTCCCAGCACGACCTCGTTGGCGGGAATGTCGAAGATCGGCGCCGAGAGCCGCCCCACGTCGCGGCGCAGCAGGGCCACCCAGATCGAGAGCCCGACAGCCAGGAGCGCGAAGATCGCCGCCAGCCGGTGAGCCGAAACCCAGGAGACGGCCGGAGCGGGGCGCGCCGCGGGCCAGGGAACGGGCCGGGCCGCGGCCACGAGGGCCTGGGCGCGCTCGGGGACCTCCCGGATCCAATCCGCGTACTCGGGATCCGAGTCCACCTCTTCGGCGAGCGGAGAGGCTTCGAGGTCTGCGGATTCCACCCGCCGGAAATGATGGAGCGCCTCGGCCACGATGTCCGGCGTCAGCGCTCCCGAGCGCAGCTCCGGCTCGAAAAGGGCGGCATCCAGCCAGACGCCGAACCGGCACCGCAGGCTGAGCGGCCCGCCGGAGAGCTCGGCGGGGACCTCGACATCCGCGCTGCCGGCGAGCGGACGGGTATCCGCGGGGACCGCCAGCAACTGGCCGGCCCGCCGGTTCAGGATCGCCCATTCCACCGGCAGATCCGCTGTTGCCGCGAGAACGAAGAGATCGCCCGGTGCCGGCGGCATACGGTCAGCATCAGTGGGCATCGGGTCCACCCTTTCCATCGCGAAACATAAACTCTCCCAGTAACGATTTAACGGCGGTTCTGCCGGAATTGGCGGCGCGGCACCGCTCCAGGAGATCTCCCAGGGTCTCGTACAGGCCGGGCAGCCTTTCGCGAGGGATGCGCAGCTGCTCGGCGAGCCTGCGGAGCGAAGGGCGCTCTTCACCCTCGGCCTCCTCCAGCACCTGGTCGAGCCGGGAGGCCGGCGTGCCCGGCTGTTCTCCTTCCGACGCCTGAAGCCGGACGAAATTCCAGAGCGTCGAGAGGTAGTCCCGGGTCTTCTCGTTGATGTCGAGGCGCCGCAGCGAGGTCATGACGCAGTCGACCAGCTTGCGAAAGAGCTGGCGCTCCTCGACCTGGGTATCCGGCGGGACCAGCCGTGCCCGATTCCCCGGCGGCTCCTCGCCGGTCCGCGGCACGGCCTCCCCCTGCGACTGGTCGAGGAGGGCCGCCCAGCGGGCCCGCACGTCGGCTTTCAGGGGATCGACCAGGTCCTTGAAGCGAAAGGTTGCAAAACCCTCTCTCCCCAGCTCCGGCAACCGCTCGCGCAGCCGCCGGACCACCTCCTCCTGCCGGTGGCCGCGCAGGGTGACCAGGTCGGGCAGCAGCTCGTCGTTCCAGCGGGCCACCAGGGTGGCGAGCCCCTCCCGCGTGGGCTCCAGAGCCGAGCCGCTGGGAGAGGCGCTCAGGACCGTGTGATTGCGGATCCGCTCGTCGCCTTGGAGCACGTACAAATCCCCCTCGGCAACCGCCGCCCTCACCGCTGACTGCAGGACCTGGAACACCTGCGAGCCCAGGGGATCGTGTTCTTTCTGACGCTCGTGGAGAAAATGGCGGATGTTGAGAAACACCAACCCATCGATATTTTCCTTGAGCTTGAGCTGTGCCTGCAGGCTCCGCAGGCGCAGGACGAAGATATAGCTGTAGCACTCCGCCAGAAGCTCCTCCAGAGCCGTCTCTTTCCTGGCACCCGCTCCCCGCGCTTCCCAGGTCTCCCAGCCATAGATGCCGAGGTAGGCCGGCGGGGTCTCCCACAGGCCCCGCCGCTTGAGCTCGCTCCGCAACGCGGCCCGCAAGGCGCTCCAGAGCTGCTCGAGACGGCGCGTATTGAGCGGCTCTCTCCCGGCCAGAGCACGGACGTGATCCGTGAAGACGGACTCCCCGGTGAGAGTCTTCGCTTCCTTCCGGCCCCAGGAGATCCCCGCGCTTTTCAAGGTGTCTTCCGTTTCCTCGCAAAGCGGACCGCGATGACGGCCGCGCGCTTTCTCCTCCCTAAGACACGGTCCCGCCAGTTTTGTAAAACCCCCCGTTAGTCCCTGCCTGAGGCGAAGTTGGGACGCCTTGAAGCCGGCCGGCAAACGCACCGGCCTGACCGCCTCGGCGGTCGGGCCGGATCCCAGAAACGCAAATTTTTTTCAACGTTTCTCGGAGCCGTTCGGCTCAAAGGGAGAGGTCCGTGTCCAATCAGAGCTCCTGCATCCGCAACACTTTTCTTTCGATCACCTGCATCGCGCTTTTCGCCATTTCGATCCTTGCCAACTCGAACCAGGCCGAGGCCCAGGATTGCCAGACGGCCCTGGAGAGCTCGACCGGAGCCGTGGCGATGAGCAACGGCGCCACCACCAGCAAGAAGAAGGGCGTCGACGAGTGGGACGGCGAAGTGGTCAAGCTCGTCACGATGGTTCCCGGCGTGCTCGTCCTCGCGGGCGACGGCGACGGCGCTCAGGATTCGGTCTACACGCAAGGTTCCTCCACCACTCATCCACTGATCGATAGCGCCCAGTTGGGGACAGGCCTGGGGGAACTGCAGACCGTCGTCCCGGCGGGAATCCACTGCATTCAGGTCACTCCGGGGGTCAACGCCACCGGTGACTTCGAGGTCTTCGCCTCGTTCACCGACGTCTGTCATCTGGGCGCTGTCGACGATCATGGCAACAGCCTTCTCTGCGCCACGCCGATCGAGATGGGGGGGAGCCCCACCAGCGGTGAGATCGAGTCGCCGAGCACAGCGGACTACGATGTGTTTACGTTCGAGCAGGAGGATGCCGCGACGGTCACCGTTGCAAGCACGGGAGGGGACGTGTCAGCCGGCCTGTACGACAGTGAGGGTACGCTCCTGGACACCGGCCTGACCTTCCAGATCCCCGCGGCTCTGGCGGCGAGCCGTTACTACGTCCAGGTTTCGGGCGATGACGAGAGCACGTACGAGATCAGTGTGGCCTTGGATCCCGAACCGTAGCCCGGCTTGATGAAATCCGTGCGATCACCGGCGTAACTCCCACGGGAAGATCTCTCGCCCATCCTCGCCCATAGTGGCCGGACCCAGAGGCTTCTATCGCGCCAGCCGTCTGGCTGGCGCACCCGAGCCGCTCGATCATCGCGCGAGGCGAGAGATCTTCCCGTTGCAAGGCTTCTCGGAAACCATCCTCCGCGGGGCCGGCGCCGGTCTGCTGCTGATCGAGAGACCGGATAACGGCTCCAAGAAAGGGGTCCTGCCGCCCTTCTGAGAAGTCCTCGTTTCTCTGACGCGAGGGCTGGACCCAAAAGGGACCACTCCCGGGGATTCGAACCCGCGGTTTACCGCTGCCACCGGTAGAGCCGTGCCCGGACCTGCTCGTTGCCTGCAAAGGCAGGACGCTCCAGACGGACCAGCAGCGGTGTTCTCGCCTCCACGGCGTCGAAGCGGGTGGTAACCACGACCTGGGGGGTCCCCTTGAAACGGGCCAGCTCGAGCGGTTTCCCGCCGAGAAACACTTCTCGGACCCCCTCCCCCCGCCACGTCTCGGGTAGAGCGAGCTCCAGGGAGCCCAGCTCCCGAGGCGCCAGGCTGGGCAAGCCAACGACCCTTTGCCTTTGCCTGCGCGAGTTCCCCGGCGGCAGGATCTCCAGGTCTATCGGACCGCCCACCTGCCGCCAGGGGTGGACCAGGATCACCAGCGATGGGCCCCAGAGCCGGAACAGGGAAGGATGGATCCGCACCACCCCCTCCGGTGCGACGGCGGCGAGGCGGCGCCGATAGAAGTCGCCTCCCACCCCTGCCAGACGATCCTCCGCGAACAGCTCGGCGTCGGCCTGGTCCAGCCGTCCGGGAGGTATCTCGCCGAGGCGCTGCGTCGCGAAGGCAAACGCCTTGCCGTTGCGGGACTTGAGGACGAGCCGCCCCAGATCCGGCTCGTAGTAGGCGAGGCGGCCCTTGATGGGTTGGAGGCTCCCGGCCAGGTGGCGCTGCGCCGCACCCAATGTCACCGGCACCGTGAGGTGGTAGGCGATCCACTGACCCGAGAAGGCCAGCAGCAGCACCGCGGGAGCAGCGGCGGCGGCCGTCACCCACGGCCGCGCGAGCACCGGCCAGCGTGCGGCCAGCCCTCTCCAGCTACGGGCGATCACCCACGCGGCGAACAGAGAGGTGTAGGGCGTCAATACCAGCCAGTTGTGGGGGCTTGGATAAGTGGTGGCGAAGCTGTAAAGGAGGATATAGCCGACCACGTAGGCCAGCGCCATCGCCCTGCCGAGCCGCCTCCTGTCGTACTCAGGGTCTTTCCCGTGTGGGCGCCGGATCACCGTGATCGCCACGCCCACCATGCCCAGCAGGCTCAGAGCCCCGACGATGGGACCGTGGAAGCTTTCGGAGGGCAGCGTCTGGATCGCGTGCAACAGCACGCTCCCATGCGAGCCTTGCCGCGCGGCGCCCTTCCTCGCGTAATGCCTCAGCGTCTTCTCAAAGTCCGTGACATATAGATGCGGATCGATCAACACGTACGGGTTGAGGAGCAGGAACACCGCGGCCGCCGTGACCCCGGCCAGCACCAGCCATGCCCATCGGCGCCGGTCCCGGCCCGGGCCTCCCGCCAAGGTCGCCACGAACAGGGGGATGGCCAGGGGAGCGGCGTTGTACTTGCTGGAGAGCGCCAGGCCGATGCCCACCCCGGCGAGCACGTATCGGCGCCAACCCGGTTTCTCGGCGGCGTCCAGGCTCCAGAAGAAGGCGAGCAGAGAGGTCAGCAGCAGCAGGATGTCGGGCTTGAAGATCACCGACTGCCGGATGTGCCACTCCACGACCGAGAGCACCAGGGCCCCGCCAAGTCCCACGGAGGGCGAGAACAGCCGCTTGCCGATGCGGAAGGTAAGGTAGAGAGAGAGCGTGCCGAAAACCGCTTGCAGCAGACGGCAGAGGAGGTAGCCCGCGGCGGTGAAGTCGCCCTTCGGGCCAAAGACGCGGAAAACCTCCTGGCCGGTCACGCGATAGAGCCCATCGCTCAGGCCCAGCAGCGCCGCCTGGGGCAGATAGGAAAGGCTGGGATAAAACGTTCCGGCAGGCCGGAGATGGCCCTGCACGAGCAGGGCGTGGATGTTGACCCGGCCGTAGACCTCGTCGTGAAACCTGCTGGCCGTCAGTTCGGGTGTCGCCACCCAAGCCCGAAGGAGGAAGCTCCAGGCCAGCAGCAACGGCAGGAAGACCCTGATCAGGCGGTCGGTGCGGGATTTCGGGAAAAGGCTTTCCAAAGAGCTCGATCGGACGAAGGTTGGAATGGAGCGGGAGACGGGATTCGAACCCGCGACCAACAGCTTGGAAGGCTGTGACTCTACCCCTGAGTTACTCCCGCGAACAGGCCCGCGAACGAAGAGAATGGTGGAGGCGGGAGGATTCGAACCTCCGTAGGGCGAAGCCCGGCAGATTTACAGTCTGCTGCCATTGTCCACTCGGCCACACCTCCAAAGAACTGCGCCGCGCTGGATCGGGGGCTGGAGCCGGCACCCGGATTTGAACCGGGGACCTACGGTTTACAAGACCGTAGCTCTACCCCTGAGCTATGCCGGCGGGTCGGGACCCAGGCACAAGAAACCAGCAGGACACTCCCGAATCCAGGAGCCGGGAGAGTCTAGCCGCTCGGGGCCGCGCTGGCAAGCGGCACCCCGAACAGCCGCAAGATCCGCAGCGCCGTCCCTGCCACGCCCGCCGCGGATACCAGACCCAGATAGAGCATCACCAGCCGCGGATCGCGGAGAACGCAGTCGCTCCGCCGCAATCCCGCCCGCCAGGAGCGCCAGTAGGCGTGGAAGCCGGCCGCCCCGAACACCGCCGCCGTCAGCGCCGGGGTGAAGATCCAGGCGAGCAGCGCCACCGTCGTATAGACGCAGAGCGACAGCGGATCGGGGATCGCCGGCGCCGGGATCGGACGCGGCAGCGCCCCCTCGGCGGCGAGCGCCGCCTGGGTCTCGCGCGCCCGGCGGGCGGCGGCCAGCTCGGGGGTCTCGGAGAGATCGATCTCGCTCATGCCGTCGATCCTACTCCCGCCCGCTCGGAGAGCTTCAGGCGGTGCAGCGCCGGCCAGGCCTGGGCGGCGCAGAAGGGCACGCACTGGTGCCCCTGCTCCCCCTCGGCGCCGACGTGGACACAGCACTGGGTCAGCCGCTCCTCGATCATCGTCTGGATGTCCATGAACGGCTTGACGGTGATCCGCTTCACCCGCTTGCCCAGCAGGTCGCGCAGGGCGTCGCGCCTTCCGAGCAGCGACTCCCCCGCCAGCCGTGCCAGCGTCGAGAGCCCGAGGTCGCAGGCCGTGCAGACGTTACGGAACAGCTCGCCCATCCCCGGCTGGGCCAGCGAGCTGCTCTCGGAGAAGAGGCCGAGGAAGGACTCCTTCACCATCCGCCGCAGGTCGGCCGACAGCTCCGGATCGACGATCCGGTTGCTCACCAGCCCGAGATGAGCCTTCAGCGCGTCGTGCCCGACGATCGCCGCCAGCGATTTCCACTCCCCGGCGTCGGTCTTCAGGAGGTAACCGATGCTGCAGCAGTGCGGGTGGCTGCAGGGGAGCGCCGTCAGGTCCCGCCAGGTGACCAGGCCGCCGGTCTGCCCTTCCAGCCGCGCCAGCACGCCGCCGTGGGTCAGCCGCGCTTGCGGGTCGATCGGCGTCGAGCGGCCGCTGCCGAACTGCGGCTGGATCGACACTCCCCCCACGAACGGGGTCTCCAGCGCGTGGAGCAGGACGTCGCCGATCTCGTCGTCGTTGACCCCCAGCGACGCCGTCATCGTCAGGGTGGTGAACACCCCCGCCTGGGAGAGGCGCTCGACGGCCCGCTGCTTGATCCGCCGCAGGTCCGCCCCGCGGTGATGGCGGTGGGTCTCCAGACAGAAGCCGTCGAACTGGAGGTAGACCTCGATCTGACGGTGGTGCTTTTCCAGGAAGGCGAGCAGGCGGTCGTTCTGGGCGATCTCGATGCCGTTCGAGTTGATCAGGATGCGCCCGATCGGCCGCGCCAGCGCTCCTTCCAGGATCTCCAGCAGCCGCGGATGCAGGGTCGGCTCGCCGCCGGAGAGCATCAGCACGTCGAGCCGCCCCTCCTCACGGGAGAGGCGAGCATCGATATTGGCGAGCACCGTCTCGACCGGCACGGCGCCGCGCGACTCGGGGGAGCTGGCGGCGAAGCAGTTCGGGCAGCAGAGGTTGCAGGAGCGCTCGATATCCTCCAGGAGGATGCAGGTGTGCTGGGTCTGCATCTCCCCGAGCCCGCGCAGATAGGCCTGCGGGATCGGATCGAAGTTGCCCGGCACATCCGCCACGTGGCGCTTGGTGGGAGCGGTCCACTGCTCGAGATAGGCGAGGATCTCGGGGGATTCGTCGTAGAGGGTGCGCACCTTGCCGTGCTCGGGGCAGCCGCGGACCAGCCAGACTTGTCCCTCCTCCTCGGCGAGATAGCCGGCGAGCCGGCGCACCTCGGCGAGCGGCCGCTCCGGGTCCTCATGATGGCAATGAGGGCAGAAGGCCGAGACGTAGCGCAGCAGGCGGTCGCCGCGGAGAGTCATGCCGGGCATCAGGAGTTTCCTTTCATTATGGCGGCCCCATGAAGCAGAGACCGCCGAGGACAATGACCGCCACCCCCGCGAACAGGCCGATCCCCTGGAGGAGCACGCCGCTCAGATGCCGGGTTTCCCGCGGGATCGTCAGCAGGATGACGATGAAGAACTCCCCGAGGCAGATCATGAACGCGAAGGCCACAGGCCCGAAGATCCAGTACTGCTGCTCGCTGGGCGATCCGCCCAAAGTCATCGTGAGCACGGTCGCGAGCACGGCATTGAACGTCGCGATCAGGAACACCCAGGGCGAGACTCGCTGGCCGGGCGCCGGCGGGGTCGGCGGCTCCTTGAACATCGCGATCGCCCACTCCACCGTGGCCGGGTCCTGGCCGTCCTGGAGGAGCCGCTCGCGCAGGGCCGCCAGGCTGTAGTGCCAGGAGTGCTCGCGCAGGTAGGCGAGGATCGGTTCAAGGCTGGGCTCATTCATGGCGTTCCCTCCAGGGTTCGGATCTCTCCCATCGCCGCGGGCCGCCGGCACAGGAGGAAGTAGGCGGCGAGCAGCAGGGTCGAGGGGATCAGGAAGAGCTGCGAGCGGGTCAGCCCCGCCCAGACGATCTCGTTGCCGCGCACGAATTCGATCAGGAAGCGGAAGACGGCGTAGGCGAGCAGGTAGACCTTGAACAGCTCTCCCTGGAGGTCCGGCCGGCGGCGCAGGCGCAGGAGCACGGCAAGCATCGCGAAGTGGAAGGCGATCTCGTAGACGAAAGAAGGATGCAGCGGCACCCCGATCCAGGCCGCGGGGAACCCGGGAATGCGCGCCGCCCGCGCCGCGCCGACCGTCACGCCCCAGGAGAGGCCCGTCGGGGTGCCCGGGGTCTCGGTGAGCAGGCAGCCAAAGCGGCCGATGCCGATCCCCAGCGCCACCGCCGGCGCGAAGACGTCGCCGGTGGGTGCGCGGTAGCCGATCAGGCGCTTGGTCGCGATCGCTCCGAGATAGGCGCCGGCCAGCCCCCCGAGCACGCTCTTGCCTCCATACAGGAGCATGCCGGCCAGAGTGGGATCGGGCGTCGCCGCGAGATAGCGCCAGGAGGTGCTCAGCTTGGCCGCGACGCCGCCGCAGAAGAGAGCGCCGGTGAGGATCATGAACAGCCGGTCGTCGAGGGTCCCGCGCCGTCGCCCCTCGACGAGAAAGACGACCACGGCCGCGAGGGTGCCGAGCGCCACGAAGGCGCCGTGCACCCCGGAGGGGTCGATCGGCAGGGTCGGCAGCCGCATTGGATTTTCCCAGTCTTTTCGAAGACTCTAGGGGCGGGGGGCGGCGGCTGTCAAGGAAGCGGAGGCTGTTGAAACTTTTCGGGCTCGCCAGACGCCCAATAGGCGGCAGGGTCCACGATCCGGCACGCCGGATTCGGTGGTATCTTCTACGCACGAAAGTCGATGATTTAAGGCCAGAAAGGGCAATCTCATGAACGGAACCTCGCAAGTACCCCCCGCTCCAGGCGTGCCTCCCGTCAAAAAAGGCATGAGCCCCCTCGCCTGGGTAGGCGTCGGCTGCATCGTCCTCCTGGTGCTCGCCGGCATCGCCGTCGGTGTCATGGGCTGGTTCGCCAAGCGTGCGGTCGACAAGTTCGCGGAAAATCCGACCATGACCGCCGCCGAGCTGATGGTGCGGGCCAATCCGGACCTCGAGCTCGTCAGCTCCGACAGAAAGACCAACACGCTCACGGTCAAGGACAAGAAGACCGGCGAGGTGACCACCTTCAGCGCCGAGGACGCCAAGAACGGCAAGTTCACGATCAAGAGCGACAAGGGCACGGCGACCTTCGACGCCTCCGGCGCGAACGGCGGCACCCTCAAGGTGACCGACGAGAAGGGCCAGCAGACCACGACCACCTTCGGTGGCGTCAACGCCAAGCAGGCCCTCCCCTCCTGGCTGCCGGAATACCCGGGCGGTACGGTCCAGGGCACCTTCGACACCACCACCAACGACACCCGCTCGGCCGCCTTCACGGTCAGCACCAAGGATGACTCCAACAAGGTGCTCGACTACTACGAGGCGCAGCTCAAGAACAACGGCTTCAAGCCGGAGAAGAGCACGTTCAACAACAACGGCCAGACCGGCGGCACCGTCTCCGGCAAGAGCGAGGACGGCAAGCACGAGGTGAGCGTGATCGTCTCGACCAGCACGGAAGGGACCCAGGCGCTCGTCTCCTTCCAGGACAGGAAGTAGCCGCAGAGTCTGCTCCGCCGCCCCCGCCTCCGGGGGCGGCGCTCCGCTGGGAGCCTTCCGCATGACCGAACCCAAAGGGTCCGCGGCCCTCGTCCGCGGTCTCGGCACCTGGGACGGCGCCCTGCTCACCATCGGCTCGATCGTCGGCACCGGCATCTTCATCACCACGGCGGACATGGCCCGGGTGCTCCCCCACCCCGGCCTGATCCTGCTCGTCTGGCTCGCGGGCGGGCTGCTGACGCTCGCCGGAGCGCTCACCTATGGCGAGCTCGGCGCGATGTACCCGCGCGCCGGCGGGCTCTACCACTACATCCGCGAGGCGTACGGGCCGCTCTGGGGGTTCCTCTACGGGTGGACGGCCTTCCTGGTCATCATGTCGGGCGGGATCGCCGCGCTCGGGGTCGCCTTCGGCGAATACCTGGGGAGCTTCCTGCCGTTCTTCTCCACCGGCAACGTCCTGCTCGCGGTGCCGCTCGGCTCCTGGACCTGGAAGGTCTCCGGCGGGCAGGTGGCGGCGGCGCTCGCGATCCTGGTGCTGACCGCCGTCAACCACCTCGGCCTCAAGGAGGGGGCCTGGGTGCAGAACGCGCTGACGGTGATCAAGATCGGCTCGATCGCCCTCTTTGCGGCCCTGGGCCTGCTCGTGCCGGCGAAGGTCGTGCCGGACCTCTACGGCCCGGTGGCCCACATCCCCGGCGGACTGCTCGCCGCCTTCGGGATCTCGATGATCGCGGCGCTCTGGACCTACGACGGCTGGTACGGCCTCACCTGCTCGGCGGGCGAGGTGCGGGACCCCGGACGCAACCTCCCCCGCGGGCTGATCTTCGGCACGGCGGCTGTGGTGCTCCTCTACATGCTGCTTAACCTCGTCTACGTCCGCACCCTGGACATGGCCGCCATGGCTGCGACACCGCGCATCGCGGAGACGGCGGCCGCGGTCCTCTTCGGTCCGGGAGCGGCGCGGCTGATCTCGCTCGCCGTGCTGATCTCCACCTTCGGCTGCCTCTCCTCCACCATCCTCTACAGCTCGCGGATCTACCTGCCGATGGCCGAGGACGGCCTCTTCTTCCGCTCGCTCGCCCGGGTCGACCCCAGACGCCGCACGCCGGTCGCCTGCCTCTGGGCGCAGACCGCCTGGGCGCTGGTGCTCACCTTTTCGGGCAGCTATTCGCAGCTCTACACCTACGTGGTCTTCGCCAGCGTCATCTTCCACGCCATGATCGCCGCCGCCGTCTTCATCCTCCGGCGCCGCCGGCCGGACCTCCCCCGCCCCTACCGGACGTGGGGCTACCCCGTGGTGCCGGCCCTGTTCATCCTGGCCTGCCTGCTGCTGATCGGGAACACCCTGAAAGAGAGCCCGGTGGAATCCCTCCTCGGCCTCGGCCTGGTGGCCCTCGGGCTGCCGGCGTATGTAGTATTCAGGCGGCGGAACGCGGCTTCCGGCGTCTCGTAGCTGAACTTTGAGCCCGGTTCCGCGTACGATGCGGCGAGGGGAGTTTGTAGCGGCCAGGCAATACGACGCCGCGCCGCCGCTGTTCCAGGAACATGGACGGCCGATTTTCAGGCCGTCTCAAATCCCATGGATTGGAGGAATCGAGTGAAACGGATCCCTGCAGCGCTTGCGCTCGGCGTTTTCCTGCTGGCCGGCGGCGCCTTCGCGGCGCCTCCCAATGCCTACCAGGGCACGCCCGAAAAGAAAGACGAGGCGGTGAAGGCCAGCCAGAAGACCGGCCAGCCGTCCAAGACCGCCAAACCCGAGGAGAAGAAGGGCGGCATGACCGCCGGAACCTTCGCCGGCCTCGAGTTTCGCAATATCGGCCCGGCCGTGGTCGGCGGCCGCATCGTCGACGTCGCGGTCGACCCCCGCTCGCCGAACACCTGGTACGTGGCGGCCGCCGCGGCCGGCGTCTGGAAGACCACCAACGCCGGCACCACCTGGGCGCCGATCTTCGAGGGGCAGGGCTCCTTCTCCATCGGCTGCATCACCATCGATCCCAGGAACCCGCTGGTGGTCTGGGTCGGTACCGGCGAGAACAACAGCCAGCGTAGCGTCTCCTACGGCGACGGCGTCTACAAGTCGACCGACGGCGGCAAGAGCTGGGACAACGTCGGGCTCAAGAAGTCCGAGCACATCGGCAAGATCCTGATCGACCCGCGCGACTCGAACACCGTCTACGTGGCGGCTCAGGGGCCGCTCTGGTCGGCGGGCGGCGACCGCGGCCTCTACAAGACCACCGACGGCGGCAAGACCTGGAAAGCGGCGCTGACGATCAGCGAGAACACCGGCGTCACCGACGTCGCGCTCGATCCGCGCAATCCGGACGTCGTCTACGCCGCCGCCTACCAGCGGCGGCGCCACATCTGGACCCTGATCGACGGCGGCCCCGAAGCGGGCATCCACAAGTCCACTGACGGCGGCGCTACCTGGAAGAAGCTGGGCGGCGGCCTCCCCAGCGTCGACATGGGCCGCATCGGCCTCGCCGTCGCGCCGTCCCAGCCCGACACGGTCTATGCCATCGTCGAGGCCTCCGGCAAGGCGGGCGGCTTCTTCCGCTCCACCGACGCCGGCGGCAACTGGGAAAAGCGTAGCGCCACCGTCGCCAGCAGCCCGCAGTACTACCAGGAGCTCTTCGTCGACCCCGAGAACGCCGACCGCGTCTACTCGGTGGACGTCTTCATCAGAGTGACGGACGACGGCGGCAAGACCTTCCACAACCTGGGCGAGAAGGACAAGCACGTCGACAACCACGTCGTCTGGATCGATCCGGCCAACCGCGACCACCTGCTGGTGGGCTGCGACGGCGGCCTCTACGAGACCTGGAGCCGCGGCGAGGACTGGCGCTTCCACGCCAACCTGCCGATCGCCCAGTTCTACCGGGTGAGCGTCAACAACGCCAAGCCGTTCTACTACGTCTTCGGCGGCACCCAGGACAACTTCAGCCTCGGCGGCCCCTCGCGGACGGCGAGCAACAACGGCGTCCGCAACTCCGACTGGTTCGTCACCCAGGGAGGCGACGGCTTCCAGTCGGCGGCCGACCCCGAGGACCCGAACATCGTCTACGCCGAGGCGCAGTACGGCGCGCTCGACCGCTACGACCTGCGCACCGGCGAGCAGGTGCAGATCCAGCCCCAGCCGGGCAAGGGGGAGCCGGCGCTGCGCTGGAACTGGGATTCGCCGCTGATCATCAGCCCGCACTCCCACACCCGGCTCTACTTCGCCGCCAACCGGCTCTTCAAGAGCGAGGACCGCGGCAACTCGTGGACGCCGGTCAGCCCCGACCTCACCCGGCAGATCGACCGCTACAAGCTCAAGGTGATGGGCCGGACCTGGGGCCCCGACACCGTGGCCTACAACTCCTCGACCTCGCTCTACGGCAACATCGTGGCGCTCAGCGAGTCCCCCAAGAAGCAGGGGCTGCTCTACGTCGGCACCGACGACGGCCTGGTCCAGACCACCGAGGATGGGGGCGCCAACTGGCGCAAGACCGACAAGTTCCCCGGCATCCCGGACACCACCTACGTCTCCGACCTCGAGCCCTCGCCGACCGACGCCGACACCGTCTACGCGGCGTTCAACAACATGCAGATGGGGGACTTCAAGCCCTACCTGCTGAAGAGCGCCGACCGCGGCAAGACTTGGACCTCGATCGCCGGCGACCTGCCCGAGCGCGGCTCCGTCTGGACCGTGGCGCAGGACTTCGTCGATCCCAGCCTGCTCTTCGCCGGCACCGAGTTCGGCATGTACTTCTCACGCGACGGCGGGCGGAAGTGGATCCAGTTCAAGAGCCTGCCGGTGATCCCGGTGCGCGACATCGTGATGCAGAAGCGGGAGAACGACCTGGTGATCGCCACCTTCGGCCGCGGCTTCTGGATCCTCGACGACTACTCGCTGCTGCGGAACCTCAAGCCCGAGGCTCTGGAGCAGGAGGCCACGATCTTCCCGCCCCGGCAGGCCTCGATGTACCTCGAGTCCTCGCCGCTCGGCCTCCCCGGCAGGGCGTTCCAGGGGGGCGCCTTCTACGTCGGCGACAATCCGCCGTTCGGGGCGGTCCTCACCTACTACCTGAAGGACGACCTCAAGACCCTGCGGAAGCAGCGTCAGGAGTCCGAGAAGAAGCTGGTGAAGGAAGGGGGCTCGATCGTCTTCCCGAGCTTCGAAGCGCTGCGGGCCGAGGAACAGGAGGCGCCGCCGGAGATGCTCCTCATCGTCAAGGACGAAGAGGGGAACGTCGTCCGCCGCCTGAGCGCACCGGCCAAGGCGGGCTTCCACCGGGTGGCCTGGGATCTCCGCTTCCCGCCGGCCAATCCGGTCCGGCTCGAGAGCGGTGAGCCGAACCTGTTCGGCGGCGGTCCCCAGGGGCCGCTGGCGGCGCCCGGCAAGTACACCGTGACGCTGGCCAGGCAGAGCAACGGCGTGGTGACGCCGATCGGCCAGCCGCAGACCCTCCAGGCCGTGCCGGTCGGCATGGCCGAGCTGTCGGCCCAGGACCAGGAGAAACAGCTCGCCTTCCAGCGGCGGACCGCGCGATTGCAGCGGGCCATTCTGGGCGCGGCCGAGGCCGTGGAAGAGGCCCGGACCCGGATTCAGTACATCCAGAAGGCGATCCCGCAGACGCCGAGGGCCGACCTCAAGCTGTCCGAGCAGGCGCGGAACCTGGACCTCCATCTCCAGGACCTCCAGGTGAAGCTCACCGGCGATCCGATCCTGGCGTCCAACAACGCGCCCACGCCGCCGGCGATCGTGGACCGCATCCAGAACGTGGTCGGCAGCCACTGGAGCGTCTCCGGAGCGGCGACCCGCACCTGGGAAGAGGACTACGACATCGCGGCGGCCGAGTTCGCCCCCGTGCTGGCGGACATCCGCAAGACCATCGGCACCGACCTCAAGGGGCTGGAAGACCAGCTCGAGAACGCCGGAGCGCCGTGGACCCCGGGCCGGTTGCCGAGTTGGCAGCCTGAGTGAAGTAGATTCGTAGGGTGGGTGGGGGCTTGTCCCCACCCACCTGTCCCCATCCATCCAACCGGTGCCCTGCCGGCCTTCCACAGCCAGATCGCTCGCAAGTGCCCTTGGGGCTAAAGCTCACCTGCCGAGCGGTCCAGGCGCTGTCCCGCTCAGCACGCTGCCGACACCTGAAGAGTAGGTACGCTGCAAACTCTTGGAGGCCCCTAATGCAAAAGAAGAAAGCCTTGTACATCGCCTTCCTGATGGTTCTCGCTTAGTTTTCTGGGTCGCAAATCTAACGGCCCAGATCCCGGTGGGATCTCTCGACAACTGCTGCACAGACCTGCAAGGGCAGAGCTGTCGGCACTGGGGATCCACCACTGGATGCGACTACGGGTATTACGGCGGTGGCTATTGCACATGCTACGGCAGGTGGGAGTGCTACTCGCTGCAATCGATCCCGAATCCGCCCGAGGGTCCGTTGTGCTACATCGGGGGAGAGAACTGAGCTCGACCTGGGTTCCACGCCTATGTCAGGCGATCCCGCAGACGCCGAGGGCCGACCTCAAGCTGTCCGAGCAGGCACGGAACCTGGATCTCCATCTCCAGGACCTCCAGGTGAAGCTCACGGGAGATCCGATCCTGGCGTCCAACGCGCTCACGCCGCCGGCGATCGTGGACCGGATCCAGAACGTGGTCGGCAGCCACTGGAGCGTCTCCGGAGCGGCGACCCGCACCTGGGAAGAGGACTACGACATCGCGGCGGCCGAGTTCGCCCCCGTGCTGGCGGACCTCCGCAAGACCATCGGCACCGACCTCAAGGGGCTGGAAGACCAGCTCGAGAGCGCCGGAGCGCCGTGGACCCCGGGGAGGCTGCCGACTTGGCAGCCGGAGTAGGTTGAGTGGTGGGGCTCGTCCCCACCCCCGCCCCGCCAGGGCGGGCCACCTTCCCATTCCCCCTTAAGCGCCCAATGCTGTTCATCCAAGGCGTTCTGAACGTAGGGGAGGGGCTTGTCCCCTCCTCGCCTCGTTAGGACGGCGCCAAGGATGGATCGCCGGCGACTGGTGTCCGAGATGCCAGTCCGTTGACATTTATCATATTCGGTTGTACAGAGTCTCCAGGGGTACGACTATTCATGGCCGCAGGTCTCGGCTCTCAGGCGGAGAGCCTGCCGTCCTCGCGCGCCACTTTCCGTCTCTGGAGGACACAAAGGATGAGGACCCGAGGTTTGAAGCACGCGCTGGCGTTGTCATGCGGCCTGCTGGCGACTGCCGCGAATGCGGCCACCCAGGAGAAGATGGCGAGCAGGCCCTTCGCGGACGCGGACCACGTCATCTACTCTCCGGCGCGCGGCGGCGCGCGACTGCCGCTCAAGTCGAACGTGACAAACCATGGCGGCGGTGTGCTCGCCTCGGCCAAGGTGGTCTTGATCTTCTGGGGGCCGAACTTCAGCAACGCCGCCTCCGCTGACTTCGCGTATGCCCGCACCTTGCAGGCCTTCCGCAACCAGTTCGGCTGGAGCCAGGAATACGGGGTCCTCCAGCAGTATGGGGTCAACCCGTCGGACCTCGGCTCGGGAACCCCCGACAGGTTCGACACCTCGACGCCACCGGTCAACGTCACCGACGCCAGCGTTCAGGCCGAGGTCAACCGGTATCTGACGACCAATGCCTTCAACAACAGCACGGTCTACGAGGTCGTCATTCCTCGCACCTCGTACTCCTCGAGTGGCACGAGCACCTCGTGCGGCGGACCGAGACTCTCCTATTGCACCTACCACGGCCATTACAGCAGCGTCCCGGGGACGGTCAAGTACTCGATCCAGCCCTATCCGAGTTGCTCCGGCTGCAAGGTTTCGGGCTGGTCCGATGCGCAGAACGAGGAGCACTTCGTCGGTCACACGACCTGTAACGCCGTGACCAATCCGGTGAACGGCTGGTGGGACAACGCTACCGGCGAAGAGGTTTGCGACAAGTGCACCTGGTCGCCCACACCATTCATCGGCACCGGCGGGTATGCCTACCAGTACATGTGGTCGAACCAGAACGGAGGGTGCATCAGGACCAAGTAGAGAGCTTCCGAGGGCGAATCGGAGGCGCCGGAACCGGCGCCTCCGGGCAGGGGCCGCAGACCCTCCAGGCCGTGCCGGTCGGCATGGCCGAGCTGTCGGCCCAGGACCAGGAGAAGCAGCTCGCCTTCCAGCGGCGGACCGCGCGATTGCAGCGGGCCGTCCTGGGCGCGGCCGAGGCCGTTGAAGAGACTCGGACCCAGTACATCCAGAAGGCGATCCCGCAGACGCCGAGGGCCGACCTCAGCTGTCCGAGCAGGCGCGGAACCTGGACCTCCATCTCCAGGACCTCCAGGTGAAGCTCACGGGAGATCCGATCCTGGCGGCCAACAACGCGTCCACGCCGCCGGCGATCGTGGACCGCATCCAGAACGTGGTCGGCAGCCACTGGGGCATCTCCGGAGCGGCGACCCGCACCTGGGAAGAGGACTACAACATCGCGGCGGCCGAGTTCGCCCCCGTGCTGGTGGACATCCGCAAGACCATCGGCACCAACCTCAAAGGCCTGGAAGACCAGCTCGAGAGCGCCGGAGCGCCGTGGACCCCGGGCCGGTTGCCGAGTTGGCAGCCTGAGTAGGGGCTTCTTAGTTGGTAGGTGAAAGGGGCGGCCTCTGGCCGCCTCTCTCTTCCTTCTGCAGCAACTCGTAGCAGAGTTCTACGGTCTCACACCTGTGAGCCTGAGAACAATGTTGGGGGATTGGCTTGCCACCTGCTCGCCGCCGGTCGCCAGCGTGAAGTGGTTGATCTCTTTCAGCGCCTCGCCAGCGTCCCTGACCTGGGTGATCTTGAAAATCCGAAAGTCGACCGCGTTTTCGCGCTTGGCGCTCGGGAGAATACCGATTGAATAACCCTCCACTTCGACACGGGTCAACTCGCCCGCACGGCCGACAACTCGGGTCCGCTTCTGCGAAGGGGTTGTCATTTCCCAGGAGATGAGGGTGCCGGTGACCGGACCGGACGATGTCGGGTAAGCCTCTTCCTTAACCGTCGCCCCGGAGCTCGCGGGATGGACTCTCTTGAGCCGTAGCGTTACCGCAGGCTGGAGGGCCGTTGAGTAAGAGGCCCCAAGCCGCAGCGATACCTTCTCGATCTGACGGAGAGCCTCGCCCGCGTTCTCGACCTCCTTGACCTCGAAGATGCGAAAGGTGACAACGTCTTCCGGCTTATTCTCCAGGGATGTCGTGATGGCCAGTCTCCTCTCACCACGAGCCTGAGCAAATCTCGACAGATCTCCGTCGCGACTGATGAGCTCGACAACCTTCCCGGCTGCCAGAGTGGCCTCCCAGGTGATCAGGGCTGGGTTGTCTACAGAGCCTTTGGCTGAGGCATCCTCGCCCCAGGATCGAGCATGCGGAGCAAAAAGCAGCATGAGAAGCGAGGCGACAAAGGCTCTCTTGCGCATAACACTCTCCTAATCAGTTGGAAATTTTCATCCCGTCCTTCTACCAACTGGGCAATCAGCCGTTCGCTACTCCCGCGTCGGAGGGCTGGAAATGCCCTTACCCTCCAAAAGGATGCCAACACCGTGCCCTACTAAGCCGGAGGAGGGATCGAACGCCGCCGCTCTCCGGGCGGCCAGCGTCCATAGTCCCGCCATTCCTGGCCAGAACGTCACGCGTATAAGAGCTACGCGTTAGCCTTACACTCCCAGCGCACCTTCAATTCAATACTACAGGAACAAGTCTCTAAGAGCATAGTATCTCTGACGCCCCCAAGCGGGACAAGGTCCCTCCCTTAAGTTTCATGGCCTTTCCCGTCACCACTCCCCTGCTGGCCTATTCGCTTGGATAGAGAGTCGAGCACCTTCGACAACAATTCGTCCCCATTTGAGGACGCCCCTCCTGGTTCGCCCTTCTCTTTGAGTGCTCTGGGAGACTGTCCCATGAAAGGATCCTCGGCAAGAAGGAGACGCGCCATGGAAGGGGGATCACTCGGTCCCAGGCTATCCCGTTGAGCCTGGGCGGATATAATGAAGTGCAGGAGTCTCAACCTCAAACTATTGAAATATTTGAAATCTTCAACAGCAGATCGATGCTGGCGCAGAAGAAGGAACGCAAAGGACTCGACATAGAGCACGATGGCCGCAGCCCTCACCAGCGGTGCCAAGTCCGCGAACTCCTTGGCTACAGCCTCATTCGATACCAAGTAGTAAAGAGCTCCAATGCCTCCCAGAGCTGCGAGGACTCCTCCTCCCAAAAGAAATCGTGACCTCTTCCACATCGATGAGCAGATCTGGTCATATCTCTCGATCTCTGCGTAGAGAAGAAATCCGAACTCGCTCAGTTGCGTCGGCCTGGACCGAACCCCCTTCGAGTCCCACGAGGAGCGCCGGGATTCGCTGATCAATATGAGGAGGAGGGGAAGGATGGCGGCGCCGGCCAGGGTACCGATCAGCCGATCGGCTCGAAAATGAAGGACTCCGTCACGCACCGAGATCTCGGGAGATTCCGGCGGTGTGGAATTGATGGGCGATAGGGACTCCTTGGCAGGCTTAGCCGCTATAATAACGAATTCTACAAAGACCAGGGGGGAGAGAGGATGGATACCCGCCTCAGCCTTGCTGTTCGTATGCTCTGGGAAGGGAGTCAGCTCGCCTCGTAGCTTCTGATTGATTTGGGAATACTCCGGATAGCCCTTCACCTCATCCGCGGGGACCTTGAGACTCCCACCGGCCGAAGCTCGAAGGAACGGGAACGACCAAAACACGAGCAACAATAGGAATGCCATAATAGCTAAGAATGCACTCCCTCGAATCAGGGGGCCTCTGCGATCCAGCTCCCTGATTGCGTTGTTCTCTACGGTCTTCTCAGCAACCTGGTCCTGCGCGCTCAAACTCACCTCATCATTCTAGGCACTGCACCGTGGGAGTGCCCGGGCTGTGTACGGCAAGAGATTGAACTCTCTCGGCCAACCCACTCGTCTAGAAGGCTTCGAAGCAGCAAGGCGCCGAGCAGCAGTCCCCACAGTCCATGCTGACGGCGCAGCCGCAGACCTTGGTACCTTCACAGGTTACACAGCAGCCTCGGCCGGTAATGTCGTCAGGAGTGTCTTTTATAAGCTTGTTCAGCTCTTCACGATCCGCCGGAGAGATTTTCCTGACACCCGCCAACTTCACGAGGCTGCTTGATAAGGTCCGGGGGAAGTAGTCAGCTCCCGGCTGTACAACGAAGGTTTCCATAGGATGCAAAACTTCGCCTAAACCTTTAACTTGGCTCAGAGAAAATACCTTGAACGCTACATATCCGTCTTCACGGATTGCTGGCACGAACCCGAAGAATTGGCCGTCCTGCAGCTTCATGCGAGTCATCTCCCCTTCACGCGAGACGAGCGCGACGACTCGACCGGTGGGGAGCGTGAGATCCCACCGCACCAACATGTCAGAAGATGGAAGCTCCGCCTTGGCTGGCACCTCTCCTCGGGAGCTCCTGGTCGCGCCCTGCGCAAGTCGCATCGTCAGCCCCGAGATCTTCTGAGAATACGCCTCCTCACCAGACCTGACCTCGATCATTTCCACAGGACGAAGGCTCTCTTTTTTGCCAACGAGTCGAACCTCAAACACCCTGAACCTTGTGGGACCGCCCGCGACAACCTCAGGGATGAACGCCAATTCAGAACCGTCTTCCCGGGTCAGCCGAACGAGCTCGCCGCTGGCAGCCGTCAGCTTGGCCTTCACGCCTCCAGAGAGCTCAAGCTCCCAGGTAACAAGCTTCGGACTCTCACCGTTGGGTTGGAGATCAACAGCATGGACAAATCCCGCCGTGAGCACCACACCCAGCACCAGCATCACCACCGCAAAAAGAATTCTATGCTTGGCCATGTGTATTCCTTTTAATACTAGCCGTTGTCCCTCTGGAGGAGGGTACATGGTAATCCGTCGTAGGCAGCCACGCTCAGACGCATGCGGTTAGCGGCACTGAGACTCAACCTAGGAGCTGCTTACGCGGGACGAAACATCCTCATTATACAGAAGTTTGCGAAGTCAAGGGAGACCCTAGGTATCCAGCCCACCTGCACCCTCCAGCTCCAGATCCAGCAGTCTTCCTATATCTTGTTCTGTGACACCAACGTTGATGAATGGTTTAGAAAGCTTGCGGTTCCCCTGTAGATGAAACGTTCCGAACATCGAGGCAGGGGCGGCATCCTTCTTGATTTCAAGGCCGGACGAGGTACTCCTAGATCCGGGAGACTGGAGACTAGGTGCCACGTCAGTAGATAAGACTTCATTCTCCACCTCCCCCAAGTGCCACGTCCCTGGAGAAAATCGCGCCTCGCCGAGGGGCTTTTTGACTTGTCAAGTCCCCGGGACGCAGCCTTGGGGATGTCGAGAGGCTCTTGTGATGGCAAATTACGACAGCGGTTTCCTGAAATTAACGTCAAATCGGTCTCCTGGATACACCTTCTCCTTCTCTTCAGCCGGTGAAGGTCGAGATCGCCAGATCGCCGATCAGGATCTGCCGAGGCAGCCGCCTGCCTACCCGCCGACGAATGGCAACGCCGGCGGGAAGCTCCCAAGGGGAAAGTGCGGGTCCGGGTCTCTTCTCTGGAGTTTCTCGGCTGCCGTGCGGTAGGCGACCACGAACCAGGAGAAGCCCTCGTAGAAGTAGTGGCGCATGGTCTTGCTCGCGGCGTGGAAGAGCGGGGCCGGCGATTTCTTCAGCCGTTTGGGGCGGGTTGTCGGATCCTGGGCCAGGATCGCCGCCGCGCCGAGGGGCTCGGTGCCCGTCCGCTGCCTCGCGGCGGCGGCGTCCTCCTCGATCTCGACAGCCAAGTTGGCGACGCGTTGCCGGTATGCCTCCGGGGAGAGGTGCTTCCAGCAGGGGAGGGGCGAGAAGGTTACAATCTCGGGGGTAGCGTAGCGGAGACGATCGACGGCCTCTCCCTTGCGGCGGGCGAGGTACTCCTGGGTGCGGTCGAACCAGGTGCCGGCGAGGGGCTCGCCGTCCGCGAGCTGCCGGACACAGTGGAGACCGGGCCACTGCCGGAGCTGGGCGACCAGGTTCTCTTTGACCCCGTGTCCAAGGACATAGCGAAGTCGGGCGACCTGCACTTCTTCCTCGTTGCTGATCAGGATCGCCTGGTAGCGCCGCTCCCAGATCTTCCCCGTCCAGCCGGTAAGCCGGCTGACCTCCCGCGCCAGGTTCGAGTTGAAGTAGCCCACGAACCGCGCGAGCCGCTTGGCGCTCTCCGCCCGGACGATCATGTGGTAGTGGGTCGACAGCGGACTGAAGGCCATGAGGTCGACCGGATAGAGCCGCTGAGCCCTGCCGAGCACTCCGGCGGCGATGTCGTTGAGCTCCGGGCTCGGCCGGAGCAGCAGGCGTCCTTGCAAGGTCCGGCAGGTGACCTCGACCAGGGCACCCTCTTCGGGAAGGTAGCGAAGTTTTCGTCCCATACCCCTAATAAGACGTAAAATCTCGCCCCTTCTGACAAACCCTTTAATGCCTGTAGGTTACAGAGGCATTTTTGCCGCTTCGAGAATCAGGTGCCATCCTTCCGCCAAGAGGCCTGGCAGATTGGGTAGCACCTCGAAGGGGGGATCGGACGGCACGCCGGGAGCGCGAGCACCGAGGTGCCCTTTCACCGTGGTGAGCTTACGCCGGAGCCTTAGAGACGAGCGGATTCCGCGTCTTCAGCTCCGGAAAACGCGTGAAGTCTCGATCGAACGACCAGAGCTCGGAAACGCCGTGGAAGAGGCAGAGGGCGGCGATGCGGGCGTCGTGCACCCTGGCGCCGATGATCTGGCCAGAGACGAGCAAGCGCTCGAGCACCGGCCAGTAACCGGCGGCCTCACTCAATAAGATGATGCCCGGAGATGCGAGGAGGGCCGCCACTTGCTCCAGCGCGCGCGGCAACTCCGTCGGAGGCCGGTAGATTTTGGGGTGAGTGGAGATGGCCAGGAACTCGTGAATGCAGGGCCAGGGAATCCCCCATGGAACCGCACCCTCGATAAGGGGGCGCAAGGCCCTCTGCGCCGGCTCGAACCAAGGTGAATCACGGCGATGGGCATAGACCAAAAGGTTCGTGTCGACCGCTATCAAGCCCCGCGCCCCGCATAGATCCGGTCACGCAGCGGCTCCCAGGATCCCTCTTCGATCTCGGGGTCCAGACCCTCACCCGTGACGCTCAGATCTGGCCACTGGTAGGACGTCTTCCTTTGTGTTCGCCGGGCCAAGGCCGCCTGCAAGCCTTCCTCGATCAGAGCACGAAGTGTCGTCCCCTCGCGCCGGGCAACCTCCCTCGTGCGCGCAAACAAATCTTCGGCAATTTCCACGGTGGTCTTCATATGGGCCAACCATATCATGGGTATGGGTGAGAGTAACCCCGATCAGATGAGAGTATCCCCAGTCCGCGTCCGGAGCCTCTCCGCCGGGTCTCTTTTTTGAAGCCGGAGTGACGACAAAATTGAAGAGGTTTGACCGGCTGCTTACGGGTGGCACCTAGCCCCCGCACCTCGCCCCCGTCTGAGTCAGAATCGCGGCCGGCCCGAGAGGCTTGATGCCATTCTTCTTACGGCGAGCGGCAGCCTCCGCTTCAATGTCCGCCCCTTTCCAGGCAGGGCATGGCGGCGGCAAGCTCCTCCCTGAGGTAAAATCCCTCTCCTCTAAGGGAGATCTCCATGCCACGTACCCGCATCGCGCTGACGGTCAGCGACTGGGAGAAGCTGACGCAGTCCGTCTCGGCGGAGACGACCGCCGAGGCGCCCCATCTCGAGTTCATCCACGGGAAGCTCCAGGTCTTCCTCGAGGAGTTCCGGCAGCTCGCGGTCGAGCAGGGCGTCCATGAGGCCCGCAAGCAGGCGGTGACCCGCCGGATGAACGAGATCCTGGAGGAGGGGCGCAGGACGGCGTCTGCCCTGAAAGCCGGGCTCAAGCAACATCTCGGCAACCGCAACGAGGAGCTGGTCAAGTTCGGCATCCAGCCGCTGCGCGCAAGGAAACGGCGCAAGAGTGGAGAGCCCGCACCGGAGGGCGAAGGAACCTCGTCCTCCGGCGATCCTTCCGCATAGCCGGCGATCCTTCCGGCGGCTCCCGGCCGGCAGGGAACGCCGTCCTCCCTCTTTCCGGCGGCTCGCTGGAAACAGGGAGAACGGTCCTCCCTCTCCTGATAGCTCTGCGGAGACAGGGAGTGCCTCTCTCCCTCCTTTCAACGGCTCGTTCGAAGGTGGGAGCGCCATCCTCCCGGTCCAAAACGCCGCGCCAGCAGAGGGAGCGCCGTCTTCCCTCCTTCCGATGAGCCGTCATGAGGAGGGAGAGCCATCCTCCCGATCCAAAACGTCCCGTCGTAAAAGAGGGAGCGTGATCCTCCCGGTCCTGTTGAGACGATTTGAAGAGGGAGGACGGCCATCCCTCCTCCCAACGGGCGGTTCAGAAGAGGGAGGACGGCCTTCCCTGTCCAAAATGGGCCGTCCAGGGAAGGAATGCGGCGTTTTAGTCTTGCCACGAGCCGTCGCAAGCTTCGCAGTGGTCATGGCGGACAGGAGGGAAGTGGCTATTGCCTTGCCATCGCTCCCGAACGAGTATCCCTGTGATGACAACAGAAAAGGACCCTTCCATGCAAAGTTCCCGGGTTCCGCTCGCCACCGCCACCGCCACCGCCATGGGGTACGTGGCTCCCGCACACTCCGGCCAGGACAACCCGCAGCCCCTGCAAGCCGCCAACCTGACCGGCCTGCACGATTTCGATTTTCTGGTCGGGCAGTGGCAATCCCATCATCGCCGCTTGAAGGAGCGGCTGGCCGGCAGTCATGAATGGGAGGAGTTCGAGGGGACGCTGACCATGCGCAAGCTCATGAACGGTTGGGCCAATGTGGACGACAACGTATTGAAGCTGCCGGGCGACGAATATCGCGCGGTCGCCCTGCGCGCCTACGATCCGCAAACCGGGCAGTGGGCCATCTGGTGGCTCGACGGCCGCAATCCCTTCGGCGAGCTCGACCCGCCGGTCAAGGGCAATTTCGAGAACGGCGTCGGCACCTTCCATGCCGACGACACGCTCCGCGGCAAGCCGATCCGCGTGCGTTTCGTCTGGTCGCAGATCACGGCCACATCCGCCCGCTGGGCACAGGCTTTTTCACCCGATGGCGGAAAGACCTGGGAGACGAACTGGACCATGGAGTTCCGGCGGGTCTCGTGAACGCCGGCGAGTCCTGAGCTCCGCCACCTCTCGCTCGTACAATGTCCGAGACAGAGGAGGTCCGAGATGCTCGAGAGATTCTGGCCCATCGCAGGACTGACCGGCGCGGTCCTGCTCTCCGCCGCCACGGCGATGCCCGCCTCGGAGGACGCCGGCGCCGTCCTCCACCGGCAGACCCAGGAGCTGATGGACGCGATCACCCACGGGTCGGCCGCGGTCTGGGACCGCTACCTGGACGCGAAAGCCATCTACACCGCGGAAGACGGCACCCTGCAGACCAAGGCGCAGATGGTGGAGGGCACCAAGCCCCTGCCGGCGGGGGTGTCGGGCAACATCAAGGTGATCGGCTTCAAGGCCACCGTACATGGACCGGTCGCGATCACCAACTACGTGAGCGATGAGCACGAGGACTACCACGGGCACAAGCTGCACTGCCAGTACCGGACGACCGACACCTGGCTGAAGACCCCCGCCGGCTGGCGTCTGGTCGCCGGCCAGCTCCTCGCCCTGCGCACCGACCCGCCGGCGGTCCCGTTCACCTCCCGCCAGATGAACGAGTACGTCGGACGCTACGCGCTGACGCCGGCCATCACCTATGAGATCCGGCGCCAGGGGGATGGCCTCGTCGGTCAGCAGAGCGGGCGCCAGGCGGAGCCCCTGAAGGCGGAGGCGCCGGACGTTCTATTCGTCCCCGGCAAGACCCGCTACCGGAAGATCTTCAAGCGCGCGCCCGACGGCCACGTCACCGGCTTCGCCGAGCGCAGGGAGGCCTGGGACATCGACTGGAAACGGCTGCCATAAGGGCACCTGGAAGACCGGTGCCGGCTGGACGCCCGTATAGGAAAAAAGCGCGTGGGGCTGTCCCGGCAGGACGGCCCCACGCGGGGGAACGGCAGGAGGTCTATCCTGACGAGTTGGTCTGTCCGAAGTGCCTTTTTGCCGGGCTCGAGTCTGCCTCCACGAGGGGTCGCCGGCAATAGCCACTTACGCCGGTTTCCCTAATACCAATATCTTCGGGCTTCGCCCGCTCCGGCGTATAATTAAGCAATCCAAATTCAGGAAGCGGCGCAACGATCCAATCCGGGAGGACCTGAACGATGGCAAAGAGCAAGATTCAGAACATGCGGCTCGCCCTCGATTTCGTGACCGAAGGCGATCCCGGCATCCAGCCCGAGGGCCTGGGGATGGCGCCGGCGAAGCCCAAGATCCAGGCCTGGACAAAGACCGGGAACATCCAGGGGTTCGGCATCGCCGAGCGCATCACCAAGGGGCAGAAGCTCGGCGACCTCGCGCTCAAGGTCTACGTCGAGCGCAAGCTGCCGAAGAGCAAGGTCGAGAGCCTGGTGCCCGAGAAGGTCAAGATGCCGGGGCTGGACGAGCCGGTCTTCACCGACGTCGAGGAGATCGGCAAGGTGCAGCTCGAAGCCAACACCGCGCGGCACCGCCCGGCCATGCCCGGCTGCGGCGTCGGCCACTTCGAGGTCGAGGTGGGCACCTTCGGCTGCCTGGTCCGCAAGCGCGGCAAGCCGGACCTCTATGTGCTGAGCAACTCCCATGTGCTCGCCAACGAGGGGCTCGGCGCGGCCGGGGACATCATTCTCCAGGCCGGCAAGCACGACGGCGGCCTGCAGCCGGACGACGTGCTCTGTGAGCTGGCCGAATGGGTGCCGTTCCAGTTCGACGAGGACGGCTTCCCCAATCTCGTGGATGCCGCCATTGCCAAGGTCAGGAAGCCCGCCGAGGTGACGTCGGCGGTCAACCTGATCGGCGTTCCCAAGGGGTTCAGCACGGTCGTGCGGCGCGGCATGAAGGTGCGCAAGTGCGGGCGCACGACCGATCTCACGGTCGGCGAGATCAAGGACGTGGACTACCGGCTGCCGATGTTCTACCGGCAGCCGGGGGGCGGCGCCCAGGGGCGGGTCGGCCTGCGCGACCAGGTGCTCTGCACCCGCTTCACCGCCCCGGGCGACAGCGGCTCGGCGGTGTTCAACATGGACGGCAAGGTCGTGGGGCTGCACTTCGCGGGCTCCCCCTCGGCCAGCATCTTCAACCGGATCGGCAATGTCCTGGACGCGCTCGAGCTGGAGCTCGTGAGCGAGGCGATCTGAAGGAGGTCTGAGATGGCCAAGCCGGAGCAGGTCAAACGCGCGCTCGACCTCTTCAGCGACGAGCTGTCGCGGATGCAGAACGTGGTCGGTCTCGGCAGGGTGCCGTCGGAGCGGTCTCCGGGGGAGTGGGACCTCGCGGTCTACGTGGCGAAGAAGATGCCCGAGGATCTGCTCGAGAAGGCGGACCTCGTCCCCAAGACCCTGGAGATCCCGGGCCGCGGCGGGTCTCACAAAGTGACCACGCAGGTGATCGAGCAGGGCGTGGTGGAGTTGGAGAAGATGTAGGCGCTACTCCCGGACGGCTACTCCCGGACGATGCGAACCCGCTTCACCCGCATCGCCGGGGTGTCCTTCGGGGCGGTCCGCAGGCGCGGCTGCCCCGCCGGCGGCTCCAGGCCGCGGCGCAGGAAGGTGAGGGTCAGATCGCCGTCCCACCGGCCTTCCGACTCCAGCGCGCGCACCAGCTTGCCGATGTCGTAGCCGACCGTGGCGCCGGCGCCGCCCTTGGGGCCGAAGGCCGAGAGCGTGCCCAGGTAGTACGGGCTCGCCGGGTCCGGCTTCGCTCCCCGCGGCAGGTTGGCGTAGACCTCGAAGAAGGCCCCGGAACGCCCCTCCACGCCGTCGAGATAGAGCCCCAGCCGCTGGCCCTCGCTGTTGCCCTCGCTCCCCAGGGATTCGGGGAGGGCCACCGGCACCTTGACGACGACCGTGGTGCTCTCTTTGTCGAGCGTGATCTCGCGATCCGAGGTCGAGAGGACCTGGGGTTTCGAGCTCTTGGGCGGAGGCGCTTCGGAAGCGGACATGGCCGGCGCTTCGCTCGCGGCCGGACGTTCGGCGGTGCCCGGCCGGCAGGCGAGCAGGAAAAGGATCGACAGGAGCGCGGCTCCCGGTAATCGCGAAGCCGTCATCTGCAACTCCTCAGAGGAGCGACTCCTCGGACCGTCCGGCCGGAGGGGACCGGACGATCCGAGTGTAGCGCACTCGCCCTGTTTTGACTCGCGACTACTGATTCGCGACTACTGACCCGCGGCTACTCGCGGACGAGCTTCACCCGCGCGAAGCGGACCTCATGGGTCTTCGGCAGCGCCTCGGGGGTGGCCTGCCCCGGGGCGGGCTCGAGGCCCTTGGGGACGAAATCGAGCTTCAGGTCCCCTTTGAAGCCCGCCTGCCCCTGCAGCCGCTCGACCAGGCGCGTGACGTCGTAGGCGAGCCGCGCGTTCTCCTGGAGCGACTTGTCGGCGCCGTGCCCCGCGTGGGCCGAGGTGCCGTCGGCGAGCTGGCCGAAGATCGCCAGGTTGCCGATGTAGCTCGGACTCGACGGATTCGGCTGCGACCCCGGCGGCAGGTTGGCGTAGACCTCGTAGTAGACGCCCGGCCGGCCGAAGCGGATGCCGTCGATCACCAGCGTGAGCCGGCTCCCCTCCGTGCCCACCGACTCCGTCCCCGCCGCCGGGATCGTCAGCGCCACCGACGCCCGGGCGCCGCGGAGCCTGGCGTTGACGGCCTTGTCCACCACCACCGTCTGCTTCTGGTCGGTGAACGGAGCCGCCGGCAGCGCCTCGGGGAGGGCCTCGGTGGTCGGCAGGTCGCCGCTCCCTTCCGCGTAGCGGTAATGGAGCTGCGCCGCCGAATCGACGACCTGCTGGCCGGTCATCTGCACCGCCTGGCCGTTCTCGTCGAAGAAGGTGAAGACCTGCGTCTTCCAGAGGTTGTCCGACGGGTTCGTCCGCCCCTCGCCGAGCGTGAGCCAGTGGTTCCACAGCCGGTCGATGTTGGCGTGGTGGAGCCAGAAGACGGGATCGCGCGCCGCCATGTTGGGATCGCTCATCCAGCCTTCATCGCCGCCGACCAGCACGTGGATGATGTTGTGCGGCTGGCTCTCGAGCTGGCCGAAGACGCCGCCGAAGTGGATCGGCCCCGAGACGAGCTGCCCGCCGAAGCTCAGCGGCGAGCCGGTCGGCGAGCTGAAATTGGTGAACGTCATCGCCTGCGCGAAGCTGGTGGCCGAGGCCGGGACCTGCGCCCCCTGGTTGATGCCCGGGGCGCGCTCGGCGACGAACAGCGGGTTGCCGGTGCTCGGGGTGCGCAGCGGCGGCGGGATCGCCCGTTGCGCGGGGTCCGTGTAGTCCCAGAACGGCAGGGCGAAGGCCGGATCGCCCGATGCCTTGCGCAGGATGCGCTCGAAGTAATAGAGATACATCCGGTGCCAGGAGAGGAAGAAGTAGGTGCCGTGCTGGCAGGTGTTCCACTGCGGGAGGGCCGGCGTGTCGTAGGTGCCGTGCATGTTGGCCTGGTAGAGCCAGCTCGTCGGGTCCGTGGCTGGCCGGCTCTGCATGGTCTGGACCCCCTTGCGCAACGCCGCGATCTGCGGGCCGTTGGGGTCGAGCTTGCCGATGTTGGGCCGGACGTAGACCTGATCCGCCGGCTCCCCCGGGGTGTCGGTGGTGGTCAGATCCGTCGAGGCGCCGACGCCGCCGGCGTCGGACGTGGCCGGATTGTCGGAGGTAGCGGTGCTGTCGGACGTGGCCGTGCCGCCGGCCGGCTCGCCGGGCCCTCCACCACCGCACGCGGTCCAGAGGATCAGGAGGGAAGGGAGAAGGAACAGGAGAGACCTGCGCGAGGGCACCATGAGCGTCTCCTTTCAGTTCGAGGGACGTAATGGGAGGATTTCTATAATCTATCGCTCCAGCGAGCACTTGTAAACTGGCGAAATCGGGAGCGGAAACGTTACAGGCCCGCGGGCCGCCTGTCCCTTCAGCCCCCCGCAGCCGCACCCTCCTTATTGGAGAGCGCGATGATCGCGCTTTCGGAAGGAGAAACGAAATGAACAAACTCTCTCTGGTTTCGAAGATCGCTCTGGCGGCCGTGCTCACCGTGGGCGCCCTGTCGATTCCCGCGCCGTCCCAGGCGGTTTCCAACTGCCCGCGCCCCATCCTGTGCACCGACAACTGGGATCCGGTGATCTGCTCGAACGGGGTGGTCTACTCCAATGGCTGCTACGCCTACCGGGCCTGCGCCACCGGCTGCGTGCCGTACGGCAACGGCGGCCCCGTCCTGGAGTAGCAAGCCGCAAAGCCCCGTGGGGCCGTCCCGCGGGACGGCCCCACGGAGGTCCAGCCTGCCGCCCGGAGTGGTCGCTCGCCATCGCACTTGCGCCGGTTTCCGTAGTACCAATATCCTCGGCTCCGTGAAACGGGTTCCAACCGGGATCGTCCCCGTCATCGCGGTCGACCGCGCCTCCGCGAAGCCCCTGCACCGGCAGATCTACGAGGGGTTCCGCGAGGCGATCGTCGAGCGCCGGCTGCGCGCGGGCCAGCGGCTGCCGTCCACCCGCGGCCTCGCCGCCGAGCTCGGGATCTCGCGGATCCCCGTCCTGCAGGCGTTCGAGCAGCTCCTCGCCGAGGGCTATTTCGAGAGCCGGACCGGCGCCGGGACGTTCGTGGCCGGGTCGCTCCCCGACGATCTCTCGACGGCCTCCAACCGGCTGGGCCGGGGGCGGCCGGCGGCTCGGCCGGCGACTCGGCCGGGCCGGCGAGCGGTCTCCCGCGCTCCCGAGGTCCTCGCCTCGGAGCCCAAGCCCTGGCTCCAGGGGTGGGGCGCTTTCCGGGTCAGCCAGCCCGCCGTCGACCGCTTCCCCTTGCAGCTCTGGTCGGGCCTGGTCACCCGCCACGGCCGGAACCCCCGGAGCAGCCAGATGGTCTACGGCGATCCGATGGGCTACCGGCCGTTTCGCGAGGCGGTGGCCGAGTACCTGCGCACGGCGCGGGCCGTCCGTTGCGACGCCGAGCAGATCCTGGTGGTCAGCGGCTCCCAGCAGGCGCTCGACATCTCGGCCCGCGTGCTGCTCGAGCCGCACAGCCAGGTCTGGGTCGAGGAGCCGGGCTACGACGGGGCGCGGGACGCCCTGAAGATGGCCGGCGCCCGGCTCGTCCCGGTCCCCGTCGACGGCGAGGGGCTGGACGTGGTGGCCGGCATCGCCCGCTGCCCGCAGGCGCGGGCCGCCTACGTCACGCCGTCCCATCAATACCCGCTCGGCATGACGATGAGCGCCTCGCGCCGGCTGCAGCTCCTCGACTGGGCGCAGCGCAGCGGCGCCTGGATCATCGAGGACGACTACGACAGTGAATACCGGTACGAAAGCTTTCCCGTCGCGGCCCTGCAGGGGATCGATCAGGATTCCCGGGTGATCTACATCGGGACGTTCAGCAAGGTTTTGTTCCCGGCGCTCCGGATCGGCTACATCGTGGTCCCCGCGGACCTCGTCGGGCGTTTCGCCGCGGTCCGCGAGGCGATGGACATCTTTCCGCCGACCCTGTATCAGGCGGTGCTCGCGGACTTCCTCGGCGAGGGGCACTTCGGGCGCCACATCCGCAGGATGCGGCTGCTCTACGGCGAGCGGCGGGCCGTTCTGGTCGAGGCCCTGCGGCAGGAGATCGGCGACGCGTTACGGGTGGTTGGAGACGCCGCCGGCCTGCATCTGACGGCGCTCTTCCCGGAAGGGGTGGACGACCGGGCGATCGCGGAGCAGGCCGCGCGGCAGGGACTCTGGGCGATGCCGCTCTCGGCCTGCTATCTGGAAGCTACGGCCGCCCGCCTCGGCCTGGTCCTGGGCTACGGAGGCACGAGCCGGACGGAGATCCACGACGGCGTCCGCCGGCTCCGCGGTCTGCTCAGCGCCTTGTAGCGGGTTGCGGCCGCCCGCGGAACAGCATGCTGTCGAGGCTGTATGGTCCGGAGCCGCGGGAGGCGATGTAAAGGAAGAGGAAGCAGTAGATCACCGCCGGCTCGCCTTTGTTCACGATCGGCCAGAAGCCGCCCTTCACGTGCACCATGAAGTAGGCCACCGCCATCATGCCGCTGGCCAGGAACGCCGCGAAACCGGTGAAGAGGCCGACAGCGATCAGCAGGCCGCCGAAGAACTCGATGATCCCGCCCACCAGCATCAGCGGGTTGGAGGTCATCTGCTGGCCGCCGAGGGCGCCGAACAGCTTCTGCGCGCCGTGACAGGCGAAGAGGACGCCCGAAACGAAACGGAAAAGGGCGTAGGTGACTTCCGAATATCTGCCGAGATAACGGTCCATAAGGGCCTCCGGAGTCGGACGTGGAGCCCGCATTATTACATGACCAGCGGCATGATCTTTTCCAGCCGCATGATCCCCTCCAGAGCTGCCGCGAGCTCCCGGATGCCGCGCCGGATCTCGGCCTCGTCTACAGCGGCGAAGCCCAACTGCAGCCCGTCGCGCGTCAGGCGTCCGCGGCTGGATTCGCTCAAGGGGGTCACCTCCACGCCCCGCGCCGCCGCGGCCCGCGCGGCCGACTCGCCGTCGATGCCGCCGCACAGCCAGCCCACGGTCTGCAACCCGGCCTCCACCTCCGGGATCTCCAGCAATCCCGCCAGCCGTTCCCGCGCGCCCTCCAGGAGCGCCGCCGAGCGCGCCGCGTACACCTCCCGCATGCGCCGGAGGTGGCGTCCGAAGTGCCCCTCGGCGATGAAATCGCACAGCACCGCCTGCTCCAGCAGCGGCGCGTGCCGGCTGATCAACGATTTCGTGGCCGCGAAGTACGGGACCAGGTCCGGCGGGATCACCAGGTAGCCCAGCCGCAGCGAGGGGAACAGCACCTTGCTGAAGCTGCCGGCGAAGAGCACCAGCCCGTCGCGGTCGAGCCCCTGCAACGCCGGCACCGGACGCCCGGAATAGCGGTACTCGCCGTCGTAGTCGTCCTCGAAGATCAGCGCGTCCGACTTCCGCGCCCATTCCAGCAAGGCCAGACGCCGCGGCAGGCTCATCGTGATCCCCAGCGGAAACTGATGCGCCGGGGTCACGTAGACCAGCCGCGCCCCCCGCAGGCCCGGCGCGCGCAGCTCCATGCCCTCGCCGTCCAGAGGCATCGCGGAGATCTTCGCCCGGGCGGCCTCGAACACGAGCGCCGCGCCCACATATCCCGGATCTTCCATGGCCACCCGGTCCCCGGGATTCAGGAAGAGCCGCGCCACCAGATCGAGCGCCTCCTGCACCCCGGAGACGATCATCACCTGCTCGGGCGTGCACTTCACCCCGCGGGACGTGCTCAGGTAGCCGGCGACCGCGTCCCGCAACGGCGGGTATCCCAGCGGATCGCAACCCCGCAGGAGGCTCGTCGAGACCCGCCGCAGACGGCGGGCCGTGATCTGCGCCCACAGGGCGGCGGGAAAGAGGTCCAGCGCCGGCAGGTTGATGCGGAAGGCGCGGCTGGGGCGGATTTCGAGGACCGGGAACGGCTTCACCCGCTGGCCGTACTCCGAGAGGGTCCTCCGTCCCGTCCGTTCCTCTCGTGGCGGCGCGCCCGCCTCGCGCGGGACCTGGAGCAGCGTATCGGGCAGGATCTTGCTCACGTAGGTACCGGAGCCCACGCTCCCCTCCACGTATCCCTCCGACTTGAGCTGCTCGAAGGCGTTGACGATCGTCCCCCGCGACAGCCCATATTGATGGGCGAGGTCCCGCGTGCCCGGGAGCCGCGCCCCTGGGCGCAGGCGCCCCTCCAGGATCTCGGCCCGTACGGCCGTGCACAGCCATTGGTACACGGGGGTTTCCGGCTCCCGCGCGGGCAGCATCAGCTCGAAGGCGGTGGTTCGTTTCGCCATGTCTCTCGCAGTAATAAGTGGTCCAGGCAGGATACCGTAAATGGACCTTTGCGACCGATCAACTCCCGTCTATCGTAGCGCTACGGAGCCAACCCCAAGGCTCCACCTCAGGAGGATTCATGAAAGCTCGTCTCAACTATGCCAAAGCCGCTCCCGGCGTGTACGGCGCCATGGAGGGCCTGGAACGATACCTTCAGGACTGTGGACTGGAAAAAACCCTGCTTATGCTGGTCAAGTTGCGGGCCTCACAGATCAACGGCTGCGCCTACTGCCTGGACATGCACTGGAAGGACCTGCGCGCGGCGGGCGAAACCGAGCAGCGGCTCTACTCCCTGGACGCCTGGCGGGAATGCCCGTACTACACCGATCGCGAACGCGCCGCCCTGGCCTGGACGGAGGCCGTCACCCTGATTGCCGAGGGTCATGCCTCCGATCAGGTTTACGAGGAAGCACGCCCGCACTTCAGCGAGAAGGAATTGTCCGACCTGACGCTCGCGGTGGCCGCCATCAACGCCTGGAATCGCCTGTCGATCGCCGCCCGCATCGTCCCCGGCGGCTACCAGCCGGCGAAGGCCTGATGGCCGATCCCGAACGCGCCGCCCTGCTCGACCGTATCCGCCAGCTCGAACGGGCCGCCAGCCCGCTCGAGCCCGGAGCCGCCGACCGCCAGCGGCTGCGCGACGCGGTGGTGGGCTCCTCCGAGCGGTTCCTGGAAAAGATCGACACCCTCAAGGCTTACGAGGAGACCGCGGACAAGGGGATCGGTCTGCTGCGAAATCTGATTTCGGAGCACGGCATCCCGATCGAAACCGTAATCGAAAGCTTCGAGCAGGACGTGGTCCGGCCCGGAGGGAACCCGGCCTCGGCCGGCCATCTCGCCTATATCCCCGGCGGCGGGATCTATCATTCGGCGCTGGGCGACTATCTGGCCGCGGTCAGCAACAAATACGCGGGGCTCTTCTTCACCGGCCCGGGACCGGTCCGCATGGAGAACCTACTGATCCGGTGGGTGGCCGATCTGGTGGGCTACCCCGCCACCGCCGGCGGCAACATCGCTTCCGGAGGCAGCATCGCCAGCCTGACGGCGATCGTCACCGCCCGCGATGCCCACGGTCTGAAGGGAGCCGATTACGCCTCGGCGGTGGTCTACCTGACCGCGCAGGCCCACCACTGCCTCGAAAAGGCGCTCCGCATCGCGGGCATGGGCGAGGCTCAGGTCCGTCATATCCCGATCGACGACCGTTTCCGGATGCGGCCCGAGGCCCTGGAGGCTGCCATCGCCGCCGACCGAGCCCAGGGGCTGAGGCCGTGGCTGATCGCCGCGGCCGCCGACACCACCGACACCGGCGCGGTGGACCCGCTCGACGCTATCGCCACCATCGCCGAGCGCGAGCGCTGCTGGTTCCACGTCGACGCGGCGTACGGCGGCTTCTTCCTGCTGACCGAGCACGGCCGGAGCGTGATGAAAGGGATCGAACGTTCCGACTCGGTCGTCCTCGACCCCCACAAGAGTCTGTTCCTTTCCTGGGGATCGGGCATCGTGGTGGTGCGGGACGTCAAGCCGCTGGCCGCCGCCCACGGCTACTCCGGGGACTACATGTACCTTCAGGACGCCCTGCGCGAGCCCGGCGAGATCTCCCCCGCCGACGTCTCGCCCGAATTGTCGAAACCTTTTCGGGCGCTCCGCATGTGGCTGCCGCTCATCCTGCTGGGGACGAAGCCCTTCCGGGCGGCGCTCGAAGAAAAATTGCTGCTGGCCCGTTATTTCCATCAGGAAATCCAGGCCCTCGGCTTCGAGGCCGGCCCGCCGCCCGACCTCTCCGTCGCGACCTTTCGCTGGGCCCCTCAGGGCGCCAGCCTGGAAGAGGCCAACCGGATCAATCAGCAGATCGTCGACCAGATCAAGCGCGACGGCCGGATCTTTCTCTCCTCCACCCTGCTCGACGGCCGGTTCAGCTTGCGGATGGCCGCCCTGTCGTTCCGCACCCACCGGAAGACGATGACCTGACGTTGCGGATTCTTCGCGAGCAGGTGAAAGAAAGGACGTAAAGGACTGCAAGGACGACAAGGACATAAAGAACAAGGATACCCGGCCTCCTGGATGTCCTTTACGTCCTTTAATTCCCTCCCAGCTTCTCCACCATCAACACACTGATCAACTTGGGATTGGTCTTGCCGCCCCCCGCGGCCACCTGTTTGATCACCTGGGCGATGAGGAAGCCGAGCAACCCAGTCTTGCCGTTGCGGTAGCTCTCCACCTGGGTGGGGTGCGCGGCCAGCACGTTTTCGATCACGGGCAAGATCTCCGGGCGCATCCGCTCGAGCTGCTCCAGCTCCTCCGCGGACAGCGGCTCGGGCGCCTTCTCTTCTACCACCTTTGGCGCCTTGGGCTCGGGCGGCTTTGCGACGGGCGCCGCGGGCTTCTGGGCCTCCGGCGCCCAGGAGTCGCGGAGCGGCACGATGCGGTTGAAGACGAGATGATCGGGGCGCGAATCGATCGGATCGCGGAAGAAGTACCCCTGCCGTTCGAACTGTACGCGCTCCCCGATCTCCGCGTTCGCCGCTCCGGGCTCCATGCGGCTGCCGGTGAGCACTTCGAGCGAATGCGGGTTGAGGACGGCCTCGAAGCCCCCCTCCTCGAGGTCCGGCCGCTCGACCTTGAACAGGCGGTCGTAGAGCCGCACCTCGACCGGTATTGACTGGGCCGCGGATACCCAGTGCAGGGTGCCCTGCACCTTGCGACCGTCCGGGGCCGAGCCGCCGTGGGTGGCGGGGTCGTAGGTGCAGCGGACTTCGACGACCTCACCGGTGGCAGGATCTTTCAGCACGCTCTCACAGCGGACGAAGTAGGCGTAGCGCAGCCGCACCTCGCGGCCCGGGGCGAGACGATGGAAACCCTTCGGCGGCTCTTCCGCGAAATCGTCCCGCTCGATGTAGAGGGTGCGCGAGAACGGCACCTTGCGGGTGCCCTCCCTGGGCACGTCGCTCGGGTAGAACGGCGCCTCCAGCTCCTCCACCTGGTCCTCGGGGTAGTTCTCGATCACCAGCTTCAAGGGGCGCAGCACACAGAGCACCCGGGGGACCTCGGGGTTCAGATCCTCGCGCTGGCAGTGCTCCAGGAGCGCCACGTCCACCGTGCTGTTGGCCTTGGCGACGCCGATGCGCTCGCAGAAGTCGCGCAGCGCCGCGGGGGTGAAGCCGCGGCGGCGCAGGCCGGCGAGGGTTGGCAGGCGCGGATCGTCCCAGCCCGCCACCAGCTTGCGCTCGACGAGCTCCAGGAGCTTCCGCTTGCTCATCAGGGTGTAGGTGAGGTTGAGGCGGGCGAACTCGGTCTGCCGGGGCGGGTCCGGGAACGGCAAGGTATCGACCAGCCAGTCGTAGATGTCGCGGTTGTTCTCGAACTCCAGCGTGCAGAGCGAGTGGGTGATGCCCTCGATCGCGTCTGAGAGCGGATGCGCGAAGTCGTACATCGGATAGATGCACCAGGCGTCGCCGCGGCGGTAGTGGGTGGCGTGCTTGATACGGTAGAGCAGCGGGTCCCGCATCTTCATGTTGGGCGAGCCCATGTCGATCCTGGCGCGCAGCACGTGGGCGCCGTCCGGGAACTCGCCGGCCCGCATACGGGCGAAGAGGTCGAGGTTCTCCTCCATGGTACGGTCGCGGCCCGGGCTGTCGCGCCCCGGCTCGGTGACGGTGCCCCGGTATTCGCGGATCTCGTCCTCGCTCAGGCTGTCGACGTAGGCTTGGCCGCGGCGGATCAGCTCGACGGCGAAGTCATGCAGCCGCTCGAAGTGGTCGGAGGCGAAGAAGAGGTTCTTCCCCCAATCGAAGCCCAGCCAGCGCACGTCCTGCTGGATCGACTCGACGAACTCCAGATCCTCGGTCTCGGGGTTGGTGTCGTCGAAACGGAGATGGCAGATGCCGCCATTCTCCAGCGCCAGGCCGAAGTTGAGGCAGATTGCCTTGGCGTGGCCGATATGGAGATAACCGTTCGGCTCCGGGGGAAAACGGGTGACCACCCGCCCCCCATGCTTGCCGGCCGCGCGGTCGCGGTCGACCATGTCGCGGATGAAGTTGCGTGCGGTATCAGTAGTATTGGACATGCGGAGATCCTCGAAGGATGATCCCGAAATACGGGACCGGCGAAGGTATCACAGAGGCCGGGGAGGCCGCCGCTCCCGCAGCAGGGCCAGGCATTCTTCGGTGAGGACCCCCGGGAGGATCTCTGGGGGCGCCGGTGACCGCAAGGCCAGACCCGCTCCGGCGATCACGCCGAAGGCGCCGACGTACATCGGATTGCGCACGTAGCGATACGGACCCGCCGCCACGAACTCGCGGGGAGAGTCAAAGGGGGCTGGAGTGCCACGCCCCCTGGCGACGAAGGTGACGATGCACCAGAGAGCAATCAAGGAGCCCACGATCGCCAGAGCCAGGCCGAAAGGAAAAGCCCAAGCCGGGATGGTGAACGGCAGTCGAGCGTCGAATGGCCGTACCGAACCGCGAGCCACGCCCAGAGAAGCACGAAGGCTGAAGAGTAGAGAACCGCTCGCAGGACCAGGAGGATGCGGAAAGGCATTGGGACTCTCCTATGGATTGGGTATCAGTGCGTGGGTCCTATGCACACTCCACAGTTGAGACCGTCGTCGTGGTGCCGCAGGAGGAACACGTGCCAATCAAGGTGAAGTAGGAGAACAAGTCCCTTGGCCTCGGGCGGGATTCCGAAGCGCCTGCATCTTCTCCTGCCTTCATCGACTTGATGACACTCTCTGGATACTCAAAGTGGGCCACCAGAGACAGCGCGGGGGACGTGCACGCCGTGGGCGCGATGACGAATCCATCAAGGCAGCGGGGAGGTCTGGGTGTCATCGTGGTCGCGCTATGGCGTCAGGCCGTACGGCTTGAGCAGCACGGACGCCTCGCCCAGGCCGCGCTCGGCCTCGATGATCAGGAAGCGGATGTCGGTTTCGCGGCCCGCCAGACAAGCGGTTCCCAGGTCGCCGAGGGTATGGTAGGCGTTGCGCAGTGCCGCGTTGACGTCGGGGTCCGGGGAAGCCCAGAGAGTGGGATTGTTCAGCATTCCGGGGATGTCGGTCGCCAGCCGGGTGCAGGCGGGCACGACGTCTCCACCCGCATTTCCACGATAGCGCTGGATGAGGGACTTGACGGCGAGCCGGATCTCCCCCGCCGATGCCGAATACGTGGCATACCAGGCGGCCATCTTGCGGCGCTGCTCGTCGGCCGCCTCTTTCTGCCGCACCGCCACGCTGTTGGCCTGCTCGACCCCGCCGACCCGCAGGATCGCGCTCACGTCTTGCTTGTGCTCTCGATTCACCTGCGCCCGGTACTCTACGTCGTACCGCCGGACGTCGACCTCGTGCGTCTGCGGCGCCTGGGTGGTCCCCCACTGCCAGAAGGCGCGGTCGAACTCGGCGGACGAGAGGCCGCAGGCTTGCTGGAGGGCCTGATCGGTGGTCTTGCCCGCGGCGTAGGCGATGATCATCTGGTGGATCGCCTTGGTGCCGAAGCGCGCCTCGATGAAGTTGATCGTCCAGGCCGCCTCCGCGTAGGCGAGGTCAATCAGTTGCTCTTCGGCGAAGCCGCGGAGGATGGGATCGATGGTCGGGAAGGAGAGCACGCGGCCGGTGCGGGCCAGGTCCGGCATCGGGTTGAGCCGTCCCCGTCCCATCTCGATGTGCTGGGCCAGCCCTTCCTGGAACCAGTGCGGCGCCTGATCGTGGGTCGCCGCGGCGACCATGGCATGGGCCAGCTCGTGGGACAGGATCGAGACGAGCTCCGGGTGCAGGCTCCGGACCTCGGCGAACGGCACCCGCACCTTGCCGTCGAAGAGGCCGACCACGCCCATGTCGCCGCCGAAGTTCTCGAAGAAGTCCCGCATCGGGAAGAGGTAGACCTCGACCGGCTTGTTCCCGGCCCCGGGAATCCAGTGCGCGAGACGCTGGCGCTCTTTCTCCAGCGCCACCGTTACCCCACGCGCATACTGCTCCCCGGTCGCCTTCGGATAACGCACCTCGAAGTGGTCGGAGTGATAGCTCCCGTAGGAGGTCGCCAGATCGCGGTCGAGCGCGAACTGCTTGCGGCGGCGCTCCCCGCGCGGCCGCGGCAGCAGGCGGTCCGCCTTCTCGGAGAGCTTGATCGCGGTGTCGAACTCGCCGGCGGCGGCGAACAGCTCGGAGAGGTCGAGGAGCGTCCCGGGGGCGGGCCGGCGGCCCGCGAAGTCGCTCCTGGCCAGGCGGATGAGAAGCTGGCGGGCCTCTTCTTTGCGGTCCTGCTGACGGAGCGCCTGGGCGCGCAGGCGGACGAGCGACGCCGGCGCGCGGTCGATGTCGGCGACCAGGGGCTCCGTCAAGGTCAGCAGATCGCCCCAGCGGTTCTGCTCGGCCAGGGCCAGGCCCGCGGCCTGGGCGATCCGCAGCCGGCGGGGCTGCAGGGTCTCGCCCGGGGCTACTCCGCTGGTGAGCGACGGCAGATCCGCGAGGGCTTTCTCCTCGGCGTGCCGGCCCCACGTCCTGGCGTCCTCGACGGCGGTGCCCTCCGGCGCGAGCTCGGCGCCCCCCGGCACCGACAGCTCAGCGTCGCCGAGGGCGAGGTGCAGAGACTGGCCACAGGTGGCGAGCTGCGCGCCATAGGGCATCGGCAGCGGCCGCCGGGGACCCTCCGGAGGGAGCCGCGGCTCCTCGGGATCGCCGAACTTGAAGAGCGGGAAGAGCTTGGGGCGGGTCACCAGGAAAGCGAACACGGGATCGCCGAAGAGCTCGGCGCGGGAGACCGGCTCGAGCTGCCAGGCGCGGAGCAGGAGATCTTCGGAATCCGCCATCCGATCCTCGGCGGCGGCCCGGCGCGCGGCGGTGTACCAGGGCTCGCTCAGGCGCGAGCCCATCTGGGTCAGGAGCGTGAGCTCGACCTCGGCGAGATCGGCCTGGTCGGTCAACAGCTTGGCGAACGCGGCCTCCAGGTGCAGGGCGTCGACGTCGAGGCCGTCTTCGATCGCCGCGTCGTAGAACGCCTTGGTCTCCTCCCGCTGGAGACGGCGGAAGGCCAGGCGGGCGCGGAGCAGGTCGGCCAGGGGGGCTTTCGCGGCGGGGATGCGGCTCAAGGTGGCGCCGGCGGCGGTCAGGTTCGACTCCAGCAGGAGGTACTGCGCGCGCCAGAGCTCCTGGACCTCGCGCAGCCGCGGGTCGGCGGAGGGCGCGGCCAGCCGCCGCTCGATCTCCGCACGGTCGCCGCCGTCGGCGAGAGCCTGGCGCAGCGGAGCGAGCGCGGCGAGGCGCAGGAGGCCCGCGTCCGCGGCCGGCGCGGGCGCTTTTTTCGCTACGTGCGGCGCCGCGGGGGAGGGGGCCGCCCACAGCCAGAGCCCCACGCCGGCTGCCGCCACGACGGTCGCGGCTCCAGCTCCGAGCGCCGGCCGGCGCTTGCCGGCGCGCGCCAGCAGGAAGGTGCCCGCCGCTCCCGACAGACCGAGGGCGAGAAGAGCCAGGGCGGCGGGCCACGAGGCCGGCGCGGCAGGCTGTCTGGAAATGGCGGCGGAAACGGCGCGGCGGGGAGCGGACGGCTTCGCGGCGGCACTGCCGAGGCGGGGGCCGGCGGGCTCGGCACTGATGCGGAGACCGGCGATCTTCCAGCCTCCCTGGTCGACCAGGCGGAGGACGAGCGTCTCGTCCAGCCCGGAGGCGAACTCGACACCGAAGACCGCGGTCTGCGGCTCGAGCTTCGGCCCTGGGGTGAGGAGCTGCCAGGTGGCGCCGTCGGCTGGTCCGGCCCTCACGCCGATCTCCCGCATCGCGGCCTCGCGCCCCAGCCGGCGGAGCGGAGCGTCGGCGGCCAGCTCTTCCCACCAGGCCACGGGCCCGCCCTGGAAGTAGGCCGCCACGAGCTGGACCGCCGCCCGCTCGGCCTCCGACAGTTGGCGCGGCTTGGGCGGCTCGACCAGGGGGCGGCTACGATCGGAGGAAAGCGGTCCGGCACCGGTCAGGAGCAGCGCCAGCAGGAGGAACGCCGCCGCGCGCACCCATCCCGCGCCTTGGAGGGTCAATCCTCTCCAAAAGCGATCTCTACAGCCCGGCCTCCGAACGTTGCCCGCTTCGGTCATCGATGCTCACACCCCTAGCGTCTAGATGACCGGAGGATATCATTCGTTTCCTGAAGGGATTCGCGCGTTCGCGGACAGCCGGTAGGTCACGGCGGCGGCGAAGCGTTCGGGGTCGAGGCCGGCCAGGAGCAATCTCTCGACTCCCGCCCGCGCGATGGCGACGGCGAGCGCGTCGCCCGGGCAGGCGTGGGCCCCGGCGCCGAAGGTAAAGATCCGCCTCTCCTGGCGGAAGGGGTCGAAGCGCTCAGGCGCCGGATTGGCCGTCGGATCGCGGTTGGCCGCCGCGAGGAGGACCAGCACCGCGTCCCCTTCCCGCAGGGTCTGGCCGGCCACGTCGCCGTCGCGGGCGACGAAACGGCGCGTGTTCTGCACCGGCGGATCGTGGCGGAGGACCTCCAGGAGGACCGCCGGCAGCAGGTCCGGATCGGCGGCGACCCGTTCGCGCGTGTCGGGATGCCGTCCCAACGCCACGAGCGTGTTGCCGATCAGGCCGGCCGTCGCGTCGTGGGACTGGACGAGCAGGCCGATCCGGTTGGCGACGATCACTTCGTCGTCGCCGGGACCGAGAGCGCGGAAAAGCTCCAGCAGGGAGACCGCCGCCGTCTGGCCGCGCTCTCTCTGTTCGGGAGTGCTCGCGGGAGCGAAGGCCGCGACGAGATCGCTCGTCCACGAGGACACCGGCCGCAGCGCGTCCGCTTGGACGCCCAGCAGGCTCGCCACCGTATAGACAGGCAGGTGGAAGTGGAAGCCCGCGAGACCTTCGGCGGCATCCGCCGGCCGGAGCTCGTCAGCGAGGTGGCGCGCCCATTCACGGCTCGCGGCGGCCGTCTCCATCTCGCCGAAAGAGCGCAGAGTCGCCGCGACCGCGTGCTTGCAGGGAGCGTGGACCGGGCCGTCGGTCATCCGCACGAGGTGACGGAAGATCTCGCCGGCCGGCGATCCCACGAGCGCCCGGGGCACCGGCTCGGCCGGCGGACGCACGCGGCAGAGATCGCTCGTCAGCACGGCGGTCACCGCCCCGGCGCTCGCCGCGACCCAGACGCCCAGGGCGTCATCGCGATAAAGCGGTCTTTGAGCTACCAGCCCGGCATAGAACGGGTAGGGATCGGGATGCGTCACCGCCGTGATCGGATCGGACGGAAAAAATTCTTTATACACCATTTACAAGACCTCCTCATTGATTTTACGACCCCTCTCAATTCCGGATGAAACCTTTGTTCCTGGCCTCCGTATGCCTCCACGTGACAACGAAATTCAGAGCGCGGGACGGCCGGATAAAAGCTTTTCTTATCCGCGTACCTCCGCAAACTCTTGTTGTAGCAGCAGCCAATGTGGCTGCCGAAGTGTGAACCCGTTTCAACTGTATCCAAGGAGATCCAGATGAAGAAGCAGATGAATGACAAGCTGTCCTTGAACCGTGAAACCATCGGCCGTCTTTCCGGCCTCGAGCTGAGCAGCGTCCTCGGCGGCGGCACCACGACCACCTCCCTGACGAGCAACGAAACGCTCACCGACACCTGCCTGGGGCCGAGTTGCAAGGGCGGTTACACGACGGCGACCGCGGGCTCCTCCTGCTGCTGAACGGCGGGTCCTCCGGTTGAGCCCTCGTGAGAGCGGCGAATCCGGGACATCGTAGTACGTAGTACGTAGTAACGCTCCGGCCGGTCTATCGAGACCGGCCGGAGCTGTTCCTGAAGGGGGACCGAGCCTGTGAGCACTCAGGAATTCCACGCGCGGGAAGGAGAACGTGAGCCGCTGCTTCGCGGTGCCATGGCGGCGCAGGCTCTCGAAGCCGTCGAGGCGATCATGGCGGATCTTGCCGCTGGAATGATGGCGCCCCGGCCTCCGGGGTCCGCGGTGCCTGGGGTTTCGCCGCTCGCCGCCGGCCCGGCCGGCATCGCCCTGTTCTTCGCCTACGCCCACCTGGCGTTTCCCGACCGCGGCCTGGACGACCTCTGCCTGCAGGGGGTCCGGGAAGCGCTGGCCAGCGTCGCCGCCATCGATCTGAGCGCGTCGCTGTTCTCCGGCTTCACCGGCGTGGGCTGGCTGCTCCGGCACCTCGAGGAACGGATCTTCGAGACCGACGAGGATCTGGGAGCGGAGGTGGAGAGCACCCTCCTGCAGGGCCTGGCCCGGTACAAGAACATCTGGGCTCCCGAGCTCGTCGCCGGACTGTCCGGATTTGGCATCTACTTCCTGGAGCGTCTGCCTGGCGAGCGTGCCCGCCAGGGGGCCGAGGAGGTGATCGGGCAATTGGCGGCGACGGCCGAGGAGAAGGACGGCGCGATCGCCTGGTTCACGGCCGCCAACAGAGTGCCCCCGTCGCATCAAAAGGCATTTCCAGGCGGCTATTACAACCTGGGGGTCTCTCACGGCATCCCCGGACCGATCGGTTTTCTCGCCGCGGCCCATCGCCAGGGCGTGGCACCGGACGAGGCCCGCCGCCTGGCGACCGGAGCGGTCCGCTGGCTCCTCGACCACCGCCTGCCCGAGGAGACCGGCAGCACCTTTCCAGCCTACCTCGGCCCCGGAATCGAACCGGCTCCGACGCGGCTGGCCTGGTGCTATGGCGACCCGGGCGTCGCCGCCGTCCTGCTGTCGGCCGCCCGCAGCTTCGGCCGGGAGGATTGGGAGCGCGAAGCCCTCGCCGCGGCCCGCCTCGCGGCCCAGCGGAGAGAGGACGCGATCGGCGTCACGGATGCCGGCCTGTGCCATGGGGCCGGGGGGCTCGCCCACGCCTTCCATCGTCTCTTCCGGGCCACCGGCGACGAGTCGTTCCGCGAGGCGGCGCTCTTCTGGCTGCGGCGGACTCTCGAAATGCGGCGGCCGGGCAAAGGGCCAGGAGGGTTCCGCAGCTCCTCCCTGGACGAGGAAGGCCAGGAGGTCCTGACGGAGGATCCGGGCTTCCTGATCGGCGCCGCCGGCATCGGCTTGGCGCTCCTGGCCGCGATCTCACCGGTGGAGCCGGAGTGGGACCGCCTGCTGCTGCTGTCGTAGCCCTGAAGATCAGCCCTGAATCTCTGGCGTTTCTCGAACCTCCGAGAGAGCCGCGGGGACTCACCAGAGAGATGGAACCCGCCGGCAAATTGTCACATGCGGAAGGCGCGATAAATTCGCTTCCGAGCACCTTCTTGTATGGATGAGATCCTCTAAGCCCGGAGTGCCCGCCGATCCCTCCGAGGGAACACTCCCCTTCGGAAGTCCCTTTGCGGCGGCGTTCGGGGGAGAGCCTTTGCGCGAAGGGTCGAAAAGGCACAAGGATTGGCGTATACTGCGCGCAATTACGCAGGATCAAGAAGACGCGGAGCGACAGGGAGCTGAGCCTCTGCCGGCCGGCAGGCTTCCGGTGCCGCGTCCCGCCGCGGGTTTCAGGCCTGAACGCCGGGCCTTTCGAAGATTGGAGTCGTCTGCTTTGAATCTCCGCACGAAGTCTATCCGGCTCGTCGCCGCGGTGGCCCTGGCGGTCCTGGGAATCGCCTTGTTCCTCGTGGCCCGGCTCGTCGATGTGGCGGACGATCCGCTGTTCGCCCGCCAGATCGGCTGGAATCTGCTGTTCATCGCCCTCTCGGCCGGCATTCTCGCCGCCGGCGCGGCCTTCTGGGTGGTGCGGCGGATCACGCTCCCCCTGCGGCGGCTGTCCGAGACCATGTCCCGGATGGCGCGGACGGGCGAGCTCCAGAGCGGCTTCCCCACCGCCGGCGGCGGCGGCGAGGTCCAGCTCATCGAGGAGACCTTCCGGGGGCTGGTGGCCTCGCTGGAGGAGTCGCAGCGCGCCCGCGAGCGCTCGTACGTCGAGGCCGTCGGCGCGGTGGTGACCGCGGCGGACGCCCGCGACCACGAGACCAGCGGCCACTCCTTCCGCGTCGCCCTCTATGCCGTGGCCCTCGGCAAGGCGATGGGCCTGCACGGCGAGCAGCTCAAGGCGATCGAATGGGGCGCTCTCCTCCACGACGTCGGCAAGATGGTCGTGCCGGACGAGATCCTGCGCAAGATGGGGCCGCTCACCGACGAGGAGTGGCACATCATGAAGCAGCACCCCACCTGGGGGTTCGACATGCTGGCCGAGGTGAGCTTCCTGCAGCCGGCATCGCTCGACATCATCTACAGCCATCACGAGAGGTGGGACGGCGAGGGCTATCCGCGCGGCATCGCTGGGGAGGCGGTGCCGCTGAGCGCCCGTATCTTCGCCGCGGTGGACACCTACGACGCCATCACCTCCGACCGCCCCTACCGGCGGGCTCGCCCGCATCAGGCCGCCGTCGCCGAGCTGCAGCGGGTGGCCGGCCAGCAGCTCGATCCGGCGGTCGTCGAGGCCTTCCGCCAGCTCCCCGAGGTCGAGCTGCGCCGGCTGCGCGAGCTCTGCAAACGCGTCCACCCGGGCCTGAGCCTGCCGGCGGACCTGCTCAATTCTCTCGCCGAGCCGGAGCAGAAGGCGGAGTTTGGATTTTAGATTTTGGATTTTGGATTGAAGAGGTGAGAATCGGGGCCGATGAGGGTCCTGCATCCCGATCTCTCCGCTGAGGAGCGCGCAAGCTTCTTCCAGGAGGGGATCGAGCTCTTCAATCAGGGGCGGTTCTTCGAGGCCCACGAGGCCTGGGAGGAGATCTGGCGCTCGACCACGCCGGAGCCCAGGGACCTCTTCCAGGGCCTGATCCAGGTCGCCGCCGCCCTCCACCAATTCCTGAATCTGAACCGGATCGACAGCCCGCGCCGCACCCTCGCCAAGGCAAGGCGACGGCTCGAGCCCTACGTGCCCGCCGCGATGGGGATCGACATCGAGGATCTGCTGGAACAGGCAGGACACTGGGAGACGTGGTTGGAGCGGCCGGAAGGAGAGCCGCCGGCGACGCCCACCCTCAATCCAAAATCCAAAATCTAAAATCAAGGAATTCCATACCGCCGCCGCTTCTCCCACAGTGCCTTGCGGCTGATGCCGAGGAGCTCCGCCGCCTTCCCCTGATGGCCGCGGGTGTAGGCGAGGGCGTTCTTGATCTGCTCCTTCTCCACCTCGATGAGCGGCCGCGGGCGCGATTCGAGCAGCCCCTCGGGCTGTGGCGGGTCGACCGGTCCCCCTTCGGCTCCGCCTTCCGTCATCACCAGGCCGCGCTCGAGCGTGTTGCGGAGCTGCCGGAGATTGCCCGGCCAGGGGTGCTCCAGCATCCAGGCGCGGGCGCGCGGGGCGAGCGTGGGAGCGCGGACGCCGAAGCGCTCGCCGAGGTCGGCCAGGAGATGGTCGAGGATCGCGGGCAGGTCCGCGCGCCGCTCGCGCAACGGCGGGACGCGGAAGGCGAGGACCTCCAGGCGATAGAAGAGGTCGGGGCGGAAGGTCTCGCGGGCGACGCGCCGGGGGAGGTCCTCGGAGCCGATGGCGATGAAGCGGACGTCGGCTCCGGTCTCGGCGCCGCTCAAGGGGGCATAGCGGCGCTCCGCCACCAGCCGCAGCAGCTTCGGCTGCGACGGCAGCGGCAGCTCCTCGACGTGGTCGAGGACGAGCGTGCCCCCCTCGGCCCGCGCCACCCGCCCGGCGCTCGCCTGCTCGGCGCCGGTGAAGGCGCCCGCCCGATAGCCGAAGAACTCGCTCTCGAACAGGGTGCTGGGGATCGCTCCGGGATCGACCTCGATCAGCGGTCCCGCGGCGCGCGGACTGGCGCCGTGGAGGGCGCGGGCGAGGGTCGAGCGGCCGCTCCCCGGCTCGCCGAGGATCAGCACCGGCGCCTCGGTGGGGGCGGCGCGGTCGACCCCGCGCAGGCAATCGGCCAGGGCGGGGAAATTTTGCAGCAGACGGGAGAGGGAAAGAGGAGACTCCGCGCTCACGCGCGGAATCCGGCCGTCGCGTCGGGCGCGTCCCCCCACAGCCGTTCCAGCGCGTAGAAGCGGCGCTGCTCTTCCTGGAAGACGTGGACGACGAGATCGCCGTAGTCGATCAGCACCCACTGGGCGCGGTTGTAGCCTTCCACGTGGAGGGGGCGCACGCGGCGCTCCCGGAGCCTCTCCTGCACGGCGTCGGCGATCGCCTGCACCTGGCGCTCGCTGGTGCCGCTGCAGATGAGGAAGTAGTCGGTGAAGTCCGTGATCTTCTCCAGTTGCAGGACCTTGAGGTCCACGGCCTTGCGGTCGTCGGCGGCGGAGACGGCCTCGCGAACTCTTTCCCGGGTATCGAGGGGTTGGGTGATGGGTTCTGGATTCATCGGTAGAGGTCGTACTTTTGCAGGTATCGTACCACCAAGTCTGGGACCGCCCCCTCGGGAAGGGGGAGGCCGGCGGCGAGCAGCTCCCGCAGGCGGGTCGAGGAGACGTCGACCGGCGGCTGCTGGTGGAGCAGCAGGGCCTTGCCGGTGCGAGCCCACTCGGCCACCTCGGGGTGGAGGGGGACGGTTTCGAGGTCCCACCCGGGACGGGTCAGAACCACCAGCCGGGCGGCTTCGGGGATCTCCCGGAAGCGGACCCAGTGGTGGAGGTCGGCGAACGAATCGCCGCCGATCAGCAGGAAGAGCCCGGCGTCCGGCATCTCGCGCCGGAAGTGCTCCAGCGTCTCGATCGTATACGCCGGCCGGTCGAGGGTCAGCTCGTGCGGCGAGGCGTAGAGCCCCTCCTCGTCGAGCAGCGCCAGCTCCACCATCGCGTAGCGGGCGAGAGCCGGCGCCAGGGCCCGGCCCGGCTTGTGCGGCGGGCGCGCGGTCGGCAGGTAGATCACCCGGTCGAGCCCGAGAGCGGCCTTGGCGGCGCGGACGGGGTCGAGGTGACCGTGGTGGATGGGGTCGAAGCTGCCGCCGAAGAGACCGACCTTCATGAGCTCTTTCAGAGCCGCTTGGAGAGGTCGGCGATCAACCCGGAGATCCCATCGTGCGTGGCCGAGCTGATCTCGCGATAGGGCACGCCCCGCTCTTTCGCCGCCCGGCGCAGCTCCTCCTGGCGCTCAGGGACCGCCGCGTCGAGCTTGCTCCCCACGATCAGCCGCGGGCGCTCCATGAGCTCGGCATTGAACGCCGTCAGCTCCTGCTCGACGATCCTCAGGTCCTCGGCGGCGCTCCCCTCGAAGCTCGAGAGGTCGACCAGGTGGAGCAGCACCCGGCAGCGCTCGACGTGACGGAGGAACTGGATGCCGAGGCCCGCCCCCTGCGCCGCGCCGGCGATCAGGCCGGGCAGGTCGGCGATCACGAAGGGCTCGGAGAGCGGCCCCTCGGCGACCACGCCGAGTTGGGGGACGAGAGTGGTGAACGGGTAGTCGGCGATCTTCGGCCGCGCCGCCGAGACGACGCTGATGAGGGTCGATTTGCCGGCGTTGGGGAGGCCGATCACGCCGACGTCGGCGAGCAGCTTGAGCTCCAGGCGCAGGTGGCGCTCCTCGCCGTCGGTGCCGGGATCGGCCCGCCGCGGCGCTTGGTTGGTGGCGGTCGCGAAGCGGGCGTTGCCGCGGCCGCCGTGGCCGCCGGCGGCGATACGCAGGCGCTGGCCGTCCTCGAGGATCTCGCCCAGTTGCTCGCCGGTCTCCTCGTCGTAGATCACGGTGCCGAGCGGCACCGGGACCTCGAGGTCCTCCCCCTCCTTGCCGGAGCAGTTGGAGCCCTCGCCGTGCCGGCCGCGCTGCGCCGCGTAGAGCGAGGCGAAACGCAGGTGGTAGAGGGTGTTCCGGTTGGCGTAGCCGACCAGATAGACCGATCCCCCATCCCCGCCGTCGCCGCCCGAGGGGCCGCCGCGCGGAACGTACTTCTCGCGCCGGAACGCCACGCAGCCGTTGCCGCCACGTCCGGCGCGGACGTGAATCCTGGCTTCGTCGAGAAAGATCAAGGTTGGCTTCTAAGAAGAGACAACTGAGGTGAGACCACGGAGCCGGACGGTCCGTCCGGCTCCTGGGGACTACTCAGCGGCGGCGGCCGCCTCGTTCTCGACGGGGGTGGTGACTGCCGCGGCGGCCGTCTCGATGTGGACGAACTTGCCGCGCCGCCCCCGGTCCTGGAACTTCACGATGCCGTCGAGCTTCGCGAAGAGGGTGTCGTCCTTGCCGCGGCCGACGTTCTGGCCGGGGAAGAACTTGGTGCCGCGCTGTCGCACGATGATCGTGCCGCCGCTGACCTGCTCGCCGCCGAAGCGCTTGACGCCCAGGTGCTGGGAGTTCGAGTCGCGGCCGTTGCGGCTGGAGCCCTGTCCTTTTTTATGTGCCATGAGCTGAATACCTCTCTAGGGTCCCCCTCAGCGGGAGGACGGCAACTGAATCTCGTCGATACGGACCCGGTGCATGTGCTGCCGGTGACCGATCGTCCGCCGGTACGTCGAGCGCTTCTTCTTCTTGAAGACGCGGATCTTCGGCCCCTTCACCTCGCCCATCAGGGAGGCAGTGACGACCACGCCCGCGAGCGCGTCGCCGAGCTGGGGGCCGTTGTCGCCGGAGACCATGAGCACCTGGTCGAAGCTGAACGAGCTGCTCTCGCCAGGATCGCCGAGGAGCTCGACGTCGATCACGTCGCCGGGGGCGACGCGGTATTGCTTACCGCCACTTTGAATCACTGCGTACATTGGAAACACTCCCAGAGTCGTCACAGACGCGTGGACGGTGGAACCTACCACAGGACCCTCCAGTGGTCAAGAAAGCGGGTATCCTTTTTGCTGTAGGCTGGGTCGCCATGCTGATCAAACTCTTCGGCCACCTCACCGCCCTCTACCTGCGCCTGCTCGGCGCCCGCCGCCGGGTGCTGGAGACCGGCGAGGTGTCGCTCGTCTACTACGTGATCGGCCCCGAGGACGGCGAGCCCTGGGTGCTGCTGCACGGGCTGGGCTCGGTAGCGGCGACCTGGAGCCCGGTGATGCGCGAGCTGCGCCGGAGCTGCCGGATGCTGGTCCCCGAGCTGTCGGCGCTGGGGGGTACCAAGTGCCCCGGCGACGGGTTCGGCATCCAGCCCGCGGTCGAGATCCTCCAGAAGCTGCTGGACCGGGAGCTCGGCTCCCAGCCGGTGACCCTGCTGGGCCTCAGCCTGGGCGGCTGGATGGCGGTCCGCCACGCTCTCAGCCACCCCGAGCGGATCTCCCGCCTGGTGCTGGTCGACGCCGGCGGCTACCGGGATCAGGACTGGGAGAAGATCCAGTCGCTGGTCGAGGTGCGGGACCTCGCCGGGGTCGACCGCCTCTACCGGGCGCTGTTCTTCAAGGTGCCCTGGGTGATGAGCCTCTCCAAGGCCACCTTCCTCAAGGTCTACACCTCGCCGGCGGTCACGAACGTCCTCGCGGAGCTCTCCGAGACCGACACCTTCGACGACGACGACCTGGGCTCCCTGCGCATGCCGGCGGCCCTGATCTGGGCGGAGCAGGACGGGCTGTTCACCGTCGAGACCGGCCGCGCCATGGCGGCGGCCATCCCGCGAGCCCGCCTGGAGATCGTCCGCGACTGCGGCCACGCCATCCACATGGAGCGCCCGCGGGCGCTGACCGCGGCGCTGCAGCGTTTCCGCCGGGCCACGGCCAGCCTGCTGGCGGACGGCCGCGCTCGCGCCGTGGGGGCACCGGTGGCCGCCGCCGGCCGCCAGGGCTAGAATCTCCTCAAATCCCGAGGTGACTGGAGGCAAACGATGGCCAGCCCGGAGTACTACGTCTGCCTGGAGTGCGAGACCCCCTGCTACACCTTCGAATGGGAGGACGGCAAGCTCCGCGAGATCCTCTGCGTGGCGTGCGGCAACGACAACCCCGACGAGTTCGCGCTCCCCGAGGAGATCGAAGAGATGACGTCCTGATCCACGCCGGGCAGCCGTGAGGATTCAGGCGTTCGCCGCCGCCTCGACCGCCGCGCGGGTCGAGGGGTGCTCGGAGGTGGCGGCCGGCAGCTCGACGATGACCGTCGTGCCCAGCCCCTTGGCGCTGCGGATGCCCAGCCGGCCGCCGTGGGCGCGGGCGATCCGCTCGGCGATGGCGAGGCCGAGCCCGGTCCCCCCCTTGCGAGTGGAGTAGAAGAGCTCGAAGATCTTCCGCTGCTCCTCCGCCGTCATGCCGATCCCGTTGTCGGTCAGCTCCAGGGCTACCGCCGGGCCCTGGCGGTAGGCGGCGAGCTTGAGCATCGGCCGCCGGCCCGCCTCCTCGGCGGCGGCGAAGGCGTTCTGCGCCAGGTTGAGCAGGAGCTGCCCCATCTGCCCGGGATCGACCCGGATCCACGCCCCGCCGCTCCGGTCCTCGATCTCGATCTGCACCTGCCGCTTCTGGATCTCCCCCGCCAGCACCTCCCGCATCCGTTCGAGCGGCCGCACCGCCGGCACCTCCTCGAGCTCGAGGGGGCGGGGCTTGGCGTAGGCGAGGAAGTCCGAGACCAGCCGCTCGAGCCGGCTGAGCTCGGAGCGGGTGATCGCCAGCAGCCGCTTGCCGGTGGGGGCCGAGCCGTGCTCGTCGAGCTCCTCCTCCAGCATCTGCATGTTGAGGTTGAGCGAGTTGAGCGGATTGCGGATCTCGTGCGCGAGCCCGGAGGCGAGGGTGCCGAGATAGGCGAGCCGCTCGGCCTCGGCCGCCTGCACCTCCAGCCGGTGCGACCGCCGGAGGACCAGCCAGACCGTAATGTAGGCCGAGATCAGCAGCAGCATCGACAGGATGCCGATCAGCGACGCCTGCCGGATCAGGTCCTTGCGCAGCACCTCGATCCGCCGGCTGAGCTCGGGGCCGCTGATGGCGATCTCGATCTGGCCGTAGTTGCCGATCGGCACGTGGATGTCGGGGACCTGGAACGAGGACTCGGTTTCGCGGACCCGTTTCTCGACGTGCGGCGAGGGCTCCAGGCTCTGCTGCAGCTCGGGCGAGCTGACGATGGGCGGGGCGATCGTCGGCGGCCTCCTCTCAGGCTCGGCCTCCACCGGCATCCGCGCCTCGCTGCGCGCCACGTAGACGAGGACGCCGTTCTTGTCGCGGATCTCGACCCGCCGCACCAGCTCCCGCTGGCGCAGGACCTGGTCGATGTAGGTCTGCGTCTCCCGCTCGACGGCCACGGCAGTGTAGAGGTCCTTCCCCTCGCGGTCGGCGCGGCGGGCGATCTGCTGCGCCAGCTTCTCGGCCTCCGAACGGGTCTCGAGCAGCACCCGGTCGATCTCCCGCTGCGAGAGGGAGCGGAAGATCAGCCAGCCGAACAGCGCGATATTCAACAGGACGAAGAGCCCGAAGACCAGCGAGACGATCAGGAGATTGCGGGACGAGGAGGAGGGTGCCGCGCGTTCCATGCCGGCTCAAGGATAGCACCCGGGATCGGGAGCTTCTTTTTCCCCGCGCCGTCGGATACCATGGCCGCGCTCCCATGCGCGAAAAATTCTCCTTTCAAGCTTTGACCCTGGTCGCCGCCGGCGTCCTGCTCGCCGCCGGCTGCCGGCAGGCCCCGGAGCGCGCCGCCGGGCCGGACCCCGCGAGCGCCTCCGGGCCGCGGCGGGGCGGTACCGTCGTGACCGGCTGGACCGCCGAGCCCGGCGGGGTCAACAGCCTGATCCTGCCGTCAACGCAGGTCAACAACGAGATGCTGTTCCGGATGTTCCTCCACCTGATCGAGGAGCAGTCCGACTTCCAGCAGCATCCGGCCACTTTCAAGCCGCAGCTCGCGGAGTCCTACGACTGGTCTCCGGACCACAAGACGCTCACCTTCCATCTGCGCGGCGACGTGGTCTGGACCGACGGCGTGCCGGTGACCGCCGAGGACGTGCGCTGGACCTGGCAGGCCCAGCGCAATCCGGACGTCGCCTGGGAGCTCGCCGATGCGAAGCACTGGATCGACGACGTCGAGGTGGTGGACCCGCGCACCGTCCGCTTCCACTTCTCGCGGGTCTACGCCAAGCAGCTCCTCGACGCCAACGAGGGGCCGGTCTTCCCCAAGCACGCCTGGGAGAAGCTCCCGTTCGCCCAGTGGCGGCAGAACGGCGACTGGTTCCGCCAGCACCTGGTGGTGGACGGCCCGTTCACCGTCGCCTCCTGGCAGCCGCAGCAGCAGATCGTCCTGCAGCGCAACGAGCGCTACTACGAGAAGGGGCTCCCCTACCTCGACCGCGTCGTGATGCGCCAGATCCCGGATCAGTCGAGCGGCCTGACCCAGCTCCTGAGCGGCGAGCTCGACTTTCTGCCACAGCTCGCTTTCAGCGACGCGCCGCGTGTCAAGGCCTCGCCCCGGCTCGAGCTGATCGCGTACTGGTTCAACATCTACGTCGCCCTCACCTGGAACAACGAGCGCCCGCTGTTCAAGGACCCCGAGGTGCGGCGGGCCCTCACGCTCGCCATCGACCGCAAGACGATCGTCGAGACCCTCCTCGGGACCTACGGCAAGGTCGCGGACTCCCCGATCCTGACCTCGGTCTGGGCCCACGATCCGGCGCTCCACCCCTTGCCGTACGATCCCGCCGAGGCGCGCCGCATCCTCGCGGCCAAGGGGTGGCAGGACACGGACGGCGACGGTGTCCTCGACAAGGACGGCAAGCCGTTCACCTTCGAGCTGCTCACCAACACCGGCAATCAGGCGCGGACGGACGCGACGGTGATGATTCAGGACCAGCTCAAGAAGGTGGGCATCCGCGTCACGCCGCGCCAGGTCGAGTTCAACACCCTGGCCACGCAGACGATCGCCGGCAAGTACGACGCGGCGATGATGGGCTACACCATCGATACCAGCCTCGATCTGCGGAGCAACTTCCACAGCGAGTCGATCGCGGAGGGGAGCAACTACTCCCGCTATCGGAACCCCGAGATGGACCGCCTGATCGACATTGGGGCGGCGCAGCCGGACCTCCTCGCCGAGCGCCCGTTCCTGAACCAGATCCAGCAGATCGCCCATCGCGACCAGCCGCTCACCTTCCTCTGGGAGTCGCAGCGCCTGACCGGCGTCAACAAGCGGGTGAGGAACGTGCGCCCGACGCCGACCTTCGCATTCTTCAATCTGAAGGAGTGGTGGGTCGAGCCGAAGGGCTGACCGCCCGGCCTTGCTCGGTTTCCTCCTGCGGCGGCTCGCCGCCTCACTGCTGCTCCTGCTGCTGGTCCTCACCCTTACCTTCTTCTTTCTGCGCCTGATCCCGGGCGATCCGGCCCACATCTTCGAGGGGCAGCGGCTCACTCTCGAGCAGCAGCAGAGGCTGCGGCAGATCTATGGCCTCGACCGCCCTCTTCCCCTGCAGTACCTCGCCTGGATCTCTTCGGTAGCGAAGTGGGACTGGGGCACCTCGCTCTCCCAGCAGCGGCCGGTCTCCACCGTGCTGGGCGAGGCGGTGCCGGCGACGGCGATCCTCGGCGCCGCCGCCCTGGCGGTCGAATACTTCCTGGCCCTGCTGCTCGGCATCGCCTCCGCCCTGCGGCGGGGGTCGGCGCTGGACCATGGCATCCGCATCGTCACTCTCCTCTTCTTCTCCCTGCCGCTCTTCTGGGTGGGGCTGATGGCGGTCCTCCTCTTCTCCTACGTCTGGCCGGTGCTGCCGGCGAGCCACATGCATTCGGTGGACGCCGACCTGATGAGCCCCGCCGAACGGCTGCTCGACCTCGCGCGCCATCTGTTCCTCCCCGCCCTGGTGATGGGCGTCGGCACGGCCGGGGGGACCGCCCGGTTCCTACGCGCCAGCCTGATCGAGGTGATGAGCCAGGACTACATCCGTGCCGCCCGCGCCAAGGGGCTCTCCGAGCGCCGGGTCGTCTGGGTGCACGGCCTGCGCAACGCCATCGTGCCGGTGATCCAGGTGTTCGCGATCCAACTGCCGCTGCTGCTCTCCGGCGCGCTGATCGTCGAGGTGGTCTTCTCGTGGCCCGGGATCGGCCAGCTCACTTTCCTGGCGATCAGCACGCGCGACTACCCGCTGATCCTCGGCGCCGTCGCGCTCTCCGCCGCTCTGGTCATCCTGGGCAACCTCCTGGCCGACGTTCTCCACGCTCTGGTCGATCCGCGGGTGCGCGATGCTCAGGAGTAGATGGCGCTCGCCTACGCTCGTCTGGGGGGGAGGGCTGATCGCCCTGCTGGCCTTCAGCGCCCTGGCGGCCCCGGTGCTCGCGCCCTACGACCCGAACGAGCAGCTCGATCCGCCAGCCGGCAGCTACCGGCGGCCCGGGACGGCGCTGGCGGCGGTCCACCTGGAGGATGGGTCCTGGCGCCTGGCGGAGCGAACCCGGCGCACCCCGGAGGGGCTGGAGATCGAGCGCCTGGGCGTCGTCGAGACGCTGCCCGCCTCGCGGGTGGTGAACCTGACGCCCGGCGGGGTCGCCGACCGCCGCGTCTATCTGCTCGGCAGCGACCGCTTCGGCCGCGATCTCCTCTCCCGGATCCTCCACGGCGCCCGCGTGTCGCTCGCCGTGGGGTTGATCTCGGCGATCCTGGCCCTCACCCTCGGCGTCGCCGTGGGCTCCGCCGCCGTGCTCGGCGGCCGGCTGACCGACGCCGTGATCATGCGCGGGGTGGACGCCCTGCTCGCCTTCCCCAAGCTGTTCCTGATGATCGCGCTGGCCGCCTTCTTCCGCCCGAGCCCGGCGGCGGTGGTGGCGCTGCTCGGCAGCATGGCCTGGATGGGGATCAGCCGGCTGACCCGAGCCGAGATCCTCAGCCTCAGGAACCGGGAGTTCATCGTCGCCGCCCGCGCCATGGGGCAACATCCGCTCGCCACCCTCTGGCGCCACCTGCTGCCCAACGCCTTCACGCCGGTGCTGATCCAGACGACGCTGCTGATCGGCAACCTGATCCTCCTCGAATCCTCCCTCTCTTTTCTGGGCCTCGGCATCCAGCCGCCCACCCCGAGCTGGGGGAACCTGATCTCCGAGGGGCAGACCGTGCTCGTCCAGTCCTGGTGGATCGCCACCTTCCCCGGCGCCGCGCTCGCGGTGACGGTGATCGCCTTCAACCTGCTGGCCGACGGACTGCGGGACGCCCTCGATCCCCGCCAGGGCCGCCAGGGAGAGGACGCCGGGGGTGCTACACTCCCCGCGCCGTGAACGAACCCCAGGCCTTTCAGAGCGCGCCCCGCCGCCGGGCGCTGCTGACCGTCTTCCTCACCATTCTGCTCGACCTGATCGGGTTCGGCATGATCCTGCCGTTCCTGACCTTCTACGCGCAGGAGTTCCACGCCACGCCGCTGCAGATCGGCCTCCTGTTCTCTTCCTACAGCCTGACCCAGCTCCTCTGCGCGCCGCTGCTGGGGCGCCTCTCGGACCGCGTCGGCCGGCGTCCCGTGCTGCTCGCCTCGATCGCCGGCAGCGCCATCTCCTACGTGATCTTCGCGCTCGCGCCGTCGTATGCCGTGCTCCTGCTCGCCCGCTCGCTCTCCGGGGTGGCGGCGGCCAACTACGCGATCGCCCAGGCCTACATGGCCGACGTCTCCTCCCCCGCCGAGCGCTCGAAGGCGATGGGGTTGGTGGGGGCGGCCTTCGGGCTCGGTTTCGTGCTCGGACCGGCGCTCGGCGGCATCCTGGAGCAGGCCGGCGGCGTCCTGCCGGCCCTCGCCCACCTCGGCCCCCGGCTGGTGCCGTTCGCTGCCGCCACGCTCTCCGCGATCAACCTGCTGATCGCGTCCGTCAGCCTGCCGGAGTCGCTATCGCCCGAGTTGCGGCGCGACGCGGCCTCCCGGGGCGGCGCGTGGCACGGCATCTCCGACCTGCGGGAGGTCTGGCGCGACACCCCGCTGCGTGGGCTGATGGTCCTCTTCTTCCTGGTGATGTTCTGCTTCTCGATGATGGAGACCACGCTGGCCCTCTTCTGCCAGGCCCGCTTCGGCTTCGGCGCCCGCGAGACCTCCTGGCTCTTCGTCTTCGTGGGAGTGGTGCTGGTGATCGTCCAGGGGGGGCTCCTCGGTCGCCTGGTCCGCAAGTTCGGCGAGCGCCGGCTGATCCTCTCCGGGATCGTGCTGATGGCCCTGGGCCTCATCCTGCTCCCGGGGTCGCAGCTCTGGCTCCTGCTGATCAGCCTGCTCCTCCTCGCCGTCGGGCAGGGAGTCCACAACCCCTCCACGACGGGCCTTCTCAGCCGCCTCACGGACGAGCGTTCCCAGGGAAGCACAATCGGCCTCTCCCGTTCTTTCGGCGCCCTCGCACGCATTCTCGGGCCCTCGGCCGGCACCTTCCTCTTCGGCGCGGCCGGCCCCGGCTGGCCCTTCTGGAGCGCCGGCCTGCTGATGGTGGTTGCCCTGGTGGTGGCGATCGACGTCCTGCGCAAGGTGACGGTCACCGTCTAGGTCCGCCGTTCTCAAGTGCTGACCCGAGACTTCGACTACGATCTGCCGGCGGCGAGCATCGCCCAGGAGCCCGCCCCCCGCGGCGAGAGCCGCCTGCTGGTGCTCGACCGCCAGGGACCCGAACGGCATTCGCGGGTGAGCGACTTGCCAGGCCTTCTCCATCCCGGCGACCTGCTGGTGCTCAATGACACGCGGGTGATCCCGGCGCGGCTCTACGGGCGGAGCGCCGGCGGCGGCCGGATGGAGATCCTGCTGATCGAGCGCGTGGCCGAGCGCGAGTGGGACGCCCTAGTGAAGCCGGGACGGCGCGCCCGGCCGGGCGCCGTGTTCTCGCTGGACGAGGGGCTCGCCGCCGAGGTGATCGACAAGCACGAGGATGGCCGCCATCGCCTGCGTTTCACGGAGCCGATCGAGCCGCACCTCGACCGGCTGGGGCACATCCCCCTCCCCCCCTACATCCACCGGCCGGACACGCCCGAGGACCGCGAGCGCTACCAGACCGTCTTCGCCCGCCAGCCCGGCGCCGTCGCCGCTCCCACGGCCGGGCTCCACTTCACGGCGGCGCTCCTCGCGGAGATCGCGGCCGCCGGCATCGAGATCGCGCGGGTGACGCTCCACGTCGGCATCGGCACCTTCAAGCCGGTCGCCGCCGAGCGGATCGAGGAGCACCGGATGGAGAGCGAGCGCTACGAGATCGGTGAGGAGACCGCCGGGGCGATCCGCCGCGCCCGGGCCGCCGGGAGACGGATCGTGGCGGTGGGGACCACGGTCGTCCGCACCCTGGAGAGCGCGGCGCTGGCTGGCGAAGGCGAGGTGCGGGCCGGGAGCGGCGCGACGAAGCTCTTCATCACCCCCGGTTACCAATTCCAGGGGGTCGACGCGCTGCTCACCAACTTCCATCTCCCCCGCTCGACCCTGCTGATGCTGGTCTCCGCTTTTGCCGGCCGCGAGCGGGTATTGGCCGCCTACGAGGAGGCAATCACCAATGGCTACCGGTTTTACTCCTATGGCGACGCCATGCTGGCAGAGCGGCGATGAAAAGGGCTTTGAGGACGGAATCGGAGGCTCTGTACCGGCGAAAGCCCGTTCGCCGGAGGCGTGGAGTCAAAGCTCCGCTGAACTGGCCTTTGCCGCGGGGAAATGCGCTCCGCGCGCGATCCGGCTGGCCAATACCGCCGCGCCATAGCCATTGTCGATGTTCACCACCCCGATCCCGGGGGCGCAGCCGTTCAGCATGGTCAACAGGGCGGCGAGGCCGCCGAAGCTCGCTCCATAGCCGACGCTGGTGGGCACGGCCACGACCGGCGCCGGGACGAGGCTGGCCACAACCGTAGGGAGGGCGCCATCCATGCCGGCTACCGCGACGACGACGTCCGCCTGGCGGATCGCGGGGAGGTTGCCCAGCAGCCGGTGGAGCCCGGCGATCCCCACGTCGTAGCACCGCTCGACCGCGTGCCCGAACCAGGAGGCGCAGACCGCCGCCTCCTCCGCGACCCCCAGGTCCGAGGTGCCGGCGGCGAGCACCGCGATCGCCCCTGGCCGCGGTTCCCCCTGGCCGAAGGTGAGGATCCGCGCCCGCTCGTGGTAGACCGCCCCGGGATGGTCGGCCAGCAGCTCGCCGGCCGCCTCGGAGCGCAGACGCGTGACCAGGACCCGGCCGTGGGCACCGATCATTTTTCCCGCGATGGCCTTGAGGTCCTCGGTCCGCTTCCCCTCGGCGTAGACCGCTTCGGGGAGGCCGTTGCGCAGCTCGCGGTGAAAATCCAGCTTGGCGAAGCCGAGATCGGCGTAGGGGAGCTCCGCGAGATCCCGCAAGGCGTCCGCGGGGGACCGTTCCCCGGCGGCGACCGCCTCCAGGAGCTGCTTGAGCTGATCGGGGTTCACGACGGGAGGGAACCCAGGTCGGCGCCGCCCCGGCGGTAGCCCTGGGGGTCGTAGGCCACCCGCGCGAAGCCGAGGGAGAGCAGGCGCGGCTCGAGCTCGCTCCAGATGGCGGTTAGCCGGGGCACCTCGTCGGGGCCGACCTCGACGCGGGCGGCGCCCTGGTCGTGGCGGACGCGGACCACGCGGAATCCGGCCGCGGCCAGGACGTCCTCGGCGGCCTCGATACGGCGGAGCTTGCCGAGGGTGACCACCTGCCCGTGCGGGATGCGCGAGGAGAGGCAGGCGTTGGCCGGGCGGTCCCAGACCGAGAGCCCGAAGGCGCGGGCGATGGCGCGGGTCGCTTCTTTGTCCACACCGTTGGCGAGCAGGGGGGAGTAGACCCCGCTCTCGCGGACGGCGCGGAGCCCCGGCCGGTCCGGCCCCGGATCGGAGGCGTTGGTGCCGTCGCAGACGACCGCGTAGCCGCGCTCGGCCGCGAGGCGGACCATGGTACCCATCCGCATCCCCTGACAGACATAGCACCGGTGGCTCGGATTGGCGACGAACTCCGGATCGTCCAGCTCGCTGTAGGTGACCACCTCGTGCCGGATGCCGATCTCGGCCGCCACCCGGCGCGCATGGTCCAGCTCCGCCCCCGCGAGGGTCTCCGCCGCCGCCGTCACCGCCAGCGCGCGGTCGCCGAGAGCCCGGTGGGCCAGCGCCGCCACCACGGCCGAATCGACCCCGCCCGAGTAGGCGACGAGGGCTGATCCCCGGGCGGCGAGATCGGCAACGAGGCTGTCGATGGGGAGGGTGGGCATCACGAATGGGATGCTAGCACGCGGGGTGCCAGGAGTCTGGGGGATGAACGCCTAGCGAAGAGGCCGGGGAAACTTCATCGTCACCGGGACCAGAAAGAGGATGCTGAAAGCCCCGAAGGCGTACAGCGGAACGAAGGGCGCCGCGCCCTGGTCGGCCCAGGGGGCCATGGAGCGCAGGAGCCCGAGGATCGCCGGCGGGCCGAGGTAGTAGATCAGGAGGAAGCGGCGGCGGATCGGGGCCGGGAGCCCCCAGGTCCGCCGCACGTAGACGATGCCGAAGGCCCACCCCAGCGCTACCGCCACGCCGTAGTAACTGTAGAGCGTCAGCGGCAGGCTGCCGGCGAGCGCCACCACGCGGGTGAAACTCAGCAGGCTCAGCGCCCAGCAGGCGAGAAACAGGCCGAGGACGATGGCGTCCCCCCGGGTGATGTCCCCGGCCGGCCCCGAGGGCCCGGAGGGGCTGGGGGACGCCGTCACCGGGCTCCGGACCGCCCCGGCTCAGTCATACGAATCCACCGGCGGACAGGTGCACATCAGGTTGCGGTCCCCCCAGGGGTTGTCCACCCGGTTGACGTACGGCCAGAACTTCCGCTCGCGCACCCAGGGGGCGGGGAAGACCGCCTTCTCGCGGCCGTACGGCCGGTCCCAGTCGTCCGCCGTCACGTCGTCCGCCGTGTGAGGAGCGTTCTTGAGCGGGTTGTTCTGGCGATCCATCTTCCCCTGCTCGATGGCACGGATCTCCTCGCGGATGCGGATCATGGCGTCGCAGAAGCGGTCGAGCTCGGGCTTCGACTCGCTCTCGGTCGGCTCGATCATCAGCGTCCCGGCCACCGGGAAGGACATCGTGGGCGCGTGGAAGCTGAAGTCCATCAGCCGCTTGGCCACGTCCTCGGCCTCGATGCCGGCGGTGGTCTTGAACGGGCGCAGATCGAGGATGAACTCGTGCGCCACCCGTCCATGGCTGCCGGCGTAGAGCACCGGGTAGTGCTCGCGCAGCCGCGCCGCCATGTAGTTGGCGTTGAGGATCGCCGTCTCGGTGGCGCGGGTGAGCCCGCGGCCGCCCATCAGGGCGATGTAGACCCAGGAGATCGGCAGGATGCTCGAGCTCCCCCAGGGAGCCGCCGAGACCGGGCCGATCGCCTCCTCGCCGCCGGTCGGCACCACCGGGTGCCCCGGCAGGAAGGGGGCCAGGTGCGCGGCGACGCAGATCGGCCCCATACCCGGACCGCCGCCGCCGTGCGGGATGCAGAACGTCTTGTGGAGGTTGAGGTGGCAGACGTCGGCGCCATAGTCGCCGGGCCGGCAGAGCCCCACCTGGGCGTTCATGTTGGCGCCGTCGAGGTAGACCTGGCCGCCGTGGTCGTGGACGATCCGGCAGATGTCGCGGATCCCCGGCTCGAAGACGCCATGGGTCGACGGGTAGGTCACCATCAGCGCGGCCAGCCGGTCGTGGTTCGCCTCGGCCTTGGCCCGCAGATCGTCGAGATCGACGTTGCCGCCTTCATCGCAGGCGACCACCACCACCTTGAGACCCGCCATCACCGCCGAGGCCGGATTGGTGCCGTGGGCCGAGACCGGGATCAGGCAGACGTCGCGGTGCTGATCGCCGCGGGCGTGATGGTAGGCGCGGATCACCATCAGCCCCGTGTACTCCCCCTGCGAGCCGGCGTTCGGCTGCAGCGAGCAGGCAGCGAAGCCGGTGATCTCGTTGAGCCAGGACTCGAGCGAGCGGAAGAGCTCCTGGTAGCCGGCGGTCTGGCTGACCGGGGCGAACGGATGGATCGCCCCGATCTCGGGCCAGGTGACCGGCACCATCTCGGCCGTCGCGTTGAGCTTCATGGTGCAGGAGCCGAGCGGGATCATCGAGGTGGCGAGCGACAGGTCGCGCGACTCCAGGCGCTTGATGTAGCGCAGCATCTCGTGCTCGGTGTGGAAGGCGTTGAAGACCGGGTGCGTCAGGTAGTCCGACGGCCGCGCGTGCGGCGCCGGAAAATCGATATCGGCCCCTTCCGCCAAGCGCTCGGCCGACAGGCCCGCCGCGCGGTCCTCGCCGAAGACCGCGATCAGATCCTCGATGTCGGCGGCGGTGGCCGCCTCGTCGAGTGCGATGCCGACCGCCCGCTCCCCCAGTTTGCGCAGGTTGATCCCCCGGGCCTCGGCGGCGGCCAGGATCTCGTCGGCGGAGCGCTCGCCGGTGCCCACGCGCAGGGTGTCGAAGAAGGGCTCGCGCCCCACGGCGTAGCCGAGATGTCGCAGCCCCTCGGCCAGCGCCGCCGCCAGGGCGTGCACCCGGCGGGCGATCGCCTTCAAGCCCTCGGGACCGTGGTAGACGGCGTACATGCTCGCCATCACGGCGAGGAGCACCTGGGCCGTGCAGATGTTGCTGGTGGCCTTCTCGCGGCGAATGTGCTGCTCGCGGGTCTGCATCGCCATGCGCAGGGCGGTCTTGCCCCGGCGGTCGCGCGAGACGCCGATGATCCGCCCCGGGAGTTGGCGCTTGTACTCCTCGCGGGTGGCGAGGAAGGCGGCGTGCGGCCCGCCGTAGCCCATGGGGACACCGAACCGCTGCGCCGAGCCGACCGCGATGTCGGCGCCGAATTCGCCCGGCGCCCGCAGCAGGGTCAAGGCCAGCAGGTCGGCCGCCACCACCACGAGAGCGCCGGCGGCGCGGGCCTGCTCGGCGACCGGGGCATAGTCCACCACCCGGCCGTCGGTCGCGGGGTACTGGAGAAGGATGCCGAAGAGGTCCCCCGCCGCGAAGTCGATCGCCGCCGGATCGCCGACCCGGACCTCGACGCCGATGGCGCCGGCGCGGGTCTTGACCACCTCGATGGTCTGCGGATGGCAGTCCTCGGCGACGAAGAAGACGTCCCGCTTGCCGTTAGAAATGGCGTGGCAGAGGTTCATCGCCTCGGCCGCGGCGGTGCCCTCGTCGAGCAGCGAGGCGTTGGCGACCGGCAGCCCGGTCAGGTCGGCCACCATGGTCTGGAAGTTGAGCAGCGCCTCGAGGCGCCCCTGCGAGATCTCCGACTGATAGGGGGTGTACTGGGTGTACCAGCCCGGGTTCTCCAGGATATTGCGCTGGATCACCCCCGGCGTGATGCAGCCGTGGTAGCCCATGCCGAGGAAGGAACGGAAGACCTTGTTCCTGCCGGCGATGCCGCGCAGGGCGCCGAGCAGCTCCTGCTCGCCGAGATCGCGGCCGGCGGGGAGCCCGGCGAGGTCGAGCGGGGTCTCGCGGAGAATCGACTCGGGGATGGTCTCGCGCACCAGTTGGGCGAGCGAGCCGGCGCCGACCACCTCCAGCATCTGCCGGACCTCCCCCTCGCTGGGGCCCAGGTGGCGGCGGACGAAGGTGTCCGTGGGATTGAGGACGGCGCCGCCGGTCGCCGGCGATGAGCCGGAGAGATCACCGAGGGCGACGGCGCCGGTCGCCCCAGGCGAGTCTTTAAGCTTCTCCACTCTGAACGAACTCCTCGTACTCCTCGGCCTTCATCATGGATTTCAGATCGTCCGCGGAAGAGAACCGGATCTTGATCAGCCACCCATCGCCGTGCGGATCCTCGTTGAGGAGCTCCGGATCGTCCACCACGGCGTCGTTGATCTCGACCACCTCGCCCGCGACGGGCGTGAACACCTCGGCGACGGCCTTGACCGACTCGATCGTGCCGAGCTCGTCGTTGGTGTCGAATACCTGGCCGATCTCCGGCAGCTCCACGAACACCACCTCGCCCAGCTCCTGCTGCGCGAACTCGGTGATGCCGAGCACACAGAGATCGTCCTCGATGCGGAGCCACTCGTGCTCCCTCGAATAGAGATAATCTCGGGGATACATTCCTCTTCGCCCTCCAGTTTGACGGGTCCGGTTTGGCTGGTGAATTGAATATAGCTGCGGATCCTAGCCCTATCTCGACCTTTTGTAGAAAGGAGTCTCCACGACCACCGCCGGGAGGGCCTTGCCGCGGACCTCGATCGCCAGCGGCGTCCCCGGCGCCGCCATCTCCGGCGGCACGTAGGCGAGCCCCAAAGCCTTCTCGAAGGTGGGGCTCCAGGTGCCGCTGGTGACGGCGCCAACGATGCCGCCCTCCGAGACAACCGGGTGACCCTGGCGCGCGATTCCCCGCCCCTGTACCTCGAAGCCCACGAGCTTCCTGGGGATCCCCGCGGCCTTCTGGGCGGCCAGCGCGTCGCGGCCGAGGAACTCCCCCTTGTCGAGCTTGACCACCCAGCTCAGGCCGGCCTCGAAGGGGGTCGTCGTATCGTCGATCTCGTGGCCGTAAAGGGCCATCGCCGCCTCCAGGCGCAGGGTGTCGCGGGCGCCGAGCCCGGCGGGGACGGCCCCCGCCTCGACCAGCCGCCGCCAGATCTCCGGAGCATCCTCCGGCGCCAGGTAGAGCTCGAAGCCATCTTCCCCGGTATAGCCGGTGCGGGAGATCAGCGCCGGCGCGCCGGCCACAGAGCCCTCGGCAAAGCCGTAGTACTTGAGCCCGGAGACGTCCAGCGAGGCGAGCGGCGCCAGGATCTCCAGCGCCTTCGGACCCTGTAGCGCGAGAAGCGCGTAGCGGTCGCTCTCGTCGATCACCTCGACGTCCTCGCCGTCGGCCACGGCCCGCGCGGCGATCCACTCGAAGTCGCGCTCGGCGTTCGAAGCGTTGACCACCACCAGGAAGTCGTCGGCGGCCAGCCGGTAGATCAGGATGTCGTCCACGTAGGTGGCGCGATCGGTCAGCAGACCGCTGTAGTGCGCCCGCCCGGGCACGAGCTTGCTGACGTCGTTGGGGGTCAGCCGCTGCAGGAAGGCCTCGGCGCCGGCCCCGCGCACCCGGACCTCCCCCATGTGGGAGACGTCGAACAGGCCGGCGGCGGTGCGCACGGCGCGGTGCTCCTCGATGACGCCGGTGTACTGGACCGGCATCTCCCAGCCGGCGAAATCCACGATCTTCGCCCCCGCCTCGCGGTGGCGGTCGTAGAGCGGAGTCCGTTTCAAGCTCTGGCCTTCCGACATTGGATCGATCTCCTCCTCCGTGGGCGCCGAAACGGTATCACGAGAGGGAGCGCAGGAAAGCCGGCCGTCGCGGGTTCCTGCAGGTGAATAGAATGAGCCCTGGCTGGCTCCGACTCGAAAGGAGAGACCGCATGACGATCCGCCGATCGACCCTGACCCTCACCGCCCTTTTCGCCCTCCTCATCCTCCCCCTGGCCGCGGAGGCGGCGGGGCGGCAGCCGCGCGATCCCGGGGCGATCCTGCGCAATCCGCGCGCCCTCGCCGCCTATCTCAGGCTGACCCCGGAGCAGGTGACGGTCGCCCAGCGCCTGGCCGCCGAGCTCAAGGCCAAGGAGACCCCCCTGCTCCAGGCCGAGAAGCAACTCGCCGAGGCCTACAGGAACCTGATCGAGGCGGCCAGCCCGAACCCCTGCGACGTCGGCCAGGCCGCTCTCGCGCTGCGCGCCAACCGGGAGAAGATCCGGGCGGCCCGGGAGGACTTCGATACGAAGTTCTCCGCCATCCTCACTCCCGACCAGCTCGCCCGCTACGAGGCGTTGAAGGCCGCCGCCCACTTCCTCCAGGACGAGGACTCGTAGGCGTTCTATAGGGCGGCCCGGTGTGGCCGCCCCGTCACAGGGCCGCGACCTCCCCGTTACCCGAATCCTTTGCAGTCTGAAGGCTTTGCGATACCTTCCCCGGACAGGGGGTGTCATGAAGCTTCTTCTCATCCGACATGCGATCGCCGAAGAGCGCGAGGACTTCGCCAGGACCGGCAAGGACGACCGGCTGCGTCCGCTCACCGACGAGGGGCGGAAGAAGATGAAGCAGGCCGCCCGGGGCCTGCGGGAGATCGTGCCCGGGATCGATCTGCTGGCGACCAGTCCGCTGATCCGGGCCGCCCAGACCGGCGCCATCGTCGACTCCGTCTACGGCGGCCTGAAGGAGGTGGAGATCGACGAGCTCTCCCCCGAGGCCACCCCCAACGACTTCCTCCGCTGGCTGCGCAAGCAGAAGGCGGACTGCATCGCCGCCGTGGGGCACGAGCCGAGCATCAGCCTGCTCCTCTCCTGGCTCCTGACCGGCGGCGAGCGCCGGATCTTCGCCTTTCGAAAAGGGGGCGCCTGCCTGCTCGACTTCCCCGACGAGGTCGGCGCCGGCACCGCCACCCTGGTCTGGGCGCTCACCCCGGGGCAGCTCCGGGACCTCGCGGACTGATGCCCTGATGAGCTCCGGACTCCTCTCCCGCCCGCCCCAGGAGGGAGCCCGCCTGCTCGCCCTCTCCTTCCTCGATCAGGCGGCCGAGGCCCGGCCGCGGCTGGTGGACGACGCCGACTCCGAGGCGCTCCACGACTTCCGCGTCGGCCTGCGCCGGCTGCGGAGCTGCCTCAAGGCTTATGGCGCCCAGATCGACATCCCGAAGAAGCTCGAACGGCGGCTCCGCCGTCTCGCCGGCTCGACCGGGCCGGGACGCGATACGGAAGTCCAGATCGAATGGCTGCGCGGCCGCGTCCCGCACCTCTCCTCGCAGCACCGGGCGGGCCTCGCCTGGCTGCTCGCCCGCCTCGCCGAGCGCAAGCGCCACGCCGATGAGGATATGGAGGACGAGGTCGCGGACGAGTTCGACAAGCTCGAAAAGGAGCTGCGCGCCAGGCTCTCGGTCTATCGCACCGAGATCCGCCTCGACGCCAGGAAGGACCGCCCGACCCTCGCCGAGGCGACCGCCGGCATCCTCCACGGCCAGGTGGCGGATCTCGAGGAGCGCCTGGCGAGGATCGAGGACGCCGGCGACGAGCAGGAGGCCCACGAGGCGCGGATCCGGGCCAAGCGGGTGCGCTACCTGCTCGAGCCGCTGGCAGTCGAGATTCCCACGACCACCCCGATCGTCAAGCGGTTCAAGGCCCTCCAGGAGCTCCTCGGCGACCTCCACGACGCCCATGTCCTGGAAGCCGAGCTCGCCGAGGCGGTCGAGATCGCCGCCGCTGAGCGGGCGGGGAAGATCCTCGAACTGTCGCTCGCCGACGCTCCCGACGAGAACCTCCTCCGCGCTGAGCGCCGGCGCGCCCGCGAGTCGGGCCTGATCGCACTCGCCCGCCTGAACCGCGCCCGCCGCGACCGCCTGTTCGCGACCCTGGAAGCCGAGTGGCTGGAGGGAAAGGCCGGGGATTTCCTGCGCGAGGTGGAAGGGTTGGGGGAGGAGATGGCGGCGGCGGCGGGGACTGAAGAAAGGACGTAAAGGACAACAAGGACGTAAAGGACATCAAGGGAAAAAGAGCCTCATCTCTTCTTTGTCCTTGTCGTCCTTGCAGTCCTTTACGTCCTTGTTGTTTCCTAGTAGGCCCCGCCCAAGGTCTGCCCGCCGTCGATCACCAGCACCGCCCCGGTGGTGAACCGGGCGCCGTCGCCGGCCAGGTAAAGGACCGCCCCGGTGAGGTCCTCCGGCTGCCCCATCCGCCCTTGCGGAATGGTGGCGAGGGCCCGCCCCTGGGCTTCGGGACTGGCCCAGAGCGCCTCGCTGAACCGGGTCTGGATCAGGCCCGGGGCGATGGCGTTGACGCGGATGTTCTCCCCGGCCAGCTCGACCGCCAGCGTCTGCGTCAGCATCAGGACCGCCGCCTTGAGGACGCCATACACTCCGAGGCCGCCGTGGGGGATGAGGCCGGCTACCGAGGCGACGTTGACGATCGCGCCGCCCCCCCGCTCGCGCATCAGCGGCACGGCGGCGCGAATGGAGTGGACGTACCCCTTCAGGTTGACCTCGAACGTCTTGTCCCACTGGCTCTCCCCGGCGTCGAGGAGCGGCCCGAAGTGGGGGTTGGTCGCGGCGTTGTTGATCAGGACGTCGACGCCGCCGAAGGTTCCCTGAGCCCGCGCCATCAACGCCTGGACCTCCGCCTCGCGGCCGGTGTGGCAGGCGACCGCCAGGGCCTCGCCGCCGGTCTCGCGGATCCGCCTGGCGACCGCTTCGACCCCTTCGAGCTTGCGGCTCGCCAGCACCACCCGGGCTCCCGCGGCGGCAAAGGCCTCCGCGATCGCCTCGCCGATCCCCCGGGAGGCGCCGGTGACCACCACGACACGGCCGGCGAATGAATTTTCCATGACGGGAACGATATCCCAGTGCAGCGCGCCGGCAATCCCCGGCTCTTCCGGGTGCACCCTCTCCTCGGCGGCTCCTGCCCTCTGCTCCCGCGGCTGCGCTTACGGGAGGGCTGGCCGCGCCCTCTGGTACCGAGCCCTTTCCATCCCGAGCGCCGGCAGCGCCAAGGAGAGTGGCTCTTGCGCCCTCTCCTTCCGCGCCCGGGCCCTCCGGATGGGTGTGACCGCCCTCCGGGTGGACGTACCGGCCGTCTCGATGGCTGTGCCAGCCCACCCCTGGGCCGGCACAGCCATCCCGTGGGCGCAACCGCGGATCCCGTGGGCGCTGCCGCCAGATCAGAGGGTCCACAGAGCGAGCCAGAGGGCGCATACGGAGATCCGGAAGGCGCGTCCGCAGAGCGGGAGGGCGCGACCGCGGAACCGGTGGGCCCCGGCGAGGAGGCAGAGGGCGGAGAGCGCGATCCCGAAGGCGTTACACTGGAGAGGATTCCGGACGACTTGAAAGGAGAGGGGACATGGCGCGAAGCACCCGAAGTGTCGGAATGCTGTTGCTGGGCATCTATCTCATCCTCGCCGGCCTGGGGCTGCTGATCGGGCTGAGCTTCGCCTACATGCGGGTCCTCGAGGGGCTGCTGGCGCTGATCGCGGGCATCCTGATCCTGATTGGCCGCTGAGCGCGGTATAGACTGCGGAAAAAGGAGGATCGTCATGGCGGTCGAGATCACCGGCAAGTACATCGGCAATCTGAAGACGGAGCTGACCCACGGCCCCTCGGGGATGGTGATCCGGACGGCGGCTCCGGTGGACAACCAGGGGGACGGCAGCTCCTTCTCCCCCACCGACCTCGCCGCGGCATCGCTCGGCGCCTGCATGATGACCCTGATCGCCATCGTGGGCGAGCGCGACGGTCTCGACCTGACCGGCCTCTCCTTCCGCCTGGAGAAGCACATGGAGGCGAACCCCCGCCGCATCGGCGCCATCCCGGTCTCCATCAACATGCCGGCCGGGCTGAGCGCGGACCAAAAGAAGAAGCTGGAGAACGCGGCGCTGACCTGTCCGGTCCACAAGAGTCTTGCCGAGGGGGTCGACAAGCCGGTCGAGTTCGTCTACGCGGAAAAGCCGGTGGAAGCCGCCAAGTGAGCCTGCGGGAGGACTCGTGAAGGACTACCACATCAACATCTTTCATAGCGAAGAGGACGGGGGCTATATAGCCGATATCCCCGATCTGGACGCGTGCTCCGCATTTGGCCGCTCTCCAGGGGAAGCCCTGGCTGAGGTCGAGATCGCGAAGGCAGCATGGCTTGAAGCGGCTCAAACGGAAGGAAAGCCGGTCCCGGAACCACGCTACCGGCCGGTTATCTACCAGACATCCTCGTAGAAACGCTTTCTCCCTACCCCTTCGCCTCGTACCAGCTCTTCCCCCACCCGGCGTCGACGACCAGGGGGACCTTGAGGTCGGCGACGCCCTCCATCTCGGCCTTGACGATCGCCGCCACCGCCTCGGCCTGCTCCTCGGGGACTTCGAGGACCAGCTCGTCGTGCACCGTCAGCAGCAGGTGGGCGCCGGGCTGCTCGTCGCGCAGGCGGCGGTCGACGGCGATCATCGCCAGCTTCAGGATGTCCGCCGCCGTCCCCTGGATGCGGGCGTTGATCGCCATGCGGCGGGCGTTCTCCCGCAGGTTCCAGTTCTTGCTCTTGATGTCCGGCATCCAGCGCACGCGGCCGTAGAGGGTCTCGACCTTCCCCTCCCGCTCGGCGCTCTCCAGCGTCTCCTCCATGTAGCGCTTCACCCCGGGGTACTGGCCCATGTAGGCGGTGATGAACCGGTCGGCCTCCTTCGAGGAGATCCCCAGCTCCTGGCTGAGGCCGTAGGCGCTCATGCCGTAGAGGATGCCGAAGTTGATCGTCTTCGCCGCCCGCCGCTGCTCGGCGTTGACCAGCTCGGGCGCGACGCCGAGAACGACCGCGGCGGTGGCGCGGTGAATGTCCTCGCCGGCCGCGAAGGCGTCGATCAGCGCACCCTCCTCCGCGATGTGGGCGAGGATCCGCAGCTCGATCTGGCTGTAGTCGGCGACCAGCAGCACTTGGCCCGGCGGCGCGATGAAGGCGCGGCGGATGCGCTGCCCGAGCTCGGTGCGCACCGGGATGTTCTGCAGGTTCGGATTGGTCGAGGAGAGCCGGCCGGTGGCGGCCACCGCCTGGTTGAAGCGGGTGTGGATGCGCCCGTCGGCCCCCACCAGCTCCGGCAGAGAGTCGATGTAGGTCGACTTGAGCTTGGTCAGCTCGCGGTAGCGTAGCAGGAGCTTGGCGATCGGATAGCCCCGGCGCCCCAGCTCCTCCAGCGTCTCGGCTCCCGTCGAGTAGCTCTTGGTCTTCTGCGTCTTCTTCAAGGCCGGCAGGCCCATCTTCTCGAACAGGATCACCCCGAGCTGCTGCGGCGAGTTGAGGTTGAACGTCTCCCCCGCCTGCTTGTAGATCTCACCTTCCAGCCCGGTGATCTCGGCGCCCAGCTCGACCGACATCTCCCTGAGATAGCCGGTGTCGAGCAGGATGCCCGCCTCCTCCATCCGCAGCAGCACCGGCACCAGGGGGGCCTCGATCTCGGTGTAGACCTTGGCGAGAGAGCCCGCCGCCAGCTCCTGGGCCATCACCTCGGCCATCCGCCGCGCGATCTCCACCCGCTCGGCGGCGTAGGCGGCGAGCCGGGAATCCCCCACCGGCGGTGCCTGCCCCTTGTCCCAGCCGGCGTCCTTGGCGGTCAGCGGCTTCCGGCTCAGCCGCTCCAGCGCCAGCTCGTCGAGGGAGTGGCCGTGGACGGACGGCTTCAGCAGGTAGGAGACCAGCATGGCGTCGAACAGCGCCGATTCGCAGAGCGGCCCCGGGCAGAGCCGCAGGACCTCCTTGAGGTTGTGCCCGGCGAGGCGGACCTCGGGGCTGCCGATCCACCCCTTGAGGCTCTCCAGGGCGGCGTCGCGCAGGCCGTCGCGCCGGAAGTCGGCGTAGATCACCGTCTCCTCCCCCGGCGAGGCCACCGCCAAGCCGAGCGGGCGGTCCTCGCCGAGCACGGCGACGTAGACCTCGCCGCCCACCAGACGGCCGGCGCGGTCGGCCCACACCTCGGCGGTGACCGCCTCCTCGGCGACCGGGAACTCCACCGCTCCGGCCACCGTGGGGCCGGCCGGGCCCAGCTCCTCGACGAGCGAGAAGAACTCGAGCTCGGTGAAGACCTGGCGCAGCATCTCGACGTCCGGCGGATCGCGATGCAGGGCCTCGGGGTCGAGCGGCACCTCCAGATTGGTGTGGATAGTCGACAGCTCCTTCGACAGCCGCGCCTGCTCGGCGTGCTGCTGGAGCCCCTCGCGGTACGCCTTGCGGGAGACCTCGCCGGCCCGCGCCAGGAGATCCTCCAGGGTGCCGTACTCCTGGATCAGCCCCTTGGCCCCCTTCTCGCCGATCCCCGGCACGCCCGGGATGTTGTCGATCGAGTCCCCCATCAACGCCAGGACGTCGGCCACCTTCTCGGGCGGCACGCCGAAGTCCTCGGTGACCTCCTGCGGTCCATAGAGCTTGTTGCGCCCGGTGTGGTAGAGCGAGACCCGGGGCTCGACGAGCTGCATCAGGTCCTTGTCGGCGGAGACCAGCACCACCTGGTAGCCGGCCTCGGCCGCGCGGCAGGAGAGGGTGCCCAGCACGTCGTCCGCCTCATAGCCGGCGAGCTCCAGGATGGGGATGCGGTAGGCCTCCAGCACCCTGCGGATCAGCGGAATCTGGCTCTGCAGGTCCTCCGGCATCGGGCGGCGGTTCGCCTTGTAGTCCTCGAACTTGTCGCTGCGGAAGGTCCGCCCCCCCTCGAGCGCCACCCCGATCAGCTCCGGGTCCTCCTCGCGCAGGAGCTTCTTGAGCATGGTCACGAAGCCGTAGACGGCGTTGGTGGGCTCGCCGCGGGAGTTCGAGAGGTTGCGGATCGCGTAGAAGGCGCGGAAGATGTTCGAGTACCCGTCGATCAGGAACAGACGGGGACGGGAGTCGCGGGGCGGGGTGGGGCTCGTCTCAGTCAAGGCCATGGCGCGGACATTCTATGCCGTCCCATACCATCGCCGGCTGGCACGGCTCTCGCTTTCTTCCAGCCACCGAGCAGGCCCGTCCGGCTGCCCTACCAAAGGAGAGTGGGATGAACGGAATCATTTCCTGGATCGTCTTCGGCCTGATCGCCGGCGCGATCGCCAAGTTCCTGACCCCCGGCCGGGATCCGGGCGGGTGCATCATCACCATCATCATCGGCGTCGTCGGCGCCCTGCTGGGAGGGTGGATCGCGACCCTGCTCGGCATCGGCGGCATCTCCGGGTTCGACTTCCGGAGCTTCGTGATCGCCGTCCTCGGCTCGATCCTGCTGCTGTTCCTCTGGAGAATGATCTCCGGCCGAAGGCGATAGGACGGGTCAGGGAACCAGGGGCCGGCGCGCCTGTCCCAGCAGGTGCGCCGCCTCGGGGAGGATCAGCGCCTCCATCGCCAGCGTCACCGCCTTGGGCGAGCCCGGAAGGAGGAAGACCGCGCGGGTGCCTGCCAGGCCGGCGGCGGCCCGGCTGAGCATCGCCGCCGCTCCCACCTGCTGGTAGGAGAGCATCCGGAAGAGCTCGCCGAACCCCTCTACCGGCTGATCGAGGAGCGGCCCCACCGCGTCCAGGGTGACGTCGCGCGGCGAGAAGCCGGTGCCGCCGGTCGCCACCACCACATCCACCTCGGGGTGCGCCAGCATCCGGCGCACGGCGTCGCGGATCGCGGCCACGTCGTCGCGAACGAGAGTAGAATCCACGATCCGGTGGCCGGCGGCTGAGATCCTCTCGCGGATCGCGTCGCCGCTGGCGTCGTCCCGCTTTTCCCGGGTATCGCTCACTGTAAGTATGGAGAAGCCCAGCTCGGCGGGGGCGGCGCGGCGGTGCTGCTCGACGCTCATGGCTTTCAAGGCTAGCACGGCAGAGCCGGGAAAGTGTTCGTTTCTGGGACAGGCGCATCCCGGGTCCGAACACTCCCGGCCCGTGAAAGAACACTTAAATTTTTTGGAATCAAAAACTTACGACGACTGAAACCTTGGCACGCGGGATGCGTAGTGTGACCGGAGAAACGTTATGGGAATGGACATACCTAGGACCGGAGAAGCTCAGAAGCGCCGCAATCGGCGCAACATCTGGATCGTCGCGGGCATCGCGGGGGTCTCGCTCGTCACGTTCGGCTTGTCGCGGCTCGAGCCGGCGGCGCCGACGGTTCAGAAAGAAACAGTGTGGATCGACTCCGTCAAGCGCGGACCGATGACGCTCAGCGTCCGCGGCCCCGGCACGCTGGTGCCGGAGGACGTGCGCTGGATCTCGACGCCGGTGAATGCCCACATCGAGCGCACCCCGCTGCTCCCCGGCGTGACGGTCACCCCGGACACCGTGCTGGTCGAGATGAGCGATCCGCAGCTCGAGCAGAACGCGCTCGAGGCGGAGTCGCAGCTCAAGGCGGCTCAGGCCGACTACGACAACCTGAAGGCCCAGCTCGACAGCCAGCTCCTCGGCCAGCAGGCGCAGGTGACCGCGGTGAAGTCGCAGAGCGAGCAGGCGAAGCTCCAGTCGGAAGCGGACACCAAGCTCGCCAAAGAGGGCCTGCTGCCGGACATCACGCAGAAGCTCTCGAGCCTCAAGTCGGAGCAGCTCGTCAAGCAGGCCGTCATCGAGGCTAAGCGCTACGAGCAGAACAACCGCTCGGCCGCGGCGCAGCTCGCCTCCCAGCGCGCCCGCGTGGTGCAGATGCAGGACCTCTATGCGCTGCGCAAGCGCCAGGTGGAATCGCTCAAGGTGCGCGCCGGCATCGCCGGCGTGCTGCAGGAGCTGCCGGCGCAGGTGGGCCAGCAGGTGACGGCCGGCACGGTGCTGGCGCGAGTGGCCCGCCCGGAGCGACTCAAGGCCGAGCTGCACATCCCCGAGGTGCAGGCCAAGGACGTCAAGGTGGGCATGAGCGCCCAGATCGATACCCGCAACGGCATCATCAACGGCCGCGTGGCCCGGGTCGCCCCGTCGTCGCAGGACGGCACGGTGATCATGGACGTGGCCTTCGACGGGCCGCTCCCGGCGGGCGCCCGGCCGAACCTCTCGGTGGACGGCACGATCGAGCTCGACCGCGTCGACAACGTGCTCTTCACCGGCCGCCCCAGCTACGGCAACCCGAACACCAAGGTCGAGCTGTTCAAGGTCAACGAGGACGGCAAGACGGCGGAGCGGGTGCAGGTGGAGCTGGGCCGCATGTCGGTCAGCACGGTGGAAATCGTCAAGGGTCTTCAGGCCGGCGACAAGGTGATCCTCTCGGACACCTCGGCGCAGGATGGATACAAAAAGATTCGCTTGAACTAACAGCCTGCGCCGCCCGGCCGGAGCCGGCGGCTGGAAGCTTTGGAGGAATTTTATGGCCGCATCTTCTGATTCGCTGATCCATCTCGACGGAGTCGTCAAGGTCTTCATGACCGACGAGGTCGAGACCCATGCGCTGTCGGGCATCCACATGGAGATCCGCAACGGCGAGTACGTCTCGATCGCGGGGCCCTCCGGCTGCGGCAAGACCACGCTGCTGTCGATCCTCGGCCTGCTCGACTCCCCCAGCGACGGCAAGTACTGGCTCAACGGCAAGCAGGTCGCCGACCTCTCCTTCTCCGAGCGGGCGCGGATCCGCAACCGGGAGATCGGCTTCATCTTCCAGGCGTTCAACCTGATCGGCGATCTCACGGTCTACGAGAACGTCGAGCTGCCGCTCACCTACCGCGGCATGGCCGCCAAGGAGCGCAAGGAGCGCGTGCAGGAGGCCCTGGAGCGGGTCGGCATGTCGCACCGCATGAAGCACTACCCGTCGCAGCTCTCCGGCGGTCAGCAGCAGCGCGTCGCGGTCGCCCGCGCGGTGGTCGGCAAGCCGTCGATCCTGCTCGCCGACGAGCCCACCGGCAACCTCGACTCGAAGAACAGCGAAACGGTGATGGACCTCCTCGCGGACCTCCACAAGGACGGCGCCACCATCTGCATGGTCACCCACGACCCTCGCTTCGCCCGCTACGCGCAGCGCACGATCCATCTCTTCGACGGCCGCGTGGTCGAGGAGGAGACGGGAGCGCAGCGCGAGCTCGAGAGCCGTGAGCTCAAGCGGAGCGGATTCGAGGTCGTCTAAGGAAATAGGTACCCCGCGCGTCGTTGCGCGGGTGATGTTCGCGCGCCTTTGAAGGCTGCCGCCCCGATTGCGGCAGCCCTTTTTTTTGTCCCCTGCTAGAGTTCTCCTGTGAACAGCGTCACCCACAAGCCCCGGGTCCTGATCGCGGACGACCAGCGCGAGGTGCGCGAGGCGTTGCGGCTGATGCTCAAGGCCGAGGGTTTCGACACCGAGACCGCCGGCTCTCCGGCCGAGATCCTCCAGGCGGTGACCACCCGCGACTTCGACGCCGTGCTGATGGACCTCAACTACACCCGCGACACTACCTCCGGCCGCGAGGGGCTCGAGCTGATCGCGCGGCTGCGCGCCGTCGACGACGCGCTGCCGATCGTGGTGATGACCGCCTGGGCCAGCGTCGACGTCGCCGTCGAGGCGATGCGCCGGGGCGCCTACGACTTCGTCGAGAAGCCTTGGGACAACGCCCGCCTGCTCACCATCCTGCGCAACCAGATCAACCTCCGCCGGGCGCTGCGCCGCGGCCAGCGCCTGGAGGCGGAGAACGAGATCCTGCGCTCCGACGGCGAGTCCATCCTGATCGCCCGCTCCCCCGAGATGCAGCCGGTGCTCGACCTGATCCAGCGTGTCGGCCCGTCGGAGGCGAACGTGCTGATCACCGGCGAGAACGGCACCGGCAAGGGGGTCGTGGCCAAGGCCCTCCATACCGCCTCGGCGCGCGCCCAGATCCCGATGGTGACGGTCAACACCGGCGGCCTCTCGGAGGCGCTGTTCGAGAGCGAGCTGTTCGGCCACGTGCGCGGCGCCTTCACCGACGCCAAGACCGACCGCGTCGGCCGCTTCGAGCTGGCGGACGGCGGCACCCTCTTCCTCGACGAGATCGCCAACATCTCGCTCAACCAGCAGGCGAAGCTCCTGCGCGTGCTGGAGACCGGCGAGTTCGAGCGCCTCGGCTCGTCGAAAACCCGCACCGCGGACGTGCGGATCGTCTCGGCCACCAACGCCGACCTGCGCGAGGAGGTCGCGGCCGGCCGGTTCCGCCAGGACCTCCTGTTCCGTCTCAACACGGTCGAGATCCGCATCCCGCCGCTGCGCGAGCGCCGCGACGACATCCTCCCCCTCGCCTTGCAGTTCCTGGAGCAGCACGCGCAGCGCTACCGCAAACAGTTCCGGGGGTTCGAGGAGGCCGCCACCCTGGCCCTGCTCGCCCACCCCTGGCCGGGCAACGTGCGCGAGCTCGATCACGCCGTCGAGCGCGGCGTCCTGATGGGGCGCGGCGACGGGGTCCGGGCGCCGGATCTGGGCCTGCAGACGGCGGCGCCGCCCGCCGCCGTCGCGCCCCGCCTGGAGGATATGCCGCTCGAGGACGTCGAGCGGGTGCTGATCCAGAAGGCGCTCGCCCGCTACGGCAACGTCAGCCAGGCGGCCCAGGCGCTGGGACTCTCGCGCAGCGCCCTCTACCGGCGGCTCGAGAAGCATGGCCTCTGAGCCGCCGGTCCGGCGGCTCCCGTTCAGCGGCCTGCTGCGCGCCAGCCGCCGCCGGGCGCTCGCCTTCGAGGACCGCATCCTCCTCCTGGCGCTCGCCACCGGCCTGCCGGGAACCGCGCTCGCCCTGCTCTTCGTCTGGCTCGATCCGCACAGCCTCAGACTCCGCTGGACGGTGACCCTGTTCGCGCTCTCCCTCTGGGGGTGGCTGGCGGTTCAGCTCCGCGACCGTGTCGTGCGGCCGCTGCAGACGCTCGCCAACCTCCTCTCCGCCCTGCGCGAGGGGGACTTCTCGCTGCGCGCCCGCCAGCCGCAGGAGGCCGACGCCCTGGGGCAGGTGGTTCACGAGGTCAACGCCATCGGCGAGGTGCTGCGCGAGCAGCGGCTGGGCGCGGTCGAGGCGGCGGCGCTCCTGCACCGGGTCGTCGACGAGGTGGACGTCGCCGTGTTCGCCTTCGACCATCACGGCCAGCTCCGCCTGGTCAACCGCGCCGGCGAGCGGCTGCTCGCCCTGCCGGGCGAGCGCCTGCTCGGCAAGCCGGCGGAGGATCTCGGGCTCACCGGCCTGCTCGACGGCGAGGTCTCGCGCATCGTGCCGCTCACCTTCCCCGGCGGCCCGGGGCGCTGGGAGATCCGGCGCAGCACCTTCCGCGAGCTCGGCCTCCCCCACCGGCTGCTGGTGATCTCCGATCTGTCGCAGACGTTGCGCGAGGAGGAGCGCCAGGCCTGGAAGCGGCTGATCCGCGTGCTGGGCCACGAGCTCAACAACTCGCTCGCCCCTATCCACTCGATGACCTCCACTCTCGTCAGCCTGCTCACCCGCGAGCCGCGGCCGGACGACTGGCAGGAAGACATGCAGCACGGCCTGGAGGTGATCGGCAACCGCTCCGGGGCCCTGATCCGCTTCATGGCGGCCTATGCGCGGCTGGCCCGCCTGCCGTCGCCGCGCCGGGCGCCGTTCGAGCTGGCGAGCCTGATCCGCCGCACCGCCGCCCTCGAGACCCGGCTCCCCATCTACGTCGAGAAGGGGCCGGAGGTGACGATCGAGGCGGACGCCGACCAGATCGAGCAGCTCCTGATCAACCTGATCCGCAACGCGGTGGACGCCGCCCTGCTGACCGGCGGCGGCGTCGGCGTCGGCTGGCGGGTCGACGGCGCGAACGTCGAGGTGCGGGTCGAGGACGAGGGGCCGGGCCTGTCGAACACCGAGAACCTCTTCGTCCCCTTCTACACGACGAAGCCGGGAGGGACGGGGATCGGCCTCGCCCTCTCCCGGCAGATCGCCGAAGCCCACGGCGGCACCCTCACCCTGGAGAACCGCACCCCCGAGCCGGGGTGCGAGGCGCTGCTGCGGCTGCCGGTGTAGGGTGCGCTGTGCGCACCTTCCATGCCTTCCTGGTGCGCGCAGCGCGCCCTACTTCAGATACGCCAGCATCTCCTTGGCCGTCGCGGCGTCGGGGTCGTTGGGGGCCAGTTGGAGGAAAGCCTGCAGCCGCTCCTTGGCCTTCTCCTTCTTCCCGTCCTCCTTGGCGTAGGTGAGGCCCAGGAGGTAGTGGGCCTTGGCGAACTTGGGATCGTTCGGGGCGATCTCGACGACGCGCTCGAAGTAACTCGTCGCATCCTCCAGCTTGCCGGTGCGGGCCCGCTCGGCCCCCTCGTTGAAGAGGCGGACGGCGGTCTCGGGGTTCGTCGCGTCGGCCGCCGCCAGCGCGTTGAGCGCCTCGCGGGCCTTGTCGCCGTCCCCCACCTGCTTGAGGGCGTCGTAGCGCGCCCGCAGCCCCTCGACATCGCCCGGCCTGAGGGCCAGGTAGCGGTCCGCGGCGGCCAGGGCCTCGCCATAGCGCTTCTGCTCCAGATAGACCGAGGCGAGCGCGATCTGGGGCTCCGGCAGGGCGGGGTTGAGCGCCGCCGCCTTCTCGAGCTTCGTCGCCGCCGCCGCCATGTCCCCTCCCCGCAGGGAGGTGACCCCCTCGTTGTAGGCCAGGATCGCCTGGTCGGCACCGGACAGCTCCTTGGGCCCGTCGCCGGCCGGCGACGACGCGCTCTTCGGCAGAGTGAACGTCAGGCGGACCGTGTCCTCCAGCTTGGGCTTGACCGGTCCCGTGTAGGGGCCGTAACCCGCCTTTTCGACGCTGAGCTGGTATTGCTGCGTGGCGTCGAGGATCAGCAGCATGACCTGCCCTTTCTTGTCGCTCACCTTCTCCAGCTTGTAGCCGGCCCCCGGGCGGGTGAGGGTGACCTTCGCCCCCTCGACCGGCGCGCCCGTCTCGTCCACCACGGTGGCGATGATCCTCCCCTCGCCGACAGCCTGCAGCGCTCCGCTGAAGGCGAGCGCCAGGGCGAATGCGGCGAGCGCGGCGCGACGGATGGAAGTCATCATTGGGTCGTCTCCTATCTTTCGGTCGATATGGTCTCGGCTAGGCCTGTATTTTCGTTGGGGCCTGTATTTTCGTTGAGGATTCTAAGCCAAAGCCGTGCCAGAGCTCAGTGTACCGCCGGGCCTCGGCCACGGTCTGCAGATGGATCTCGACGGTCTCCGCCACGTCCTGATTGTAGCCGCCGGCCATCACCGCGACGACCGGCAAGCCCGCCCGCCGGCAATGAGCGAAGACCCCGCGATCGCGGGCGAGCAGCCCGGCCCGCGAGACCTTGAGCCGCCCCAGGCGGTCGCGCTCGTGGGGATCGGCCCCCGAGACGTAGATCGCGAGGTCCGCCCGGGATTCGGGGATCGCCCGCTCGAGCGCCGCCTCCAGGGCCGCCAGGTACTCGGCGTCGGCGGTGCCGTCCGGCAGCTCGACGTCGAGGTCGCTGCGCTCCTTGTGGAAGGGGAAGTTGTTGCGGCCGTGGATCGAGAAGGTGAAGACGGTCGGGTCGTCGGCGAAGATGGCGGCCGTGCCGTTCCCCTGGTGAACGTCGCAGTCGATCACCACCACCCGCTCCACCCGGCCCTCGGCCTGCATGGCACGGGAGGCGATGGCGGCGTCGTTGAACACGCAATACCCCTCGCCGCGGTCGCGGAAGGAGTGATGGGTGCCGCCGGCGAGGTTCACCGCGGCGCCGTCCACCAGTGCCGCGCGGCAGGCCTCGATGGTGCCTCCCGCCGAGCGGCGCGAGCGCTCCACCATGCCCGGCGACCACGGGAAGCCGATGCGGCGCACCTCGGCGCGATCGAGCTCGCCGCCGGCGACCCGCCGCAGATACTCGGCGTCATGGGCGCGCAGGATCTCCTCATCGGTCGCCGCGTGGGGGACGATCAGGTCCTCAGGCGTCACGATCCCCGCCGCCAGCACCCGCTCGCGCAGCCGGCTGTACTTCTCCATCGGGAACCGGTGCCCCTCGGGCAGGGGGAGGACGAACTGGTCGCAGTAGAAAGCCTTCACGGAGGGGAATGATACGATTCCAATCCTTCGAATAGGGAGGTGCGATGCTGGCTCAACAGATTCCTGAAATCCAGTCCGCGCTGGCCGAGGCTGGCCTCGACGGCTGGTTCTTCGCCTGCTTTCAGCAGAACGATCCGCTCGGGATGTCACTCCTGGGCCTCACCGGCGAGGGCAAGCTGGTCAGCCGCCGCTGCTACTACCTGGTGCCCCGGGAAGGGGAACCCAGGAAGCTCGTCCACGCCATCGAGTCCGGCATGCTGGACCATCTGCCCGGCGAGAAGACCGTCTACAACACCTGGCAGGGGCACAGCGAGGGGGTGGCGAAGCTGGTCTCCGGATTCCCCCGGCTCGCAGCCCAGTACAGCCCGAACAACGAGCTGCCCACCGTCTCGCGCCTGGATGCCGGCACCTTCGAGCTGCTGCGCGCGGCCGGCGTCGAGGTGGTCTCCTCCGCCGACCTGGCGCAGCAGTTCGTCGCCACCTGGAGCCCGGAGCAGCTCGCCGGGCACCGCCGCGCCAATGTCCACCTGCACCGGATCGCCCTCGAGGCGTTCCAGCGCGTGGCCGAAGCCCTCCGGCGCGGCGACGAGATCGACGAGTACGCCGTCCAGCGCTTCATCATGGACGCCTTCGAGATCGCCGGCCTGTGGGCCGAGTCGGACCCGATCGTCGGCGTCAACGCCCACAGCGCCGATCCGCACTACCAGCCGGGCCCCGGCCACTCCTCGCCGATCCGCCGGGGGGACTTCCTGCTGATCGACCTCTGGGCCAAGGAGAAGCCGGCGGACAGCGTCTACGCCGACATCACCTGGGTCGGCGTCTGCGCCGCCTCGCCCACGCCCAAACATCAGGAGGTCTTCTCCGCGGTGGCCGGCGCCCGCGACGCCGCCTGGGACCTGGTCAACAGCCGCTTCCCCCGGCAGACAGTGCGCGGTTTCGAGGTGGACGACGCCGCCCGCGAGGTGATCCGCAAGGCCGGCTACGGCGACCTCTTCATCCATCGCACCGGCCACTCGATCGGCATCACGGATCACGGCCAAGGCGCCAACATGGACAATCTGGAGACCCACGACACCCGGGCGTTGCTGCCGATGACCGGCTTCTCGATCGAGCCCGGCGTCTATATCGTCGGCGACTTCGGCGTGCGCAGCGAGATCAATGTGGCCCTCACCCCGGAAGGCGCCGAGATCACCGGCGCCGAGCCCCAGCGCGAGCTGCTCCGCCTGCTCGCCTGATGATCCCGGCCCGATGAGCGCTCCCCAGGATCGGCGCCCGGAGGGGGACGGCTGGCGGTGCGACCCGCTCGCCCGCCTCCCCCCCAGCCGGCTCGCCGGCGAGATCGGCCCGCCGCTCGCAAGCTTCGACGAGGAGAAGGCGGCGGAGCTCTGCGCCGGGATCGCCCGCACCCTGCTCGGCGATTTCGCTCCCGCCCTGCTGCTCCTCCCCGGCACCGAGCGCCGCCGGGCGCAGGCCCTCCTCGCCCACGCCTTTGCGCTCTTCGACTTCGCGCGGCAGGGAGGCCTGGAAGGGGAGAAGCTGGCGCAGATCAACCGCTGGGAGTTCACGCTCGAGGCGGCCCTGGCGGGCGAGCCTGTGGGCCAGCCGATCGTCCTTCGCATGGCGCGCGAGAACGAGCGCCGGCACTGGCCGGCGGACGCCCTCGAGGATCTCGCCGCCTGTGCCCGCCACCGGGCCACGCGGCACCGGCCGGCGACCGTGATCGACGCCGACGTGGAGGCCCTGAGCCTCGGGCGGTCGCTCGCCGCCGCGCTGCTCGAAAAGAGCCTCAACGCCGAGGTCGACGCCCTGGCGAGCGCCCTCATCCGCCTGGGGGCGCTCCAGCGTCTGGGGGAGGAGCTGGCGAGCAAGCGCTGCCCGCTGCCGGTGAGCGAGGTCCCCGAAGACGCCGACGGCCGCTGCGACTCCGCGCAGCTCCTCGCGGCCGCGCGCCGGGAGTGCTCACGGATCCGCTCGCGCCTGCTGCGCGCCCCGCGCGGCCTGGCCAGCCTCCCCCACGGCTACCGGCGCGCCGCCGTCTTCTCCCTCCTCGCCGCCCTGCGCCTGCTCACCGAGATCGAAGACCCCGAGATCGACCTCTTGAAGGCCCCCCCTCGCTTGGCCCTGAGCTCGCGGATCGGCTTTTTGCTGCGCGCGCGGTGGGTGGGGAGGTAGAATTCCCGGGAGGTGACCCGATGACCCAACTCCAGATCGAACTGCCGGACGAAGTTGTCGTTGAAGTGAAGCGCCGGGCCGAGAGCCAGGGACTGAGCATCACGCGGTTTGTCACCGAGTTGGTGGCGCGTGAGGTCAGCAAGGGGTGGCCCAAGGGGTTCTTCGAGGAAGTCGTGGGGGGCTGGAAGGGCGAACCCCTGGAGCGGCCCACCCCACTGACACTGGAGACGAGGGAAGAATTCTGAATGTACCTGCTCGATGCGAACGCCTGCATTCATATTCTCAGGAATACCTCCCGACGTCTCCTCGATCGATTCCAGCAGCACGATCCCGCGGAGATCAAGCTCTGCTCCGTCGTGAAGGCGGAGCTTTTCTACGGCGCCCAGCGGAGCACGCAGAAAGAAGCCAATCTGGCGCTTCTCCAGCGTTTCTTCGCGCCTTTCGAATGTTTTCCGTTCGATGAAGAAAGTGCGGACCATTACGGTCGCATACGGGTCGGGCTGGAACGGGCCGGAACTGTGATCGGCCCGAACGACTTGATGATCGCCTCGATCGCGCGGGCTCGCGGCCAAGTGCTGGTCACTCACAACACGAACGAATTTTCCAGGGTCTCGGACCTGAAACTCGACGACTGGGAGCTGGCGGTATAGCAGACCGGCCGCGCCCGAACGGATTCGCCGGACTGGGCGCGTCGGTCCGCTTCTGAGCGCTCCTCAGTAGATCTCGCCCGGCTTGAGGCCGATGACCTCGCAGGACGTCCCTTGGTCGCCGAGGGCCTGCTCCAGCTTCTCCGGCGTGCCGGTCAGCACGGGGAAGGTCCCCCAGTGGATGGGGATCACCTTGCGGACGCCGAGGAAGCGGCAGGCGCGGGCGGCCTGCTGGGGGTCCATGGTGAAGTGGTCGCCGATCGGCAGGAAGGCCAGCTCGGGACGGTACATCTCGCCGAGGAGTTGCATGTCCGAGAACAGCGCCGTATCCCCCGCGTGATAGAAGGTGAAGCCGCCGGCGAGCCGCACGATGTACCCCGCCGCCGTACCACCGTAGAGAATCTGGTCGCCGTCGGAGATGCCGCAGGAGTGGTCGGCGCGGACCATGGTTACCTGCATCCCGAGCACCTCCTGGCAGCCGCCCAGGTTCATGCCGGAGCAGTTCTCGACCCCCTTCGTGCCGAGCCAGCTACAGATCTCGAAGTTCGCCACCACTGTCTTCGGCTTGTGTCGCCTGGCGAGCTCGACGGCGTCCCCCATATGGTCGGAGTGGGCGTGGGTGATGAGCATGGCGTCGATCCGGTCGAGCTTCTTCAGCGCCTCGGGGCAGGCCGGGTTGTTCTGGACCCAGGGATCGATCAGCACGACCTCGCCTTCGGGAAGCTCGCAGAGGATCGTGGCATGGCCCAGGTAGGTGAACTTCGGACGCGGGTGCTGGCTCATTCCTTCCCTCCCTTCGATGTCATCATCATCGCGGGAGATTCTTACACAAGGAGACCGCCATGAACGGCAGAGCGATCGAGATCCTGGTCGTCCCCTACGACGTCGAGCGCGGGGACACTCCGATGGCCCGCGGCCCGCGCGGCCTGCTGGAGCACGGCTTCCCTGAACGGCTGCGCGAGGCGGGCTGGGAGGTCCAGGTCGCCGAGATCGCCGCTCCCGCCGGCTCTCCGAAGCTCGCGGCGGTCGCCGGCATCGCCGGCCGGATCGCCGGGGAGGTGGAGCGGGCCGGCTCGCTCGGGCGCCTGCCGGTGGTCCTCTCCGGCGGCTGTCTGGCCAGCCTGGGGGTGGTGGCCGGCCTGCAGCGGCGCGGGCACGACGTCGCCGCCCTCTGGATTGACGCCCACGGCGACGGCAACACGCCGGAGACCTCGCCGAGCGGCTACTGGGACGGCATGGCGCTGGCGGCGGTCTGCGGCCTCAGCCTGCCGGAGATCCGCGAGGCGGCCGGCCTGATCCCCCTCGACCCTCGCCACGTGATCCATCTCGCCGGCCGGTCCTTCGATCCCCTGGAGCCCGGCAATTTCGATCGCCTCGGGCTCGTCCGCGTGCCGCCGGACCGGATCGCCTCGGAGGGGACCCGCGAGCGGCTCCGGAGCTGTGTGGCGGATCGTTCGCTCTACCTGCACGTGGACGTGGACGGGCTCGACCCGCGGGACGCGCCCGCCGTCGGCTACCCCGAGCCGGACGGCGCGCGCCTCGCGGACCTTCTGGGCTGCCGCGCCGCGCTCCCTCCGGCCGCGGCGATCACCTTCTCGGCGCTGAGCTTCGACCGCGCCAGCCCGGAGGAGGCAGAGCGGACGGTGGACGCCTGCGTCAGGCTGGTGAGCGCTTTTCTGAGGACCGGCTGAAAAGGAAAACGGCCGGGGGTGAGCCCGGCCGCTTCGAGAACAGGTCCGTGGACGGCCCGGAGGCCGCCGTGCTCAGACCTGGAACTGCTTGAAGAAGTTGTCGCGGAGCTTCGCGTTGAACTCGTGCTCCGTCAGACGGTAGTAGATCGTCTGGGCGTCACGGCGCGGAGCCACCAGCCCGTAGGCCTTCAGCTTCGCCAAGTGCTGGGATACGGCCGAAACCGAAACCCCGAGCATCTCCGCCAGATCGCACACGCAGAGCTCTTTCATGTTCTCGAGCAGGTAGAGGAGCTTGAGCCGGGTCGAGTTCCCAGCGAGATTCATCAGCTCCGCCGCCTCCTCGATGTCCGGCGTCCCCTCAAGGTTCTGCCGGATCTGGGCCATTTCTTTGGATGACATGTTCGGCGCCTCGCCTTTCATTTTCTTACCTCCACGTTTCATACAATGCAATTCCTATCCTCTTACACCCTCCAGCGGTGCACCCACTGGACGGAATGCAAGCTCCCCGAAGACCTGCCGACCCGATTCTAACAGCGATGTTGAACAATCTCAGATTATACTCAGGGTCGCTTACGAAATCCAGTCTCCGGGAGATTTTTTTTCGGCGGCTCGTCACGCTTTGGTCTCCAGCCGCACCTTTACACACTCCAAACAGGGTCTTCCGCCATTTCATTCCTCTCTTGAGGAGACGTTTCGGGACGGCTGTAGAATAGGCCCGAAAGGAGGAACGCATGCCCCCGACGAGCTCTATCTCCATCGAGTACTGCACGAGCTGAGGCTATCTACCGCGGGCCGCCAGTCTGGCGGCCGAGATCGAAAACAAGTTCGGCATCCAGCCACAGTTGATCCGCGGCCGTGGTGGCGTCTTCGAGATCATCATGGCCAACGACCTGGTCTTTTCCAAGAAGAAACAGGGACGCTTCCCGCTACCGGGAGAGGTCGAGGCCGAGCTCGCGAAGCGGCTCTCCGCCTGACTTCAAGCGTTGAGCTTCGCCCTTTCTCTCTCTCTTCTCCTCGGTGCCGGCCTCCTCGGGCTGGCGCTGAGGACCGAGGAACGGCGGCGACGGGCCCCGCCGCTCCCCCCTCCCCTCCCCGCTACTCCTGAAACCACCGTTCTTCTGCCGGTCCGCGACGAGCGCCTCAACGTCGAGGACTGCGTGGCGACGCTGCTCGCGCAGACCGCCTCCCCCGCGGTGCGGGTGATCGACGACGGCTCGACGGACGGCACCGCCGGCCTGGTCGAGAGGAGGGCCGCGGCGGAGCCCCGCCTGTCGCTCCTCGCCGCCGGCCCCCTTCCGGAAGGCTGGCCGGGGAAGGTCCACGCACTGTGGCAGGGCGCGCGGGACGCCGCCACCCCCTGGCTCCTGTCGACCGACGCCGACACGCGTCACGCCCCGGACCTGCTGGCGCGAGCGCAGGCCGCGGCGGCCGGGCGGCGGCTGGACGCGGTCTCCCTGGCCGGCTTCCAGGAGGTGCGCGGCCTGGGCGAGAACCTCCTGGTCCCGGCGGTCTTCGCCCTGCTCGACGGGCTTCTCGGCGACTGGCAGACGGCGGCCGACGGCGCCGGTCCGGCGGTCGCCAACGGCCAGTTCATCCTCCTGCGCCGGGACGCCTGGGAATCCTGCGGCGGCTTCGAATCGGTCCGTTCGGCGCCGATCGACGACGTGGCGGTGGTCGAACGCCTGCGCGCCGGCGGCTTCCGCACCGGCTTCCTCCGCGCCGAGGGCCTGAGGGTGCGCATGTACCGCGGCCTCGGCGAGGCCGTCCACGGCTGGCGGCGCAACCTGGGCGCCCTCTTCAGCCACCTTCCGGGAACGGCGGCCGCCGTGCTCGCCGTCCTCCTGCTCCCCGCCGCCGCCCTCGCCGCCGCCGCGCTCACCGGCCGCTGGGTGGAGGCGGTCCTGCTCTGGACCGCCGGCGCCGCCGCCTCGATGCTCTGCCGCTCCGGCAGCGGCCACGCCCCCGCCTACGGGCTGCTGTATCCGCTCGATGCCCTGCTGCTCGCCGGGGTGCTGCTGCTGGGAATCCTGGACCGGCGCCAAGGAAAACGGGTGAGCTGGAAGGGGCGGACCCTCACGCCTTGATGAGGGCCTGCGCCCCGAGCGCCGCCTCGTACCAGCACTCCTGCCCCGCCGTCTCCTCCACCGATACCGCCAGGGCGACCACCCGCGAGCCGGCGAGGTGAGGGGCGAGGTCGTGCCAGAACATGCGGGCCAGCAGCTCGATCGAGGTGTTGGCGAGCGGCAGCACCAGGGTGTCCTCGTGGGGGAAGCGGTAGGCCCGCTCGCCGAAGCGGAGCTCGACCGCCCCGCCTTCGCGCTCCCAGCGCAGCCGCGGGCTCTCGCCCGGGATGAGCATCCGGCTGTCGAGCCGGGCGCAGAGGGCGCGCAGGGCCCGCTTGAAGCTCTCGATGTCCACCAGGAGCCCCTCGCTGTCGAGATCCCCGCCGGCGAGCTCCGCCCGCACCCGGTAGTTGTGTCCGTGGAGCAGCTCGGCGCGTCCGTCGCCGAAGAGGGTGAAGTGGGCGGCGGAGAACTTGAAGTCTTCCTTGGCGAGGACCACTCGGTAGCGAGCCATACACCCGATTCTACGTGAGGACACCATGCGGAGAAACCTATACGAGTTGTAACATAGCCGCGATTTCAAACCTCTTGAGGAGGGAAACCCTTGAACGCCACGGCCCAGCGCATCCGGACGGTCCTCGCCGCCTCGCTCTTCCTGACCTTCACCACGGCCGCGGCGGGATTCTCCGCGCCGAGCTCCTTCGCCCCCGAGGGGACCCCCGTTCACTACATGCCCACGCGGCAGTACGACCTGCAGCATCTGCGCCTCGACCTCGCCTTCGACTGGGACGCCCGGAGCGTCGCCGGCACCGCCACCCACACCCTCGCCCCCCTGCTGCCGGGGGTCGATTCCCTGGCGTTCAACGCCGCCGGGCTCGACGTGCGGAAGGTCCGGGTCAACGGCGCCGAGCGGCCGTTCTCCCTCGATCCCCAGGCCGAGACCCTGACCGTGAAGCTGGAGCGCGGCTACGGCCCGCAGGACCGCCTCGAGGTGGCGATCGACTACTCCGCCCGCCCGGAAGGAGGCCTCTACTTCGTCGGCCCCGATGCCGGCTATCCCAGGAAGCCGCGCCAGATCTACTCCCAGGGGGAGCCCGACCTCAACCGCCACTGGTTCCCGACATGGGACTACCCGAACGACCGCACCACCACCGAGATGATCGCCACGGTCAAGCGCCCGCTCGCGGTGGTCAGCAACGGCAAGCTGCTGGAGGTGACCGACCGTCCCGACGGCCGGCGGACCTACCACTGGCGCATGGACGTCCCCCATACGACCTACCTGATCTCGGTGGCGATCGGTGACTTCACCAAGGTCACCGACACCTGGCGCGGCATCCCGGTGGAGTACCACGTCCCCTCCGGCACCGACGAGGCCACCACCCGCCGCTCTTTCGGCGATACCCCGAAGATCCTGGAGTTCTACTCCCAGGCCACCGGCCGCCCTTACCCCTACGCCAAGTACGCCCAGTCCGTCGTGATCGACTACATGTGGGGGGGCATGGAAAACATCTCCGCCACCACCCAGACCGCCCGCACCCTGCACGACGCGCGGGCCGAGGTCGACTCGCCGAGCGAGGGGCTGGTCGCCCACGAGACGGCCCACCAGTGGTTCGGCGATCTCCTGACCTGCGAGGACTGGTCGAACGCCTGGCTCAACGAAGGGTTCGCCGACTACTTCACCGCCCTTTACGTACGGTCGGCCCACGGCGACGACGAGTTCGCCTGGGAGGTGGAAGACCTCCGGCGCTCCTACTTCCGCGAGGCCGAGAAAAACTACCGGCGGCCGATCGTCGACCGCCGCTACGCCGACCCGATCGACATGTTCGACAGCCACTCCTACAGCAAGGGGGCGCTGGTGCTCCACACCCTCCACTACCTCTTGGGCGAGGAGGGGTGGTCGAAGGGGATCCGCTCTTATGTCGAGCGCTTCGCCGGGCAGACGGTGACCACGTCCGACTTCCAGGATGCGATGGAGACCGCCACCGGGGTCTCCGTCGGTCCGCTCTTCGAGCAGTACGTCTACGGCGCCGGCCACCCCGAGCTGAAGGTCAAATGGGACTATCAGCCGGAAACCCGCCAGGTGCACCTCGAGATCCGGCAGACCCAGAAGCTCGACGGCCAGACCGGCCTCTTCTCCTTCCCGCTCGAGGTCGCCCTGGTGGGCGAGCGGGAGACGGTGGCGCGGCGCGTTCCGGTCGCCGCCCGCGACTTCCAGGACCTCTACATTCCGAGCGACGAGCGCCCCCGCACGGTGGTGCTGGACCCGGAGGGGTGGATTCTCGAGACCGTCGATTTCACCAAGCCGGCCGCCGAGTGGACGGTCCAGCTCACCGCCTCCAAGCCCCTCGCCGCCCGGATCGAGGCGATCCGCGCGCTCGGCGACCTCGGCGGCGACGAGGCCGTGGCGGCGCTCGGCCGGGCCCTCCGCGAGGAGCCCTTCCACGGCGCCCGGGAGGAAGCCGCGAAGGCGCTGGGCAAGATCGGGAAGGACCCCGCCCTGGAGCCCCTCCGCGGCGGGCTGGCCGACAAGGACAGCCGCGTGCGCACCGATGTCCTCGAAGCCCTCGGAGCGTTCCCCGATCACCGCGAGCTGATCCCCATTCTCCGGCGAGCCCTGGAGACCGACGACAGCTACGCCGCCCGGGCCGCGGCGGCCGGCGCGCTCGGCGAGTTCAAGAAGCGGCGCGACGAGGCCGCACCCCCGCTGATCGCGGCTCTCTCCCAGGAGAGCTTCCGCGAGCAGGTCCGTGGCGCGGCGATCCAGGCCCTGGCCAAGGTCGATCCCGCCCGCGCCTGGGATCACGCCGTCCGGCTGGCGAAGTACGGCGCCCCGATCGACAGCCGCTCCTCCGCCCTCGAAGCCCTGGTCACCATCCAGAAGGAGGACAGCCATCGCCGCGACGAGGTGCGCAAGATCCTCGAGGGTTATCTCGACGACCCTTACTACTCCCTGCGCGAGAACGCCTACCGCCGGCTCGGCGAGCTGGGGGACGCCGCCGCCATCCCCGCGATCGAGCACCGGGCGCGGCTGGAGGTCGAAGGCCGGCAGCGGCGCAACGCCGAGAAGGCCGTCGAGAAGATCCGCGCCAGCGAGGAGAAGGGGCGCGAGGATCAGGCCCTCCGCGACCGCGTCCAGCAGCTCGAGCGGGAGACGGAGGTGCTCAAGGAGCAGATCCGGCGCCCGCCCCCTTGATCCGCGCCGCCTTCTCCACCAGATCCGCCAGCTCCGCGGCCCTGGAGCTCTTCGGGAGCCCCTTCCGGGCGTCGCGCGCCTGGCGGGCCACCTCGGCGAGATCCGCCCGGGAACCGCCCTTCAGGACCTCGGCGAACTCGGCCACCAGGGCGGTCAGGCGGAAGCCCGGCGAGGCCTTCTCCCAGGAGGGAGCGAGCCCGGAGAGGAACACCGCTTTCTCCGTCGCGACCAGGCGCAGCGTGAGCACACGGTCGTCCCGCGGGGCTTCGGGCCGGAGCTCGATCTCGTAAAGTGTGGAGATGCCATTGCCGAGCAACCGATAGCGGACCACGACCGCAGGGTTGAATTCCACCTCCACCCGGTTTCCCGCGGGTAGACGGAAGCAGAGCAACCGGTATCGTGAATCCCGAAACGGCGTGGGAGCGCCCTCCACAGGGGGCACACCGCCGGTCTCAAAGCCGTTCAGCACCTCCCCGATGCGGATCGCTCCCGGATCGGGCAGCTTGCCCTGGAGGAGCAGCCGGCGCACCAGCTCGTACGAGGCCTTGCCGGAGTCCGTCTCGAAGGTCGAGAGCGGCTGGGTGGCTGTGTCCTTGAACGGGTTGGCCTCGGCCGATTTGCGGCGGACCTCGGGGGCGGGCTTCGCCGATTCGGCCGTCGCCACCGCAGCGTCGGCGATCCGCAGCGGGGAGTCGGCGGCGGCATCGGCACGGCGCTCCTCTTTTGCCGCGACCTGAGGAGCGGGAGCCGCCGCCGGCGGAGCGGCCACGCTCTCCGGAGCTTCGACCGCCTGCACGGGAGGCTCAGCCTCCCGCGGAGCGCCCGCTCCACCCACGGCTCCTCCGGGGGCTCCTCCCACGACCCCGCCTTCAACGCCTCCTTCGACGCCTTGTGGGGCGACGTAGCCCAACGACTTGAGCTCGTCCATCTCCTTCCTGGAGAGCGGCTTCGGCGGGGGCAGGGGTGGCGGGGGCGGCGGGGGCGCCTGCCGGGCTCCGAGGAGCGGCTCCGCTTCCCCGGACGAGCTCATCCGCGCCGGGGGGGGCGGAGTCGAGGGGGAAGCCGGGGCCCGATCCGTCCTTTGCAGAAGCGCCTTCGAGCCGGCGGTCTCCTCCACGGGGGCCATCGGCGTCCGGACCTGGAGCGCCAGCAGGCCGGCGCCGATCATCGCCACCACCGAGGCCGCCATCAGCCAGCGCTGCCGCGGGGCCGCGGGGCTCCGCGTCTCCACCTCCGGCGTTTCGGTGCCGACCGGGATCGACGGCGGGATCTCGCCCTTGATCTTTTCCAGCAGCCCGGCCGGCGGCTCGAGCTCTTCGCGCTCGGCCAGCTTCCGGGCGATCTCGCGCTCGTTCATGCGGCTCATCGGGCGTCCTCCTCCAGGGCCAGCGCCAGCAGCCGGAACGCCTTCTTGAGGCGCTTGCGGATGCCGACCGGCGTGATTCCTTCCTGGCGCGCGATCTCCTTGACCGGCAGGTCCCCCCAGAAGACGGCGGTGACCGTGTAGCGCAGCTCCTCCGGCAGGGCGAGGACCGCGCGCCGCAGCCGGTCCCCCTCCATGCCCCGGCCCACCATCTCGTCGACAGCGGGCGCGGGATCCGGAACGGCCGCCTCGTGCTTCTCCTCGAGCGGCACGAGACGCCGGGGCCGGCGCAGATGATTCAGGAACGTGGTGTAGGCGATGCGGAACAGCCAGGTCGAGAACTGCGACCGGCGGTCGAAGCCGGGCAGCGCGTCCCACGCCTTGCGGTAGGTCTCCTGCGTGAGATCCGCCGCCAGGTCGGGATCGCCGCTGAGCCGGCGCAGCAGAGCGAAGACCCCTTTGTAGGTCCGCTCCACCAGCCGCTCGGCCGCCTCCCGGTCACCGGCGGCCAGGGCGGCCAGCAGCCGTCCCTCCTCGCCTGGATCCGGCCGGTTCCTCAACTCGCCTCCCGAAAGACTCGTCGGAGCTGCTGTTCGTAGAGCGCTCATCCTATCTGCTTGGACACAGCCGGGCGGAGAAAAGAAACCGACAAGGGACGGCAGGGACACCAGGGACGACAGGAGCAGGGGGCTTCCGCGTCTCATCCGCTGGTCCGGCTGGCCGAGCTCCGAATTGTTTCAGGAAGTCCTCTCTCTCACCTCCCGCGCCACCGCCAGCGCCCCCTCCATGCTCTGGTGCACGGAGAGGTGTTCCCGGTGGCCGCGGAGGTCAGACTTGTCGAGAACGCGCAGCGGCTGCTCCTGGACGCCCCCCAGCACCACGAAGATGCCGAGCTGGCGGAGGCGGGAGACCGCCGACTCCAGGCTCACCAGGCCGGTGGCGTCGATCACCGGCACCGAGGCGAGGTCGAGCACCACGACCTTGACCCCAGTCGGCACCCGCTGCAGGGCGCTCATCGCCTTGTGCGCCGCGCCGAAGAAGAGGGGGCCGGCCACCTCGTAGATCAACACGTCCTTCGGAATCCCCTCCTTGGCGATCGGGTGCTGGCTGACCAGCCGCACGTTCGAGACCTCGGCCATGCGGCGCATGAAGAGGAGCGCCGCCAGCAGCACGCCGACGGTCACCGAGACGACCATGTCGAAGATCACCGTCAGGCCGAAGCAGGTCAGGAGGATGAGGACGTCGCTCCGCGGCGCTACCCGCAGGGCGTGGGCGAAGTGCTTCACCTCGCTCATGTTCCAGGCCACGATCAGCAGCAGCGCGGCGAGCGAGGCCATCGGCAGGTGGTTGAGGACGGGCGCCAGGAGCAGCACCACCGCCAGCACGAACAGCGAGTGGAAGATCGCTGCGAGCGGCGAGCGCGCTCCCGAGCGGATGTTGGTCGCCGTGCGGGCGAGCGCGCCGGTGGCGGCGATGCCGCCGAAAAACGGGGCCACGAGGTTGCCCACCCCCTGCGCCACCAGCTCGGCGTCGGGGTCGTGCGAGCCGCCGGCCATACCGTCCGCCACCACCGCCGAGAGGAGCGACTCGATGGCGCCCAGCATGGCGATCGCGAAGGCCGAGGGGATCAGCTCCCGGATCAGATCGAAAGAGAGGACGAGCGGCCTGCCGTCCGGCCCCGGCAACGTCCAGGGGAGCACCGGCTGCGGCGGGAGCTGCGGAATGCCATCCTGAAAGCGGCTGAGGATCGTCGCCACCTCGAAGCCGGGCACGAAGCGGCCCAGCACCGCGGCCAGAATGCCGGCGAGGCCGAGGCCGATCAGCGGCCCGGGAATCTTGCGCGTGACCCGCGGCCAGAGGATGAGGACGGCGAGCGTGAACAGCCCGATCGCGAGGTCCGGCCAGCGCATCGTCGGCAGGGCCGCCGCCAGCGCCCCCACCTTGTCGAGGTAGTGATCGGGCATCTTCGCCACTGTCAGCCCGAGGAAGTCCTTGAGCTGCAACGTCGCGATGACCACCGCGATGCCGGCGGTGAACCCGGTGGTGACCGGATAGGGGACGAACTGGATCAGCCCACCGAGCCGCGCGGCGCCCATGATCACCAGCAGGATGCCCGCCATCAGCCCGGCCAGGATCAGCCCGCCGAGGCCGAACCGCGCCGAGATCGGCGCCAGCAGCACCACGAACGCCGCCGTGGGGCCGGAGACCTGCACCATCGAACCGCCCAGGGCGGCGATCACCCCGCCGGCCATGATCGCGGTGTAGAGCCCGTGCTGGGGCGCCACCCCCGAAGCCACCGCCAGCGCCATCGACAGCGGCAGGGCGACGATGCCCACGACGATGCCGGCCAGCAGGTCGGAGCGCAGCTCCCTGGTGGTATAGCCGTGGCGCAGCGCGTTCCGAAGCGCGGTCCCGAGCCGCATGGGAAAGGATGGAATGGCTCCGGATTGAGCCTCGTAGCGTCTGGGCATGGGCAGCCTCTAGAGCAAGGAAAACAAGGGACGCCAGGGACAGCAGGGACTCCAGGGACAAAAGAAGAGCCCTGTTCGTCCCTGCTGTCCCTGGCGTCCCTCAGGTCTCTTTCTTCTCCCCCTCCTCCGCCAGCACCATCTGCACCACCGTCTCCATGTGCCCGGTCTGCGGGAACAAATCGAAGAAAACGAGGCTCTCGATCCGGTAGGTCGGCTGGAGTTGCCGCAGGTCGCGGGCGAGGGCGGCGGGATGGCAGGAGACATAGGTCAGCCGGACCGGCCGGCGCTCGAGCAGGGCGGCGCGCACCTCGCGGGCGAGGCCGCCGCGGGGCGGATCGACGATCACGCGGTCCAGTCCCTCCGGCATCCGCTTCGCCCAGCTCTCGACGACCTGGTTCACGATCTCCAGGTTGGTCGCCTGGTTGCGCCGCGTGTTGAGCCGGGCGTAGCGCGAGCCGATCTGGTCGGACTCGACGGCGATCACGGTCTCGTACAGGCGGGAGAGCGGCAGGCTGAACAGGCCGACCCCAGAGTAGAGGTCGACCGCCGTCTTCCCCTTCCAGGGGCCGACCGTGACCTCCACCAGCCGCGGCAGCAGCCCGCGGTGCGACTGGAAGAAGCAGCGGGCGTCGTAGGCGTAGGTGATCTCCCCCACCTTGGTCGACACCTCCCCATGCGGGAGCCCCTCGATGGGCGGCGCCACGGTGACCGCGCCGTCGTCCCCCGCCGCGAGGTCGATCCGCTGCGGCCCCCCCGCCACCAGGTGGGCGGACAGCTCGCGCAGCAGCGCCTCGAGCTCCGGCACGAGCAACGGGCAGTTGGAGACGGGGATCACCTCGTTCGTCCCCCGCGCGTGGTAGCCCACCCGGATGCCGCCGGTCACCGGATCGACCTCGGTGTGGAGCTGGGTGCGCAGGCGGTACCCCCAGGGCTCCCCCTTGATCACCTCGACGTCCGCGGGGAGCACCAAGTGGCCGAGATGCTCCAGCGTCTCGCGGACCGCCTGCACCTTGAGGCGCGTCTGCATGTCGTCCTCCAGGTGCTGGAGGTCGGCGATGCTGGAGCGCGTGAGCTCCGGCACGGGATCGGCCCGGCGGGCCGGTCCCGGCTCGAGGATCTGGACGATCTCCGCCCGGCCGTAGTCCGGCTTGCGCTCGACGATCCGCGCCCGCACCAAGTCGCCCGGCGCCGCGCGCGGAATGAAGATCGGCACGCCCTGGAAGCGGGCGAGCCCGTCCCCCCCCGCGACCAGCTTCTCGATCCGCGTCTCGATCTCGGTGACGTCGATCAGCCGGGTGCCGGGCGGCGGGGCCGGCGGCGCAAGGGGAACCGGGGGCGTACGCCCTTCGAGGACCTCCTCGGCGTGCTCCCGGGCCGTGGGCGACGGCACTCGGCGGTCGTCGGCCGTGCGGGGAGGGCGCGGAGGGCGGCGATCCTCGGGATCACGGCCGCGGTCATCCCTGGGACGCTGATACGGCGGACGGCGGTCATCCCTTCCGCGGCTCTCCCTCGGGGGAGAGGGCGGACGGCGGTCGTCGCCTCCACGGCTTTCTCTGGGCGGATACGGCGGGCGCCGATCGTCGCTGCCACGCGGCGGACCCGAAGGCCGGCGGTCGTCCCCTCCCCTCCCTTGATAGGGCGGACGGGGCGGACGGCGGTCATCCCCTCCGCGGCTCTCCCTGGGCGGATAAGGCGGACGGCGATCGTCGCCTCCACGGCTTTCTCTGGGCGGATACGGCGGACGGCGATCATCGCTTCCACGCGGCGGACCCGAAGGCCGGCGGTCGTCCCCTCCCCTCCCCTGATAGGGCGGACGGGGTGGCCGGCGGTCATCCCCTCCGCGGCTCTCCCTCGGCGGATAGGGAGGCCGGCGGTCGTCGCCTCCACGGCTTTCCCTGGGCGGATACGGCGGCCGGCGATCGTCGCTGCCACGCGGCGGACCCGGAGGTCGGCGGTCTTCCCTCGGCGGACCCGGCGGGCGACGGTCCTCCGGGCCGCGGCGATCCGGATCGCTCGGGGCGCCCTGCCGCTGCCAGGGGGCGCGGGAGCCCCCGCCTGCGGTCCGCTCCCGGCTGCCGCCGCCTGCCGGCGGCCGCCCCGGGGGCCGATCCGAGGGACGTTTCGGGCCGCGTCCACCGCCGCCCGGCCCCCCTCCGCTCTGTGGTCCTCTCATGCTGTCCTTTCCTTCATGCCGCCGCTCCTTCCACGAGGATATGAATCCGGGGCGCCAACTCCGGCAGGCGCCGCTCGACTTCTGCCCGCAATTCCTCGACTCGGAACCGGCGCGACAGGTGATGCAGGACGATGGCCTCGTTCTGGAACTCCGAAGCCTGGCGCTCGATGTCGCCCAGGTGGAGGTGCTTGAACCGCTCCCCCTTGTCCCGGTGCTCCTCGTCCAGGAAGGTGCACTCCAGCATCAGCACCTTGCCGCGGAAGATCCGCGGCTCCATCTCGAAGATCTTCGGCCCGGTGTCGCCACAGTAGGTGAGCCAGATGTCCTCGATGACCTCGCCGGTCTCCACCCCCTCCTCGCGCAGCCTGATCAGCTCCGCCGCCGCCAGCCCCGCGTAGGTGGGCGCCAGGCGCCGCCGCCCGCGCCAGAGATGGTAGCCGAGGCTCGGCACCACGTGGTCCGTGGCGAAGGCCTCCATCGTCAGCCCCTTCCCCACCGGCACCCGGTCGCCGGGGGAGAGGGGCACGAGATCGTAACGGTACCGGGCCCGCTCCAGGCGCTCCGCCGCGGCGATGAACGCTCCCACGTCCTCGGAGATCTCGGCCGGGCAGAACACCCGGGTGTGGACCAGCCGGTGGAGCGAGCGCTGGGAGAGCACGTACGGCAGCCCCATCGCATGGTCGAGATGCCCGTGGCTGATGAACACGTCCGGGGCGCCGGCGAGCTGGTGCGCGCCGCGCCCGACGTCGAGCGCCAGCCCCGGGGGGTGGACGCGGAACCAGTTGTCGTCCCCCGCGCGCGACCATCCCTCGATGCGGAGGTCACCAAATCTGAGCTCGACGGGTCGCATACAAGATCAAAGGGCGGACCCGCCGCCCGGTATTTCAAAGCACAGCGTCCGGGCGGCGGATCGAGGGATCGGGGCGGTCAGATCTCCCGGTACAGCCAGCGGCGGAGCGGCTGCAGGCGGTTGTACACGCTCTGCCAGTCGGGATCGATGAGCCAGAGGGTCGCCGCCACCGAGGAGAGCAGCGAGTTGCCGTCCTGGGGCGTGAAGCAGAAACCATAGACCTCGCGCTTGTGCCGCACGGCGAGGGTCGGCATCACCGCCACCGTCTGCGACAGGATACGCCCGTAGTACCCATGATCGCGGCCGAAGCTGAAGATCAGGTTGGCGTAGCGCTTGTCGGTCACCGCCACCAGCGGGTTGTCGCGCAGGCGCTTCCTGGCCTCCTCCAGCGTGATGTCGCGGTCGAGCTCGAGGTTGAACCAGATCGAGTGCATGTACTGCGTATTCAGCTTGACCGCGCTCGAGAAAAGGTTGAGGTCGAGGTCCAGCGTCTCGAAGACGTGGTGGGCGTCGCGCGCGTGGTGAGTGCCGAAGTTCGGGTCCTCGTGCTTGCCGACGTTGGGGGCCGGCACGAAGCCGTCCGCCTGCGAGATGTCGTTCGACCGCCGCATGCAGACGAAGGTCCCCTTCTTCAGGGCGTACTTGCCGTCCTGGTGGGTCAGCGTCTTGATCAGGGTCGTGATGTTGTGGGTGTTGCAGGAGACGATCTGAATGAAGCGGTCCTCGCCGGCCACCAGGACCTCGTCGTTGATGCCGCGGGCGTAGGGCTTGCCGAAACCGAACTCGCTCCCCTGGGCGAGGAACCCCTTGGGGCCGCTCAGGTTCTCGTAGAACTTCTCCTTGTTCTCGTTCCCCGCCGGGGTGCAGTCGACGATCACCGTCGCCCGCTCCAGCGCCTCGCGGGACTCGAAGCTCACCTCGTGGCCCAGCTTCTCGAACTCCGACCGGACGTCCTCATCCACCGCCAGCCTGGCGCCGCGCTGGATCAGGTGATTCAGCTTCGCCCGATCGGACGCCAGCGGCGTCCGCTTGTGGAAGGTGACCTCATCGATTCCCATCTTGTCCCGGAAGTCGGTGAAGAGACCGAGCAGGGGCTCGCCAATCGTTCCCGTGCCCACGACGTGGACGATCTTTTTCATGGTTCCCTCACGAGAAAACGGTTGAAAGACGAAGCGAAGGAGTTGAAACCCGCGACGCGCGGGAGATTAGCACAGGGCATGCCATCCCCTCTTGCCGTCCCTGGGTCAAAATATTGTAAAGTCTCTATGTGCAGACGTACCGCCCCTCACTCCTCCGCGCTGCCGTCCCCCACCTCACCGTGCTTCCCGCCGCCTCGCCACTGCGGATCGCGGCGGGCGAAAGAGTCGATATCCTGCGGCACTTCGACGATCGTGCGAGTGATCTTGGGATCGCAGATGTCGTTCTCGCACTCGTAGGTATACACGTTCCAGTCGTCCCGCCGTCCAAACGACGTAAGTGTCTGGTACGTGTTGCAGTTACCGCATTTGATTGAAATGTTGCGGATGTTGACCTTTTCCTCTTCAGCCATGAAAACCTCCCGCTGGACATCTTGTCACGATGGCCCGGCTCTTGCAGTTTGGGGCTCGACATGAGAGTAGCACCACGCCTCAGGGCGTTCCTGGCACTGGCGGTGGGCCTTCTGGCCCTGGGGACGGAACCGGATCCCGCGCTTTCCCAGGAGCCGCAGACCCCGCAGTTCCAGGATGAGGTCTCGGTGGGCCTGGTGCTGGTGCCGGTGGTCGTCCGCTCCGGCGCGGGCTATGCCAAGAGCCTGGATCAGAAGGATTTCCAGCTCCGCATCGAGGGCAAAACGGTGCCCATCGAGAGCTTCGAGCGCCGCTCGGACGCCCCGGCGAGCGTCATCCTGCTCCAGGATCTCTCGGGGAGCATGGCGAGCGGCGGCAAGCTCGCGCAGAGCCAGCAGGCGTTGCGCTTCTTCCTCGACAAATCGCTCCCGGGCGACGAGTTCTCCATCGCCAGCTTCGCCGGCGGCATCTTCGAGGTCGAGGTCCCGTTCACCAAGAACCAGGGGGCGCTGCGCGAGGCGAGCGAGCGCTGGGTCGCCTACGGCACGACGACCCTGCACGACGCGGTGGCCCGCATCCCCCAGATCTCGCTCGAGGGGCGCAACCCGAAGCGGTTCGCCCTCTTGATCACCGACGGCGTCGACAACGCCAGCCGCCTGACGCCCGAGCAGGCGCGCGCGGTCGTCCAGGAGGCCCAGCTCCCCACCTACGTGCTGGGGCTGGGCGCGGGCAACCCCTATGAGCTGACTCAGGAAGGGAAGAAGATCTACCGCTACGCCGACGTGCTGAGCCTGCTCGCCGCCGTCACCGGCGGACGCTACTACTCCATCTCCAATCAGGAGGATCTCCAGAAGGCCTTGGCGGAGATCCTCGACGATGTCCGGCACCAATACGTACTGGGTTTCTCGACCGGTGACGGGGCGGTGAAGTTCCGCCCGCTCACGGTCGAGATCAAAGGCAAGAGCAGAGAGCGCCGGGCTGTTGTTTTCCGGCGCGGCTACAAAGGAACCCCACCCGCGGAAACCCGCGCGGGCGGCTGAACCGCAACTGGGAACCCCGCTCCCCGCCGGAGGGACGGTCCCCGAGCCAAAGGGAGAATCGCCATGAACAGGAAACCGTGGATTATTGCCCTCTCGTTGACCGTCGCCCTCGTCGGCACCACGGGCTGCGCGACCAAGAAATACGTCAAGCAGGAGACCGGCACGGTCAACACCCGCGTCGACGAGGTGCAGGGGCAGGTCGAGCAGACGCAGACCCGTCTCAACACCCACGACAAGCAGATCGGCGAGATCTCGCAGACCGCCCAGGACGCCCTGCGCCGCGCCCAGGAGGCCGGCAAGCTCGCCGAGGGGAAGTTCCTCTATGAGACGATCCTGACCGACGACAAGGTGAAGTTCGGCTTCGATACCTCCGACCTCTCGCCCGAGGGCCAGGCCGCCATCGACGAGTTCGCGGCCAAGATCAAGCAGGACAACAAGAACGTCTACGTCGAGATCCAGGGGCACACCGACAACGTCGGCTCCGAGAAGTACAACGAGGAGCTCGGACTGCTGCGCGCCGAGTCGGTCCGCCGCTACCTCAACCAGAAGCAGAACTTCCCGCTCCACCGCATCAACGTCATCTCCTACGGCGAGAGCAGCCCGGTCGCGGACAACAAGACCCGCGAGGGGCGTTCCCAGAACCGTCGCGTCGCGCTGGTTGTGCTGGACTAGGGAAACCTGAAAACCGGTCAGTGGGGGCGCCCCTGGTGGGCGCCCTGCCCGCCCTTTTTATCCCCGGTTTTCTAAGCCCCGGCCTTCTTGATCAGCTCGCGCAGGGTGTCGCCGTCGGCGATCCCGGTCTGCAGGTAGGAGATCTTCCCCCTTTTGTCCACCACCATCAGCGTGGGAAGACCGAAGACGCCCATTTTGGTGGCGACCACCTGGTCCGGATCGAGCAGCACGGGATAGGGGAACGGCTTCTCCTTGAGGAACTTTTTCACGTCTTCGGGCGCCTCCCCCACGTTGGCCGCCAGGAACTGCACGCCCCGCCCCTTCAGGTCGCGATAGACGGGCTCGAGGATCTCCGCCTGCAACCGGCACGGCATGCACCAGGTGGCCCAGAAGTCGACCACCACCACCTGGCCGGGGAAGCTCTTCGGCCCCAGTTTGCGGCCATCCACCGACGCCAACTGGAAATCGGCCGGAGTGCCGGCGGCCGCGGCCTTCGGGGGAGCCCCATTGGCGGCCTTCCCGGCGCTCGCGCCATCCTTGCAGCTCACGACAAGAAGAGAAACGAACACGGCAGCCGCCAGAACAGGGCGCCGGGAGCGGAGCACACGGGAAAGGGTCGTGATCATCATGGCCTCACAAGGATAGAGGATGGCATTGCGCCCCGAAAGCGGGGGCGTCCACCGGCGGGAACAAAAACAGGGGGCCGGGAAATCCCGGGAGGGTGGGCTCCCGCCCTCATGGGGGGACGGCTGCGGCCCCGCGGATTTTGTTCCCGCCCCTGTGGGAATCGGTTGAATCCCCGGCAGCGACGTCACAATCCCCACGGAAATTGGTCGGAGCCCCGAGAAAGACCTCACGCGCTCCGCGGGAAATCTCACGAGCCCCGCCGGGATGGGTTGAATCCCCATGAAGATCGGTTGGAGCCCCGGCCGAGATGCTTCGATTCCAGGAAGGGCCGTCACGTCGCCACCGGTATCCAGACGATCCCCGCGGGGATGGTGACCAATCTCCAGGGGAGCCAACCGAGCCCAGCGGGGACCGGAACAAAATCCGCCGCTCTCCAACCGCGCCCGCGGACCGCGGAATCAGAGATCAGGAGGGCGCGGACGGCGGATGCGGGGATTCATGCGCGGGATGCCGTTGCCGAGCCGGTGTTCTGTAGGGGCGGCCCTATGTGGCCGCCCTGGGCGGGGGCGGCCTGTCGATCCAAGCATCCCCCACCCAGGGCGGCCACATAGGGCCGCCCCTACAAATAACGAAGTGCCATCCTGAGATTGTTCTCCCTTCTGGTATAAAGTTGTGTCATTGCGATCGCGATGAGATACGACCCAGACAAGCACCACCGCCAATCCATCCGGCTGAAGGGATATGACTACTCCCTAAGTGGAGCATACTTCGTCACCCTCTGTGTACAGCACCGTGAATGCCTCTTCGGCGATGTCATTGGCGTAATCCTTCAAGCCAACGATGCGGGACAAATGGTCGAACGCTGGTGGAGGGAACTAACCCGGAAATTTCCAACTGTATCCATGGACGAATTCGTAGTGATGCCCAATCACCTGCACGGCGTCCTCATTCTGCAACGTAGCCAGGTCTCACAAGGATCCGAGTCCTCTCCACTCGGAACCGTTATGGATTGGTTCAAAACGATGACAACGAATGAATACATCCGCGGAGTCAAGAATCACGGGTGGAAGAACTTCCCGCGCCGACTCTGGCAGCGCGACTATTTCGATCGCATTATTCGAGATCAGAACGAGATCGAGATGATTCGTGAATACATCCGGCGAAATCCGTCTCAATGGTCTCAGGATCCGGAGAACCCCATGAGGGTATCCCTGTAGGGGCGGCCCTATGTGGCCGCCCCTACAGAATACCTCCCAAAAGCCAGGGGCGGGGACAAGCCCCGCCCCTACATTTGTTGCGGTTTATCGGCAGCCGCCCCCCTAGCTGCACCCGCTCGTAGACCCGCAGTTCAGGCACTTGTAGCAGCTGCCATTCCGCACCATGATCGAGCCGCAGTCGTGGCAGCTCGGGGCGTCCTGCTGGTAGAGGAAGGTGGGCTTCTGGATCATCTCGGCGTTGACGGCCTGGGCTACCGTGTCGAGACGGCCACCGCCGAGGAGGGGCATGGAGACCGGGAGCTCTCCCGCCAGATCCTCGCGCAGCACCACGCCCGCCGCGATCTTGTCCTCCCGCGAGAGGAACTTCGAGGCCAGCCAGCGGAAGATGTAGTCGGTGATCGACTTGGCGATCGGAATCTCCGGGTGCTTGGTGAAGCCGGAGGGCTCGAAGCGCGTGTGGCTGAACTTGTCGACCAGCGTCTGCAGCGGCACCCCATACTGGAGCGCGATCGAGATCGCCGTCGCCAGGGAGTCCATCAGCCCCGAGATGGTGGAGCCTTGCTTCGCCATCACCAGGAAGATCTCGCCCGGCGTGCCGTCCTCATAGAGGCCGACGGTGATGTAGCCCTCGAACTCGTTGATCGAGAACTTGTGGGTGATCGCCTGCCGCTCGTCCGGCAGCTTGCGGCGCACGGCCCGGCGCTCCTGGAGCGGCACCACCACGGCCACCTCTTCCTTCTTGTCCTTCTTGGTGGAGAGCGGCTGGCTGCGCTTGCAGTTATCGCGGTAGATGGCGACCGCCTTGAGGCCCATCTGCCAACCCTCGACGTAGGCCTGCAGGATGTCCTCCGGGGTCGAGTCCTCGGGCATGTTGATCGTCTTGCTGATCGCGCCCGAGATGTAGGGCTGCACCGCCGCGAGCATCTTCAGGTGCCCCATGTAGTGGATGGAGCGGCTCCCCTGCGCCGGCTTGAAGGCGCAGTCGAAGACCGGCAGGTGCTCTTCCTTCAGATAGGGCGCGCCCTCGATGGTGTCGCTCTCGTCGATGTACTCGACGATCGCGCGGATCTCGTCCTTGTCGTAGCCGAGCCGCTTCAAGGCGGCGGGGACGGTGTTGTTGACGATCTTGATCATGCCGCCGCCGACCAGCTTCTTGTACTTGACGAGCGCGATGTCGGGCTCGACGCCGGTGGTGTCGCAATCCATCATGAAGGCGATGGTGCCGGTGGGGGCGAGCACCGAGATCTGGCTGTTGCGCAGGCCGTGCTGGTCGCCGAGGAGGACCACCTCGTCCCAGGAACGCTTGGCCGCCTGCAGCAGGTCCATCGGCACGTGGGCCGCTTCGATCTTCTTGACCGCGTCGCGGTGCTTGCGCATTACCCGCAGCATCGGCTCGCGGTTGACCTCGAACTCGTCGAACGGCCCCATGGCCTCGGCGACGCGCGCCGACTGCGCGTAGGAGGCGCCGGACATCAGGGCGGTGATCGCCGCCGCGTAGTCACGGCCGGAGTCGGAGTCGTAGGGGAGGCCGCGCGCCATCAGCAGAGCGCCAAGGTTGGCGTAGCCGATCCCCAGCGGCCGGAACTTGTGCGAGTTCTCGCCGATCTTCGGAGTCGGATAGCTGGCGTTGCCGACGATCACCTCCATGCCGGAGATCACCACCTCGCAGGTGTGCTTGAAGCTCTCGACGTCGAACCCCTTGTCGGCGTCGAAGAACTTCATCAGGTTGAGCGACGCCAGGTTGCAGGCGGTATCGTCGAGGAACATGTACTCGCTGCAGGGATTGCTGGCGTAGATGCGGTCGGTGTTGGCGCAGGTGTGCCAGTCGTTGATCAGGGTGTCGTACTGCATGCCGGGATCGCCGCAGACCCAGGCGGCGCCGGCGATCGTCTTCATCAGGTCGCGGGCCTTGTAGGTGCCCATCACCGTGCGGTCGCCGGTGCGCGCCCGGGTGTGCCACTCGCCGTCGGCGAGCACGGCGTTCATGAAGTCGTCGGTCACCCGCACGGAGTGGTTGGCGTTCTGGTAGGCGATCGAATCGTAGGCGCCGCCGGGAACGTTGAAGCCCCCCTCGAAGCCGGCGTCGATCAGCGCCCAGGCCTTGCGCTCCTCGGTCTCCTTGCACTTGATGAAGTCCTCGATGTCCGGGTGATCGATGTCGAGGATGACCATCTTGGCCGCCCGGCGGGTCTTGCCGCCGCTCTTGATGACGCCGGCGAAGGCGTCGAACCCCTTCATGAAGGAGACCGGACCGGAGGCGGTGCCGCCGCCGGCCAGGGGCTCGCGCGAGGAGCGCAGCTTGGAGAGGTTGCTGCCGGTGCCGGAGCCGTACTTGAAGAGCATGCCCTCGGTCTTGGCGAGGGTGAGGATGGAGTCCATGGTGTCCTGGGCCGCGTTGATGAAGCAGGCCGAGCACTGGGGCTTCTCCTCGATGCCGACGTTGAACCAGACCGGCGAGTTGAAGCAGGCGTACTGGTAGAGGAGGATGTGCTTGAGCTCGGCGTGGAAGGTCTGGGCATCTTCCTCGGTGGCGAAGTAGTTGCCGCCACGCCCCCAGGCGGCGACGGTGTCCGCCACCCGGCCGATGAGCTGGCGGACGCTGCGCTCGCGGTCAGGAGTGCCGATATGCCCGCGGAAGTATTTGGAGACCACCACGTTGGTCGCCGTCTGCGACCAGAACTTGGGCATCTCGACGTCCTTCTGCTCGAAGACCTTCTCCCCCTTCTCGTTCGAGATCACGGCATTGCGCAGCTCCCATTCGACCGTGTCGAAGGGGTCCACCCCGGGCGTCGTGTAGTAGCGCTCGAAGTGGAGACCTCGTAGGGCTCCTTCGAGAGAGGCCCTTGATGGCTTGTCATTCGTCGGCAAAGAACTCTTCATACCCAAAGCATCTCCATGGACCGACGGCTGCCTTGCCATAGCTTAGGCCTCCTTCCGATTTTGATTAGAGCCCAGATGTGAGTGGTGCCAGATCGAGCCCGGCCTCCGTAACTACGTTACGGAGGCCGGGCTCGATCTGGCACCAGAAGGGGTCAACACACAACTAGCCTAAGCACTAGATGTGGGGGTGTCAATCCCCTGCAACCCCAAGATGGGCGATTAACAGCTTCTGCACAACTTTTTCCACAGACTCAAAACTACATTGGCGCCGAAAGAAAATCGGGGAGACTCTCTCTGTAATTTTGGAACTTTCCCTCTATGTAGAAACAACATCAAACAACCCTTGCCTCGGTAAGCACCAAGGCAAGGGGATGAACGCGCCCTAGATCCAGAACTCTCGCATCTCAGTACCAATCTTAACTACTACAGGACGAAGTGGTGGCCTGAGAGGTCTGGCTGTAGTTCCTTTGAGAACTTCTACAGTGATAACGACCTTCATTCTTGGAGCTCCTGTTGAATGGAGCGTTCCGGTAGAGTAGTCTTCGCCTCATACTCATGTGACCGCGTGAAGGCTTTAGCCGGAACGCACCGTTGTTGGTATATCCAAAGGGGGTTGCCCCCCCCTTTGGGCTCTCTTTGCCTCGCAGTCCCTGCGGAGGTGATCTCTCCTCCATGAGGCCTCCTTTTCCCGCTGACACTGTCTTGAGTTCCGGTTCACCCCTTCCAGAAAGGCAAACGGTGACCCGCTCACCGGACTGTCTCCAGTTCTCGCCCAGAATTGGGCAGGAAGGCGGTGGACAAACTCTAAATTACACTGTCAGCGAGCACCCGGTCAAGGGGGTAAAACACAATATATTGTGTACTTTACAGTCGAATGGCACCACATTTGGTATATATGTAAGAGGAAGATCTTGCAATCCGCACCTTATCTACAGGATTTCCACAGCCTGATTTACGCGGCTCCCTTGGAAGCTGCGGAAATCTATATGTAGGGCTTGGAACGGTGGGAGGCCACAAGGGAGTGGGGCCGGAGGAGAGAGAGACGCCCCCGCGGGCGGGGCGTCTCCGGGATCGCGGGCCGGTCAGGGTCCCCTCAGGGCGGCGTCTTTCCTTTCAAGCCCTTCTTCGCCTCCTGGTAGCCGGCCTTGAGGGCGGCGGCCTCGTTCATCCACTGGCCGTGCTTGGTCTTGCCGTACCAGGGGTCCCCCGGCTTGTGGAAGATCTTGGTGTCCGGATTGACCCACACCATACCCGCGGCGGGCGGGGTCCGGACGGCGCCCGGCTTGAGGGGCTCGATGTCCGCCGAGTTCCAGCTCACGGTCACCAGCGGCTTGAGCTTTCTGGATCCCCTTGGCCGAGAGGCCCGCCCGGGAGAGCTCCTCCACCGAGTGGTAGGGACGGGCGGCGACGATCCTCTTCGCCGTCGCCATGCCGACGCCGGGGAGAGTCTCGAGCTGGGTCTGGGTCGCCTTGTTGAGGTCCACGGGAGCGGCTGGAGCGGCGGCGGCGGCCGGAGCGCCCCCCGCGAGGAGGACGAGAACGAGCACCGAAACGAAAGACAGCACAACTGCCTTGTTCAATTTCAAAGACATCTCCAATCTCTCCCTTTCCCTCGTTTGGAACGTTTCTCGCAACGATCAGGAACCGGAGGTATCAGCATGAAGCAACACCGACATTCTACACTCGCTCTCGTCCTCCTGACCGCTCTCGCCGCCGGGCTCGGCGGCCAGAGCTCCGCGGCTGCCCAGAAGGAGGACCAGAAGGGCTCCGCGACCCGGCATGGCGACGCCGCCGAGGTCGCCTCGGTCCTGATGGGCACCTACCGGCTCCAGGGTACCGACTCCGACGTTCGCCTTCAGATCGAGAGCAGCGGCGGCACGGCCGATTCCGGCAACCTCGTCGCCACTCTCTCGGGGAGATTCCAGGGCAACGATCTGAACCAGCAGGGGATCATCCACCTGGACAACCAGGGGTCGCAGGTGCTGATGTCCCTGACGCCCAAGCTCACCCAGGGACCGGAGGCGGCCGCGAAACCTTCCGGCCAGGTCTCGTCGACCGAGATGCAGGCCGCCTGCACCCTCTACCTTCAGCCTTCCGGCCAGGGGTGGACCGGCACCACCAAGGACCCGGGCAACTGCGTCAAGGCACTGGCCATGAACCGGGACGTGGGGCAGTGGCAGTTCCAACTGCTGCCGCAGGAGATCCGCGTCACCGACTCCACGAGCAAGCAGACGCTGGTGTTCGAGAAGACGTCGGGCAGCGGCAAGGTGGGGCAGTAGGGGCCAAGCGCCCGCGACCTCACCGCCCGGGATTGAAATCCCGGGCTACCGACAATCGCCCCTACCCGGGGCTCTGCTTCGGGAGTCCCGGATGGGACGGCCGTAGGTAGCCCGGGATTTCAATCCCGGGCGGCGAGGCCACCGACGCCGCCCTCCCCTTCCTTATCTATATAGAATCCCCCCCATGGCCACCGAGACCAAGACCGCCGACCGCCCCGCCGCCACCGCCACCACCGTTGAAGTTGCGGAGGAGGAGCGGCGCACCTCCTCCGAGATCCCTATCCGCCGGTTCTACACGCCGCGCGACGTGGCGGGCATCCCGTATCCGGAGAAGCTGGGCGACCCGGGGCAGTACCCCTATACCCGCGGCCTCTATCCGGACATGTACCGCAAGCGCCACTGGACCATGCGCCAGTACGCGGGGTACTCCTCCGCCGCCGAGTCGAACAAGCGCTACCGCTATCTCCTCTCCCAGGGGACGACGGGACTCTCGGTCGCCTTCGACCTGCCGACCCAGATCGGCTATGACTCGGACTCCCCCCTGGCCCGCGGCGAGGTGGGGCGCGTCGGGGTGGCCATCGACTCGATCGCGGACATGCGCCTGCTGTTCGACGCCATCCCCCTCGACCGGGTGACGACCTCGATGACGATCAACGCCACGGCGGCCATCCTGCTCTCGCTCTACCTGGTGGTCGCCGAGGAGCAGGGGGTCTCCTGGGAGAAGGTGGGGGGCACGGTCCAGAACGACATCCTCAAGGAGTACGCGGCGCGCGGCACCTACATCTACCCGCCGAAGCCGTCGCTCAAGCTGGTGACCGACATCATCGCCTTCTGCGCCGAACGGGTGCCGAAGTGGAACACGATCTCGATCTCGGGCTACCACATGCGCGAGGCGGGCTCGACGGCGGTACAGGAGGTGGCCTTCACCCTCGCCAACGGGCTGGCCTACGTGCAGGCGGCGCTCGACCGGGGGTTGAGCGTCGACGAGTTCGCGCCGCGCCTCTCCTTCTTCTTCAATGCCCACAACAACTTCCTCGAGGAGGTGTCGAAGTTCCGCGCCGCCCGCCGGTTGTGGGCCGAGCTGGTCAGGGAGCGCTTCGGCGCCAAGGACCCGCGCTCGCTCTGGCTGCGTTTCCACACCCAGACGGCGGGCTCGACGCTCACCGCCCAGCAGCCGCAGAACAACGTCGTGCGGGTGGCGATCCAGGCCCTGGCCGCGGTCTGCGGCGGCACCCAGTCGCTGCACACCAACTCGCTCGACGAGGCGCTGGGGCTCCCCACCGAGGAGGCGGCGCGCTTGGCGCTGCGCACCCAGCAGGTGATCGCCAACGAGAGCGGGGTCGCGGACGTCGCCGATCCGCTCGGCGGCTCGTACGTCGTCGAGGCGTGGACGGAGGAGATCGTGCAGCGCTCGCGCGACTACATCCGCCGCATCGACGAGATGGGCGGCGCGCTCGCCGGTCTCGAACGGGGGTTCCAGCAGAAGGAGATCGCCGACGCGGCCTACATCTATCAGATGGCGGTCGAGGAGAAGCGGGAGATCGTGGTCGGGGTCAACGCCTACGCGTCGGAAGCGGGGCTGCCGACGGAGGTCCTGCGGATCGATCCGGAGGCCGAGCGCGAGCAGGTGGAACGGCTCCGCGCCGTGCGCGAGCGGCGCGATCTGGAGCGCGCCGCCGCCGCCGTCCGCGACCTGACCGCCGCCGCCCGCGAGGACCGCAACCTGATGCCGGCCATTCTCGACTCCGTGCGCGCCGAGGTCACGCTCGGGGAGATCTCGGACGCCTTGCGGGAGGTCTACGGGGAGTACCGGGAGGCGGGGCTGGAGTAGGGTCGAACTCAGAATCTCCCTCCGGCGGCAGGAGCCGTTGACTCTCGGGCTCCGGGGAAGATGAGGATTTCTGGGAAGCCTTCAGAATCTCCATCTGGAGGACAGCAACCAACTCGGCCTTCAGACCTTCGGTGCGCCCTTCGAGTTTGCCGATCCGGTTTCCCAGCGACGCGAGTTGGTCGCTCAGGTACGCCAGAAGCGCCTGATGCGCGTTGCGGTTTTCCTTGATCTCATCGGCCAGCCGCTCGCAACGGTCGGTCAGCGCCTCGACCTTGGCGTCGAGCCGTCCGACGCTCGGCGCAAGAATATCCTGCAGGAGGCTCCGGAGCCCCTTGGCAGTCTCGAGGGCTCTATCGCTCAATTCCGAGATCGTGCTCCAGACGTCGGATCTGCTCGCGCTGTGCAGCGAGATCGCGCAGAGTCGAGTCGATCCTCTGCAGGGAGGAATCCAGCCGCTCCTCCGACCGGCGCAAAGACCAGCCGATTTCAAGCGCCAGCTCCCTGGCCTCGTTGAGCGGCTCCTCGAAGGAAGAGAGCCTCCCGGGAAGAGTGGAGGCATGGACGAGGCGCCCCGGCAGACGGGTTCTCCTCCGCAACGCGCCTCCCTTGAGGAGGGAATGCCGGTGTAAGGCGGAGGGAAGTCGCTTGAGGCTCATGGCTTTGACATCTTAACAGGAAACCTGGCATCGATCGAGATGTCTCGCCATGTCCACCCCACGCCTTTCCCCATCCCTGTCCCGGGCGTACAATCCAGCCGCACAGATAAGATAAACGAAGGGAGCATGCCGCCGGCACCGAGGCCTGGCGACCTCCAGAGCTGTCATGCGGAGCCGAACCGTCCATCTGCCCGGGGGCCCCTGCCCACGGGAGCTGTTGCTCGCCGCCGCCACGGAGGCCGGGCGTCCGCCCGACATGGTGCTCGCGTTCCTCCCCCCGGAGGAGTTTCTGCGCGAAACCCTGGCGGCGCTCACCGGGGTCTGGCCGGACGCTCTGCGTTTCGGTTGCGAGGCGGTGACGCAGTTCGCCGACGCGGAGACGACCAGCGCCGGCACCCTCCAGCTCTTCTGGTTCAGCGACCCGCGCCACCACGCCGCCGTCGAGGTGATCCCCGGCACCCACGGCGAGCCGCCGACGGCCCGGCGGATCGAGGCGGTGGCGCGCCGCATCGCCGCGGCGGACGGGGCGCTGCTGCTGGTCGACGGCCTGCGCTTCCCCGTCGAGCGCTTCCTCGCCGAGCTGCGGCGGACGCTGGTCAGCATGCCCCCGTTCGTGGCCGGCGGCCTCGCCTCGCAGGTCGAGCCGGTGACCCAGGCCGGCTCGCGGGTGTTCATCGGCGACCGGGTGCTCCCCTCCGCCTGCCTGGTGGTGACCCTGCACGGGGTGGCGATGCGGGTGGAGGTGGTGCGCGGCTGGAGCCCGGCCTCGCCGGTCTATACGGTCACCCGCGCCGAGGCGGGCGTGGTCCACGAGATCGACGGCGAGCCGGCGGCCGACTGGTACCGCCGCTTCTTCACCGTCGACGGCGAGCTCGCCCCGATGCCCGCCACGGCCAATCGCTTCCCGTTGATCGTCGAGGGGCCGCGGCCGGAGCGCCAGGGGCTCTACCGCAGCATGCGGCGGTTCGACGATCCCGCCGGCACCGTCACCTTCCTGGGGGACGTCGAGACCGGCGATCACGTGCGGCTCGGCATGGGCAACGAGCTCTCTCTGCTGCGCACCGCCTCGGAGCTGTCGGCCGGACCGGAGCCGGAGGCGGCCATCCTCTACTCCTGCATGGGGCGCGAGGCGGTGCTGGGCGACCACTCCGGGGAGGAGGCCGCGGCGATCCGCAAGGCGCTCGGCGGCGTGCCGCTCTCCGGCTTCTTCACCTGCGGCGAGATCGGCCCCACGCCGCGCGGCAACCTCGCCTTCTACAACCTCACCGCCATCCTGGTGCTCCTCCGCGAGGTGGGCGCGTGACCGGTCCGCTCGAGCTCGACAACGCGATCCTGCGCAACCTGCTGGCGGAGACCACGCGCGCCTACGAGACGCAGATGGCGGAGCTCTACGCCGAAAAGGAGCTCGCCCAGGTCACTCTCGCCTCGATCGGCGACGGCGTCCTCGCCACCGACGAGCAGGGGGCGGTCAAGTATCTGAACCCGGTGGCCGAGAAGCTCACCGGCTGGGACCGCGCCGAGGCGCTGGGGCGGCCGCTGCCCGAGATCTTCCGCCTCACCGGCCAGGGCGGCGACGGGCACGATGTCGAGGAGCTGCTGCGCCACTGCCTGGAGGAGGGGGCTAGCTTCCGCCTCGCCGAGCGCGTCACCCTCGAGCGGCGCGACGGCCGGCGCTATGCGATCGAGAGCACCTGCGCCCCCATCCGCTCCCTCGAGGGGCTCACCGTCGGCGCCGTGCTGGTCTTCCAGGACGTCTCGGACAAGCGCCTGATGGCTCTCCAGCTCGCCCATCAGGCGACTCACGACGAGCTGACCGGCCTGCTCAACCGCCAGGCTTTCGACGGCCACCTGCTGCGCGCGCTCGACGAGGCCCGCGCGCTCGCCAACACCCACGCGCTCTGCTACATGGACCTCGACCAGTTCAAGGTGGTCAACGACACCTGCGGCCATCTCGCCGGCGACGAGCTGCTCTGCCGCATCACCGCCCTCTTGCAGGACTCGATGCGCGAGACCGACCTGGTGGCGCGCCTCGGCGGGGACGAGTTCGCCGTGCTGCTCGCCCGCTGCAGCCTGCCCGACGCCGAGCGGCGGATCGGCGAGTTCCACCGCGCCCTGCAGCAGTTCCGCTTCACTTGGCGCGACAAGACCTTCACCGTCGGCGCCAGCATCGGCATCGTGCCGATCACCCGCGAGTTCAGCACCGTCGCCCATCTGCTCTCGGCCGCCGACCACGCCTGCTACGCGGCCAAGGACAAGGGGCGCAACCGCGTCCAGGTCTACCAGGAGGACGACGCCACCTTCGTCCGCCGCCACGGCGAGATGAACTGGGTGGTGCGCATCCAGCGCACCCTGGAGCAGGACCGCTTCCGGCTCTTCTCGCAGCAGATCCAGCCGCTGTCGCCGAATTCTCCCCCGGGGCTCTATTTCGAGGTGCTGCTGCGGATGATCGAGGACGACGGGCGGATCCATCTCCCCTCGGACTTCATCCGCGCCGCCGAGCGCTATGGCCTGATGCGCGCCATCGACCGCTGGGTGATCCGCAACGCGATCCGCACCCTCAAGAGCCAGCCGGCGCCGTTCCTCGACCTGCTGCAGCTCTGCGCGATCAACCTCTCGGCGGTCTCACTGGGGGACGAGGGGTTCTTCGACTTTCTGGCCGGCGAGCTCGCCGGCTCGGGGGTGCCGCCGGCCAAGCTCTGCTTCGAGATCACCGAGACGGCGGCGATCGTGAACCTCGCCCAGGCACAGCGGCTGATGGCCCAGCTCACGGCCCAGGGGGTGCGCTTCTCGCTCGACGACTTCGGCACCGGCATGTCCTCCTACAGCTACCTGAAGGAGTTGCCGGTCTCCTTCCTCAAGATCGACGCCAAGTTCATCAAGGACATCGTCACCGACTCGCTCGACCGGGCGATGGTGGAGTCGATCAACCAGGTGGGGCATGTGATGGGGATTCAGACGGTCGCCGAGGGGGTGAGCAGCGCCGCCGTGGTCGAGCGCGTGAAGGCCCTGGGGGTCGACTTCGCCCAGGGGAACTGGATCAGCCCGCCCCGCCCGCTGGGGGGCGTAGAGGAGGAAGGGCGACCGCAGGTCGCCCCTGCAACCCCCGCAGAAGATCCCCCCGTCACTCCCTGGTGACATCGGCCGCGTCCACCTGTAGGATGAAGCGAATTTTGGGGGGAGAACCTATGTCGGAAAGCATCGCCGCGACTCCGAGCCGCAGCAAGGAAGCAACGACGGGCTTCGTCCGCGAGCTCGGGCCGCTCGATTCGACCATGATCGTGGCCGGCTCGATGATCGGCTCGGGGATCTTCATCGTCCCGGCGGAGATCGCGCGGCAGGTGGGATCGGCGGGCTGGCTGCTGATGGCCTGGGTGGTAACCGGGCTGCTGACCGTGGCCGCCGCCCTCTCCTATGGCGAGCTGGCGGCGATGATGCCGAAGGCGGGCGGCCAGTACGTCTACCTGCGCGAGGCCTACTCGCCGCTCTGGGGCTTCCTCTACGGCTGGACCCTGTTCCTGGTGATTCAGACCGGCACCATCGCCGCGGTGGCGGTGGGCTTCGCCCGCTTCCTGGGGGTGATCCTGCCGGCCGTTTCCCCGGAGACTTGGATCCTGCCGCCGGTCAAGCTATCGGAAAGCTACGCGATCAGCCTCTCGGTCCAGCAACTGGTGGCCATCCTGCTGATCGCCTTCCTCACCTGGCTCAACACCCGCGGCATTCGCCTGGGCAAGCTGATCCAGAACACCTTCACCTCGGCCAAGACGCTGTCGCTCTTCGCCCTGATCGTCCTCGGCATCCTGGTCGGCCGCAACAGCACGGCCATCGCCGCCAACTTCACCGACCTCTGGACGCCCCACGACGTCACCACGATCAAGCCGGACTTCGCCATCGCGGCTCCGATCGCCGCCACCGCCGGCGCGTTCGGGCTGTTCATCGCCTTCTGCGTCGCCCAGGTGGGCTCCCTCTTCTCCTCGGACGCCTGGAACAACATCACGTTCACGGCTGGCGAGGTGAAGAACCCGAAGCGGAACGTGCCGCTGTCGCTCGCCGCCGGCACCGGCCTGGTGATCACCCTCTACATCCTGGCCAACGTCGCCTACCTGTGCACGCTGACGCTGCAGCAGATCCAGACCGCGCCGGACGACCGGGTGGCGACCGCCGCCCTGCAGGCGATCTTCGGCCCGGTGGGGGCGACGATGATGGCGGTCGCGATCATCATCTCGACCTTCGGCTGCAACAACGGGCTGATCCTCGCCGGCGCCCGCGTCTATTACGCGATGGCGCAGGACGGCCTGTTCTTCCGCAAGACCGGCCAGTTGAACGCGCGCCACGTCCCCACCTACGGCCTCATCCTGCAGGGCCTCTGGGCGTCGCTGCTGGTGCTCCCGCGCACCCGCTCGGTGGGCGCGGACGGCGCCGTCGCCTACGGCAACCTCTACGGCACCCTGCTCGACTGGGTGGTCTTCGCGGTGCTGATCTTCTACGTGCTGACCATCGCCGGCCTGTTCGTGCTGCGGCGCAAGCAGCCGGACGCCGAGCGGCCGTACCGGGCCTTCGGCTATCCCCTGATCCCGGCGCTCTACATTCTCGTGGCGTCCGCGATCGCCATCGTGCTGCTGATCTACAAGCCGGCGACCAGCCTCCCGGGGCTGGCAATCGTGCTCACCGGCATTCCCGTTTATTTCGCTTGGCGCCGCAAGTCCAGCTAACCCTTTCACGGAGGATCCACCGGATGTCGTCGCTGACCCGAACGAAATCGATTGACAAACTGATCGCCGAAGGAGCGGCGACCGGCGAGGGGACGCTCAAGCGCACCCTCGGTCCGGGCGCGCTCGTCGCGCTCGGCATCGGCGCCATCATCGGCGCCGGTCTGTTCGTCCGAACCGCCGCGGCGATCGCCGACCGCGCCGGTCCGTCCGTGGTGCTCGCCTTCGTCGTGGCGGGCATCGGCTGCGCCTTCGCCGGCCTGTGCTACGCCGAGTTCGCCTCGATGATCCCGATCGCCGGCAGCGCCTACACCTACTCCTATGCCACCATGGGCGAGCTCGTGGCCTGGATCATCGGCTGGGACCTCTGCCTCGAATACGCCGTCGGCGCCGCCACGGTGGCGATCGCCTGGAGCGAGTACTTCAACCGGGTGCTCCACCTCGTGGGCATCGGCGCCATCCCCTACCAGTGGTGCCACTCGCCGCTCGAGCGCATGGCGGCCGATCCGAGCGTGCACGGCATCATGAACCTGCCCGCGATCGGCATCCTGTTCCTCCTCACCGCTCTCCTGGTGCGGGGCACGCAGGAATCGGCCTGGGTCAACAACGTCATCGTGATCACAAAGGTCGCGATCGTGCTCATGGTCATCGCGCTCGGCTGGGGCTTCATCAACCCGGCGAACCACACGCCCTTCATCCCCGTGGCCACCCAGTACGTGACGCCCAACGGCATCACGCACAACTACGGCGGCATCATGGGCATCCTGGGCGCGGCGGGCGTCGTGTTCTTCGCCTTCATCGGCTTCGACGCCGTGTCCACGACGGCGCAGGAAGCGAAGAACCCGAAGCGCGACATGCCGATCGGCATCCTCGGGTCGCTCGCAATCTGCACGGTGCTCTACGTGCTGTTCTCGTACGTGCTGTCGGGCCTCGCGACGGTCGAGGACTTCCGCACCGTCGGCCGCGAGGCCTCGGTCGCCTACGCGATCACCAAGTACATGCCGGGCTACGCGTGGCTCTCGAACTTCGTGACCTTCGCCATCCTCGCCGGCTTCTCGTCGGTGATCCTGGTCATGCTCCTCGGCCAGTCGCGCGTCTTCTACTCCATGAGCCACGACGGCCTGGTGCCGAAGGTCTTCTCCGAGCTGCACCCGCGCTTCAAGACGCCGTACAAGTCGAACTGGCTGTTCTTCGTCTTCACGGCGCTCTTCGCGGCATTCCTGCCCGAGGACATCGTGGGTGAGATGACCAGCATCGGAACGCTCTTCGCGTTCATCCTGGTCTGCGCCGGCGTCTGGATCATGCGCGTCAGGCGGCCCGACATCCCGCGCGGCTTCAAGGCGCCCGTGCTGCCGGTGACGGCGATTCTCGGCATCGTGGTCTGCCTCTCGATGATCTACGGCCTGGGTTGGACCAACTGGGCGCGGCTCTTCGTCTGGCTGCTGCTCGGGCTCATCATCTACTTCGCCTACAGCAGGAAGCACAGCCTGCTGGCGCGCAAGTAGCAACCCGACGCGGCCGCGTGCCGCTCTCCGAGCTCTCGACCGGCCGGCTGCCAAGCCGGCCGGTTCGTTTTGGGGCCTGAAAAAAAGACCCCGCCCAGAGGCGGGGTTTTGGAGGAGGGAGGTTGGAGAGGAGATTGTCTATCGGCTGTCTTTTCCGTCTCCATCTATCTATACGGAGAACCGGCCCCGAGTGTTTAGGGGCGCTTGCTCCTCTTCGTGGGATAACATGAAACTTGCGACTGTTCTGCAAAAGGACAAACGCAATTTTTCATCCAAGGGGGGGAAACCTTGAGCGAGCCGACCGGCGGGTGGACCTTCCTCACCAATCACGCGCACGTGCTGTTCTGCATCGCCTCCGATCCGGAGGTGCGGTTGCGGGACGTGGCGGCCCGGGTGGGGATCACGGAGCGGGCGGTACAGCGGATCGTCACTGACCTCGAGGGGGAGGGGTACCTGACGGTCTCGAAGGAGGGGCGGCGGAACCGGTATCAGGTCAACTACGACCTGCCGCTGCGGCACCCGATCGAGCGCCACCGCAACGTCCAGGCGCTGATCGATCTGGTGGTTGAGCCGCGGAGATGAGAATCGCCACCTGGAACGTCAACTCGGTCCGCTCCCGGCTGGAGCGGGTGCTGGCCTGGACGGAGCGCGAGCGGCCGGACGTGCTCTGCCTCCAGGAGATCAAGACCACCGACGACCTCTTCCCCCTGGAGCCCTTCGCGGAGCTCGGCTACCGCGCCGAGATCTTCGGCCAGAAGACCTACAACGGCGTCGCCCTGCTCTCGTTGGAACCGGTCACCAAGGTGGCGCGCAACCTGCCGGACGACGAGCCGGACGCCCCCAGCCGGCTGATCGCCGGGACGGCGGGCCGAGTGCGGATCGTCAACGTTTACGTGCCCAACGGCCAGTCGCCGGAGAGCGACAAGTTCGTCTACAAGATGGACTGGCTGAAGCGGCTGCGCGCCTTCCTCGAGGCGACTGCGAAGCCGGAGGACCCTCTGGTGCTGCTGGGGGACTTCAACATCGCGCCTGAGGAGCGCGACGTCCGCTATCCGGACCTCTGGCGCGGGCACATCCACTTCCACCCCAAGGAGCACGCGGCGCTCGCCAGCATCACCTCCTGGGGGCTCCACGACCTCTTCCGCAAGCATCACGAGGAGGGCGGTCTCTTCTCCTGGTGGGACTACCGGCAGCTCGCCTTCCAGAAGAACAACGGCCTGCGGATCGATCTCATCCTGGGCACGAAGAAGATGCTCGACCGCTGCACCGGGGTCGAGATCTTCCGCGACGAGCGCAAGGGGGAGTCCCCCTCGGATCACGTGCCGGTGGTGGCCACGTTCAAGTAGTCATCCAGAATGTCTCCTTGTCGCGGGCGGACACCGTATACTGTGGGGGCAGGTCTACCCGATGCGCAACGCCGCTCACTCCTTCGCCCTGGCCGGGCTCGTCTGGGCCGCTCTCGCGGTTCCGTCCGCTGTCTCCGCTCTGGAGCGGGATGCGCCCGCCGTCCGGCTGGTGGCCCCGCGGGCCGGCGCGGCGCTGGCGGCCGGCTCGACCGCCGAGCTCGAATGGGCACCCCTGGCCAAGCTCGAGGGGGTCGAGGAGTGGGAGGCGTTCCTCAGCGTCGACGGCGGCAAGACCTATCCGGTGCGGATCACTCCCCACTTGGACGAGGACCTCCGCCGGGTCACCTGGCAGGTCCCCGATACGCCCACGTCCGACGCCCGTCTCCTCCTGCGCTTCGGCGACGAGCGCGAGGGGGAGGAAGAGGCCTCCGTCGAGCTGCCGCATCGCTTCTCGATCGTCGCTTCCCCGGCCGAAGCCACGGGCTTCACGCTCGCCAGCGTATCGCCGGAGCGCGGCGAGGCGGCCCTTCCGGGCCAGGACGGCGTCGTCGCCTGGGTGGAAGGCTCCCGCCGCGGCGGCGGGCTGCGCCAGAGGGTCGCGGCCGAGCGACCCCGTCTCCAGGGGCGGCTCAGCCTGCCCGAGACGCGCTCCGAGGCCGCCGTGCTCACCACGGAAGAGGCCCCTCTCCAGATTCCTCAACCGGTCCGCGGCAACGCGGCCGATGCTCCGCCTCCCAACCGTGGATCGCCTCTCGCGAAGCCCGGAGAGGCCCCCGCCCAGCCTTCCAACATCCTCCTCCTGATCCAGCGACAGAACGAATAGGCCGAGGCGCCTCCGTGCGCCTCGACGCCAGCCGGACCGTCCCGCGGGGACGGGTCCGATCAGCCATCGTTCATTGCCCTGCCGTCCGAGAGCGAGTTGGGCGATGCACAGTACTACCGATTGCCCGCGCGTCGCGCGCGGCTGAGCCTCGGCTTCCGTTCTGAGGCTAGGGAATCTGCTGGGCCCCTCATTTGCTCCGAGGTGGGGGGCCTCTTTTTCCAGATTTTGTGACAACCTATAAGAGATTCCTTTCTCAAGGAGGTTGTCGATGAGCGCAGATCCGCTGCAGCCAGAGCCCGCTTCCATTCCCCCGCAGCCGCCTCCTCCCCTCTTGGGACCGAAGTCCGAAGACCCGAAGGCTCTCGGCTTCAAGCGCCAGAAGATGGTCGACTGGCTGGCCCCGGGCCAGCTCATCCAGACCGGCATCAAGGCGATCGTCTCCGATATTTTCGGAGCCTACGCCGACAAGCGGGACGTGATGGCGGCCCTGTGGCCGAAATCTGAAATCACCGGGGATTACAGCCATCGAAGCGAGCTGTGGATCGATTATGCCGCCGACCTCGGCGACGGCTTCGACGCCACCTATACGGTGGCCTGGCTGCTGGCAAAGAAGCAGCTCGCCGTGCGATACGGGGAACAGACGCTGCAGCTCCCCCGCGGCGATGTGCTGGTGATGGGCGGGGATCAGGTCTATCCGACCGCCAGCTTCGACGAGTACTCCAACCGGCTGCTGAAGCCCTACGAGGCCGCCCTCCCCCACGTGCCCGCGGGGGAAGCGCCGGATCTCTACGCCATCCCCGGCAACCACGACTGGTACGACGGGCTGTCGAACTTCAGCCGGATCTTCTGCCAGAAAAAGTGGGTCGGCGGCCGGAAGACGCAACAGCGCCGCAGCTACTTCGCTGTCAAGCTGCCGCACAACTGGTGGCTCTGGGGGATCGACATCCAGCTCGAGGGCTTCATCGACGAGCCGCAGCTCAGGTATTTCTACGAGATCGGGAAGCACGAGGTGCGGGATGGAGACCGGGTCATCCTCTGCACGGCCGAGCCGAGCTGGGTCTATGGCGTGACCAAGGGGGCGGAAGCCTTCGCATCCCTGCGCTATTTCGAGGATCGCTACATCCGCCACCCCGAGACCCATCCGGCCCGCCTGGCGGTGACGCTCACCGGCGATCTCCATCACTACGTGCGCTACGAATCGCAGGACGCGGGAGGAGAGACGCAGAGGATCACCGCCGGCGGTGGCGGCGCCTACCTCTACGCCACCCACGACATGCCCGAGGAGCTCGTGCTCGAAGAGGGGTTCAGGGAAGGCGCCCACCCGGTGACCTACAAGAAGGAGGCGAGCTTCCCCGATAAGAAGACCTCCACGCTGCTGACCTTCGGCAGCCTGCTGATCCCGATCCGGAGTTGGAAGTTCGGATTGTTCCTGAGCGTCTTCTACACGCTTTTCAGTTGGATCCTGCAGAGCGCCAGCAAGACCCGGCCGGACCTCCTGGCCGGCAGCCGGTCCTTGATGGAGTATCTCCACGGCCAGAACCTGGGGAACTGGCCACAGGTCCTGAAGACCTTCGCCGCGCTCATCGTCAACACGCCGGTGAGCGTCCTCCTCTGCCTGATCATCGTCGGCGGGTTCATGGGTTTCTGTAGCGCCCGGCGCAAAATTTCCCGTTTCCTGATCGGGTCCGGCCACGGCGTCGCCCATGTTCTCTTGAATCTGACTTTGATGTGGCTCTTCGCGCGCGTCAACCCGAGCCTGCTCGCCTCCCCCCAGCCCTCCTGGCCGCATTCGCTCCTCTTCGTCCTGGAGATGCTCCTGTTCGGCGGCCTTCTGGGTGGGGTTCTGATGGCGCTCTACCTCCTGCTGTTCAGCTTCGTGGGCAGGTTCCACCTCGCCGAGGCCTACTCGAGCCAGCGCCTCCCCAGCTACAAGAACTTCCTGCGGATCCACCTGGACACAGCGGGGAGGCTGACGATCTATCCGATCGGCATCCGCAAGGCCGGAAAGTGGAAGCTCCGGCCGAGCGCTCCGGAAGGCGAGCCCTGGTTCGAGCCCGATGGAGCGGCTCCTCTGCCGGAGCTGATCGAAAGACCGATCCCCGTCCCCAGAGCGGGGAGTTAGGAGCCAAAGCAGGGACGGACACGGACGGACAAAGACGTACAGGGACACCAAGGACCAAGAGCAACGGTTCCGGCAGTCTGCTTCTCGTCCCTGTCTGTCCTTGTTTGTCCCTGGCTGTCCGTGTCTGCTTAGGAAGCCTCCGCCGTCTCGGCCACCTGCGGCGCCACGGCGACCACGGCGGCAGGAACCGCGTTCATCTTCTCCTTGAGGGCGGCATACTTGGTGTCGAGGGTCTCGAAGATGCCGGCGATCTGCTCCAGCCGCTGGTCGAGGTCGATCGTCCAGTGCTCGTTCCTCACCGGCTCGAGCTTCAGGCCGCTGACGCGGTAGGAGAGGGCGTCGAATCGCATCGGGATCGTGCCGACGTGGATCTTGGCGGAGAGGATCTCGGCCCCTTCCTCGAGGTACCGGAAGAGCTCGTTGAGCACGGCGCCGGCGAGGGTGACCCGGGCCTCGCGGGTGGCCAGGCGGACGCTGCCGGTCTCCGGCTCCACCATGACGTCCGACTCCTCGAGCAGCGCGCGCAGGAACCGGCATCCCAGCACCGACTCCCCGGGCTCCTTGGGGATGACGACTTCGCTCATCTCGTCCGCCTCCGGGGCCTCGTCCAGCCAGGGGGCCTTGAAGTCCCCCTCCACCCCGGCGTGCCGCAGCATGGCCATCACCGTCCCGAGATAGGTCTTGGCGGTACTCGCCACGTAGAGGATCGTGCCGTCGATGCAGCACTCGACGATCTTGGTCCGCGGCGCCTGCCGCATGGCGGACTCCGCCTCGGCCAGATCGCGCAGCTTCTTACGGGTCTTGGGGCCGACGAAGGTCTTGCCGGTGGCCTCCATCTCCCCCTTGATCAGCTCCCGCAGCCGCTCCTTGACCGCAGTCGCGTCGGGGCGGATGCGGTCGATCCGCATCCGGAAGACGTAGCGCCCCTGGGCGGCCTCCCACGGCGCGTCGAGCTCGAAGGGGACGAACCCCATGCGCTCGCGCACCTCCGAGCCGGGCTCGATCTCCCAGAAGCGGGCGCGCTCGAAGTCCGGCCCGTCGGGGGGCACGACGACGTTGAAGCGCGTGACGGCAACAGTTCCACTCAAAAGTCCCATCGTTGAACAACCTCCTGCGGATATCCGGTCTGACCGGGGACGAGGAGGGGATCTTAGCCGATGGGAGGCGGAATCGGGGGCTTGACGGGCTCCGGCTTCGCTTCAGCTTTCGGGGGATTCGCGGGACTCGCGGGATTCGCGGGCGGAGCTTTGCTCCCGGCCTCCGGCTCGATCGCCTCGACCCGTTCGACGATCACGCCCTCCTCTTCGGCCGGACCGTCCTCGTCATCCAGGATTTCCACAGCCGGCTCGTCCTCGGTATCTTCGGGATCGGACTCGGGCTCGGAGACCTCGTCGACGGACGTCACGATCGGCTCCAGGACGACCATCTCCCCGGAATCCTGGTAGGCCTGTACGCCTCCGCCGCCCGTGGGGGCTTCCACCTCCGCCACTCCGTCGGGAGGCATGGCGCCGAGATCGACGGTGAAGACCTGGCCGATATCCGCGTCGGCGTAGAGGTCCTGGACCGTCTCGTCCGCCGCGGCCCACTCCGCGGCCGGCGCGGTCTTCCGGATGTAGGGAGCGTTGGCGTGCCACTCCCCCCGCATCTCGCCGGCGGCGATCAGGGCGTTCAGGTAGGAGGAGAGGTCGGCGGAAGCCTGGGCGATGCGCTCGGCCTCGGCGCGGAAGCGCTCCAGCTCCGCCGCAGTGGCGGCGTCCCCCCGGCGCCGGGCCTGGTCGCGCGGGAACCGCAGCCGCTCGGCCAGCCGCGCCTCGGCCTGCCGCAGGCGCTGGAACTGTTGCCGCTCGGCCGCGTTCAGAGGACCGCCCTGCCGCTGGCGGACCCCTTCGCGGCCGAAGTAGGCGCGCAGCCCCCGATAGGCCGATGAGGCGGATCGGATCTCCTCGGCGATCCGGGCATTCTTCACTCCCGTCCGCGCCCAGGCTACCCGCAGCTCGCCAAGGTCGGTGCTCCCCTGGTCGACCAGCAGGAAGAACTCCCCCGTGCGCGGCGAGAGAGAGCCCTCGATCCGGCCGACGCGATCCTGTAGAGCCTGGAGAGCGCTCCAGAAGGGGGCGTATTTCGGATTCCTGGGATCGACGCCAGTCCTGGGGTCCTTTGCCGCCTGCGTGGCGCCGGCCAACGCCGTATCCACCTGCCGCACGATCCCCCGGGCGGTCACCATGGGCAGATCGGCCCATCCGGCCCGCGGCAGAGCCAGGAGGAACAGAACGGCGGCGAGATAGAGCTTTCTCATACGTCGACCACCATCATACGGATGGGGAGGCCAGAGCGTCCAGGAATTTCAGAGGGGGGAGATCTTCAGCTTCTGGAGAGAGAACAATCAAGGCGGCGCCGCTGCGGGATCAGCGACACCGCCTTAAAATCTCCAAAAAAGGAGAAAGACCATGCGGTAGATAATAGCCGATCTGGTCCTCTTGTGGAAGAGGGTGCCTGCAGCTTCCCCTATCCGGCGCCCTTCTCCTCGAAAGCGAAGTCCAGATCGGTCCACATCTTCCCCGCGACGTCATCCCGCGACGCCGGGAAGTAGCGCGCCTTTTTCGCGGCCTCCAGGGCGGCCTCGTTGAAGCCGAGGCCCGACTTGTCGGCTCCGCGGAGCTGGGCGTCGATCACTTGGCCGGTCTCGTCCACCAGCACGGCGACACGGATCGTGACCCTCCTGCCGCTCCCCTTCGCCGCCTCCGGATAAGAGTAGGACGGCAGATCCCGGATCTCCGGCGGCTGGACGCCCCGCTGGCCGGCGCGGATCAGATCCCCCGGCTTCATCGGCTCGGCCATAGATGTCTCGGGGGCGGCTTCCTCCGGAAGGGGGCTCCGGCGCTCGGCACGAGCAGGCGCGGGAGTGGGTGCGGGTTTTGCCGGTTCGATCGGAGCGGTAGCGGCCGGAGCGGCGATGAGAGGCTCGGAGACCGGCGACTTCGCCGGGGCGATCGTCGTCGAGACCACCGGGGGTGGAGGCGCGGGAACCGCTTCCGGCAAGGGCCGCCGCGACCACCAGAACCCGCCCGCGGCGAGCGCCAGCAGCAGCCCGGCGGCGCCGATCCAGACGCCCCGGCGTGGCGGGGACGTCGCGGCGGCGGGCGCTTCGGGGGGAGGAGCGGGGGTCCGCTTCTCGGGCACGGCGGAGCGCAGCGGGCGGGAGGCCCAGGTGGAGTCCAGGTCCTCGACCGGGGTGACGCGGCGCGTCGATTCCGAGGCGGGCATGACCCGGGTCTCGGCGGGAGCGATCCGCAGGGTGGCCGGCCCGGTGACAATCCCGGTCGGCGGCGTCTTCACCAGACCGAACTCCAGATCGAGACGATCCTGGGTCGAGCCCGGCGACACGACGACCGGCACGCTCCCGGTCCCCAGCGGCAGGAGAACCCCCCAGACCCGATCCATATCCTCGCGGGTGAGCGGGAAGCGGTCCTGGAGCATCGTCAGCTCCCAGGCGAACGCCTCGGCGCTGGCGATTCGCTCGTCCGGCTTCTTGGCCAGGGCGTGGAGGACGAGCGCCCGCAGCTCCGGGGGAACCTGACCCGCGGGGTCGGTCTCGGCGAAGTCGATCGGCGGCCGGAAGAGGTGCCCCGCCATCAGCGAGGCCGGATCGTTGCCGGCGAACGGCGGCCGGCCGGTGAGGAGCTCGTAGAGCACGACGCCGAAGGAGTAGAGATCGCTCCGCTCGTCCCAGCCGGCGCCGCTGAACCTCTCCGGCGAGCCGTAGCGCGGCTTGCCGAGGAAGACGCCGGTGGTGGTGAGCCCACCCTGCCCCTCCAGCGCCTTGGCGATGCCGAGGTCGATCAGCTTGACGAGCGGATGGCCGTCGACGTCCCGGGTCAGCATCAGGTTGTCCGGCGAGACGTCGCGGTGGGCGATCTTGTGCCGGTGGAGATAGCCGAGCGCCTTCAGCGACTGGCGGGCGATCTCGACCGTCAGGGCGATCGGCGGCGGACCGAAGCCGCTCAGCACCTCGAGCAGGTTCCAGCCGTCGATGTACTCCATGACGATGAACGCCTGGCCGTCGTCGGCCACGGCGAAGTCGTGGAGCCCGGCGATGTTCGGATGGCGCAGCTTGTTGGCGGCCTTGGCCTCGCGCAGGAAGCGGTCGGCCGCCTCCCCCACCGTGTCCGCCTGCGAGCGGATCACCTTGACGACGCGCACCTCGTCGAGAAGGCGGTGGCGCACCTTGTAGATGGCGCCCATCCCGCCCTCGCGCAGTTTGCCGAGGATCTCGTACTTGCCGTCAATCTGCTCGCTGAGAAGCGCCAACGCCCCCGCCTTTCCAGCCGCGGAACTGGTCCATTTCTATACTTGGGCGAATTTCTCCCAAGAATATTACCGGATAGGCGTGGAGCTCAAGGGCGGGAATGAGGGGCCGCGACGCCGAGACCGTGAAAATCAACCACGTGGTGGTTGAAAATCAACCACGAGATGGTTGAAAATCAACCATCATGTACCCACGCAACCTCACCGCCCTATTACGCGAAGCCCTGGACGATCGCCCGGTCGTCCTGCTGAACGGTGCCCGGCAGGTCGGCAAGAGCACCCTGGTCCAGAGCCTCACCGGAACGGACCGCGCGCAGTACTTCACACTCGATGACGCGACGGTGCTGGCGGCCGTGACGCGAGATCCAGCCGGATTCGTGGCAGGGCTGGCCGGACCCGTGATCCTGGACGAGGTCCAGCGCGCCCCCGAGCTGTTCCTGGCGCTCAAAGCGGCCGTGGACCGCGACCGCCGCCCGGGCCGCTTCCTGCTGACCGGCTCGGCGAACGTCTACGTCCTGCCCAGGGTTTCCGAGTCGCTGGCCGGGAGGATGGAGATCCTCACCCTCTGGCCGCTGTCCCAGGGGGAGATCGAGGGTGTGGTCGAGGGGTTCGTGGACGCCCTGTTCGCCAGGACGCTCGCTCCCCCCCGGGTCGAGCCGCTGGAGCGGGGAGATCTGTTCGAGCGGCTGATCCGCGGCGGCTTTCCCGAGCTGGTCGACAAGCGCTCGGAGGCCCGGCGGCGGGCCTGGTTCAACTCGTACACGACGAGCATCCTGCAGCGGGACGTGCGCGATCTGACCAACATCGAGGATCTGGCCGCGCTGCCACGTCTCCTCTCCCTGCTGGCCGCCCGTGCCACGACACTCCTCAACTACTCCGAGCTGTCCCGCAGCAGCGGCATCCCGGCATCCACCCTGAAGCGTTATTTCGCGCTGCTCGAGGCGACGTTCCTGGTCCTGACCGTGCCGGCTTGGTCGACGAATCTTTCCAAGCGGCTGGTCAAATCTCCCAAGCTGCTCCTCAACGACACCGGTCTTCTCGCCTCTTCGCTGGGCTTGAGCCAGGACCGCCTCGCGGAGGACCCCGGTCTCGCGGGCCCCCTGCTGGAGAACTTCGTCCTGATGGAGATCCGCAAGCAGGTCTCCTGGAGCCGGACCCAGCCGAGCCTGTTCCACTACCGGACCCAGACCGGCCAGGAGATCGATCTCCTCCTCGAGGATCCCGCCGGGCGGATCGTCGGGATCGAGGTGAAGATGGGGAGCACCGTCCAGGAGAAGGATGTCCGGGTGCTTCAGGATCTCGCGGAGTCCCTCGGAGAGCGTTTCGTGCGCGGGGTCGTGCTCTATGCCGGAGAGAGGGCCGTGCCCTTCAGCGAAAAGATCTTCGCGTTGCCGATCCAGACGCTCTGGCGCACCCCGGCCTGAGGCCGCGGCCGCTTCTCAGTGCACTCCCCCCTCCACCAGCCGCTGCCGGGGGGTGCGCAGGCGCTTCTGGCGGGAGCGCCGCTCGAAGAGGCGGATCTGCAGGAGCTCGCGGTCGGCGTGGTCGATCGTGCGCTCCAGGCTCTCGGTGCCGTGCCGGTTGGCCCAGCCCAGGGAGAAGGAGGGAATGCCCCGCTCGGCCGCGGTCAGCCGCAGCCGCTGCCCCACCTCGGCGACGTACCGCGCCGAGGCTCCGAGCAGGAGGAGCAGGAACTCGTCGCCGCCCATCCGCACCACGGCGTCCTCGGAGCGGGCGTTCTGCTGCAGGAAGCGGCTCACCTTCATCAGCACCTCGTCCCCCTTCTGGTGCCCAAAATCGTCGTTGTACTCCTTGAAGTTGTCGACGTCGACGACGATCGTGCCCCAGGTCTCGAAGGAGGCCAGCCGCTTCTCCACTTCCAGGAGGAAGCGCCGGTTGTAGCAGCCGGTGAGGGGATCGCGCAGGCTCGCCTCGTGGAAGCGGCTCTCGAGCTGCTTGCGGCCGGAGATGTCGATCAGAATGCCGTGGTAGAGCACTTGGCCGGTCTCGGCGTCGCGGACCGCGTGGCAACTGTCGAGCACCGTGCGCTCCTCGCCGTCCGGCCGGCGGATGACGAGCTCGAACTCCCGCACCTCCCCCTCGCGAGCCAGCAGCTCCGCCTCCTGGGCGCGCTGCGCGGGATCGGCCAGCAGATCCTGCGCCCGGAGGGTCCGCAGGTCGTCGACGGTGGAAAGGCCAAAGATCTCCAGGCACGCGGGGTTGGCATCGAGGATCTCCCCGGCGTCGTTCGTAATATAGATACCTTCGCGCAGGTTCTGGATGAACAGACGTAACGTCTCGGGGTCTTCCAGACTGCGAAAGCGTCCTTGGGTCATGTCGGATCTCCTGGCGAGGAACTAGCTCGCCCAAGTCGCACCCCTATTCATAGGCAAGATCGGGGCCAAGGACCGCCCCTAATCTTAGCATATTCATGCAAACATATAGAACGGCTCATCCAGCGCCGCCGCGGAATCCCGCGGCCCCGGAGGGGGTTACCGTGGCGAGGAGGATCCGATGAGCCGAGCCGTTTTCGCGTTGGCGTTGCTTTTTTCCACAGTTTTCGCCGGAGCCGCCGTGGCCCAGCCGAGTTCCCCGACCTGCCAGAGCATGCGGGAGCAGGATCCGGACACCGGCGCGCTGGTCCAGAAGACCCGGCTCTCCCCGAAGCCCTTCAGCTTCGACCCCCTCCTGGTCTGGACCTCGGACGATCCCGACTCGCTGATGCTGGTGGCGGTGGGCAACGGCAACCAGCTCAAGTACACGGGCTGCTACGACCTGGCGCTCCGCGCCGACGGCCAGCCCATCCCCCTGAGCCGGCTCCGGCACGACAACGATCCCAGCAACCACAAGACGGTGGTGGAGTACGTGCGGGCCGAGATCTCCTGGGCCGACGCCCAGAAGCTCTCCACGGCCAAGACGGTCGTCTACCAGATCTGCAAGGACGAATACGTGGCGGACAGCAAGTTCGTCTGCGAGGCAAAGCACGTCCTCGAGGCGGCTGCGAGATGGCGGCAGGCCCAGCCGGGGAAGAAGTGAGCCCACCGCGTGGATCCGCAGTGCTACTTCCGTGCTACTTTTCTCGTGCGGGAGGAGAGCCCATGATCAAGGAGATCACGCTACGACCTCTTCGGCCTCGTCAAGAACCACGGCTATGTGGACGGCAACAAGCGCGTGGGCTTCGCGGCGGCCGCCACCTTCCTGCTGCTGAACGGCTTGCGGCTGACGGCCTCGGAAGCTGACGCCTACGACGCCGTGATCGGAGCCGTGGAAGGCTCGCGCACCGAATCGGACATCGCGGACTGGCTCCGAGAGAACACGGCGCCTGTCCGCTGAGCCTCATTCCCTACTCCTCGCAAGACATTCCCCACCCGTCGAGGTCCATCCGCTCCACTTTGCGGACCATTCCCCACCCGTCGAGGCCTATCCGCTTCCCTTTGCGAGCCATTCCCCGGTGCCGCGGCCCCGTTCCCTCCAGAGAACCCGGCACGAAGGCCGAGCTTCGCCTCGTTCCCCACCCTTTCCCTTCTGTGGCGCCCCTGAGCCGAGGCATTCCCCGCGAGGAACACCGTCTGCGGGGCAGGGAATGGGACGCGAAGGCCTTCTCACGTCATGCACATTCAATTCAACGTCCCATTCCCCCTGGGAAACACTCTATGAGAAGCGGGGAACAGGCAATTCCCCCACATCTCTAGCCCCTTCCCTCGGGCCAACATCGAGGAAGCTGGAGGGAACATCAGCGCGACTCGAGGTCCCGAAGCGCTGAACGCTCGCGGCTCTCCGCCGGAGGGGCTTGCCGATTTTTCACATGCACGAAATACTATTCACATCACACTTGTCTGTCCAGAGGCTTCCGGCAGAGGCGCCCAGCAGCCCGGCGAAGGGCCTGGAGCGGCTCTACGGATCGCTGGACTCCGCCGTCGCATCCGGTGTCGAGACCCGCACTCCGTCGCCGTCCCCGAGGAACGGCCCGAGCTCTTTGACAATCGATGGATCTGCCAGAGGGAACGGTAGCGGGGCCGTTCCCTCTGGCGTGGAGGCTACAACGTGAAGACGCCGATGACCTCCACCCAAAATCCTCAACCGTGGCGGCGGGGTTTCGCGGACACCCTCGAACCCTGGGCGGTCGTCCCTGCCTCGCCCGAAGGGGCGGCATTTGATTAGCCTGGTGCTTTAGCGCCAAGTTGGAAGTCTCCCCCAGGCTGTTCAAAGTTCGCCCTTTCAGGGCGAGGGAGGGGACAAGCCCCTCCCCTACGTACGGAACCGAGTTTTTTTAGGTGCTCTAAGAGCTCATCAAATCTCTTCGCAGGCGGGTCCACGTTTGTAGGGGCGGCCCTATGTGGCCGCCCTGGGGGGCAGGGCGCCCACACAGGGGCGCCCCTACAGGATTTTCCGCCTCTCGGTTGGCATCTATGGCGCCGTGATCCCTACACCCCGAAGTACCGCGCGTCCGGGTGCTGGAACACCAGCGCCGAGACGCTCGCCTCGGGGTCCATCATGTCCCCCTCGGTGAGGTGGACGCCGATCTCCTCGGGGCGCAGGGCCTTGAACAGCTCGCGCTGGAAGGCGAGGTCCGGGCAGGCGGGGTAGCCGAAGCTGTAGCGCTTGCCGCGATAGCGGGCGGCGAGCTTGTCCTCCAGCGCCAGGCCGTCCGCATCGGGGAAGCCCCAGTCCTTGCGGATGCAGGCGTGGAGGTACTCGGCGGCGGCCTCGGCGGTCTCCAGGGCCAGGGCGGCGAAGGCGTGGCTCTTCAGGTACTCCCCCTGGTGCTTCCACTCCTCTACCCGGTCGCGTATCCCCTCCCCCGCCGTGGTCACGAAGAGCGCGACGTGATCTCCGGGCAGGACATAGTCGGCCAGGCTCAGCCCCCCCTCGCGGTTCTGCCGCGGCAGCTCCCAGGAGGCTGCTACTTTGCCGTTCTCCGGGCAGCGCAGAGTGATCCGGTTGCCGTCCGCCTCGGCCGGGAAGAAGCGCCAGACGCCCCGTGCCTTCATCGCGCCCCCGCGGGCGATCGCCTTGAGGTCGTCCACCACCGCCTCGAGCTTGGCGAGCTTGGGGTCCCCCTCCTCCCGCAGGCGCTTGACCGATCCCTTCAGCCCCAGGTGCTTGCCGTAGATCATCTGCGGATTGAGGTACTCCCAGACGCGGTCGAGGTCGAGCTCGGCGACGTGCCGGTCGACGTCGGCCGGCGCGGGCACGGGGATGTCCCGCCGCACCTCGGCCGCGGCGTTGCGGCCGGCCTCCACCGCCTCGGTGGGCTCCGGCACGGCGTCGGCGTTGTCGGAGGTGAGCAGGTCGGCGACCTCCCGCTCGAGATCCGGCTTCTGCCCGGGATCTAGCAGACGCTCGACCAGCTTCAGGCCGTGCATGGCGTCCTTGGCGTAGGTGCAGAGTCCGGTGTAGCTCTGGGCGATCTTGCGGTGGGTGAAGCGGCGGGTGAGCGCCGCGCCCCCCACCAGCAGCGGCGTGTCGATCCCCACCGCCGCGAGGTCGCCGGCGGTGAGCACCATCTGCTGGGCGCTCTTCACCAGCAGCCCGGAGAGGCCGATGATGTCCGGCTGATGCTCGCGCACGGCCTGGATCAGCCGCTCGGAGGGCACCTTGATCCCCAGGTTCACCACCGTGAAGCCGTTGTTGGAGAGGATGATGTCCACCAGGTTCTTGCCGATGTCGTGGACGTCCCCCTTGACGGTGGCGAGCAGGACCTTGCCGCGCGAGGAGCCGCTGCCGTCGGTGGCCTTCTCCATGTGCGGCTCCAGGTAGGCGACCGCCGCCTTCATCACCTCGGCGCTCTGCAGCACCTCGGCCACGATGAGCTGGTTGTCGTTGAACAGCCGGCCGACCTCGCTCATGCCGGTCATCAGCGGGCCGTTGATGATGTCGAGCGGCGCCGGCCAGCGCGGATCGGCGAGGGCGGTTCCGAGGTCGTCCTCGAGGCCGGTCTTGCTCCCCTCGACCACGGCGCGAGCAAGGCGCTCCTCGAGCGGCAGCTCGGCGCGGGGGCGGACGGCCACGCCCGAGCGGCCGCGGAAGTGGGCGGTGAAGGTCTCGACCGCTTGGTTGCCGGCCTCGATATCCCCCAGCGGCAGGAAGATCAGCGCTTCGGCGAGCTCCCGCTCACTCGTAGGGATGTCGGCGTAGCGGGCGAGCTTCTCGGTGTTGACGATCGCCGCGTCGAGCCCCGCCTTGGTGCAGTGGTAGAGGAAGACCGAGTTGAGCACCTCGCGGCCGGCGTTGGGGAGGCCGAAGCTGACGTTCGAGATGCCGAGGATCGTCTTGCTGTCCGGGAACAGCTCCTTGACCGCCCGCACCCCCTCGATCGTCTGCGCGGCCGAGCCGAGGTAGTTGGAGTCGCCGGTGCCGCAGGGGAAGACCAGCGGGTCCCACCAGATGTCCTCCGGCTGGACGCCCATCTCCTCGACCAGGATCTGAAAGCTCCGGCGCGCCACCTCGACCTTGCGCTCGACGGTGACCGCCATCCCCTTCTCGTCGATCAGGCCGACGACCAGAGCGGCGCCGAAGCGGCGGGCGAGCGGCACCACCCGCTCGAAGCGGGAGCGGCCGTCCTCCAGGTTGATCGAGTTGAGGATCGACTTGCCCTGGCAGTAGGTGAGGGCGCGCTCCATGACGGCGGCGTCGGTGGAGTCGATCATCAACGGCGCCTTGACCAGCCGGACGAGCCGGTCGAGGAACGCCTCGACGTCGCCGATCTCGTCGCGGTCCGGGTCCTGGAGGCAGACGTCGAGGATCTGGCCGCCGGCCTTGACCTGGTCGCGGCCCACCTCGGCGGCGGCCTCGTGCTGCCCGGCCTGGATCAGCGTCTTGAACTTGCGGCTGCCGAGGACGTTGGTGCGCTCCCCCACCAGCACCGGCCGCTGCGCCTCGGAGAGCTCGACGGCCTCGAGGCCGGAGATCAGGGAGCGCCGGTGATGGGGGATGGTCCGCGGCTTGCGCCCCTCTACCAGCCGGGTCAGGGTGGCGATGTGGCCCGAGCTGGTGCCGCAGCAGCCGCCGACCAGATTGAGCCAGCCGGCGTCGAGAAAGCGGGAGAAGACGCGCTCGAAGACGTCCGGCCCCTCGGTGTAGCAGCCGTCCTCGTTGGGCAGGCCGGCGTTGGGGACGCAGGCGACCCGCGTGCGGCAGATCTCGGAGAGGGTGCGGACGTGGTCGGTCATCAGGTCGGGGCCGGTGGCGCAGTTGAGCCCCACGTAGAGAAGATCGGCGTGGAGCAGGGAGACGGCGAGCGCCTCGGCGTCCTGGCCGCCGAGCATGGTGCCGGTGGTCTCGATGGTCGCCGAGACGGCGACCGGAATCTTCCATCCTGATTGGGAGAACGCCTGCTCGATGCCGATCAGGCCGGCCTTGATGTTGCGGGTGTCCTGCGCGGTCTCCAGCAGCAGGTAGTCGGCGCCGCCGGCCATCAGGCCGAGCGCCTGGACGCGGAAGTTCTCGATCAGCCCCTCGAAGGTGATGCCGCCGGTCACCGAGATCGCCTTGGTGGTCGGCCCCATGGAGCCGCAGACGAAGCGGGGTTTTTCAGGCGTCGAGTGGCGCGCGCAGGCGTCGCGGGCGATGGCGGCGGACAGGCGGTTGAGCTCGAAGGCGTGATCGGAGAGGCCGTACTCGCCCAGCACGAGCGGGGTGCCGCCGAAGGAGTTGGTCTCCACGACGTCGCAGCCGGCGGCGAGGTACCCCTCGTGGACGCCGTCCACCACGTCAGGGCGGGTGACGCAGAGGTTCTCGTTGCACCCCTCGAGCTCGGGGCCGCCGAAGTCGTCGGCGGTCAGGGTGACCCCCTGGAGCGCCGTACCGGTGGCACCGTCGAGCACGAGGATGCGGGTGTCGAGGGTCGCCAGCAGGAGGGCGGTGCGCTCGTCCACGTCGTCGGGACGCGGGGGGAACGGTACGTCGAAGATCGGATCGCTCACTCTCTCTCCTCTGGGCAATACAAAAGCCCGACTCGTAGGCATCACGAGACGGGCTTTCCGCTCCGGACACTTAATTGTCACCGAGAGGGGGCGACCGCATCCTCGCTCTACTGGAGCGAGAGGGCACCTTGGGTGTCCGTCCCAGGTTGCCGAGCCCGGCGAAGCCGGACCGCTCGTAATGCAGCAAGGAGCATAACGAGAGAGGGCGGGGGCTGTCAAAGGGGGTGCGGTTGGCGTATAGACTTCCTCCAGAGATCATGAACAAAGTCTGGCTGACGCTCCTCGCCGTTGGAGTCCTGGGGTACTTCGCGCTGACCCGCCCGCGGGCCAGCGGCTCCGGCGATCCTGTCGACTGGTCGCGGGAGCCCATCCAGGAGCCGACCGACCGGCCCGCCTTCGCGGTCGACACCCGCAAGGGGGAGATGACCCTCGAGCCCCGCGCCGCGTTCGACATCTCCGCCCTCGTCGCCGCGGACGAGCGCTACCGGGCCGACGACGGCGCCTTCCTGGTGCCCGTGGACCTCGTCATGACCTGGGGGAAGCTGCAGGAGGAGCCCTTCAAATCGAAGGTCTCCTATGGCCAGATGGCCCGCTACTACTTCTGGCGCACCTCGGCGACGGACCTGGACCTCCGCTACGTCGCGTCGCACTCCGCCAACATGCATATGATCCCGGCCAACGGCAACGTGCGCCGGGCGCTCCTCGCGGTCGGCGGCGGCGATCCCGTCCGCGTCCACGGGTTGCTGGTGAACGCGAAACGGGCGGACGGCTTCTACTGGAACAGCTCGCTCACCCGCGAGGACACTGGGCCGGGAGCGTGCGAGCTGGTGTGGGTCGAGGAGATCCAGATCGGGCGGAAGGTCTACCGCTGAGGGAAAAAGACCAACACGGACGAAAACGGACGAAAAGGACCCGCAAGGACAAGGCTCTCCTTGCCGTCCCTGTGGGTCCGTGTCAGTCCGTGTTCGTCCCTTTCTGCGCCAAGTACCCCCCGCAAGCCACCACCGGCAGCCCGGGGTACCGCGGAAACCGCGGATCCACCGCCGCCAACCCGCAGCGCACGAAGACACTCCGGCGCGAGGCGAGCAGGCGCAGGTGCTCGCAGCTCGCGCAGAGGCCGGGCGGCACGGCGAGCCGGTCGAGCAGGCGCCTTTCCTCTTCGGTCGCCTTCCTCTCCTCGTCGTCGATCATTTCGCCTCCGCCTGGTGCTCGGCCAGGGCCTCCTCGGCGACCTTCCCCTCGGCCAGCGCTTCCACCTTGGCGGCGGGGCCGAGGAGGAGCAGCAGGTCCCCGAGCTCCAGCCGGGTATCCGCCGCGGGAATGATCGGCTCCTCCCCTTCCGGCCCGCGCCGCCGGATCTCCATCACCCGGGCGCCGAGGGTCTGCGGCAGGCGAGCCTCGGCGAGGGTCTTGCCCACCAGATGGGCCGGCACCGGCACCAGCCGGAGGGCGAAGTCGGGGGGGATCTCCACGTACTGGCGGTTGGCGGCCGAGTCCTGGCTGGAGACGAAGGTGGCGAGCAGCGCCGGCCGGCCGACCACCTCCTGGGCGTAGACCGCCAGCAGGTCGCGCTTGGCGAGGATGCCGAGGAAGGTGCCGTCGCCATCCACCACCGGCAGGCGCTCGTAGTCGCTCCGGGCGAAGATCTCGGTCGCGAGGTGCAGGCGCTCCTGCGGATGGATCAGGTGCTCGGCCGGCGTCATCAGGTCGAGCGCCACCACCGCTGTCAGGGTCTCGGGGTTCTCCAGGGCGTATTTGATGTCGTGGATCGAGACCGTGCCGAGGAGCTTGCCCTCGTCGCCGACCACGAAGAGGCGCTGGCGCGGGGTCGAGAGGAACTTCTTCACCACATCGGCATAGGGCTCCCCGGGGCGCAGGGTCTGGGGGTCGGCCCGCATCAGGCTCGTCGCCTTGAGGCCGGCGAGCACCGCCTCCTCCATGCGCAGGTCGATCCCCTTGCCGCGCAGCGACTCGGTGTAGATCGAGTAGGGGTGGAGGGCGCGGGCGAGCAGACTCGACAGGATCGCGGCCAGCATCACCGGCAGAATCAGGTCGTAGTTGCCGGTGAACTCGAAGAGGATGAGGATGGCGCTGATCGGCGCGTAGCTCGTCCCCGCCATCACCGCCGCCATGCCCACGGCGGCATAGGCGCCGTAGGGGGAGGCGATGTGTGGCCAGATCGCGTGCATGAACGAGCCGTAGGCGCCGCCCACCAGGGCGCCGAAGGCGAGCGAGGGGGTGAACATCCCGCCGGCGCCGCCGCACCCCCGGGTCAGGGCGGTCGCCGCCAGCTTGACCAGGGCGATGCCGAGCAGGAGCAGGCCGGTGAGCTCCGGCGACAGGGCGAAGCGCTCGGGGAGCCGCAGCGTGCCGGCGAGCGCCAGGTTGATCGTGCCGTACCCGCGTCCCAGGGCGTGCGGCACATAGAGGCCGATCACACCCAGCAGCGTCATGCCGACCAGCGGATGCAGCGCCCGCGGCAGGAAACGCAGGCGGGCGAACGCTTTCCCGCCGAGGCTCACGCCGCGCATGAAGAGCACCGAGGCGAAGGCGCCGGCGATCCCCAGCCCGGCGTAGAGGAGCATCTCCCAGCCGCTGGAGAGCGTGTACTCGGGCGCGGCGTAGAGCGGCGTGTTGCCGGTGATCGAGCGGGCGATCAGGGTGGCGATCACCGAGGAGGCGACGATCGGGCCGAAGATCTCGAGGGCGAAGTTGCCGAGGATGACCTCCATGGCGAACAGCGTGCCGCCGATCGGGATGTTGTAGGTCGCCGCCAGGCCGGCCGCGGCGCCGCAGCCGACCAGGATCTTCAGCCGGTGCGGCGGCAGCTCAAGCCGCTGCCCCAGCCAGGAGGAGAGCATGGCGCCCATCCGGATCATCGGCCCCTCGCGGCCCAGCGAGCCGCCGGCGCCGACCGTCACGATCGCCGCTACGGCGTTGATCAGCACCGGGCGGGGCGCGAGCTTCCCTCCCGACAGGGCGACCGCCTCGATCAGCATCGCCATCCCCTCGCCGCTCGCCTCCCCGCCTTGAATCCGGTTGCCCCGCCGGCGGCTCAGCCAGAGGATGATCCCGAGCAGCGCGCCGCCCGCCGCCGGAGCCGCCACCACCACCCAGCGGTGGACTTTGGGGACGATCGTGAGCAGGTCCCCCCGCGAGCCCCAGAGGAGGGTCTGCACCAGGCCGATCAGGAGGTCGGTGGCGGCGCCCAGCAGCCCGCCGATGACTCCGACGCCGCCGATCAGGAGGAAGAAGAGGCGGTCCTCGCGATTGGCGAGGCCGAAGCGGCGAGCGAGCGTGAAGTCGAGCGACCGGGCCCACTCCCGCAGTCGCCGCAGCCGGTCGACCGAGCGCGTCTCCATGGCAGGGACTGTATCAAGGCTCCATCCCTCGCAGGGCTCAAGGAAAAGCTAGAGACAAAGAGCTGCTCTTCCATAGACATGCTCATTGCTGTATAGTCCATCTCGAGGTCGCCTTCCGAGGCGACCAGGATCTTTCCGGGATTCCGCCGACGAGCGTCCGCCGTCGGTTCTTGGAGTCCCACGGCGGAAGTTTTCGCCCCGCGGTACCAACCCACCTACCGCGGCGCTTCCGTACCGGCGTCGCGCGCCACACGCCCGAGGGGGACCGGAGTTTTCCGGTCCCCTTTGCCTTTTCTGGCCTGTTTTTCGGAGAGAGTCTCTCTACGCGCCCTTGCGCACCGCGGAGGCCGGGGCCGCCTCAGCAAGAACGCTCGACTGCCGCCGCTCCGTGCGGGAGGTGAGGACGGTCGGGGCCGCCGGCCGCGGCGCCTCGGCGCGGGTGGCCTCGGAGCGCTTCTGGCCGACGATTCGGGCGTAGACCGAGAGGGCCTGCGCTACCACCTGATCCATGTTGTAGTACTTGTAGGTGGCGAGCCGGCCCACGAAGTGGACGTCCGACCGCTCCTCCGCCAGCGCCTGGTACTTCTTGTAGAGCTCGTTGTTCTCCGGGCGCGGCACCGGGTAGTAGGGGTCCCCCTCCGCCATCGGGTACTCGTAGACCAGGCTGCTCTTCCGGTGCTCCTGGCCGGTCAGGTGCTTGAACTCGGTGACCCGCGTGTAGAGGTGCTCGTTGGGGTAGTTGAGCACCGCCACCGGCTGCACCCACTCCTGGTTCACCGTCTCGAACTCGAACTTCAGCGACCGGTACGGGAGCTTGCCGTAGCGGTAATCGAAGAACTCGTCGATCGGACCGGTGTAGATCAGCTTCTCGTGAGGGATGAACTCGACGACCTCCCGGTAGTCGGTGTTGAGCAGGACCTTGATGTTGTCGTGGTCGAGCATGTTCTCGAACATCCGGGTGTAGCCGCGCAGCGGCATCGCCTGGTAGGTGTCCGAGAAGTAGCGGTCGTCCCGGTTGGTGCGCACGGGCACGCGGGCGGTGACCATGGAATCGAGCTGCGAGGGGTCGAGCCCCCACTGCTTGCGGGTGTAGTTGCGGAAGAACTTCTCGTAGAGCTCGCGGCCGACGCGGCCGACGACCACGTCCTCGGAGGTGCGGACCGTCTCCTGGGGCTCGGCCACGGAGGCGAAGAAGTCCTCGACCTGCATGCTGGTGAGACTCAACCCGTAGAGCTGGTTGATGGTGTCCAGGTTGATCGGGATCGGCACCAGTTGGCCGTCCACGCTCGCCCGCACCCGGTGCTCGTAGGGGCGCCACTTCGTATAGGTCGAGAGGTACTCGAAGACCTCTTTCGAGTTGGTATGGAAGATGTGGGGGCCGTACTTGTGGACCAGGATCCCCGCGTCGTCGTAATGGTCGAAGGCGTTCCCACCAATATGCGGCCGGCGGTCCACCAGGAGAACTTTCTTTCCAGAACCACGCGCCAACCGCTCGGCGAGCACGCTGCCGGCGAACCCGGCACCCACAATCAGATAGTCGAACATCTAACCGGCTCCTTTCGAGTAACTAATCCAAGAAGCGCACGGAGCGGGCCATCCGCCGTGAACCCAAGCTGAAAAAACGTCTGTCAAATTGTCCCGTTCGATCGGTCGCGGCGCTTCGAGAGGGCGCCTTCGATCAGGTCCGACATCTGCCGGAACGTGCGGCTCCAGGAGCCGCGAGCGATGAAATCGTCGACCCGGCGCAGCCATTCCGCGCGCCCGGGCGCCCCCTCGCCATGGCGGATCATCGCCCGCTCGGCCGCGGCGACGAAGGACTCGGGGTCCTCGGCGATCTCCACGAGCTCCAGCTCGCCGTAGGGGCGCACCACGTCGCGGATGGGGGTCGAGATCACCGGCCGCCCGCCCGCCAGGTACTCGGGCGTCTTGGTGGGGCTGATGAAGCGGGTGGACTCATTGCGCGCGAACGGCATCAGCGCCGCGTCCCAGCCGGCGAGGTAGGACGGCAGCTCGTCGTAGGACTTCATCCCCAGGTAGTGGATGTTGCTCCGCCGCGGCAGGCTCTCGGGGTCGATCTTGACCACCGGGCCGATCATCACCCACTGCCAGTCGGGCCGCGCCTCGGCCGCGGCCGCCAGCAGGTCGAGATCGATCCGCTCGTCGATCACCCCGACGTAGCCGAGCCGCGGGTGCGGGATCGCGGCCTGATCGGCGGGCTCGGGGGCCACCGGCCGGCGCGCCCGCCCGAAGTGCTCGGAGTCGATGCTGCTCGGAAAGGCGTGGACGGCGGAGTGGCGCTCGCGCTTGGCCTCGTAGAGGCTCTGGCCGCCGGTGAAGACGAGATCGGCGAGCTCGAGCAGCCGGCGCTCGCGGTCGAGCAGCGACGGCGGGGCGCCGCGGAAGAGCGACAGCTCGTCCATGCAGTCGTAGACGACGGCCGAGGGCTCGAGGCCGCGGGAGAAGCCGAGGGCCATCGGCGTGTAGTACCAGAGGATGTAGTCGGCGATGCCGTGGTCCGCGAGGAGCCCCTGGAGGAGATCGCTCTGGGCCGCCTCTACCTGCTCGGCGGAGAGCCCATGCGGGAGGCGCGGCACGGCGACCCGCACCCCGCCGGGACGCTCGCTGATGTCGAGACGGGCGGAGCTATCGTGAACGCTTTCCTCGAAAAACAACGGTTCTTCAAAGAAGAACACCCGGTGATCGCGGGCGAAGCGGCTCATCAGGTGCTGCGGCCGCTGGTAGACGAAATCCCACCGCAGATGGGAAAGGCAGACGAGGTCCGGCTTGGGGGCGAGGCCGGTCACGGGTTGGGTGGCCTCCTCAAAAGGCTGCATGTTCGCTCTCCTCCTCGCCCGGCTCGCAGCGTACGTCCGGGTCCTGATCTCTTGAAACAACAAGCTCGCTCCGGAAGCGCGCGGTCTGCCGCGCCAGCTCCTCTACGAGCGGAAGATGGATCTCACGGTCCCCCGCCGGGCCGGGATACCCCCAGAGACCGCTCTGGCAGTGGCGGTCGTCGTCCCAGCCCGGATAGTTGAGGATCGGATACAGACAGAGGCCGTGGACGGGGACCCCGCCGCGGCGGGCCGCCAGGACCTCGTCGGCCATGTAGCGCAGCCACCCGGCGCGCGCGCCGTCCTGGGCCCCGGTCTCGGCGACCACCAGCGGGCGGCCATAACGCTCCCAGACCTCGCGCAGGATCTCCCGGAAGGGGCGGTAGGGCGGCCCGTCCCGCTCGATCGTGGGGCCATGGAGAATCCACTGGTTGTTCGGGTAGTAGTTGAGCCCGACGACGTCCAGGTAGCGCTCGTCGCCGCCGAGCTGCGGCCAGAGGCGTCCCATGATCATGTCCCAGGCCTGATACTGGGCCAGCCGGTGCCCCTCCGCGTCGGCCCGCGTCGCCGGGCGCTTCGGATCGGCCACGATGTGGATCGCCGGATCGCAGTGAAGGATGCGGGCTCGCGAGTCGACGCTCCAGACGGCGTCGATCGCCGCCAGGGCCGCCCGCGCGAGCTGCGCCTTGAGCTCGAAACCCCGCCCCGTTTCCCGCGGATTGATGTAGCCGACGTCCCCCCCCGCCCAGGACCAGAAGGAGATCTCGTTGACCGGGCAGTACCAGGGGGTATCGTCGGTCTCGGCGGCGATCAGGCGGGCGACCTCGCGGGCGTAGTCGGCGAAGCGGTCCACGAACTCCGGCCGGAAGATGTCGAGGCCGTCCGGCCAGCCGTAGTGGCAGAGGTCCCAGATCACCTGCACCCCGGCCTCCCGCGCCGCCCGCACCATCGGGAGCAGCGAGGAGAAGTCGTAGCGGCCCGGGGAGCGCTCGATCAGGTGCCAGCGCGCGCCGTCGCGCACGGTCTCCATCCCGAGGCGCCGTGCCCGGGCATAGTCCTGCCCGGCGAACCGGTCGTGCCCGGTCGCCGCGATCACGTCGAGCCGCCGGCCATCCCCACGGCGGTGACAGGAACACTCGAAACCAGCCATCCAAAAACTTCGGAAGATCACTCGTTCATACTCCTCGCGGGGAGGAGAGTGCAAGATGCGGACCACGAGCTGACCATGGTTGACCACAAAAGGGCGGCACGGGAAAACTCCTCAGGGACGGTTCCGGGCCGTCACCGAGGCCGAGCGCCTTGCGGAAAGCGGCTAAAAAATTACGCGAACCGGGCACTGGAGGCCTTGCAAGAGCTACAAGGAGGACCTCGGCTGTTTTAGCGTTCCAGCCCGGGGTTGAACGCGCACCATAAGGGTAAGGGCGACCGTCGAAGTCGTGGTGACTGGACCGGATCGCCCGGCCCTTGGAGGAGTTCTCATGTCGATCAACGTTTTCCGGAAGGCCGTCATCGCCCTGCTCGTCTCCACCACTCTCACCGTCGCCTGCGCCGCGCCGTCGCAAGCCTTCTCGCTCCGCCCCCACCGCAACATCGAGGACCCCGCGCGCAATGACTCTCGCCAGGGGCTCTTCGCCTGGCTCCTGCACTACTTCTTCGAGTTCGCCGGCGGGGCCATGGACCCGAACGGCTCCCCCCACTAGGGACGGCTGATTTTTACGATCGACACCGGTGTTTTGGCGCCGGTGTCACTTTTTTCGCCCTAGCAGCAACTTTAAAGATAGAGGGGCTGATTCTCACCCGGCGACAAGGCCGATCGCCCGCGTTGCTGCTTCCCTGGGAGGAACAGGTTGATGAATGTGCGTCACCCGGATCGGAACGCCTTCGAGAAGTTCTCGCGCGGCGCGGCATCCATCGCGGAGGAGCGCTGGATCGAGGACCATCTGCGCTCCGGTTGCGCGCTCTGCCAGCGGCAGGTGGACGACCTGCTCCGGCACGCGTTCGCTCCCGCCATGGACGAAGCGGGCCAGGACGCCGCCTGGGATCGCCTGTTCGCCGCGCTCGGGGAGCGGCTCTCCCGCGCCGGGTCCGAGCGGAGCGAGGCGCCCGCCCGGCTCGCCGAGCTGCTGGACCGGCCGTGGGAAGAGTGGCCCGTCCTCCTCCGCCTCGACCGCCGCCTGCAGACCCTCGCCGTCTGCGAGCTGCTGATCGAGAAGAGCTTCGAGGAGGGGTTCCGCGACGCCGCCCGGGCGATCGGGCTGGCCGAGCGGGGGCTGCTGCTCGCCGGCCTGCTCGACGGCGACCGCTATGGCCCCTCCGTCGTCCAGGATCTCCAGGCCCGCGCCTGGGCCTACCTCGGCAATGCCCGCCGCATCGCCTTCGACCTCGCCGGCGCCGAGGAGGCGCTCACCCGCGCCGAACGGCTGGCCGAAGGGGGCTCCGCCGATCCGCTCGAGGAGGCCAGGATCCTCGACCTGCGAGCCTCGCTGCTCAGCGACCAGGGGCACTTCGAGCAGGCCGCCGAGCTGCTCGACGTGGTCATCGACATCTACAGCGAATTGAACGAGCTCCACCGCAAGGGGCGAGCAATGATCAGCAAGGGGGTGTTCCTCGGCTACTCCGGCTGGCACGAGGAGGCGATCCGCCAGCTCCGCAAGGGGCTCAGCCTCGTCGACTGGGATCGCGAGCCGCGCCTGGTGCTGATGGCCCGACACAACCTCGCCTGGTTCCTGACCGACCGCGGCCGCGCCGAGGAGGCGTCGCGCCAGCTCGAGCGCTTCCGCCACACCTACCAGGAATTCTCCAGCTCCTGGACCGAGCTCCGCCTCGCCTGGCTCGAAGGGCGCATCGCCGGCCGCCTGGGCCGGCTGGACGAGGCCGAGTCGACCCTGGGCGAGGTCCGGCGCCGCTTCCTCGCCGAGGGGCAGGGTTACGACGCCTCGCTGGTGACGCTCGACCTCGCCCGCCTGTACCTCGAGGAGGGGCGCACCGCCGAGGTGCGGACACTGGCGGCGGAGATGCTCGACGTCTTCCTCTCCCACGACATCCACCGCCAGGCGCTCGCCGCCCTCGCCGTCTTTCAGCGGGCCGCCGAGATGGACAGCGCCACTCCCAGTCTGGTGGCCGAGATCTCCTCCTACCTTGTGCGGGCGCGCAAGAACCCGCTGCTGCGGTTCGAGCAGGCGGCGGCGTAGGGGCGGGGTTCCGATATCCTCTCCCCCGTGCCGCCGAAATCCTCCCCCCTCCCCACCGTCCCCACCGCCACGGCCCGGCGCCTGCTGCTGGGCGCCCAGGGGCTGCTCGACGATCCGCGCCGCAAGGCGACCGCCGGCGCCCTCTACGAGGTGATCGAGCGGATGGGCTTCGTCCAGATCGACTCGATCAACGTCGTCGAGCGGGCGCACCATCTGACCCTCGCCGCCCGCTTCCAGAGCTATCAGCCGCGCCTCCTCGAACGGCTCCTGGAGCGCGACCGGCGGCTCTTCGAGCACTGGACGCACGACGCCTCGGCCATCCCCACGATCTGGTACCCCTACTGGAAGGTCCGCTTCGAGCGCTACCGCCGGCGCGTGCTCGAGCACCCCTGGTGGATGGAGCGCGTCGGTCCGGACCCGGAGCGGGTGATCGGCCACGTCCGCGAGCGCATCGCCCGCGAGGGGGCGCTAATGACCCGCGACTTCGAGGACGAGCGTCCCGAGGGAACCGACAAGGCCTGGTGGGGGTGGAAGCCGCAGAAGGCCGCGCTGGAATACCTCTGGCGCACCGGCGAGCTGGTGATCGCGAAGAGGGCCAGCTTCCACAAGGTCTACGACCTCGCCGAGCGGGTCCTGCCCGCGGCCCACGCCGCCCCGCGGCCGAGCGACGAGGAGCACCGCGACTGGGCCTGCCGCTCGGCGCTGGAGCGGCTCGGGATCGCCAGCGCCGACGAGCTCGCCGGTTTCTGGCGCGCCATCTCCCTGGCGGAGGCCCGCGCCTGGTGCGAGCGCGCCGCGGCCGCCGGGGAGATCGCCGCCGTGCAGGTGGAGACCGCCGACGGCTCCCGTCCGCGCGCCTCCTGGGCCGTCCCCGACTGGGAGGCCCGCGCCGCTGCCCTGCCGCCCGCCCCGCCGCGCGTCCGCCTGCTCTCCCCGTTCGATCCGATCCTGCGCGACCGCAAGCGCACCCTCCGCCTCTTCGACTTCGATTTCCGCTTCGAGGCCTTCGTGCCCGAGGCGCAGCGGATTCACGGCTATTACGTGCTGCCGATCCTGGAGGGGGAGCGCCTGGTCGGACGGCTCGACCCCAAGCTCCACCGCGAGCGCGGGGTTCTGGAGATCAAGAACCTCTGGTGGGAGCCCGGCGTGCGCGACAGCAAGGGGCGGCGCGCCTCGCTGGAGGCCGCCCTCGACCGGCTGGTGCGGCTGGTGGGCGCGGAGCGCTGGGAAATGGGGTCGTAAGCCCTACCGCCCCGCCCGCTCCAGCGCCTGCTGCATCAGCACCTCCTGGCTGGAGCGCGGCTCCTCGCCCGGCGCCGGGTGGCGCTGTACGTAGGAGCCGTCGGACCGCATGTCCCACGCCTTGCAGTTGTCGGCGAGCTGGAGATCGAGGATCGCCTGGATCTCCTCCTGCAGCCGCGGGTTCTCGATCGGCACCGCCGCCTCGACCCGGGCGTCGAGGTTGCGCGTCATCCAGTCGGCCGAGCCGATGTAGTACTCCGGCTTGTCGGCGTTGGCGAAGTAGAAGATGCGGGCGTGCTCCAGCATCCTCCCGACGATGCTGATCACCCGGATCGTCTCGCTCTTGCCCGGCAGCCCCGGCCGCAGCCTGCAGATGCCGCGCACGATCAGGTCGATCTCCACCCCGGCGGCCGAGGCGTCGTAGAGCGCGTCGATGATCTGCCGGTCGTCGAGGGCGTTCATCTTGGCGATGATGTGCCCCCTCTTCCCCGCCTTGTGGTGCTCGACCTCGCGCTCGATCATCTCGAGGAAGCGCTGGCGCATGCTGCTCGGCGCCACCAGCAGCTTCTTGAACCGCGGCTGAAAGACGAAGCCGGTCAGCATGTTGAAGAGCTGGGCCACGTCCTGGGCGATCTCCTCGTCGGCGGTGAACAGGCCGAGGTCGGTGTAGAGCTTCGCGGTCTCGGGGTTGTAGTTGCCGGTCGCGATGTGGACGTAGCTCCGCAGCGTCTCCCGCTCCTGGCGCACCACGAGGGCGATCTTGGCGTGGGTCTTCAGGCCCACCACGCCGTAGCAGACGTGGGCCCCCACCCCCTCCAGCGCCTCCGCCCACTCGATGTTGGCCGCCTCGTCGAAGCGGGCCTTGATCTCCACCGTGACGGCGATCTGCTTGCGGGCCTCGGCCGCCCGGATCAGCGCCTGCATGTTGGGCGAGCCGGCCGAGGTGCGGTAGAGGGTCTGCTTGATGGCGAACACCGCCGGGTCGTCCGCCGCCGCCTCGATGAACCGCTGGGTGCTGGTGGCGAAGGAGTCATAGGGGTGATGGACCAGGATGTCCCCCGCGGCCACCGCGCCGAAAACACCGCCCGCGTCCTCCCCCTCGAGATGGAAACGCGGGTGGGTGACCGGCGCCCAGGGGCGGAAGCGCAGCGACGGCAGCGGCGCCGAGCCGGCGAGCGACATCAAATCCTTGAGGGCGAGCGGCCCTTCCACCTCGTAGAGCTCGGACTCGCCGAGCTCGAGCTCCTCGAAGAGCAGCTCGAGCATCCAGCGCGGCATCCCCCGGGCCACCTCCAGACGCACCACGGTGGCGAACCGGCGTTCGCGCAGCTCCTCCTGGATCACCTCCAGGAGATCCTCCGCCGTCTCCTCATTGCGGTGGACGTCGGCATTGCGGGTCACCCGGAAGGGGTAGGACTCGACGACCTCCATGCCGGGGAACAGGCGGTCGAGATGCCGGGCGATCACCTCTTCCAGCGGCACGAAGCGCAGCGTCTTCGGCACCTGCACCCAGCGCGGCAGGATGTGCGGCGCCTTGACCCGGGCGAAGCGCGGCGAGACGTCCCCGGGAGCGTTGATCGAGACGGCGAGCGACAGGCTGACGTTCGAGATGAACGGGAAGGGGTGGGCGGGATCGACCGCGAGCGGCGTCAGCACGGGGAAGAACCGCCGGTCGAACTCCTCGGCGAGGTGGCGCCGCTCGCTCCCCCGGAGCTCGTCCCAGCTCACCATTTCCAGCCCGTGCTGGCGCAGGGCGGGGAGCAGATCGGCGTTGAGCAGCCGCCGCTGGCGCGCCACCATCGGCCGCACCTTGGCGTTGATCGCCGCGAGCTGCTGCTGGGGCGTGCCGTCCGTGCCCGGGGCGAGCTCGCGCACGTTGCTCGCGAGCTGCTGCTTCAGCCCGCCCACCCGCTTCATGAAGAACTCGTCGAGGTTGGAGTCGAAGATGGCGATGAACTTCAGCCGCTCGAGCAGCGGGTTGGCCGCATCCTCGGCCTCGTGCAGCACCCGGGCGTTGAACTCCAGCCACGAGAGCTCGCGGTTCAGCAGATCGGTCGCCTCGACGATCTTTTCGATGGGCTCCATACGGGACGGGTTCGGCTCAGACACGGACGTTGACCTCCGGCGGATCGGAGAAAGAAGCTCTTTCTCCCGGCAACAGCGACCGAAATTCTGTCATACCCCAGCGGGCGGCCGGCGTGACCGCGATGTGACAAAGCCGGCGGACGCCCCTCAGCGGTCTAGAATGGCCGGGTGAGCGCGACACCGACCGTGGTCGTCCAGCCCCTGACCTTTCCCACCACCGGGGAGGCGGGCCAGCATCCCGTGGCCCCCTCCCCGGGGGTCGAGCGACTGGCGGCGATCGACATCGGCTCGAACTCCATCCATATGGTGGTGGCCGAAGCCGCGCCCAACGGCGGCTACCGCCTGCTGGGGCGGGAGCGGGAGATGGTCCGCCTCGGCAAGACCGGCCTGAGCGAGGGCGCCCTCTCCGAGGCGGCGATGCGGGACGGCCTTGAAGCCCTCGCCAAGATGACCACCATCGCCCGCCTCCGCGGCGCCGAGCGGGTGGTGGCGGTGGCCACCAGCGCGGTGCGCGAGTCGACCAACGGCGCCGACTTCCTGGCCCGGGTCAAGGCTCTGACCGGCCTCGACGCCCAGCTCCTGACCGGCGTCGAGGAGGGGCGGCTGATCTACCGAGCCGTGCGCGAGGTGGTCGACCTTGGGCCGGACACCGCCATCATCGTCGACGTCGGCGGCGGCAGCACCGAGTGGATCACTGCCGAGGCGGGCGAGCTCGACCAGGTGGTGAGCCTCCCGCTTGGCTCGCTGCGCTGCGCCGCCGACCTCTCCGGAGACCCGGCGAGCGCCGCCTCCCTCGACCGCCTGCGCCGCAGGATCGACAAGCGCCTTGCCGAGGCGGTGCCGCGCGGCCCCGCCGAGCGGCTCGTCGCGACCTCCGGCACCGCGGTCTGCTGCGCCGACCTGATCGACCACTTCGCCGACCGTCCCTGGAAAGAGGTCTCCGGCGCCCGCGAGGTGCGGGCCAAGGATCTCGCCGGGCTGATCGAGCGGCTGCGCCCGCTGAAGCGCCGGCAGATCGCCGACCTCCCGCCGGTGGGCGGCCCCCGTTCCGACAGCCTGCTCGCCGGCGCCGTGCTGCTCCAGGCGCTCGTCGCCCACGCCGGGGTGGACCGCTTCCAGGTCTCCGACCGCGCCCTCCGCGAGGGTCTGGTGCTCGCCGCCCTCGGCCAGCCGATCCCCTCCGCCCTGGAGCCCGAGGACCTGCGCCGCCGCCAGGTGCTCCAGGTCGCCGAGCGCTCCGAGAGCGTCTACCGGCACAACCTGCAGACCGCCCGCCTGGCCGCGCGCCTGTTCGACGTCACCGCCTCTCTCCACGGCCTCGGCACCCGCGAGCGCGAATGGCTGGAGTACGCCGCCCTCCTCCACGACATCGGCTACTCGATCCACTACAAGGGGCACCACAAGCACGCCTACTACCTGATCACCAACGCCATGCTCGACGCCTTCGACCAGCGCGAGATCGAGATCATCGCCCACGTCGCGCGCTATCACCGGGGCGCCACCCCCAAGGCGAGCCACCCCACGATGGCCCCCCTCAAGCCCTGGCAGCGGCGCACCATCCGCAAGCTCGCCGCCCTGATCCGCGTCGCCGACGCCCTCGACCGCACCCACGCCACCCGCGTCGAGGAGATCTACTGCGCCATCCGCGGCCACAAGGTCACCCTGGAAGTGCTCTCCCGCTACGCCGTCGACCTCGAGCTCGAAGCCGCCCGCGAGCATGGCCTCTTCTTTGAGAAAATATTCAATTGCCGGCTCCGCTTACGGCAGGGGCTGGAGGTAGCTGAAAGTTAAGCCGTGTCGCGAAATCCGTGGCCGGCAATCTCATCGCCGTTTCTTTTTTCCATCCCCTTGTAAGAAATTTCCACCCCGAGCAGCTTCCACAATCCCCGTCACACCCTGGTAACATCCTCGGTCACAAAGAGTTAACAGGACTCTTGCACGGATTTCACATCGCTTCTGTGGAAAACAACACATAGACGATCTGTCAAGGATCTTTTCCGAGGGTAAAACCCAGGCGAAAGTGTAATGTTAAGAGTCACTTACGCCACATTGCACAGCTGTATGGTCAAAGCGTGGAAAGGCCCGGAAACAGGGCCTTTGGTCCGGGTTCCGGGGTGGTTTTCCACAGGTTTTTCATCATTCTGTGTGGAAGACTCCATGGTAGCTTTCGTCACATGGCACGTGAACGGATTCTGCTGATCGAGGATGAGCCCGACATCGCCGAGGTGTTGCAGTACAACCTCGAGAAAGAGGGTTTCGAAGTCGAGCTCGCCAACCGGGGGGACACCGGCCTCGAAGCCCTGCGCCGGCAGGCTCCCGACCTGCTCCTGCTGGACCTCATGCTGCCCGGCATCGACGGCCTCGAGCTGACCCGTCTGCTCAAGCGGGAGCCCGCCACCTCGCGGATCCCCATCGTGATGCTCACCGCCCGCGGCGAGGAGCTGGACCGCATCGTCGGGCTGGAGCTGGGGGCGGACGACTACATCAGCAAGCCCTTCAGCCCGCGCGAGGTCGTCCTCCGCGTCAAGGCGGTGCTGCGTCGCCAGCAGCCCGAGGAGGCCACCGGCGACCGCCTCGAGATCGCGGGGATCCAGCTCGACATCTCCGGCCACCAGCTCCGGGTGCGCGGCAAGGAGATGCCGCTGACCGCGACCGAGTTCCGGCTGCTGCGCCTTCTGATGGAGCGTGGCGGGAGGGTGCAGACGCGCGGCCAGCTCCTCTCCGACGTCTGGGGGTACGCCGAGGACATCGACAGCCGCACCGTGGACACCCATATCCGGCGCCTCCGCCGCAAGCTGGGGCCCGAGGCCGATCACATCGAAACCGTGATCGGCGTCGGCTACCGGCTGAGGCCCTGAGCCCCTCTGTGTACCTGAGATTCTAGAATGCGGCTCCCGCCGAAGCTCCGGCTCGCCCCGCTCTGGCCCGCGCTGGCCGCCGTGGTCACGGCCACCGTCCTGCTCGGGTCGATGCTGCCGAGCCTGCTCCAGCGCACCGCCGCCGTCCAGCTCTACGACATGCTGGACCTCCTGGCGCCGATCGCGCGGGAGCGGCTCGCCCAGCCTGATCTCAACCTGGAGAGCTGGGCCATCCAGCTCGCCGCGGACAGCGGCATCCGGGTGACCCTGATCCGCCGCGACGGCGTCGTCCTGGCCGACAGCTCGGTCGAGCCCGACCATGTCGGGGCGATGCAGAACCACCTCACCCGCCCCGAGGTCCGCTCCGCCCTCGCCAGTGGCCGCGGGATGAATGTGCGCCGGAGCGCCACCACCGGCAACCCTTATGTCTACGTCGCCCGCACACTCTCCAGTCCCGGGGGCGAGGTGATGATCCTCCGCCTGGCGGAGCCGCTCGAGCAGTTGAGCGCCCTGCGCACCCGCCTCGCGGCGGCCATGGCGCTCGCCATTCTGGCCGCCGGGATCGCCATCCTCTTCACCTCGCTCTGGCTCGACCGCCGTCTCTTCGAGCCCGCCTCGCGCCTGATCTCCGGCGCCCAGGACCTCGCGCTCGGCCGCGTCTCCCGCGTCACCGTCCCCGACGAAGAGGAGCTCGCCCCTCTCGCCCTCGCCCTCAACCGGCTCGCCGCCACCGCCGAGCGGCAGGTCGAGGCGGTCAGCCTGGAGCGCGACCACCTGCGGGAGATCCTCGCCAGCATGTCCGAGGGGGTGCTGGTGGTCGACCGCGATGGCCGCGCCCAGATGATCAACCCCGCCTTCTACCGCCTCTTCGACCTCGTGGGGGACTTCACCGGCCGGCCGGCGCTGGAGATCATCCGCCATCCCGGCTTCGCCCGCCTGATCGAGGACACCCTGCGCCAGAGCGCGCCGCAGAGCTCCCAGATCGTTCTCGCCTCCCCCGAGCGGCGGACCCTGCTGCTGACCAGCGCCGCCCTCTCCGGCGGCGAGCGGGGGGCGGTCGTCGCCGCCCGCGACACCACTGAGCTGACCCGCGTCGCCGATATGCGGCGGGACTTCGTCGCCAACGTCTCTCACGAGCTCAAGACCCCGCTGGCTGCGATCCGCGGCTACGCCGAGACCCTGCGCGACGGCGCCCTCGACGAGCCGCCGACCGCCAGGCGCTTCACCGACCGCATCCTCAGCCAGTGCCGGCGCCTCCAGGAGCTGCTCGACGACCTGCTGATCCTCTCCCGCCTCGAAGGGATGGACGCCGCGCTCGACCGCGAGCCGGTGAGCCTCGACGCCATCGCCCGCCACGCCGTCGAGCTGCTCGCCCCGGCGGCGCGCGAGAAGCGGGTCGAGATCGAGCTGCGCGAGGAGCCCGTGCCGCCCGTCCAGGGGGATGCCGGCAACCTCGAGCGGCTACTCCTCAACCTGCTCGACAACGCGATCAAGTACAACCGTCCGGACGGCAAGATCACCGTCCGCATCGGGCGCTGCGCGGATGAGGCCATCCTGGAGGTGACCGACAGCGGCATCGGCATCCCGCCAGAGTCGCTCTCCCGCATCTTCGAGCGCTTCTACCGGGTGGACAAGGGGAGGGCCCGCGAGGAGGGCGGCACCGGCCTCGGCCTCGCCATCGTCAAGCACATCGCCCAGGCCCACGGCGGCCAGGTCGACGTCGAAAGCCGCATCGGCCGCGGCTCCACGTTCCGGGTGAAGCTGCCGCTCGCGGCGTGAGGGACACGAAGAACAGGGGCCAAAGGCGGCGCTTCAGCCCCTGTCAAGCACAAACCTCATCGCCTGCAAGGCAATCTCCTCCCCCGCGTCCTTCTACCCTTCCCCCCGCCCCTTCACCCGATACGCCGCCGCGACCCGGAGATCCCGGATCGCGGGCTGAATGCTGTCGTTCAGGACGCACTCGATGATCGAGCGCACCTCGGTCGTGACATCCATCTCATCCTCGTCGAGAGAGCTCGCGTCCGCTTCCGGGCCCGCGGCGAGGCTCTCCACGATCTGCCGGAGTTGGGAGCGGATCGCGGTGAGCCGGTCGACGATATGGGGAAGCTCCGCCTGAGCGGCGGCCTCGGCCTCACTCATGGAGCCCCGACAACGGCACCGGATTGCCCAGGCTCCACAACCGGCCGGCAATCTCGAGGCATCGCGGGCAGCGGGTCAGCAGATGGCGGACGACGGCCCGGACCTCGGGCTGGGTCAGCTCGCCGCGCAGGAAGCGCTCCACCTGGAACGCCTCCGGATGGGCCGGACGCATCGGCAGGGGCGCCGGCAACGGCTGCCGGCTTACCGGGTCGATCAGCTCTTTCTCGCAGACTCTCATGGAGTACGAGGATAGGAGCCCCGCCTCCCGTCCGATCCGCGAAAACCCTCAAAGCCGCGAGTCGCGGCATGTGAGGTTTCTTTTCTTCGATTCACGGAACATGGGACGGCTTCGGAGACATCCTTGGCGCACTTCGGTGTCGTCGTCGTATACTTCTTTCTCTTGAGAAAGAACTCTCCGAGCCCAGAATGCCGAAATCCAGGCCGCCCGCGCTAGGCGCCTCTCTCCGCTTCCTCCGCTTCGCCTACGGCTGGAGCGAGGAGGAGCTGGGCCGCGCCCTCGGCATCAAGCCGGTCCTGATCTCCCGCTACGAACGGGGGAGCAAGACGCTCTCCCGCGAGCGTCTGGAGGAATTGCTCGCCGTGATGGGAGTGCCCTCCGAGTCGATCGAAGGCGCCCTGTACACCCTCGGCGTCGGCCCTGCCTTCGAGGGCCCCGGCTCGCCCGTGGACCCCACTTCGGAGGAGCGCCGGAAGATTCATCAGACGGCCGCGGTAGCCGGCCAGGGCGCCGCGGAGGCCATCCGCTCCCAGCTCACGGCGAACATCCGCCAGATACGAACCAGCCAGGATCGCGGCCAGGCCGGGGAGCTCTGGCAGACCCTGCAGGAGCTGCCGCCCCGGCAACGGCTGGTGGTCGTGGAGAAGGAAAAGAAGTATAGGAACTGGGCCCTCGCCGAGCGGATCTGCGCCGAGAGCGCGCGGGCCGCGGCTCACCGAGCAGACCGGGCGATGGAGCTGGCTGGACTGGCGCTACGTATCGCCGAGATGGCCCCCGGGAGCGAGCCCTGGTGCTCGCGTCTCCAAGGTTACGCCTGGGCCTTCGTGGGCAATGCCCGGCGGGTTCATGGCGATCTGCCCGGTGCCGAGGAGGCGTTTTTACGCTCCGATCAACTCTGGGAGGCAGGGGCGGCGGCTGATCCGGGGCTGCTCGACGCTAGCCGGCTGCTGGATCTGAAGGCCTCGCTTCGCAGCTATCAAGGGAGATTGGACGAAGCGCTGAGTCTTCTCGATCAAGCCTTGCAGAGAACAATAACCAGCGAGGCTCAGAGCCGTCTTCTAGTCCAGAAAGCGAACGCCTTGAGATTCAGGGGGAGCTACAACGAATCCAATGACGCATTGCGAAAGGCAGAGGCTCTGATCCAAGAGAAACCGGACCTTCGGCTTTCCTTTCTCGTCCGGTTCACCTTGGCTGCAAACCTCTGGCAGCTTCAGAGGAATGAGGAAGCGGAGACTTTGCTGCCCAAGGTGCGGGAGCTTGCAGTGGGATTGGGCAATGAATTGGACCTCGTGCGCGTACTCTGGCTGGAAGGCCGGGTTCTCGCCGGGCTCAAGAGGATACGGGAGGCACTGCCCATCCTGGAACAGGTGCGGCGGTACTTCACCGCGAGCCAGATCGCCTACGACGCCGCGCTTGCCTCCCTTGAAGTGGCGGTTTTCTACTTAGAGGAGGAAAGGACCGGCGAGGTCAAACGGCTGGCAGAAGAGATGCTCTGGATCTTCAAGACTCAGGGGGTTCACAAGGAGGCCCTGGCCGCCCTCCGGCTGTTCTGTGAGGCTGCGGGACGGGAAGAGGCCACGGCCGAGCTCGCGCGGCGCGTGGTCGATTATCTCGTCAGAGCGCGGAACAATCCCGGACTACGGTTTGAGGCCTGAGTGGCCACCCGAGCCTCCCCGTCAAGAACACCTTTCGACGGAGGCGGTAGAGACGTTCCAGGTCCTATACGACACCCTCGGAAGGCCACGGGGACCGCGGAACGTCTCTCGAAGGGCTTGCCGCCCCATCCGCCACTCCCCGCGAGAAGGCCACCAACGGCGATTCGGGCGGGCGGCGGTGGCGAGGTTCGGCGAGGGTCCCTTTCTCTCTTCGCGCGGATTCGGTTTGGCGTGCCCGGTCAGACCTTGCCCTCGGCGGCGGAATGCCCTCCGGCGGAGACGTCACGCGGTCCCCGTGGCCTCCCAAGGGTGTCGTATAGGACCTGTGACGTCTCTACCGCCTTCGTCGGAAGGTTTTCGATGCTGGGGATTTATCTCGCCCGGACGATCTGGGGTAACAGGGCGGCCACATAGGGCCGCCCTACAAAGGGCGACGGGCTCTACTTGGCGCAACTGCCATTCGGGTCAACGCTGCACCCGTTGTCCAGGGTGGTGGTTGCGGCTGGAAGGCAGCGGCCGCTCGGGTCAGCACTGCAGCCATTCTTTGTGGACAGGCAGCGGCCATTCGGGTCTATCTCGCAACCATTTTTCGTGGGTGCCGTGGGCAGGCAGCGGCCGTCCGGGTCAGCGCTGCAGCCGTTCTTGGTCCAGAGACCGACCAGCACGCTCCAGAACCCGGAGAAGCTCTCCACGGAGCTCAAGCCCACGATCCTTGCCGAATGAGCCCTGGCTCCCGGGCGGGGCTCCGCCGAGACGGCGGTGGCCACGAGGAAAAGGGCGACGAGGACGACGGACGCTTTGCGGGACGACGGGGTCTTCATAGGAAACTCCTTTTTCGCGGAGTGCGCGCCGAGGCGGCCCCCGTGGCCGTGCGGGCGTCTCCGAAGAACAGAATGTCTGTACTGTAGTTCGGAAACTTACCCGAAAAGCCGCAAGGCGCGGCTCGAGATTCAAGGAGGGGGTATGGCAAGGCAGGGAGACCCGGCCGACCTGAGGCTGATCGTGGTATTTCTCCGCTCGATCCGGAGATGGACGCAGGAGGAGTTTTCGCGGGCCTCGGGCGTCGACCGGGGCCTGATTTCCGATTACGAGCTTGGGGGCAAGGCCCCGAGCAACAAGACCCTGGCGCGGCTGGCGGCGGGAGTCGGACTCCCCTACTCCTTTGTCGAAACCCTCCTGCCGGCCTTCCGGGCGGCCCGCCTCACCGCGGAGGGACGGCAACCGTCCGCCGGCCCGGTCGAGCCGGATCTCGCCCATCCGGATTTCGCCCATAATGTCGGGGATGGATTGGATCGGGCGATCCTCGCGGCGACCCTGCCGCGCCTCGCTCCCTACTTGATAGAGTTGACCGCTCTGTTCGCGAAGACGGAAGACGAGTAGCCGGCTCTGCCCGCCTTGCGGCGAAGAGTCAGGACGTTTTTCTCCGAGGTTGAGCCCCTTTCCTGCTCCCCGCCCGCCTTTCCGCGACTCCCGCCAGAGTTTTTTTGAAGCTCGCCCGCCTTTCCGCGTTACCCAGCAACGTTTCCGAGCTCCTCCGCAACGTTTCCGAGCTTCTCCGGAATGTTGCCGAGCTTCTCCGGAACGTTGCGGAGCTCTTCCGAAACGTTGTGGTGCTCCTCCGAAACGTTGTGGTGCTCCTCCGGAACGTTGCGGAGCTCCGTGGAAACGCGGGCGAGTATCCTGGAAACGTCTCGAGGTCTCCCAGAAACTCGCCAGGAGCCCGAAGGAGGCGTTCTGCACAGGAAAATCGTCGGATTTCATCAGGATGAACGGCTCGACTGGGTCGCGGACCTGGAGTGCGGGCATGGGCAGCACGTGCGCCATAACCCGCCCTGGGTGGTTCGTCCTTGGGTCGTCACGCCCGAAGGGCGGGAGACGTGGCTTGGCGCCGAGCTGGATTGCAAGCGGTGCGACGAGGAGAGCGAGAAGTCGAGAGGCACGGCAGGGTAACCCTCCCGCGCCTCTCTGGTGCGGTTACGCGCAGAGCGTATCGTCGGAGGGCCTGCAGCTGACACAGGTGTGCTGGATGCTACAAACCAGGCGGCTCTCCTGACAGCCGACGGCAGCGCCGCCGGCCACCGCGAGGTTCCGGGCCTCCAGGGTCGCCAGCGTCTCCTTGGCCAGGTTCATCTTCCGGCTGTTCTTCTTCTTCATGTCGATTCTCCACGTACGTTGGGGGGGTGGCAATATTGCCAACCAGGATCATTATCGGGCGTTTCTCAGCCCCGATGCGACCCCAGCACTCGATGGAACGATCTAGGAGCCTGCGCGGCAGGAATCGTTGGCATGCGGTAAAATAGCCGTATGCCAACGACCTTTCGTCGCTACGTTCCGGAACAGTCTCTTCTTCTTCCGCCGTCGCCGCGGGATTGGCTTGCGGA